>Ga0228536_1000925_pt1 | contig 38877 bp, 32 predicted proteins | sample SJ1Smetagenome_FD_168611 | JGI IMG/M metagenome (GOLD analysis project Ga0228536, IMG submission 168611) | Enriched culture of PCE-dechlorinating microbial communities from Ithaca, New York, USA - SJ1.S | ecosystem: Engineered > Modeled > Simulated communities (microbial... > Unclassified...
CCTCCCCTCCCCCGCACCCCCTCCCCACCCCCCTGGGGGGCCGGGAGGCTGCAGCTATCTTGCCTCGCACGAGTCCGACATGCCATCTCCACCTGCGGCGCCCGCCCCACCCCCAGACCCTGAGGCGCCCCCGCTGCTCCAACTGCAGGCCGCCACCGTTGTGAAAAACCGCACCACCATCCTGGACCGGATCACCCTGACCGTCCGGGAAGGGGAGCACACCGCCATTCTGGGCCCCAACGGCGCCGGCAAATCCACCCTCATCCGCCTCATCGCCCATCAGGACTACCCCCTGGCCCACCCCGACGGCACCCCGCCCCTGTTGATCCTGGGGGAGAAACTCTGGAACGTCGCGGAGTTGCGCGCCCGGCTGGGGATCGTCTCGGCAGACCTGCAACAGGCCCTGCTGGGCGGGACCTTGCCGGGGCGGACCCGGGGCCTGGACGCCGCCGTCTCGGGCTTCTTCGCCTCCTACGGCCTCTTCCAACACCACCGCGTCACCCCGGCCATGGCGGCGCACGGCCGCCGGGCCCTGGCCCTGATGGAGGCCTCGCACCTGGCGGACCACTACCTCGAAGCCATGTCTCCGGGGGAGGTGCGCCGGGTCCTCATCGCCCGGGCCCTGGTGCCCGATCCCCGGGCCCTGTTGTTGGATGAGCCCACCACCGGCCTGGACCTGATGGCCCGGCACCGGTTTCTCAACACCCTCCGGAAGCTGGCCCGCTACGGCAAAACCATTATCTTGGTCACCCATCACCTGGAGGAGATCTTTCCGGAAATCCACCGGGTCGTCCTCCTCCAGCACGGCCGGGTGCTCCGGGAGGGCGCCAAGGCCGACGTGCTGACCTCGGCCCATCTCTCCGCCCTGTTCCAGGGCCCGGTGACGGTGGCGGAAACCCACGGCTACTATACCGCCCGGAGCGAGGAAGGCACCCCGGACCCCGCCCCACCGGCCTGATCTCTGATCTCCTGCCAGCGGTCGGGGCGGGGTCCCCCCTCCCGCCCGGGCGTCGTTACGAATGTATTGTCAGGAATCGGGATACGGCGGGTACATCCGTAGGGGCGGGTTTCAAACCCGCCCCTACTACTTCGGCGGCGGCGGCAGCAGGTCCAGGAATTCCCTCGGCAACTCTTTGGTGTTGACGTGTGCCAGACTCTCGAACATCGCCACGTCTTCGGGAAGACTGGCCCCGGCCAGGTTCGCCCCGGTAAAGTCAGCCCGCGCCCCCTCCTTGCCCCCGCTGGTCCGCCAACGGCGGTGCGCCGCCAACCTCTCCGCCAGCTCATCCCGGCTCAGATTGCCCTGCTGGGCCTTCCTGTCCCTTGCCTTTCCCTGCATACCTGCATAAAGGGCCAAAGACCCTTAGAAGTCAAGCACAAACCTCTCCCGCCCTGGGCCTCCCCACCGTTCCTCCTTCGCCCATCCCTTGTCTTTCCCCCTCAACGGCAGAGCGGCCGGGGACGTTCGCGTCCCCGGCCGCTCTGCCGCACCTATGGGGTTGGGAGGGGGGTGTGGGGGGAGGGCAGGGGGCTGTGCCCCCTGGCCCTCCCCCCACGGCTCACGGCTCACGTCAACAGGTGTTCGTTGCCGATCCGGACTTGGGTCAGGCCCGCGGCCAGGGCCACCGCCCTGGCCTCCTCCGCCTGTTTCCGGGAGGTGGTGGGGAGATCGGTGAGGTAGAATTGGGGGTAGAAGGCCAGCAGGCTATAGGGAATATCGGGATTCAAGGAGGCGATCAGCCGCGCCAGCCCCTGGATCTCCTCGGTGTCGATATACCCCGGCACCAGAAGGGTGCTGGCGGTCAGGAGCGGCACCTCGGGCCGCTCCGGGAAGCGTTGGGCCAGGCGGGCGAAGTTCTGCAGGGTTTGGGCGTTGCTGACCCCGCACAGGGCCAGGTGGATCTCCTCGCTGCAGGCCTTCAGATCCAGCTTGATGATGCCGCCGTTGTCCAGCGAACTCTCCACCAGGGGGTCCAGCCATGGCTCCTGCAAGGCCCCGTTGGTCTCCCAGCAGATGCGCAGTCGCTCCCCCCGGCTCCGGGCCCCGGCCTGGGCCAGGTTCGCCGTGGCCAGGGCATGGGGCAGGTGCGGGGCGGGGTCGCCGCCGAAATAGCAGATGCAGCTGGTGCGCCCGTTGACGGCCGCCGCCAGTTGCTTGGCCGAGAGCACCAGGTTGGTGGCGGGTGGCTGTTTGAAGGTCCAGTTCTGGCAGAACAGGCAGTTGAAATTGCAGGTATGATAAAACACGGCCAGGTTGACCAGCCCGTATTCCGCTCCCGGTTGGCGGGCGTATTTCGGGTAGCCCCGGCCGGTGCCCCCCGGGCAGAACCAGTCGGCCACGCAATTGGTGGGTAGGGGATCATGATAGAAGCTGACCGCGGTCCCGGTGGGGCCGCCGCCCACCCACCGTCCCTGCTCCACCCGCCGCGCCCCGCAATACCCTTTCCCGCCCTCGGGAATGCGGCAGTCATGGAAACACAGGGAACAGTGCTTGCCCCCGTCGGCCTGCGGGGCCATCGCCGGCAGGCCGAATCTCTCCCGGGAGGTCCGGTGCACCTGGGCCAGGTCCGGCCAGACCTCTGGGAATCGAGTCCGGATGCAGGGGCCGCAAAACCCCAAGGCTTCCGCAATCGTCTCGGCTTCCTGCCCACAGATGCCACATCGGCCCATGCTGCCCTCCTTGACCGGCCAGCGGCCTCCATCCGGCAGCCGCTCCACTCCGCCCCGGCCCCTCGAATCCGGCCAGGCGGCGTCGGTCGGGTTGCCGTCGTCTCCTTACTGCCCCGGCCTCCCCCTCCCCGGCGGGTGAAGGAGCCGGGGCACCGAAGCTCACTCAAACAGGTCGGGATGCCCCGGCTTCGGGTCGCGTACCCGAAAATACTCCCGCGCCTGTCGGGTCACCATGCGGCCCCGGGGGGTGCGGTTGAGAAACCCGCATTGAATCAGAAACGGCTCGTAGACCTCTTCCAGGGTGTCCCGCTCCTCCCCCACCGCCGTGGCGATGGTGTCGATTCCCACCGGCCCGCCGTCGAACTTCTCCATGATGGTGAGCAGAATCTTGCGGTCCATGCGGTCGAAGCCCCGGGTGTCCACCTCCAGCAGTTTCAGGGCGGCGTCGGCCATGGCCCGGGTGATGATGCCGTCCCCCTTCACCTGGGCGTAGTCCCGCACCCGTTTCAGCAGGCGGTTGGCGATGCGGGGGGTGCCCCGGCTCCGGGTGGCGATCTCCCGGGCCCCCGCCGCCTCGATGGTGACCCCCAGGATGGCCGCGGCCCGGGTGACGATGATCGTCAACTCCTCCGGCCGGTAAAACTCCACCCGCAGCATCAGTCCGAACCGGTCCCGCAGCGGCGGGGTCAACAACCCCGCCCGGGTGGTGGCCCCCACCAAGGTGAAACGCGGCAGGTCCAGCTTGATGGCCCGGGCCCCCGGCCCCTGCCCGATGATCAGGTCCAGCTGGAAGTCCTCCATGGCCGGATACAGGATCTCCTCCACTACATGGGGCAGCCGGTGCACCTCGTCGATGAACAGCACGTCCCCGGGCTTCTGGTTGGTCAGGAGCGCCGCCAGGTCCCCGGCCCGCTCGATCACCGGCCCCGAGGTGGTCTTGAGCCCCACCCCCATCTCCTGGGCGATGATATGGGCCAGGGTCGTCTTCCCCAACCCCGGATGGCCGTGGATCAGGATATGGTCCAGGGGCTCGCCCCGCCCCTGGGCCGCGGCGATGGCGATCTCCAGGGTCCGCTTGGTCTCCTCCTGGCCCACGAACTCGCCCAGGCGCCGGGGCCTGAGACCCAGCTCCAGCCCCAGGTCGTCCAACTGTAGGCGAGGACTGACAAATCTCTCCGCATTGTCCATAATTGTTCACAGTCTACTCTAGCGCCCCCGCGATTGCAAGATACCGGACGCCAGCCCCAGATTTCCTTTGTCCTGCGGCCCGGTTTGCGCTAATATGTCCACAGGCCAGCGGTCAGCTTGCAGCCGTCAGCTCTCAGCCGAAATTATGATTTAACGATATCGACACCCCAGGGAAGGCCCAGGCAATCTGCCGATTGCCATGATCCTGGTCATGACGCTGACAGCTCACGCGTTCGTCCGACTAACTTTGCGAGGCTAAATATGCCCCCGTCCCGTCCCACCCTGAGCCCCGGTGTGTGGATTCTGTGCCTCTTGCTGCTCCTTGTCCCCGACCCGGCCCTCTGCCTCACCCCCGCCGATCTGTTGGTGGTCTATAACGCCGACCTCCCCGACAGCCTGGCCGTGGCCCGGCACTACGCCAAGGTTCGCGGCATCCCGGCGGACAATCTCGTGGGCCTCAACGTCACCACCGCGGAGAAGATCCCCCGCCAGGACTTTCTGACCCAGGTTCTGCCGCCGGTGCGGGACGCGGTCCAACGCCTCCAGCGCCAGGGCAGGACCCCGGTCATCGTCACTATTTACGGCATCCCCCTGGTCGTTTCCGGGGACCCGGCCACCACCGCCGACCGGGACTTCAAGGCCCAGGCCGCCAGCCGTCAGGCGGAGGTCGCCACCGAGTTGCAGCAGGTCCTCACCGAACTCAACGCCCTGGTCCCGGCCGGTAGGGCGCCCTCCCCCGGCTACCCCCGCACCCCGGTGTTGAAGACCGTGCAGGAGACCCTGAGCCGGGTGTCCCGCCTCTTGACCAACCCCCGCGCCCGGCTGTCCGAGGACCAGCGCGCCCGCATCATCACCCTGGCCTCCCGGCTCGCCGGTTCCCCGGGCCCCAGGGGGGCCGCCTCGCCCCTGGAAGACGAACCCTCTGGTACTCCGGCCCCCGGCGACACCGACCGCCAGTCCGAGGCCCGGGACTTCTTCTGGGGTTTATCCCCCTCCCAGGCGGAAGCCAAATCGGTGGCCGTCCGCCTGCGGGCCGGCCTGGTGGGCGAAATGCTCTTCTGGGAACGGGTCAGCCAATCCTACCGTGGCCTCAAACCCATCTCCGCCCTCGACAGCGAACTCTGTCTCGTCCTGGTGGAGGACTATCATACCGCCACCTGGCTCCCCAACCCCTTCCGCCCCGCGTTTGATCGACTGCCCGGCATCGGGGAGATTCGAGGCCGCACCGTCATGGTCAGCCGCCTGGACGGCCCCACCCCGGCCATTGCCCAACGGTTGGCCACCGACGCCAAGGAGGTGGAGGCCACCGGCCTGCAGGGGATCTTCTACATCGACTCCCGGGGACTGAAACCGGATGAAGGGCCGGGAGGCTACGGCAATTTCGACCAACACCTCGTGACCCTGGCCGACCTCCTCAAGCAGCATACCCCCCTGAAAGTGGTCCTGGACAAGAACCCCGCCGTCTTTCCGCCCTTTGCCTGCCCCACCGCCGCCCTCTACGTGGGCTGGTACTCCCTGTCCCGCTATGTCACCTCCTTCAACTGGGTCAAAGGCGCGGTGGGCTACCACGTCGCCAGCAGCGAGGCCACCACCCTGCGGGACAAGAACAGCCGGGTCTGGTGCAAGCGCATGTTGGAGGAAGGCGTGGCCGCCACCCTGGGCCCCGTCGCCGAACCCTACTTGCACAGCTTCCCCCTCCCCGATAAGTTCTTTCCCCTGCTGCTCACCGGCCAATACTCCCTGGTGGAGGTTTACTACCGCACCATCCCCCATGTCTCCTGGATGCAGGTCCTCATCGGCGACCCCCTCTACACCCCCTTCGGGAAGAAACCGGCCTGGCGCGGCCCCGCCGAGGCGGACTGACCCGGATCGTTCCCACCGCTAGAAAGAACTCTTTGCCACAGACATGCCGGTCGATGCCCCACGCCTCACCTCCCCTCGCCTCCCGCATAGGGAGGCAGAGATGTAGGGTGGGCACGCCCACCATCTGCTTACTGTCATTCCGAGCGTAGCGAGGAATCTCTCTTTTTACGGTCTCTGGGTACAAAGAGGGGTCAAGCGGGAGCTGGGGAAAGAGGTGGTGGCGGCGCGGACTTCCAGTCCTTGCGGGCCTTCACCGGCAAGATGCCCATAACACCATATTGGTTTTTCAGGCTGGGGTAAGTGGGTCAGGGTGATGGGGTGGGTAAAATTGTTCTCCCCCTCGTTCCCCGGCCCCATCCGGGTGCCACCCTCACCTGCCCAGCTCCGGCTGGGCCCCCGTACCCCTGTGTCCTTCGCTTTGCGTCTGTCTTCCGCCCTGTTGCCAGAGCGCCCAGGGGCGCTCCGGCGTCCCCGGCCCCTTGCCCCTTCCGGGGTTGGGAGGGGGGTGTGGGGGGAAGGCAGGGGCCCGCGACCCCTGACCCTCCCCCCACATTTCACGGCTTACGGCCCTCCGCCGCCGTCTCCGGCAGCTCCCCGGCAAAATGCAGCGCCAGCCACACCGTGGGGGTCTCCGGGTCGGTCCAGGCCACCCGGTGGCGCCGGTGGGCCGGGATGAAAACGTGGTCCCCGGGGCTTAGCCTCATCTCCCCGGGCGCATCCGCAAAGACCAGCCCGGCCTCCCCGGTGAGCACCATGACCCACTCGTGCCAGTCCTGGTCGTACCAGAACCCCGGCGGGGAGGCCTGTCCCTTGGACACGATGCGCTCCAGGCGCAGGCCGGGAGTGGTCAGCAGGGTCTGGCAGACCTCCTCACGCAGGTCCGGCGGCAGCGGCGCCAACAGATTGCTCACCCCGTTCATGTCCCCTCCCCGACTCCCTTCCCCCGGCTCCCGGCTTACAGCTCAAGGCTTACGGCTCAAGGCTCCGGCCCTCCCCCGTCGCCTTGACAACCCCACCAGTAATACTTATGGTTTATAAAGTTTATCAATCAACCAGGCCATATTCTTTCCCAGGACCTGCATGGTGCGCACCCCTTCGTCATCCTTTTCCACCTCGCCCTTCTCCCGTCCGATGCCGATATTCCAGTAGATGGAGCCCGGCACGATCATCTGCCCGATGGAAAAAAAATGATTGATGGAATCGAAGGCGTGAATGGCGCCGGCCCGCCGCACGGCCACCACCGCGGCGCCCACCTTGCGCTGGAACATGTCGTCGTTGGCCCGGGCCACCATGCCGGTGCGCTCCATCAGGGCCTTGAGAGACGCCGAGACGTCGGCGAAGTAGGTGGGCGATCCCAAAATGAGGCCCTGGGCGGCCAACATCATCTCGATATAGTCGTTCACCGCGTCCTCGGTCACGGCGCAGCGGCGGTCCTTGCGTTCGTAACACTTGAAGCAGGCGATGCACCCCTGGAGCTTGGTTCCGGCCAACTGCACCAGTTCGGTGGCGATGCCAGCGTCTTCCAGCGCCCGGCGCACATGGTTGATGAGGATGGCGGTATTGCCGTCTTTCCGGGCGCTGCCGTTGAAGGCCACGACTTTCATAATCTCCTCCTGTGGATGGTATGGAGGGTATTGTACCATAATTTGCCGCCCTGTTGGCTTTCAGGGGAATATTCAGACTCCCGGGTCTCAGTTTTCTGCCCCGACCTGCCGCCGGCCGCCGAAGCTGTGACAAATGCCTCAGCCGTGGCAGCTTTTTTCGCCCCATCTGGTAACCTGAAAGCCATTCGGGGGAGATGACCGGGCATCAGACCCTGCCCGGAGGTGGAGGGACAAAGTTTGAGTTAGGAGGTCATAAAACCGATAAGGATGCCAACGAGAATTTTTCGCCGCCGCCCGATTCTCCCTTCCCTCTCCTCCCCACATCACCCCGGAGGTGGGCGGCGGCGCAAAATTTTTCCCGGGGTCGGAGATCTCCGGCCCTGGACCAACCCGGTGACGTCTTCGTCACCATACCCGAGGAGTGACTAGCAAATGGATATCACCATGGGAATGGGCCTCGCGGGAACGGGCCCGGTCGGCTATAGCGCCAGCCTGTTTTATCTGTTCGTGTGCATCTGCCTGGCCCTGAGCCTCAAGCAGCCCTTGTAGGAAGATTCAGGCCCCCGACGGCAGGCCCGGACACAGGACAAGTCGTAACTCCCACGGCAAGGGCGGGCCTCCCGCCCTTGCCCCTTTTAAGGCCCTCCAGCTCCGTACTGCCTTATAAATGGAAGGCGGCCGCCCCCCTTATGCCATGGTGGCACAGGCATTCTTGCTGTAGATCATTGCCCGGCGTCAGCCGGGCCACCGTGCGCTTTCGCCTCTCTCCCCCTCCGGCTCCGGCTCACCCGCCTCAACCTTCCCCCATCGCCTCCCACGGCAAGGCCAGCACCTCCAGGGGGTCGAGGAGCTCGAGGCCCGGGTCGGCCCCCAGGCTGGGCCAGGCCAGCCGCACTGCCGGCAGGTCCGGGGCCATCCAGGCCAGGGTCAGGTGCAGGTGGGGCGGCACCCTCATCTTGGGCCCCCGGGCGGCCGCCAGGTGGGCGATGACCTCTCCCGCCGCCACCCGCTGCCCCACCGCCAGGGTGGGCCGGGGGGCGGTGTGGCCATAGGCGGTGAGCAGTCGGCGGCCCTCCGGGGTCTTGAACTCATGGACCAGGAAGATGGATTGCCCCAGGAAATCCGGGGCCACCTTGGTCACCTCCCCGGCCCAGGTGGCAGGGATGGCCAGGGTCTCATCCAGATAATGCACCTTGCCGGCGGTATCCACAAAGGCATATAAGTCCAGGCCCTCATGGGGGGCGGGGCGGGCCTTACCTTCCCCCCACCATTGCTCCCGGGCCCCGAACCGCATCCCCCCCTGGAATCGCCAGGCTTGCAACTCATCCAGGTAGGGCCGGTTCTGGTCCCGCAGGTACTCTTGAAACCGGCTCCTTGGCGTCGCAGAGATCATGTATCCTTTCTCCCGGAGAACTCGTGATGGGTATCCTCATACTAATCTCATCATATTTTCATTGAACCGCGGGAGAGAAAAGCGGTAAAGTATAGGTAGGCAGATATTCCTCCATGGCAAACCAACCAGCTCCGCTGTTCCCACATCCGGCTGTATACCCGCGGGCCTTCGTGCGCCCGATTTCCAAGGGACTGGAATCGTGAAGAAAACCTATATCCTGGACACGAATGTCCTCCTCCATGACCCCGACGCCCTGGTCTCCTTTCAAGACAACGACATCGTCTTACCCTTTACGGTCATCGAGGAACTGGACCGGCAAAAACGCCGCAGCGACGAATTGGGCCGCAACGCCCGGGAGGTCTCCCGGCGTCTGGACGAACTCCGCTTCACCGGCTCCCTCTCGGAAGGGGTGGACCTCCCCGGGGGCGGCTCGCTGCGCATCGAACTGAACAACACCCTGGTCTCGGAGACCCTGCCTCCCATCGACCTGGCCAGCATGGACAACCGCATCCTGGCCCTGGCCTACAACCTCATGCAGAGTCTGACCACCAGGGTCGTCCTGGTCACCAAGGACCTGAACCTGCGCATCAAGGCCGACGTCCTGGGCATCCCGGCGGAGGACTTCACCACCGACAAGATCGACTTCCACGCCCTCTACACCGGCGTGGCCGAGATGTTCCTCAGCGACGCCGACCTGGACCGCTTCTATCAGGACGGCGTCCTCCCGGTGGCCGAGAACGGACTCCACCCCCACCAGTTCTGCCTCCTGAAAGGGCGGGACAACCCCTCCCGCTCGGCCCTGGGACGCTACGCCCACGGCCGGATCAGCCGCCTGGTCCACGACGGCAAGTCGGTCTACGGCATCAAGAGCCTCAACAAGGAGCAAAAGTTCGCCCTGGACCTGCTCCTGGACGACGACATCAAGGTGGTCACCCTGGTGGGCCGGGCCGGCACCGGCAAGACCCTCCTGGCCCTGGCCGCCGGGCTCGAGAAGATCTTCGAGGAGCACAGCAAATACAGCCGCATCCTCATCACCCGGCCCATCGTCCCCCTGGGCAACGACATCGGCTTCCTGCCCGGCGACAAGGAGGAGAAGATCCGCCCCTGGATGCAGCCCATCTACGACAACCTGGAATTCCTCTGCAACGAACACCTGCACGCCAACGGCTGCGTCGACTACCTGTTCAACACCGGCAAGATCGAACTGGAGGTCCTCACCTACATCCGGGGCCGCAGCATCCCCCGCCAGTTCATCATCGTGGACGAGTCCCAGAACCTCAGCCCCCACGTGGTCAAGACCATCCTCACCCGGGTGGGCCGGGGCAGCAAGATCGTCTTCACCGGCGACCCCGGCCAGATCGACAACCCCTACCTGGACGCCTCCTCCAACGGCCTCAGCTACCTGGTGGAACGCATCAAGGAGGAGGAGATCTCCGGCCACATCACCCTCATCAAGGGCGAACGCTCCGGCATCGCCGAACTGGGGGCCCGGCTGCTGTAATCGGATGTAAGGGGGTGATGACCGCTCCCCCTCACCCTACCGCCGGCGCTCTCCCCTCCGGATTCTCCCGGCAAAAAACTTGACCTTTTCACCCTCACCGGATAGTCTTATTATTTCAAATGCATCAGGAGCGTTCTGGATGAGCCTGGACTACAAAGCGACTCTGAATCTTCCCCGGACCAGCTTTCCCATGAAGGCTGATCTGACCCGCCGGGAACCGGAAATGCTGGCCCGCTGGCAGGAGATGGACCTCTACGGCCTCCTGCGTCAGGCCGGCGCCGGCCGCCCCCGTTATATTTTGCACGACGGCCCGCCCTATGCCAACGGCAATATCCACCTGGGCCATGCCTTAAACAAGATTCTCAAGGACATCATCATCAAGTCCCGGCAGCTCGGCGGCTTCGACTGCCCCTACGTGCCGGGCTGGGATTGCCATGGGCTGCCCATCGAGCACCAGGTGGACAAGGAGCTGAAAAAACAGAAGCTGCAGCTCACCCAACCGGAGGTGCGCCAGCGCTGCCGGGACTACGCCCTGCGGTTCGTGGACATCCAGCGGGAGGACTTCATCCGCCTGGGGGTGCTGGGCGACTGGCACCGTCCCTACCTGACCATGGCCCCGGAGTACGTGACCCGGATCATCCGGGAGTACGGCGCCATCGCCCTGGCCGGCGGGGTCTATCGCAGCAAGAAGCCGGTGCATTGGTGCGCCACCTGCCATACCGCCCTGGCCGAGGCCGAGGTGGAGTACGAGGACCACGCCAGCCCCTCCGTCTATGTCAAGTTCCCCCTGCTCGACGATCTCGGGGAGGAGTTTCCGGCCCTTAAGGGCAAACCGGTCTTTCTGGTCATCTGGACCACCACCCCCTGGACCCTGCCCGCCAACCAGGCCATCGCCGTCAATCCCGCCTTCGATTACGCCGCCGTGGAGGTGGACGGCGACCTCTTGATCATGGCCCGGGACCTGGCCTCCCGGGTGCTCTTCAGCCTGGACCGCCCCGGCCGCGAGGTGGCCGTCATCCCCGCCACCCGGCTGGAGGGCTGCCGGGCTGGGCACCCCTGGATCGACCGCACCTCCACCGTCATCCTGGCGGACTACGTCACCCTGGAGGCCGGCACCGGCCTGGTGCACATCGCCCCCGGCCACGGCCAGGAGGACTTCGAGTCCGGTCGGCGCTATAATCTGGAGACCTACTCTCCGGTGGATGACAACGGCCGCTTCCTGCCGGAGATCGAGGGCTTTGCCGGACTCAAGGTCTGGGACGCCAACCCCGGCATCATTGAACTTTTGAAGGAGAAAGACCGGCTCCTGGCCTCCGAAACGGTCAGCCACAGCTATCCCCATTGCTGGCGCTGCAAGCAGCCCATCATCTTCCGGGCCACGGAGCAGTGGTTCATCTCCCTGGCGGCCAACGACCTGCGGGCCCGGGCCCTGGAGGCCATCACGAAGGTGGAGTGGATCCCCCGTTGGGGCCGGGAGCGCATCTACGGCATGGTGGAAAACCGCCCCGACTGGTGCATCTCCCGCCAGCGGGCCTGGGGCGTCCCCATCATCGCCTTCCACTGCCGGGGCTGCGGCAAAGTGCTCCTCACCAAGGAGATCCTGGACCATGTCCTGGCCCTGGTGGAGCGTGACGGAGCCGACGTCTGGTTCGCCCGGGACGCCGCCGAGCTGCTGCCGCCGGGCACGGCCTGTCCCCACTGCGGCACCAGCGACTTCGCCAAGGAAAAGGATATCCTCGACGTCTGGTTCGACTCCGGCGTCAGCTACGCCGGGGTGTTGGAGACCCGGCCCGAGCTGCGCTATCCCGCCGACCTCTACCTGGAGGGCTCCGACCAACACCGCGGCTGGTTCCACAGCTCGCTGTTGGCCTCGGTGGCCACCCGGGGAACGGCCCCCTACCGGGCGGTGCTCACCCACGGCTTCGTGGTGGACGGCGAGGGCCGCAAGATGTCAAAATCCCTGGGGAACGTCATCACCCCCCAGGACGTCATCAAACGCTACGGGGCCGAGATCCTGCGCCTGTGGGTGTCCGCCGAGGACTACCGGGACGAGGTGCGCCTCTCCGACCAGATCCTGAAGCAGCTCACCGAGGCCTACCGCCGCATCCGCAACACGGCCCGGTTCCTGCTGGGGAACCTGTTCGACTTCGACCCCGCCCAAGACTATCTCCCGCCGGGGCAGCGGGAGGAACTGGACCGCCTGGCCGTCTCCTGGCTGGCCCGGGTCCACCGGCGGGTGCGCGAGGCCTACGAACGCTTCGAATTCCACCTGGCCTACCAGAGCCTGCACCAGTTCTGCGCCGTGGAATTGTCGGCCCTGTACCTGGACATCCTCAAGGACCGGCTCTATGTCAGCCAGCCCGCAGACCCGGCCCGGCGCAGCGCCCAAAGCACCCTCTACGACCTGGTGATCCACCTTACCCTGCTGATGGCGCCCATCCTGTCCTTCACCGCCGAAGAGATCTGGGCCCACCTGCCCGGCGCGGGCTGCCAGTCCGGCTCGGACCGGCCCCCCAGCGTCATGCTGGCGCAGTTCCCGGAGCCGCCCGCCGGGTTCCCGGATGAGGCCCTGATCCAGAAATGGGACTTTCTCCTGGGTGTGCGCTCCGAAATCAATAAGGCCCTGGAGGAGGCCCGCCGCGCCAAATTGATCGGCAACTCCCTGGCGGCCCGGGTGGACTTGGGCGCCACGCCGGAACTCTACCCGCGGCTGAGTTCCCAGATTCCCGAGCTCCTCACCCTGACCATGGTGTCGCAGCTCACAGTGCAACCCGAGGCGGTGGGCCCGGCCAGCCCGGAGGTCCCGGGTCTCAGCCTGCAGGTCCGCGCCGCCGACGGGGCCAAGTGCGAACGCTGCTGGTACTACGACCCGGGGGTGGGACAGGCCGCCGACTACCCCACCCTTTGCCCCCGCTGCCGCGGCATCCTGGCGGCAAGCTGACCGGTACGGAAGGATTTCGTTATGGGGGGAAAATATCGTTGGCTCATCGGCATTCTGACCCTTGGGGTGGGCCTGGATCAGGCCACCAAATACTGGATCAGCCAGGCCTATCCCCTCCATTCCATTACCCCGGTCATCAAGGGCTTCTTCAACCTGGTGTACGTGACCAACCGGGGCGCGGCCTTCAGCCTGCTCTCCACCTGGCCTTCACCCTTTGTGGCCCTGTTCTTCGCCGGGGTCTCCCTGGTGATCCTGGGGGTGTTGGGCTACCTGTTCTGGCGGCTCCCGCCCGGGGACAATCTCGCCGCGGCGGGCTACAGCCTGGTGATGGCCGGGGCGGTGGGTAACCTCATCGACCGTCTGCGCCTGGGAGAGGTCATCGACTTCCTGGACTTTTACGTCAGCCGTTTCCATTGGCCGGCCTTCAATGTCGCCGACAGTCTGGTCTGTATCGGGGCCGGGGTCCTGCTCATCGCCATCTGGCAGACCGAAGGGGAGGCAGATGCATCCGACGCTGTTTAGTTTCGGTCCCATCCGGGTTTTCACCTACGGCTTCTTCCTGGCCCTGGCCTTCCTGGCCGCCATCGTCGTCTCCGGGCGCGAGGCCCAACGGGTGGGACGGCGGCCCGAACAGATCTATGACCTGTGCTTTTACATCGTGCTGGCGGCCATCATCGGCTCGCGGCTGTTCCATGTGCTCCTGGAGTTCCCCTATTTCCTGGCCCACCCCCTGGATATCTTCCTGTTGTGGAAGGGCGGGCTGGCCTTCCAGGGGGGCTTGGCCGCGGGTTTGCTGACGGCCCTGGTCTATCTGAAGCTCAAACACCTGCCCGTCCTGGCGACCTTCGACCTTCTGGCCGTGGGGGCTCCCCTGGGCCAGTTTCTCGGGCGCCTGGGCTGCTTCATGGCCGGCTGTTGCTATGGCCGGGCCTGTGATTTGCCCTGGGCCGTCACCTTCACGCACCCGGAAACCCTGGCCCCCATGGGGGTGCCGCTGCACCCCGCCCAGCTCTACGAATCGCTTCTGGCCCTGGGGGTCTTCGGCATCATCTGGGTTTGTCGGAAGCGCAAGAGTTTCAACGGTCAGCTGCTCTTCCTGTACCTGATGCTGGCCGGGGTAGTACGATTTATCGTGGAGTTTTTCCGGGGCGACGAACGCGGGCCGGAGGTGCTGGCCGGCATGCCGGTGACCCAAATCGTGGCCCTGGGGTTGGCCGTCTGCAGTGGGGTCTTGCTCCTGTGGGGCTCCCGCCGGCGGGCCTCGCAGGTCCGGCGGGCCTCGCAGACCTCGCAGGCCTCCCGGGCGGAATGAGGCGTGGCAAAGCATCAGGACATTTTCGGGCCTTCCGTGTATCCGGAGGGACGGCAGGCCCTCCCGGGGAGTGGCTGTTCCCTCCGCATTCCTCCACCCTTAACAATCTAGAGGTCTAGTCCGGATATGCATCTGCAGCGCTGGCTCACCAGTCTCGTTGCCCTCCCCCTGTTGCTCCTGATCCTTCTGAAGGGCAGCGCCTGGATGTTTGTGCTTCTCATCCTGATCGGCGGCGTCCTGGCCCACTGGGAATACCTGGAGATGACCGGCATGCAGGAAGGCTGGCAGAAGCGGGTGTTGGGTTTGGGCCTGGGGGCCGTGCTCATCCTGAGTTTTGGCTCCGCCAACTCTTTGTGGCCGACCTTTCTCCTGCTCATCGCCGTCTTTGTCTACAGTGTCTTTTATCTCCTGCACTATGAGGACTTCCCCGCCCTGCTGACGGAACTGCCCCTGTGTTGTTTCGGGTTGCTCTATATCCCCTTCCTCCTGGGTCATTTTATCTGGCTCCGGGTGATGCCCGAGGGCCAGTCCTGGCTCCTGTGGCTCCTGGCCATCATCTTTTCCGGGGACACCGCGGCCTTTTACGTGGGCCGAACCCTGGGAAAACACAAACTCTATCCGGCCGTCAGTCCCGGCAAGACCATCGAGGGCACCTTGGGGGGGATTCTCGTCAGCGGGGTGGTGGGCAGCTTCCTGGGGAGATGGCTCTTCCCCTATCTCTACTCCACCACCATCGTCTGCCTGACCCTGTCCGTGGCGTGCATCGGCCATTTTGGCGATCTGGTGGAATCCATGCTCAAACGCCGGGCCCAGGTGAAGGATTCCGGCCAGCTGCTGCCCGGCCACGGGGGTCTCCTGGACCGATTGGACAGCCTGCTCTTCAGCGGCGCCTGGATGTACTATTATGCCCAGTTTTTCATTTAGCTTGGTGAGGGGATCACAGTGAAGCGGCTGGCCGTGTTGGGCTCCACCGGGTCCATCGGCAGGAGCGTCCTGGATGTGGTGGGGCAGCACCCCGCCCGCTTCGAGATCGTCGGGCTGGCCGCCGGGCGTAACGCCGCCCTCCTGGCCCGGCAGATCGAGCAGTTCCGGCCCCGGTATGTGGCGGTGCAGGACGACGCCACCGCGGCCCTCCTGCGCCAGAGTTTGCCCCCGGAAACGGGGCCCCGGGAGATTCTGGTGGGGCTGGAGGGCGCCGTCGCCCTGGCCACCGCCCCCGAGGCCGACCTGGTGGTGTCGGCCATGGTGGGCTCGGTGGGCCTCCGGCCCACCCTGGCCGCCATCGAACGGGGGGCCGCGGTCGCCCTGGCCAACAAGGAGACCCTGGTGGTGGCCGGTCCCCTGGTCATGGCCGCCGCCGCCGCCCGCGGGGTCGCCGTCATTCCGGTGGATTCGGAGCACAGCGCCATCTTTCAGGCCCTGCAGGGGCATCGTCCCGAAGACGTCCGCCGCCTGTGGCTCACGGCCTCGGGGGGGCCCTTCCGGCAATACCCGGCCGCGGAGTTGGCCCGGGTAACCCCGGCGGCCGCCCTCAATCACCCCAACTGGAACATGGGTCCCAAGATCACCATCGACTCCGCCACCTTAATGAATAAGGGGCTGGAAGTGATCGAGGCCCGGGTCCTCTTCGGCGTGCCGCCGGAGCGCATCGAGGTTCACATCCATCCCCAGAGCATCATCCATTCCCTGGTGGAATATATCGACGGGTCGGTCCTGGCCCAATTGGGCATCCCGGATATGCGGGGGCCCATCGCCTACGCCCTGGCCTACCCCGAACGCATCCCCCTGGACCTGCCGCCCCTGGACCTCTTCGCCGTGGGGCAGTTGAGTTTCGAACGCCCGGATCTGGGGCGCTTCCCCTGCCTGGCCCTGGCCTACGACGCCCTGAAGGCCGGGGGCACCATGCCCGCGGTCCTCAACGCCGCCAACGAGGTGGCCGTGGCCGCCTTCCTGGAGGGCGCCATCGCCTTCCTGGACATCCCCCGGGTGATCTCCCGCACCATGGAGGCCCACCGGGTGCAACCCCTAACCTCTGTGGACCAAGTCCTGGCCGAAGATGAGGCGGCCCGACGTCAGGCGAAAGAGATCATCAGCCGCCTAAAGGAGTAAAACACGACCATGGAAACCGTAATTGCCACGGTAGTGGTGATCGGCGTCTTGATATTCGTCCATGAATTGGGCCATTTTCTGGTGGCCAAATTATACGGCATCGGTGTGGAGGTGTTTTCCCTGGGCTTCCCCCCCCGGCTGTTCCACAAGCAGGTCGGCGAGACCGACTACCGCATTTCGGTGATCCCCCTGGGAGGCTACGTCAAGCTGACCGGCGAGAATCCCAATGAAGAAGTGCCGCCGGAGCTGGTGCCCAAGTCCTTCAGCCACCGCCCCCTGGGGCAACGCTTCGCCGTGGTGGCGGCCGGGCCTCTGTTTAACCTGGTCTTTGCCGTCGTGGCCCTGTCCGCGGTCTTCGCCTTCACCGGCATCCCTTACTTCACCACCGAAGTGGGCGGAGTCCACCCCGATTCCCCCGCCGCCGAAGCCGGCCTCAAACCCGGCGACGCCATCCTGAGCATCAACGGCCAGCCGGTCAGCCGCTGGGAGGAACTCTCCCGGCTCATCCGCCACTCCAGCGACAAAACCCTGACCCTGCAGGTCCAACGGGGCGAGGACACCTTCCCGTTGGAGCTGGAGCCCCGGACCATGGAAACCACCACGATCTTCGGGGAAAAGGTCACCGCCCGTTTGATCGGCATCTCCGCCGCCAACACCTACGCCATCGACAAAGTCAACCCCTACGAGGCCGTCATGCACGGCTTCACCTATACCGGCCGCATCGTGGAAATGACCGTCATGAGCGTGGTCAAACTGATCTCCCGCCAGATGCCCTTCGACACCCTGGGCGGTCCCATCATGATCGCCAAGGTGGCGGGCAAGCAGGCGGAGATGGGGGTGTCCTATCTCATCCACTTCATGGCCGTGCTCAGCGTCAATCTGGCCATGCTCAACCTGCTGCCGGTGCCCATGCTGGACGGCGGGCACCTGTTGTTCTTTGTCATCGAGGCGGTGCGGGGCAAGCCGGTGCCGGTGAAACACCGGGAGATCGCCCAGTCCATCGGCCTGATGCTCATCCTGCTGCTGATGTTCTTCGTCTTTTACAACGACATCATGCGCCTGTTCGAACCCACCACCCCCTAGCCGCCGGCTGCAGGCCGGCTGCCCGTCCGCCGTTGCGCGCCGATGCCTCCAGAATCTGTTCCAGAGACTGGAGGCATCGCCTCACTCAGACTGATCCCTCAGGGATTCAGGGGTTTTTCCACCGACTGTCCGGGGCGGTCTCCTCCGCCCCCCGGGAGGCGAAAAATTCCGGGTCCAGCTTGTAATTGCCGGCCAGGAACTGCCGCGCCACCCCCTCCACCGAGGCCTCGCTGACCATCAACATGTCCATCTGGCGGGTGAACTGCAACAGGCGCCCCACCTGATCCAGCTTCTCTTCCAGGGCCTCCCGGGGATATTTTTGAATCCGGGCATCCACCTTATCCCCCTTGACGTCCACGTTGAAATCCAGGGCCGACAGGATGCGGGCAATGGCGCGCACCCGGCGGTTGCGGCGGAGGTCGTCGGCCGCCCCCCCCTTGAAGGAAAAGGTGATGTAATTCTTGCTGGGGGCGTCCCCGCAGTAAACGTCCAGGATGCTGTAATGGTAGCCCACCCGGGAGCTGAAATTGAGGTACTCCGCCGAAATGATGGCATAGCTGCGGTCCCCGAAGCGCTCGTTGGCGGCCGGGGCGGAGAGCATCTGCTCCCGCATGACGGTGAGCAGCCCCCCCAGCTGCACCGGTTTGGGTTCCAGGGTTGACAGCTCTTCTCGCAGCATCCCCACCAGCAGGGCCCGGAAGGGAATGCAGAGAATCTGCTCGGGCCGCACCCGGGGCCGGCCCCGGGCCTCGGGCGCCAGACCGCCCTCCAGGTCGATGAGGTAGAGGTCCAGGGGAATCCTGGCCTCCAGCTTCACTGCCCCGCCCTGCCGTTGGGAGACGATATCGCTGATCTGAAACATCTCGGCGTAGGACATTTCGTGCACATACCGGCTGATGTCGTGCAGGGTGTCGCAATGCTCCGGGGTAAAAGTGGCCGCCTTGGGGTCCACCAGACGCAGGGGCACCACCTCGTCGGCCACCCGGCGCAAAACCTGGTACACCGGCGTGCCTTCCATGTGGGATTCCCGGGTGTGGGTGAGCTCCAACAGCTCCGGGACGCGGCCCTCGTAAACCCGGCCGGTGTAGGCGTCCACGGTGATCTCCTGCCCCGGGGTCAGGGTGGTGGTGGCCGTCTGGGTGTTGAGCAGGGTGGGCACCCGGAACTCCCGCACCAGGGCGGCCATGTGGCCGCTGACGTTCCCGAAGTCGGTGACGATGGCCGCCGCCCGGTCCATGGCCAGGACGTACCGGGGGGAGGAGTGTCGGGCCACCAGCACGGCGCCGGCGGGAAACCGCCCCAGGTCCTCATCCGAAACCACCGGGAAGGCCGGGCCGCATCCCACGCCGGGAAAGGCCGCCGTCCCCTCCTCCAACAGCACGGGATAGCCCGGGACCTGGGGAATGCACCGGTCGGTGGGCTCGTCGGGACATTCCAGATGCAGCGGCCGGGCCTGCAGCACCAACAGCCGCCCCTGCCGGTCCAGGGCCCACTCCACGTCCTGGGGGCATTTGTAGTGCTCCTCCAATTTGATCACATAGGTGGCCAGGAGCTTGATCTGCTCCGGGGTCAGGCAGGGACGATCCTGCATCTCCTCCGCCACCGGCTCTTCCTGCAGCCCCCCCGCCGGCCCGCAGGCCAGACGCACCGGTTTGACCGCGACGTGCATCTCCGCGATGGTCAGGTTCTGGTCCTTCGCCACCTTATAGGTATCCGGGGTGATGGTGCCGTCCACCGCATAGGACCCCAGCCCCCAGACCGCGCTGATCTGCACCGCATCCTCCAACACGTTGAAGGGGTGCCGGGAGTAGGCCACTCCCGCGGCCACCGCCTCCACCATCTCCAGACAGGCGACGCTCATGGCGATGTCCTCGTCCCGGATGCCCTTGTTCAACCGGTAGGCAATGGCCTTGGCGTCATAGAGGCTGGCAATGATGCGTCTAAAGGACTCCGGCAGGCGTTCCGGCGGCAGATTCAGCAGGGTGAGATACTGGCCCGCAAAGGACAGTTCGCTGTCCTCGCCGATGGCGCTGCTGCGCAGTGATACCCGGGGGAAAGGATGGGGGCCGCTCACGGGGTTCAGGGTCTCATCCAGTTGGTCATAGGCCGAAGTCAGGGCCTGTTGCAGCCCTGACGGTAGCGGGGCGGCGATGATCAGCTCCTGGATCTCCCGGCTCACGTCGGTGATGGTCTCCGGGTCGCTGACATCGATGAGCATCTTCCGTTTGTTGATTTCCGCCACCAGGTCATTGTCTTCCAGAAAGGTGGCGTAGGCCCGGGTGGTAATGGCAAAGCCCTCGGGTACGGGCAAGCCCACCAGGTTGCGCACCTCCCCCAGGTTGGCGCTCTTGCCGCCCACCCAATCGCTCTGGTCCTTGGTGATGTCGGCCAGGGGGAGCACCAGGGCCGGGGCCGAGATCTCCTTCCGCTGTTCCAACTCCCCCTTGATCTTCTGGTTGATCCTTTCCAGGGACTCGTAGAGGCGGGGATGACGGTTGCCGGACAGGACGTTCAGGCTCTTGACCATGCGGAAGGCATGAAAGACGGCCCGGGACGACTGGGAGCGGATATACGACATGCCAAACACCTGACGGCCCTGCAGTTTCTCCTCCATATCCGTGATGATGGTGAGGATCTCGGTGTTGGAGGCCAACAGTTCCTTGAACAGGCTGTACTTGAACCGGAACACGGCCGCCAGGTCCTGGTCCGGCGCCTGGGGCTTCCGCAGGATCAGCCGGCCCAGCTCTTTTAAATTCTCCAGAATCGTCACAATGGTCTCCTCGTTCCGGGGGAACCGCCGCAGTCCCCCTCTCTTTCCTACCTATCAAAAATTATACCACATCCGCAGCCCGCTTCAGGGAATACAAATCTCTTTTGTTTTCCTATCCTTGTCGGTCCCGCCGCCATGGCCTCCGGCGGTCCTGCCCCCCTGTCTCACCAGCCTTTTACACCCTGTAAAATTTGTTGGCAGCAACCATCGCCGAAACCCCACCGACGTCAACCCCGGGCTGGAAAAATCTTCATAGTTTTTCGTTTGTTACGTTATGTCCTACCTTGATCCGGCTTGGCACGGCCATTGCTCATGCCCAATCCGAGTACTTATTCGCCCTGCGGGCAACCAGACGCGTCTTTGATTTTATTGAGGCCATGTTAACCCAGGAGAGGAGGTTGCGTTCATGAAAATCTTGGTAGCAACGGATGGTTCCGAACACTCCCAGAGAGCCGTCCAGCGGGCTTTGGAGTTGGCCGAACAACAGGGGGCCGAGGTCACCATCATGTCGGTGGCCTACATCGCCCCGGATTATCTTGAAGAAATGCCCCCCAATATTGCAGACAAACTGCGGGCCGAAGCCCAGAAAGCCCTGGACAAGGCCAAGGCCCTGTTCGAGGCCAAAAATCTCCCCACGACCACAGTCATCGAGGTGGGGCTGGTGCCGGCCAACCTCATTATCAAAAAGGCAGAGGAAGGCAAATTCGACCGGATCGTCCTCGGCGCCACCGGGGTGACCGGCTTCAAGCGTTTGCTTATGGGCTCCACCGCCTCCAAGGTCGCGGCCCAGGCCCCCTGTGAGGTAACCATCGTCCGCTAATTGCGGCGAGACACCTTTTTACGGATTATAAGGAGGTTTTGCACCATGAGGAAGATGTGGAAGAAAATCTGTGGCCTGGCAGTGATGCTGGGCGTTCTCCTGCCCCAGGTGGCCTTGGCGGCGGGCGAAAAGGCCGCGGCACTGGTCATTGTCGCCGACACCCGCAGGCTCACCGGTCTCATGAAATGGTGGGCCGATCTCTATAATGAAAGCCACGGCATGTTCACTGCGGTCACCGTCATTCTCATTCCCATCATCGGGCTTATCTTCGGCGTCGTGGCCGACATCATCATGAGCCATATCGGCATTGACCTGAAATCCCGGGAACTGGCCGAACATTAAGCCGGCCGCGGACTCATCATAATTTGTAGGAGGGGCACTTTATGGATTGGTTATATGTCTTAATGCCGATTTCTGGCGTCACCATTTTCTGGCCCGGCCTCATCATCCTGGGGGTAGGCGTGGGCATTATCGGCGGCTTCTTCGGCATGGGCGGCGCCTGGATGGTGACCCCCGGCTTGAATATCCTGGGATTTCCCATGGCCTTCGCCATCGGCACCGACATCGCCCACATGGCGGGGAAATCTCTCATCTCCACCATGCGCCATGGCAAATTCGGCAACGTCGATTATAAGTTGGGCCTCATCATGTTGGTGGGCACCATCGTCGGCTTTGAATGTGGCGCCCAAATGGTCATGTGGCTGGAGCGCATCGGCTCGGTGGAAAAGGTCGTCCGCTACCTCTACCTCGTCCTTCTGGCCCTGATCGCCTGGATGGTCTTTGCCGACGTGGCCAAGAAACGGCGGAAGGAACGGGAGGCCCTGGCCGGCGGCGGTGAGGTCGACAAATTGGCCACGGGGATCGAGTGGCACAAAACCATGCACAAAATCAAGATCCCCCCCATGATCACCTTTAAGGAAGCCCAGATCACCTGCTCCGCCTGGCTGCCCATCATTGTCAGCTTCCTCACCGGCTGGCTGGCCGGCATCCTGGGTATCGGCGGCGGTCTGATCCGCATGCCGGCGCTGATCTACTTCATCGGCTGCCCCACCCACGTGGCCGTGGGCACCGACCTTTTTGAAGTCATGATCTCCGGCCTCTACGGCACCGCCACCTTTACCTATAAAGGCCGTACCGAGCTGGTGGCGGCCATCATCATGCTCATCGGGGCCTCCATCGGTGCTCAGGTGGGTACCGTGGCAACCAAGTACATCAAGGGCTACGGCATCCGCATCGCCTTCGGTCTGGCGGTCATCGGCTGCGCCATTTCCATCGTCCTAAAATTGCTGGCGAAGGCCTTCCGGGGTTATGCCGCGATCTACGACGGTACGGCCACGGTGCTGATTCTGGGGTTGGTCTTCTGCATGTCGGCGTACATCTTCGTCCGCATGGTGCAGGGCGCCAAGGCTGAAGTGGCGGCTAAAAAGGCGAGAGGCTGATTCATCTGTGTCTGTGCACGGCTCAGAGTTTGCGAGGAGAGTTTATATGGGTAAAAAATCTTTAGGGTTATTGCTGCTGGTAGTCCTTCCGGCGCTGTTGCTGGCGGGCTGCGGCGAGTTGGGCAAGGTGGATCAGGGCCGCGTCATCGAATTCGACCAGACCAAGAAAACCGTGACCCTCATCCAGGACAAGAAGGCGGAGCCGGGCAAACCCGACTATAACACCCTGCCGCCCCATGTGTATACTTTGCCCACCGATCCCAATGAAATCGGGGCCCTCCCGAAACCCGGGAAGCGGATGAACCTGGACACCAAGGCCAAGAAGATCACCATCTTCGATGCGGCGTCCCAGAACTTCAAAACCTTGGATTATACCTTGATCGATCAAAAAGATGACATCCGCAGGGACAATCCCTTGGTGGAAGACAAGGAATTCCCCATTGTGGACCGGGCTAAGAAGACCATCACGATTTACTCCGCCCGTCAGAGAATTCTCACCACCTTCACCCTGCCGGAAGAATACTTCGCCATGCCCGACAACACCTGGACGGCGGGCGACGAGGTGCGTATCTATTACCATCAGCCCGGCAAGGCCCAAAGGTTCATGAATATCACCCGGACGGATATTTTCAAGAAATAAGGACCACACACTTCACTCCCGCCAGAGAATCGCCCAGTACCTTGCCAGGTTGGGCGGTTCTCTTTTTTATGGTAATATTAAACATTGGATCCCTATGGATATCGCTCGAGCTCAATATTATCGCCGCCTCGCCGGTAAGATCGGCCTGCTGGCGGGACTGGTGCTGCTGGTCGGCCTGCTGGATGGGGTCGTTACCCGGCATCGCACCCCCTATAATGTCGTGGAGGTCCTGCCCGGCCAGACCGTGGAACTGACCGGCCCCATCACTGAAAATGTCTCCGGGACCGGAGATTTGGTGGCCGAAACCAGTTCCGACCATCTCCGACTCAGCTTTGAATCCATCTTTGCCGGCTATTGGTTCGGCGGCGAGATGTGGCGGGGCTGGCTGCAGGTGGCCCCGGACACCCCTCCGGAAAAATACACTCTGACGGTGAAACTCCGGGACCCCCAAACCAAACAGCCACCCCTGGTCTTTCGGATTAACGTCTACCCCGATACCGCCAGCCTGAACCGACATGCCATCTCCCTGGTGCAACGCCATGCCGGCGTCTCCCCCTGGTGGGTGGTGGCCCTGGCCCTGCCGGTGTTGCTGGCCGTAGGTCTGACGGTTTTCGTCCTCTCGGGGACCATCGACCGGTTCTTGGCCCAGGGGGGCAAGGCCGAAGTCTATCGCGTCATCCGGCGGCCCGACGGATGTGAGGTGGGGTTTGGATTGGGCGACCAACACGGGCTCCGGATCGGCGATCGCCTGACGCTCTGTGATCCCACCGGGCATCCCGTCGGAACCGTGGAAGTGTTGGACGTCTCCGCCGCCGATGCCGTTGGCCGCACCGAGTCCACCGAGGTCCAGGCCGGGTTTTTGGTGCAGAAAGAGCGCCCTTGAGCCCCAACGATACCCTGGTTGATCTCCGCCACCCTTCGGAGCCCCTTTTGTCGCCATGTGGAAACGCCTGAGCCTGCGGGCCCGCATCTTTCTGCTGCTCACCGCCTTGGTCTTGACCACCTTGGCCGGGGGTCTGGTCACCATCTGGCATACCGATGCCATCGATTCCCTGCTGACCTCGCTGATCGACAAAAACGTGGCCTCCTTCCAGGCCGCGGAGGGACTGGAGACCGCCCTGCTCATGCAAAAGGGCTATCTGACCTACTATTTTTTGGATGGCAACCCGGAATGGCTGGAGAAGTTGAACAGCCACCAACAGACCTTCATCGAATCCCTGGAAGAGGCCAAGAAATCGGCCTACACTTCCACCATGACAGACCTCCTGAGTCACATCGAAACCCTGTACCACCGCTATGCCGCCTCCCGGGATAAGGTTGTCCGTCTCTATCAGGACGGACAGCGGGAGGCGGGAATGGCCCGCCACTGGCAGACCCGGCAGCAGTTTCTGGAAATCTTCCAGCTCTGCGAGCGCTACAAGTGGATTCATGAGCAGCGCATCGCCGAGGCCCGGGTGGAGAGCCGCAGCCAGGCCCGGATGATCAACACCCTGACCCTGGGCGCCCTCCCGGCGGTGGCCATGCTCGGACTGTGGTTGGGGTACATCCTGATCAAGCAGATCCTGGAGCCCATTCGGGCCTTGGCCCAGACCCCCGGCGACCGCAACCTGCCCCGGGGCACCGATGAAGTCCAGGCCCTGAGTCAGCGGGTGCACCTCCTGATGGACAACATCGACCTGGCCCAGAGTCAGCTGGAAAAGAGCCAGGAACACCTGCTGCAATCGGAAAAGCTGGCCCTGGTGGGGAAGCTGGCCGCGGGTGTGGCCCATAGCATCCGCAACCCCCTGACCTCGGTCAAGATGCGCCTCTATTCCATGCGCCGCACCCTGGACCTCAGCCAGTCCCAGATGGAGGACCTGCAGGTCATCAGCGACGAGATTCGCCACATCGACGCCATCGTCCGCAACTTCCTGGAGTTCTCCCGGCCGCCGAAACTGAAGATGCAGGCGGTGAGTCCCTCGGAGGTGGTGGATCAGACCCTCCAGCTCCTCCGGCCCCGGTTTGAATCCTACAACGTCGCCCTGGACCTTCAGCGGCCCACCCCCCTCCCGGAGATCCTGGCCGACCCGGACCAGCTCAAGGAGGTCCTGGTCAATCTCCTGGTCAACGCCTGCGAGGCCATGGTGGGAGGAGGCACCATCACCATCCGGGAGGAGGAAAACTTCGAGGAATCCCTGGGCCGCCTGGTGCGCCTCAAGATCAGCGACACCGGTCCGGGCATCCCGCCAGCCCTCCAGGAAAAGATCTTCCAACCCTTTTTCAGCACCAAGGAGGAAGGCACCGGCCTGGGGCTGCCCATAGCCGCCCGGATCATCGGGGAGCACGGCGGCTGGCTGACGGTGGACAGCCCGGCGGGCCAAGGGGCCGCGTTCACCATTCAGCTGCCGTTCCGGAAGGTGAAAAATGGCTACCATCCTGATAGTTGACGACGATCCCCAGTTGCGCCAGAGCTTTGAAAAACTGTTGGCGCAAGAGGGTCATACCGTCCTCACCGCCGCCAACGGCGAAGCAGCCCTGGCCATCGTCCCCCACACCGCCCCCGACCTGGTCATCATGGATGTGCGCATGCCGGGCCTCAGCGGCCTGGAGACCTTCGCCGCCCTGCATCAAATCGACCCCAAGTTGCCGGTCATTATCATGACCGCCTACGGCACCACCGAGACGGCCATCGAAGCCACCAAACTGGGCGCCTTTGACTACGTCCTCAAGCCCTTTGAAATCCCCGATATCTTCAACCTCATCGCCCAAGCCCTGGAAGCCGGACGTTTCATGCGCTCCCGCATCGTCATGCGCGATACCCCGGAAAGCCCGTGCCAGGACGCCCTCATCGGGGTCAGTAAACCCATGCAGGAGGTCTACAAGGCCATCGGCCGGGTGGCCCCCACCGACGCCACCGTACTCATCCGGGGGGAATCGGGGACCGGCAAGGAACTCGTGGCCCGGGCCATCTACCAACATAGCCTGCGGGCCGACAAGCCCTTTCTGGTGATCAACTGCGTCGCCATTCCCGAGACCCTGTTGGAAAGCGAACTCTTCGGGTATGAAAAAGGCGCCTTCACCGGCGCGGTCAACCGGCGGGTGGGAAAGATCGAGCAGGCCAACGGCGGCACCGTCTTCCTGGATGAGATCGGTGACATGCCCTTCTCCATCCAGGCCAAGATCCTACGGCTCCTGCAAGAACGCAGCATCGAGCGGCTGGGCGGCCGGGAACCCATCCCGGTGGACGTGCGGATCCTGGCCGCCACCAACCGGGACCTGGAGGCCGCCCTGGCTGAAGGCCGGTTTCGGGAAGACCTTTACTACCGCCTGAAGGTGGTCACCCTGTGGCTGCCGGCCCTCCGGGACCGGGCCGGCGATATCCCCCTGTTGGCCGATTACTTCCTGGCCAGATTCTCCCAGGAAATGCATATCCTCAATCCCAGCATCTCCACCGAAGCCCGGATCGCCCTGGAAAGCCACAATTGGCCCGGCAATGTCCGGGAGCTGGCCAACGCCATGCAAAAAGCGCTGATCTTCAGCCGGGGATATCCCATCCGCTTGGAGGACATCGCCAAGGTGATCGGGGTAGAAGCCGCACTGAAGCCCCTCCCCGAAGAGCAGGCCTACGATCTCATCCGCCGGTGGTTGCGCCAGGAGCTCATTGGCAATTCCCAGGACGATCGCTACGAAGCTTTGATGGAGCGCTTTTCCAGCCTGCTCATCAGCGAGGCCCTGGATCTCACCGCGGGCAACCGCAGCCAGGCCGCCCGCCTCCTGGGCCTCTCCCGCCCCACTCTGCAGGCCAAGATCGAAAAATACCGCCTTAAGGTGGAGACCTCAGTAAAAAGTGACAAGTAAGAGCCGAGACAAACCCGAACCCGGAAACTCTGGCCGGGGAGTACCAGTTCTGCGGTCCTCCTCCCCGGGAAGGCAGTGGATTTTATTGGCAACATTAGCCTGAACCTTGCTCATCCCGATCCTCTTTACACCCTGTAAAAAAAACCTTCAATCACGCAGCTTCAGGAGAGGCCAGAGCTTTGCGAAAGTAGATTCAACTATATAAATATATTGATTATCTAATGACAATGGCGGGAGAGCCCGGCTTTGGCACCGACATTGCTAAAACCATAGGGGAACGTCAACCGAAAAGGTCTCTCTTGTGGCCCAGACATTCAACATCCTGGTGGCCGAGCGCAACCGGCACGTGCGTGACTTCATCCGTCGGGAATTGGCAGCCGAGGGCTACCAGGTGGAGTCGGTCCGGGATGGCCATGAACTCTTTGCGCGGCTTACCACTGCGCTCCCGCCGGATATCCTGATCCTGGACCTGGAAATCCCCTTTTTGTCGGAAGAAGATTTACTGGCGCGCCTGTATAACGACTATCCCCAGTTACCCATAGTCATTCACTCCTTTTTACCGGAGGATCTCCACCCTGATCAGGGTCCCCAGGCTGCCGCCATCCTGGAAAAAAAGGAAGACATCCAAAGGTTGAAAGAAACCGTGGCGCAGGTCCTGGCCAAATTTTACCCTACCAAGTACCCGGCAGTTCTGAAGACCTGAGGTCTCGTGGTAGGACAACCCCACGGCTCCTGATAACGTCGGAATGCTCATGACTGCTTTCGTTCAACGGCTCAAAAAGCTTTTCGCCCGCTCCCCGGAACCCTCCATGGAAGAACTGCGGGAGGCCTACCGGCGTAAATACCATAACTTCCGTCTTCTTCTGGCGGCCAACAACGCCGCCTTGACGGTCATGACGGAAATGGAGACGGCCCTGTTTGGGAACTTCGGCTTCGGCATGACCTTTGTCCGCTCCCAGTGTACCGCGGTCTGTGTCAATGTCTATTCTTTGATCAAATATCTGAACGAACTGGGGGGGAACAAATACCAGGTCCTGGAGACCATATTTAAAGGCATCCAGGACAATATCGAGTCCTATTTGACCCAGTACCGGCCGCTGTCCCTGGAAGCGCTGGTGCTCCCCTTGGAAGAGGTCAATAAGGAGATGGGTGAGGGTGTGGGAGGGAAGATGGCCAACCTGGGGGAGATCGCCGGAAAGCTCCCGGACCTCGCAGTCCCCGAGGGTTTCGTCATCACCGCGGCGGCCTATGAGGCCTTCATGCGCCACAACGACCTGCAGGCGGAGATCAACCGGCTCCTGACCTCCCTGGAAACAGACGATATGGCCGACCTCTACCGCCTCAGCTCCGAAATCCAGATGCGCATCATCGGCTCCGAGGTCCCGCCCGCGGTGGCCCAGGCCATCGACGACACCTACCGGGCCCTGCAGGCGCGGGTCGGTCCGGATCTGCGGGTGTCATTGCGGTCCAGCGCCACCGGGGAGGATACCCTCCACACCTCCTTTGCCGGCCAATACCGCTCGGAGCTCAACGTCAGCCAGCAATCCCTGCTGGCCGTCTACAAGGAGATCGTGGCCAGCAAATACGCCCTCACCGCCATCACCTATCGCCTGCACAAGGGGATCCGGGATGAGGACGTGGCCATGTGTGTGGGCTGCATGCGCATGGTGCACGCCGCCGCCGGGGGCGTGATGTATTCCCGGGACCCCACCGACAGCCGTAACGCTGCCATTGTCATCAACGCCGTGCACGGTCTGGCCCAGGGCGTGGTGGACGGCTCCCTCACCCCGGACCTGTGGATGGTTTCCCGCACCACCCCCCTCACCATCACCCACCGGGAGATCGCGGATAAACAGGCCCGCATCGTTTCCCTGCCGGAGGAAGGCGTGGTCCGGGAAGTCATCGACGAAGCCGGCCGCACCCCCGCCCTCAACGACGACCAGGTCCTGGAGTTGGCCCGCCTGGCCCTCCGGTTGGAGGAACATTTCCAGCAACCCCAGGATATCGAATGGTCCATCGACAGTCAGGGCCGCATCTATATCCTCCAGAGTCGCCCCCTGCAGCAGACCGAGGTGGCAACGGAGATGCCTCTCGTGACGATCGGCGCCGACCACCCGGTCCTTCTCACCGGCGGGGATACCGCCAGCCCGGGGGCGGCCTGCGGCCCGGCCTACCACGTGAAAAGCAACGTCGATATGCTGCAGTTCCCCGAGGGCGCAGTACTGATCACCGCCCTCCCCCACCCCGGCTGGGCGCCGCTGCTGTCCCGGGCCGTGGCCGTGGTCACCGACCGCGGCGGTATCACCGGCCACCTGGCCAACGTGGCCCGGGAATTTGCCATCCCGGCCTTGTTCAACACCGGGACGGCCGCCGACACCATCACCCCGGGGAGCCTCATCACCGTGGACGCCACGAGCCGCGTCATTTATGAAGGTCGGGTGGAAGCATTGCTGGCGGAGGCCGGAGCTCGGACCGGTTTCATGGTGGACACCCCGGTCTATGAAACCCTGAAGGGCGTCATGCAGTTCATCACCCCCCTCAACCTCACCGATCCGGACAACCCGGATTTCCGGGCGGCCAACTGCCGCACCCTGCACGACATCACCCGCTATGCCCATGAAAAGAGCGTCCACGAGATGTTCGACTACGATAAGACCAAAAAGCTGGCGCGGTATTTCATCAAACAGCTGGTGGTGGACGTGCCCATGCAGTGGTGGGTGTTGGATCTGGAGGACGGCTTCAAAAAGGAGGTCCCGGGCCGGGAGGTGCGTCTGGACAATATCGCCAGCCTCCCCATGCTGGCCCTGTGGGAAGGTATTCACTCCGTGCGCTGGGAAGGCCCGCCCCCGGTGGACGCCAAGGGTTTCCTGTCCATCCTGAGCCAGGCGGCCGCCAACCCCAATCTGGAGACCGCGGGGCCTTCGGCATTCGCCAACCAAAACTACTTCATGATTTCCAAGTACTTCTGCAATCTGACCTCACGCTTCGGCTTCCATTTTTCCACCGTGGAGGCCCTGGTGGGCCCCCAGGATCACGAGAACTTCATGCGTTTCGCCTTTAAGGGGGGCGCCGCCGATTTCCCCCGGCGGCTGGCCCGGGCCCGTCTCATTGCCGAGATCATGGAGCGCTACCATTTCAAGGTGGACATCAAGGGTGACTCCCTCTTTGCCCGCCTGGAGGGGGAGCCCGCCGACTACATGCTCAGTCGCCTCAAGATCCTGGGCTACTTGAGCGTCCACACCCGCCAGCTCGACATGGTCATGCTCAATGAAGACCAGACCAGCCATTACTACCACAAAATCATTCGCGATATCGACACGGCCGTCCTGGGCGGCCCGGCCCCGGAGACCTCGCCCGAGGCGTGACCCACTGCGCCAGGACAATATAAGGGTGGAGGACAGGGATAATCGTACCGATGTTGCTCTGGTTTTTTCTATTTTCCTTGACATTATAATTTCTTAGTATTATAATTAGCTAAATTGCATGTCAGACTGGCACAGAGCCCCTGGCTCTGTACGTAAAACGGAAGGGTGTGCTATTTACCCCTCCGTTTTTTTTTTGCTGGCAGGCATCGGCCTCCTGCCCGCCAGGGCGGGAGAGTAATTAATCATGGTAGGAGATGCAGCTTCATGAAGGAAACCGGTACGGTAAAGTGGTTTAACGATTCCAAGGGCTTCGGATTTATTTCCCGCGACAGTGGCCCGGATGTGTTTGTCCATCACACCTCTATTCAGGGCGAAGGCTTTCGGTCCTTATCAGAGAATGAGGCGGTGGAGTTTGAGGTGATCCAGGGCCAGAAGGGTCCGCAGGCTCAGAACGTCGTCAAGGTGAACTCATAAAACCGAAGCAGCAGAACTCCGGCCCTCGCTGGAGCACCGGAGTTCTGTTGGCTTTTTCCGAAGCACGGTCATTCGGACGCCAGGCCCCTCACGAGAGGCACGGACAGGTACACCTCTCCGCCCCCTTCGGGGTAAAGAGCAACCTGCCTGAGGCCCGGCAATCATCTGAAGACACGGAGAAGATAAATGGCTCCCGATAATCTCGATACACCCCTTGAAGGGAATAGCGTTTCGGCTGAGTCACTCATCGCCATCGATCCCAAAGTTTTCTTTTTGTACGCCTTCCCCCTGGAAAAACGCTGGCAGGACCTTATCGGTCTCGGCATACATCACTGCAAGTGGGGCGACGGGACCATACGCAAGGTGGAAGGCTCTTATCTTTATGTGGACCTGCCGGCCCGCCCGGATAAAAAGTCCCTGACCGAGTTCGGGTTGGACTCCTTCCGTTTCGGGTTTTTCCATGATCTGCTCATCAGCGAGGCCCTGCAGCAGAAGATCATTGCCTCGCTGGAAGCCCCTTCCGAACCTCAGCCGGACCCCCTTACGCTTGTCCCCAAAGAAGGCAGTAAAACTGCCCCCAAGAAACCAAGACGCCCCAAGGCCGCTAAAAAAACTGCCTAAGACTTCTTCTTCAACTGGTCGGCCACCGACTGAATCGCCTTCTGCACCGCCTCGGGATCGCCCAGGTAGTAATGGCGGATGGGGGTCAGATCATCGTGAAGCTCGTAGACCAGGGGAATGCCGGTGGGGATGTTCAACCCCACGATCTCGGACTCGGAAATATCGTCCAGATATTTCACCAGGGCCCGCAGGCTGTTGCCGTGGGCGGCGATGAGCACCCGGTGGCCGGCCTGGACCGCCGGGGCGATGGTCCCGTGCCAGTACGGCAGGAATCGGGCCACCACGTCCTTGAGGCATTCGGTCAGAGGCACCTCACTGGCCGGCAGGTTGGCGTAGCGGGGGTCCTTGCCCGGATATAAGGGGTCCTCGGGGGTGAGGGCCGGCGGGGGGACGTCATAGCTCCGCCGCCAAACCTTGACCTGCTCCATCCCATGCCTCTCCACCGTCTCGGTCTTGTTGAGGCCCTGCAAGGCCCCGTAGTGGCGTTCATTGAGCCGCCAGCTATGCTCCACCGGAATCCACATGAGGTCCATGCCCTCCTGGACTATCCAGAGGGTCTTAATGGCTCGCTTGAGCATGGAGGTGTAGGCCACGTCGAAGACGAAACCCTCCTGCGCCAGCACCCGCCCGGCCTCGGTGGCTTCGGCCACCCCCTTGTCGCTCAGTCCCACGTCGATCCAGCCCGTAAAGCGGTTTTCCTTGTTCCACACGCTTTCGCCATGCCGCAGTAGCACGAGTTTTTTCATCTGTATCCTCCCCTCGGCCGTCTCGAATTGCCTCAGCCCTGTTTTGCCTGAGTCTGGTAAAAGCTCCTGTTGGGAGAAGGGGGAAGCGTCCGAGAAATCCCCCCGCCTCCTCCCCCGCTCTGCTGTTGCCAAAGCCTCGCCTATATATACTCAAAGCTGGCAAAAAAAGCTATTCCTGGTAAACTGATCATGAATTTCAGGAATGATGACCGCAAGGAGCGGCAGGCAGCACTGCGCGGGCCAAGACATGCACCTGAAAAAGATGACCGTCATGACGATCCCTGGGCTTGTTTTTATGCTCCTGGGAAGCTTCTTGTTGTTCTCCCGGCCCGTTGGGGCGCAATGGGAACAGGTCCCCCGCGGCGCCCAACCTCCCGGGCCCTCGCTTACTCCTGTGCCCCTGCCCCAGGTGGAGGAGGCCATCTTTACCCTGACCAACGACCTCCGGCGGCAGCACGGCCTGGCTCCCCTGCATCGGGACGAGGCCTATCAGAAGGCGGCCCGGGACTACAGCACCGACATGTTGCAGCGTAACTTTTTCGGCCACCGGGATCCCCAAGGCATCAGCCTTCCGGACCGGCTCCCCGGCCAGAAGCAGTTCACCCTGTGGGGTGAGAACATCTGGACCGGCCGCGGTTTCCCCCTGGACCAGAATCTGCGTCTGGCCCAGACCATCATGGCCAACTGGATGGTGAGCCCGGGGCACCGAAAGAATATCCTGACCCCGGAGTACACCCACCTGGGCGTGGGGGTGGCAGCCCGGGGACAGGAAGTGCGGGCCACCCAAATCTTCGCCGGTCAGGCAGTCAAATAGACCCACCGCCTCCTTGGCTTCGGACCTGTAGGGGTTGCGCCCGGGAGGATGAGCCCGGCCCCAGGCCATCGTTACTGGCCCGGAAGTTACCGACCTCATCCCAGGCCCGGTTGCCGCTCCGGCAGCCTGTATCTTGGCGCCACTCCAGGCCTGGGCCCCCCCCCCTTAAGACTCCATATTCCGAAGGCCGGCCTTCCCCAGGCTAGCCGAAATGCGTTACCTGGTGGAATTATTAGCAATCTATTAAATTATTCCATCGGCGGTGGACCGCTTACCTTATTGGTCGTGTCCGCCGCCTTTTTCGGTCTTCTCGTCCATGAGACCTGCCTCCTTCAAGGCGTTCTTGGCGCATTCCGGACAATATCCATGCGAGAATTGAGTTTTCGCGTGTTCCCGGAGGTAGGACTCTAATTGTTGCCAGTGGCCCTCCTCGTTACGGATTTTCTTACATTGGGCGCAGATGGGGATAATGGCCTCAAGAATCTTGATCTCGGCCAGGGACAGATTCAAGGCTTCTGTTATCTCGCGTTCATGCGCAAGCAAGTAGTGGATTCTATATACAGACCATCCCATCGCCAGGAAGGAAATGAAGCGGATCAAGTTGTTCCAAACAGCATAAAAGTGAGACGTATACTCATGGCCCGATAAGATATCTGCTCCAGCCCACACCACGGAACAAACCACAGCCAGCGTACATGACGCGCCAAGGCCGAAAAACCAGGCCCCAAGCGCTACGGGTAGGAAGTAGAACATAAAAAAATCAATCTCATATCCTGTCAGCCAGTCAAAAAATCCGATCACAATCACCATGGCAACGATGATAAATCCCCACCACCACGCTGGCCCTCTCTCCTTCATAATTTAACCTCCCCAGACCCCATATTCTAAATATCGCATAAGGATAAATTTGGAAAGTTCATAACTTGCCAGCTTCGACAATTATCCCCCCACCAGGACAATTCAAGATTGATCTGATCAGCTTGACAACTTCAGGTTAATAATGGTAATATATATCAATTCGAAGATAGTTAAAATGATCTCCTAAATCGACTTTTAACCACGGTGGCGAGAGGTTGCCATCTAATCACGGTTAAACGCGTCCATATTTCAGATAATTTTTCCAATTAGGAGAGTTTATGCTTAGATCATTGATACTGGGCTTGATGTTGGTGCTGTTCATGTCCCTGACTGGAGCGGCCAGCGCGACGGTGGTGACGATTTACACTGATGCAACCGCTTGGCAAGATGCCTTGGGGGGATTCCTCACGGAAGATTTTTCCGATTTACAATTGAATGATGGAGTAAGCTATGTTTCGTCTGAGTCAGGAGGTATAAATACCAAATTCGGGTATTACCACGATGTCTTAAAGTCTCAGAGCGCGAATGAACCAATGACTATCTGGACTTTCACCCCTCAGATTACCGCCTATGGAGGGACCTGGACGTTGGGGGGACCCGGTGGCTCGGGCAATAGCCTTTTGGTCTACATGAACGATCTCGACTACCTGGTAGGACGCATCTCCAGTAATTATAATGGAGATTTTTGGGGCTTTATCTCGGATACACCGTTTAGTTCAGTACTATTAGTGGGAGGGCTTGGTAGCAATCAACAAAATTATCAGTTGGATGACATGGTTTATTCCTATGATACTTCCCTTATGACATACACCATCACCTCCAATGTCGTAGCCAATCCCTTGCCCCCTTCCGTCCTCTTTCTTGGCACCGGCATCCTGGGGTTGGTGACTTGCAGGAGATTTAGGAAGCGTTAGTCTACCGCTCCATCTTGGCAAATAAACAAGGCAGGGTCGGCCACGGCCCTGCCTTGTTTATTACTGATCAACCAGGCTTGATAACTCGTTCTTATCGGTAATGTACAGAAGGTTCTGCAAAAAGGGGGGACAGAAGAAAGAGGTCATGGCATACGGGTGTATCAACCAGATCACCCTCAGGGGCAGACGACAAATCCTGGCCGTGGAGCTGGCCCACCGGGAGAGCCAGACGGGTTGGAAGGATATTCTGCTGTGTACTGTACCCGCCCTGTCTCTGTGTCGACTTATGTTAATATTAACATATACTTCAATGGTTGACAGGCATTATCTCCTCTTTTATAATCGCAATGTAAATCTCGGCAGTATGAGCCCAACTCATTAAAACGATGGGACCCGCAATGTATAAGTTCGGCTTTACCTGAGTTCGCACCCGAGCACTCTACCCGGATCGGGTGAGCACAGAGCAGGGCTAGGCCGAAAGACTTTTCTCCTTTTCGCATTTTCTCCCCGTAATACCTCCTACCTCTTTTGGCCCCGGCTCTCGCCTTTTCAGGTCGGGTTGGCGGCCATAACGATCAATCCGCATCGGGAAACTATCCCTCCATCCCGCCTGGAAAAGGCATATTCTCCTATTATTGCTGCATATTATCGGGTGCAGGTCCATCGCCAGGTGCTGCCCCGAAACATTTATTGCCAATGAGGAGGATCTGCCATGGATGATCCATAAAGAGCATCATAGACATTTGCTCTCCGGAAATCGAAACACAACCTGCTGCTGTTGTCTATACGTCCGGCTCCCGCGGGTTTCTGGTCAGAAACCTCTCGGCACCGGGGAAATGGGTGAGGATATGGCAGAGCGGAGCCATAGGTGAGATATCATCATTCTTCACCCGGGTATGAGGGAAATCTATGCAGAAATCCACGTTTAATATTGATGGCCAAGTAGTCGAGAGCACTCCGGGACAGACCATATTAGAGGCGGCCAGAAAAGCCGGGATCTACACCATCCCCACCCTGTGTTATCTCAAGGACACCATTCCCACCGGCTCCTGCCGCATGTGTATGGTGGAGGTGGAGGGCGCCCGCACCCTGATGCCGGCCTGCTCCACCGTGGCCACGCCGGGTATGGTCATTCGAACCGAATCGGCCCGCATCGACGCCGCCCGAACCATGGTCATCGAGCTGCTGCTGGGCTCCGGCAACCACAATTGCCTGATCTGCGAGGCCAACGGCGCCTGCGAGCTGCAGGCCCTGGCCTATCGGTATAAGGTACCGACGCCGGTGTTTTCCCGGCCGCTGGAGCCCCCTTATGATCTGGAGGACAATAAGCAGCTGATCCGCCGGGATTTTTCCAAATGCATCATGTGCGGCCGCTGCGTCCGGGGCTGTAAGGAAAAGCAGGTTAACAATGCCATCAGTATCGGCTACCGGGGCTCACATAACAAAATTGTAACCTGGGCGGATAATCCCTATGGGGACTCCGACTGCGTCTTTTGCGGGGAATGCGTGCAGGCCTGTCCGGTGGGAGCCTTGGTGGAGTTAAAGTCCATCGGTTTGGGGAGGCCGTGGGAGACCCAAAAGGTCCGGACCACGTGCCCGTACTGCGGGGTTGGCTGCCAGCAATGGCTGCATGTCAAAGATGGGAAAATCATCAAAGTCACAGGCGTGGCAGGGGCCGCGCCCAATAAGGGGCGCCTGTGCGTCAAAGGCCGCTTCGGGTATGACTTCATCTATTCCCCAGAGCGCCTCACCACCCCCCTGATCCGGGACCAGAAAGGCGGCGAACTCCGGGAGGCCTCCTGGGATGAGGCCCTGGATTTTGTGGCGGCCAAGATCAAAGTGGTGCAGGAGAAATACGGTCCCGACGCCACCGCCGGAATCAGTTGCGCCCGCAGCATCAACGAAGATTCATACAACATGCAAAAACTTTTCCGGGTGGCCATCGGCACCAACAACATCGATCACTGCGCCCGCACCTGCCACGCCCCCACGGTGGCAGGGCTGGCGGCGTCCTTCGGTTCTGGGGCCATGACCAATTCCTTTGCCGATTTCGCCAAGGCCAAGATGTTCTTCGTGACGGGGTCCAACATGACCGAGGCCCACCCGGTGGCCGCCACGTTCCTAAAGAACGCCGTCAGGAACGGGGCCCAGCTCATCGTGGCGGATCCCCGCCGCATCAAGTTGGCGGATCTCGCCGATCTCTATGTGCCCATCAAGGTGGGCTCCGACGTGGCCTTCATCAATGGCCTGATGCACATCCTCATTAATGAAAATCTGTATGACAAGAGATACGTAGAAACCTGCTGCACCGGCTTTGAGGCCCTCAAAGCCAAAGTGATGGAGTATCCCCCGGAGCGGGTGGCTCCCATAGTCGGCATCAGCGTCGACATCTTGTATGATGTGGCGCACCGTCTGGCGTCAGTCAAACCGTTGATGCTCGTTTATACCCTGGGGATAACCGAACATACCTGCGGCGTCAATAACGTCATGAGCTGCGCCAACCTGCAGATGCTTTTAGGCAATGTCGGTTTTGAATGCGGCGGGGTAAACCCCATCCGCGGACAGAACAATGTCCAGGGCGCCTGTGATATGGGGGCGTTGCCCAACGTCTATCCCGGCTATCAAAAAGTGGAAGACCCAGCGGCCCAGGCCAAGTTCGAGGCCGCCTGGGGGGTGAAGCTTCCCAATCAAAACGGGCTGATGATCCCGGAGATGATAGCAGGCTTAGCTACGGGCGAGATCAAGTTCCTGTATGTCTTTGGGGAGAATCTGGCCAATACCGAACCGGATATCCAGCATGTGGAGAAGTGTCTGGGGGCGGCGGAATTTTTGGTCTGCAATGATATTTTCCCCACTGAGACCACCCGCTTTGCCGATGTCGTCTTCCCCGCCGCCGCCTGGAGCGAGGATGACGGCACCTTTACCAACAGCGAGCGCCGGGTCAGCCGGGTGCGCAAGGTTTCGGAACCGCCGGGCCAGTCGAAGCCGAACTGGTGGATATTTAAAGAGCTGGCCAAACGCCTGGGACACGAATGGACTTCGAACAGCTCCCAAGAGATTTGGGATCATGAAGTGGCCCCGTTGTCTCCGCCCTTTGCTGGCATCAAGTACTACCGTATCGAAGGCGATGGTCTACAATGGCCGGTGCCCGACTGCGATCATCCCGGCACCTGTTTCCTCCATAAAGACGGTTGTTTTACCTGTGGCCAAGGCCGCTTCGCTGCATTGGATTGGACCCCGCCCGCTGAAGTGCCGGATGCGGAATATCCCTTTGTCCTTAGCACGGGCCGCCGGCTTTATCACTACCATACGCGGACCCAGACCGGCCGTTGTGTGGGGCTCAATGACCTGCTGGGCGAGGAGACGGGGGATATCTCTCCGGCTGACGCCCAACGGCTGGGAATCAAACCTGGTGAGTACATCAAAATCAAGTCGCGGCGAGGCGAAGTCAAGGTGAAAGCCAGGGTTACGCCGGAGGTGCCCGAAGGTTTGGTCTGGATGGCCTTTCATTTCCGGGAAGGCTGCGCCAATTGGCTCACGAATCCTGCCTTTGACCCCATCTCGCACACCGCCGAATTTAAGGCCTGTGCGGTGAAGATCGAGAAAGTCTGATGCGTGTATGGGGTAGAAGAAACCGACTTCCCATTTTGACCTTTGCCTGAGTGATCAAGACAATAATGGAGAAAAACATGGGAGACCAATGTCATTGCGGCGGTCACGCCGCCTCAGCCATCAGCCAGGCCCAGCGGGACCAGGTGGACGCCATCCTGGACCGCTATCACCATATTCCCGGCAATCTGATGCCGGTATTGCAGGGAGTGCAGGAGGCGGTGGGGTATCTCTCCCCGGAGGTGCAGAAGCGCATCGCCTGCAAGCTCAACATCCCCGGCAGCGACATCTTCGGGGTCATGAGCT
>Ga0228536_1000930_pt1 | contig 38621 bp, 35 predicted proteins | sample SJ1Smetagenome_FD_168611 | JGI IMG/M metagenome (GOLD analysis project Ga0228536, IMG submission 168611) | Enriched culture of PCE-dechlorinating microbial communities from Ithaca, New York, USA - SJ1.S | ecosystem: Engineered > Modeled > Simulated communities (microbial... > Unclassified...
TGCAAATCTCCGCTCACCGGAGGGTGGGGCGAGGCCCGTGTAGGATGCGACTTCGGTCCGGAGTTGAAGCGTTCAGGGTATGATTTTGTCGTGCTTCACGGAGCCTCAGACCGGCCTGTTCACATTGTCATCACAGACGAAAAAGTCGAATTGAGGAACGGCTCGTTTTTGTACGGCCGTCCGGTTCTGGAACGGGAAAAACTTTTGAGGGAAGATGAGGGGCTGGAGGGATATTCGATCCTCACCATAGGCCCCGGCGGTGAAAACCGGGTACTCTTCGCTTCGGTCATGGTGGGGCACAGGGCTGCCGGGCGCATCGGTGCGGGGGCAGTGCTGGGATCAAAAAATGTGGCTGCTGTTTCCGTAAAAGGTACGGGCAGGGTCCAGCCCGCACATCCGTCGGCATGGATGGAATCAGTGCGCAGAGCCCACAGGATCGTAAAAGAAAGCCCGAATACCCCCGGATTCACGGAACTCGGAACCATGGGAGGCTATGAGAACAGCGACAGGATCGGCGATCTTCCCACGAAGAACTGGCAGTCGAATTCATGGGGGAAAGGTGAGGCTGTTTCAGCCCACTTCTTCGGGAAAAACCAGGTGTCCTCTGCCGGGTGCTACAAGGGGTGTCCCATGAAATGCGGGAGAAAGGTTCATGTTAAGGAAGGTCAGTGGAAGACGCCTCTACACGACGGCGGGGAATACGAGACCGTGGGGTCCTTCACTGCATATGTCCTCAACGAAGATGTGGACTGTGCTGTACACTGCGGATACCTCTGCAACGAGCTGGGAATAGACACCATTTCCGCCGGAGCTGCGATCGGCTTTCTTTTTGAGTGTGTTGAAAAAGGAATTTTGCAGGAGGACGCGGTCAATGGACAGGACCTGTCCTGGGGAAACGGAAAAGTACTTCCTCTTCTGATTGAAATGATCGCAAGGCGAGAGGGGATAGGGGATATTCTCGCTGACGGGGTGAAGAGAGCTGCCCAAAGGATAGGCGGCGGTGCGGAGAAGTTTGCCGTTCACGTGAAGGGGCTCGAGGGACCATGCCATGATCCCAGGGCGGGTAAGACCCTTGCGGTGAGCTACGGAACGGCAAACCGGGGAATGTGTCATATCCATCCCCTTGAGACAGTCGCATATGACTGCGCCCATCTCGACTTCGGATTGTCCTCCTTCGGCCTTCCTGATCCCGGAAAGTTTGAACGCTGGGACGAGGAAGGGAAAGGCGAAGCGGTCCGGATCCTGCAGGATGGAGGGGCTTTGCCGGATATCCTGGGTACGTGCAAGTTTTACATGTACGTCGGGATCACGCCCCATGAATATGCGGCGATGCTCTCTGCGCTCACCGGGTGGGACATGTCGGGGGAAGAACTCATGGAAACTGCGGAGAGAGTGACGAACATGCAGCGCCTGTTCAACTGCCGTGAAGGTTTCGGAAGAGAGGATGATCGTCTCCCTGACCGTGTGCGTTCCATTCCTGCTTTCGGAAAATATGCGGAGAGCCCTGAAAGCGCCGTTCGAAATTATGATCTTATGCTCGATGAATATTACGATGCAAGGGGGTGGGACAGGAAGACAGGCGCCCCGCTGAAAAAAACTCTTCAGAGGCTGGGAATACGATTGAAACATATTGCATAATACATTTTTGCGGTAATGACGGGAGACAAAAAGGTGAAAAAAAGGTAAAATATGTATGTATTTTGTAACGGAAGAGATGAATGCGAGGTTTTTCAGGCAGAGGCAACGCACACAAACCAAGAGTGGGAGTTGATGTCCAGATGCTGACGGAGAACATCGTGACGGTTTCAGGGACGCTCCATCTGATCCGCGTCGAGCCCAGCGCGGGCAAGCCGAAGAAATACATGCCCTTTTCGGTTCGCCAGGACACGCCGGGGACTGACGGGAGCGTCAGGAAAGATTTTCTGCTCGCCAGAATTTATGATCCCAGAATACAGGAAGAAATGAAGAACCTTCGGGAAGGTGTTCCTGTGAGAGTCCAGGGGGATGTGCGCTCGTCCCTGGGGAGCGGCGAGATGTACATAAACGTGACCGCCATCGAAGCGTTGGTATAGTAACTCCTTTTTGAAGTCTGTTGACGGAAGGGATGCTTCGGGACGCGCATAGCAGTGCGTGCAGATGTTTTGTGTCATTCGGGTCAGGAACAACAGGACATTGATGCTGCAAGGAACCGGTGTATTCCCCCCAATTCCCCTTTTGACCGCTTTGTGTTTTTGCCTGGAACAGTGGTACGAAAAGACTTCATCTCGATATCAGCCTTATTTTTCGAAATGCCCCCCTAAAGGGGGCGTTCGATTTTCAAATGAATACAGGAGGTCGTTTATATGGTAGGGAATACCGGCGGAAGAAACACCGTCCGGGTCCTGGAGCGCATGAATATTTCAGTTCTCTTCGGCATACCGGGCATTCACAACCTTTCGATATATGAGGGGTTGACATCCAGCCCCATACGGCACATCACCACAAGGCACGAACAGGGTGCAGGGTTTATGGCCTACGGATGGGGAAAATCTACCGGGACACCAGGTGTTGCAGTTGCCATCACCGGGCCCGGGCTCACCAATATCCTCACTCCTCTCGGCCAGGCGTATCACGATTCAGTCCCAATGCTTGTTATTTCGACTCAGATCCCTTCGAAGTTTCTTTCCGGACGTTCCGGATACCTTCACGAGCTTCGCGATTCCACCGCCATGTCCTCTTCGGTGACCAAGGCCAGTTTTCGGGCGTCATCCCCGGAAGAGATACCCGGCCTCGTTGAGCGTGGCCTGCGGCTTTCGACCGAGGGAAGGCCCGGACCTGTCCATGTGGAGGTTCCCCTTGATTTTCTCGACCAGCGCTTTGATCTCATTCCTGGGGAACCGGCCTGTCCGCAGCCATACCGGCTTGACGGGACACTTCTTCAACGGGCGGCGGAAAGCCTCTCGAAGTCGCAGTCGCCTTTCATTATCGCAGGCGGGGGAGCCGCGGATGCAGCAGACGCTGTCAGGGAGCTGGCAGAGAGACTTTCCGCCCCTGTCGCACTAACATCTGCAGGAAAGGGGATCCTTCCCGAGGATCATCCCCTTTGTCTCGGCGCCAGGCTTCATTTTCCCCAGGTGAAGGATCTGATACGGAGATCTGACGCTGTGATAGCCCTCGGCACTGAGCTTTCACCGACTGACTTATGGGAGGATGATTTTCCCTTTCCGGACACCATGATATCCATGGATGTGGACGAATATTTTTCCTTTTCCAGAAAGGGGATTTTCCTGAATTGCCGGTGTGAGGACGGAGCCCCCATGCTTGCTGCAGCCGTAAAAAGGAGAAACGGAGGGTCTTTTCAGGATAAAGGTCTCCTTGAGAGATGCAGGGAGAGTCTCGGAGGAGTGCTCGGCGCAGAAGAGGAGCTATCTCTGCTGGGAGAGACAGTCTCAGCCCTTGCAGGCTCTCTGGGGCCAGACGGCGCTCTCTGGGCTGATATGACAGGTGCGGCGTACTACGCTATAAGTGAGTTCCCCTCCTTCCGGCCGCGTACTTTTCTTCACCCGGTCGGTTTCGGGACCCTTGGCGCGGCTCTTCCGGCAGCACTGGGAACAAAGTGCGCCTTTCCCGGCCGGAGGGTGGCGGCCCTTGCCGGCGACGGAGGGTTTCAGTTCACCCTTCCCGAACTGGCGGTGGGTGTCCAGGAACAACTCTGTCTTCCCGTGATCCTCTGGAACGATGGAGGCTTCGGCGAGATCAGGCGGAGCCAGGACCGGAACGGCGGCCAGAGGATAGCCGTAGATCACTGGAATCCGGATTTCAGGAGCATTGCGGAAGCCTACGGGATCCCCTATTTTGCCGCCCGTGACGGGGCCGGTGTCGGAAAGGCCCTGGAGTCTGCCTTTGGAGCCTCAGTTCCCTCGATCATAGAAATAAATACGAGACAGGAGGCGAAGGCATGATCCCCGGTGTGCGAAAGGCGGTTGCGTCCGCTTCTCCCTATACTCCCGGCAAAACCGTCGAGGAGGTCCGCCGTGAGCTTGGGCTGGAGAGAATAATCAAGCTCGGATCCAACGAGAATCCCTGGGGGCCCTTCCCGGCAGCCCGTACAGCCATGGTCGACGAGATCAGCAGGCTGAACATGTATCCCGACGTCTCTTTCAGGGAACTGAAAGAACTAATAGCCGGGCAGTTCGGCCTGAAGCCGGATTGGGTCGCCCTTTCCCACGGGGCTGAGGGCATGCTCCAGACCCTGGGAAAAGTATTCCTTGATCCTGAGGACGAGGTTGTCCTCTCCAGGGGGACCTACGGCCTGTACAGGGAAATTTCGCTGGTTATGGGCGCTGTCCTTCGGGAATTTGCGCTTCTTGACAATTACTCCGTGGATATCGCTGGAATGGAGAAGTCCATAACAGAGAAGACAAAGCTCATCTGGCTGAACAACCCCAACAATCCCACGGGGCTCATTCTGCCGCCGAAAAGGATCGAGGAATTCATCCGAAACCTCCCTGAAGGGACCTGGACGGTCCTTGACGAGGCATACGGCGAGTTCGCGCTCAAGGGGAGCCTGCCCGATACCGGGACGCTGCTGGAGGAAGGGCGGAATCTCGTTGTCGTAAGAACATTCTCGAAGGCGTGGGGACTTGCAGGAGCAAGGATAGGCTATGCCCTGGCCAGGCCTGAACTCGTGAGGGTAATTGACACGGTGAGTGAACCCTTCAACGCCAACAGGATGGCCATTGCCGGCGCGTGCGCCTCTCTTCGAGAAGACGGAGAGGCTTTCCGGAGCGCACTCAAATTCATCGTTTCTGAGCGGGGGCGGGTATCAGACGTTCTTCGGGGCATGGGGCTGAAGATACTTGGTTCAAGCACGAACTTTATTTTCTTCACCCTTCCCGTGCACGCTGAAGACGTGTCCCGAGAGCTCCTTAAAAGAGGAATCATAGTCCGCCCCTGCGGAGGATGGGGATTCCCCCGCTCCATCCGCGTTTCGGTGGGCACTTCTGAAGAGAACACACTGTTCCTGGAAACCCTTGCAGAAATACTCTCTGAAGAAAAGGGGGAAAATGTATGAACGGTGAGATCACGGCTGAAAAAGGAAGCGTTCTCTTTGAAAAAGTGACGAAAACCTACGGCGACGGTACACGGGCAGTAGACAGGCTCGACCTTGAAATCCGCAGGGGTGAGCTTGTCAGCCTGATCGGGCCTTCTGGGTGCGGAAAAACGACGACCCTCAAAATGATCAATCGTCTCGAGGAGCCAACCGGGGGGGCGATAACGGTCGACGGAATGGATATTATGAGGACTGATCCCGTAGAACTCAGGCGGCGCATAGGATACGTGGTACAGGAGATCGCCCTGTTCCCGCACCTGACAGTGGCGGAAAATATTGGTGTAGTTCCCAACCTCCTCGGATGGCCGGCGAAAAAGACCAGGGCCCGGGTAAACGAGCTTCTCTCCATGGCGGGGCTTTCGCCTGAAAAGTACCGGTTCAGGCTGCCGGATCAGCTCAGCGGCGGCCAGAAACAGCGGATAGGAGTTCTTCGGGCCCTTGCGTCCGATCCCCAGGTCATTTTAATGGATGAACCCTTCGGGGCCCTTGATCCAATAAGCAGGGAAACGCTGCAGAACGAGCTGGTTTCCCTCCAGAAGGACCTGAAGAAAACCATCGTCTTCGTCACCCATGATATGGGCGAGGCGCTCCGCATTTCCGACAGGATCGTCATCCTGAGGAAAGGAAGGGTAGAGCAGGAGGGGACTCCGGAGGAGATCCAGAACTCGCCGAAAAATGATTTCGTTCGAAGCTTCATTGGTGAGGACCGGTTATCCCGCATGTCTCCAGATGACCCTGTGGAATCCATAATCGAAGACCCCTGGGGAAAGGTTGCCCCTTGGGAAAGCGCTGCTGAGGTTCTGGAGCGTATGGAGGAAAATGACAGGGAGTTCATACAGGTCGTTGACCCGAAAAGCGGGCAGTGGCTCGGCATGGCTCTCCTCGGCCGGGTCCGGCGTGCCGCGTCAGCTGGTGAAACCGTCCTGAAGGGGGTAAACCGGGACAGGAAGCTCTATGCCGGTGAAGCCACCCTCCGCGACGCTGCGGAGATGCTTTCCGACAGGGATATCTCAATTCCTGTCCTGGACGGGGACGGACGCTTTGTCGGCGTTATAACGTCAACAGCCCTTGCCCGGCTGGCCGTGGAGAGATTGAGAAGCGGAACGAAGGAGGTGCGGACGGCATGATGGAACAACGCCCGTTGTGGGACCTTTTTGTGACATACGTCGGAAGAAACTACATGCGCATTCTGAACCTTACCGGCGAACACGTAATGATATCCCTTATTGCGGTGGGGATCACGGTTATCGTCTGCGTACCCCTTGGAATATACCTCACGCGGAATGAAAAGGCCGCTCCGTATATCATCGGGCTCGCCAATGTCTTTCAGACCATTCCCAGTCTTGCGCTTCTAGGATTCCTCATCTTCGTCTTCGGCATCGGCAACGATAACGCCATCTGCGCCCTCTTCCTGTACGCAATGCTTCCGGTGATACAGAATACCTACACCGGGATACGGAGTGTGCCGAAGTCCTATGTGCAGGCAGCAAGGGGCATGGGGATGACTGATTTCCAGATATTGACGAAGGTCCAGCTTCCTCTCGCCCGTCCTGTGCTCGTGGCCGGTATCCGTGTGGCAATGGTTTGGACCATAGGTACAGCCACGCTTGCCTCGGCGATCGGGGGCGGCGGGCTGGGACGGCTCATCTTCTCAGGCCTTTCTTCCATAAGGAACGAAATTATTCTCGCCGGCGCAATTCCTGCGACGCTGCTCGCCCTTTTCGCGGACTGGATTCTCAAGAGGACGCAGGATCACTTCAATCCGGTCGCGCGTGCGGTGCGGCTCGCGGCAAAATATGGCCCTCCCGACGAGATACATTGAAAAGAATTCCATTAAAGGAGAGTGACACTATGAAAAAACTGTTTGTACTGTTTCTCGCGCTTGTTCTGTTCGCCGGATCTGCCGGTCACGTCGCTGCGTCTGATGATCCCATGGACTACAGGGGAACGATCCGCATCGCATCGCAGAACGTGAACGAGACGATAATCCTTGCCTGGATGTCAAAGCTTCTCATCGATGAGCACACGGGCTTCGACACGAGGATCAACACCGAGTTCGCCGGTTCAGCCGTGCTCCACCAGGCCATGGGCGCCGATGAGATCGACCTCTATCCGTCATGGACGGGGACCCAGCTCACCGGAATTCTCCGGTACGAGGGTGAGTCGAAACCGTCCGACGAAACCTTCAAAATGGTAAAGGAAGGCTTCGAGAAGAACTTCAACATGACGTGGACCCGCCCGGTGGGGTTCAATAACACCTATGTCATGGCTGTGAAGGCGGAGAGGGCAGAAAAACTGGGGCTTAAAAAGGCCTCCGACCTAGCGGACCATGCCCCGAAGTGGAAGCTTGGCGGAGACGAGAACTTCGATACCCGCCTCGATGGTTATCCCGGCTGGTCGGAGCGCTACGGCATCACCTTCAGGGACGTGCTTCCCATGCAGTACGCCATGATGTACATGGCACTCGCCGAGGACGAGGTGGACGTCATCGCGGCCTATTCAACCGACTCCCGGATAAAGAAGCTTGACCTCGCTCTTCTCGAGGACGACAAGAACTTCTTCCCCGATTACAGCGCCGCCTTCGTGCTTCCCATACCTCTTGCCGAAAAGTACCCCGGCCTTGTTCCCGTGGTGGAGAAGATCAGCGGGGTCATTGACGAACAGTCAATGGCGGCCATGAACCTCGCATTCGACGAAGGCGACGACCCTGAAGACATCGCGGCGGCATTCCTTCGGGAAAAGGGGCTCATAAAATAAAGAATTATTTGCGAAAAAAAGGAAAAAGTGGTATCTTTCCTTCACCCTGTTGTAACGGGAGACAATAACGCACAAGGAGCTGGAATTTTGGTGAACTTCGAGAATTCAGTCACGGTCACCGGTCTGATACATCTTCCCAAGGGAGATATGGCCGGGAAAAACAGAAACGGCGTATACCTGAGGTTTTCGCTGAAGCATCCGAGCGTCGGGTATGACGGCGTTGAACGTGTGAGCTTCCTTCCTGTACGGGTTTTTGACCCTGTCCTGCAGGAATGGCTCCGGGGAAAGGGAGAAGGAACACCCGTCCGGATCACGGGGAGGGTCCATTCATCCTCCGGAAGCGGTGAAATGTTCATTCTTGCTGAAACTCTCGAGGAAAACGCAGAATAAAAAGCATCTCCTTCGCACCATCGCGCCCTCTTTTTTCAGAAGAGGGCGCTTTTTTCGAAGAAAAATCCATCATCACAAAATCAAATTGAAAAGGAGCTTGATGTCAGTGAATCTTGCACGCTTTCCCCGCCGGCGCTACACGGAAGGATGGACCCCGATGGAGCTTCTGTCCCGGCTTTCAGAGATCGTCGGTGGTCCTGAGATCTGGATCAAAAGGGATGATTACCTCGGATTCTTCCCCGGCGGCAACAAGACGAGAAAACTCGAATTCCTGCTGGCGGATGCCCTTTCCGGAGGCTCCGATTCAGTCATAACCTGCGGCGCTCCCCAGTCGAACCACTGCCGCCTCACCCTTGCCGCTGCACGAAAGGAAGGGCTCGAATGCCATCTGGTCATCGAAGAACGGGTTGCAGGGACGTATTCGAAAAGAGAGTCGGGGAACAACTTCCTCTTTCATCTCATGGGAGTCGATTCCATCCGTGCCGTCCCGGCAAAGTCCGACATGCCCGCAGAGATGGAAAAAACGGCTGAAGAGCTGAGGAAGGCAGGAAAGAAGCCCTACGTAATTCCGGGAGGCGGGTCGAATGCCGTAGGCGCCCTCGGGTACGTGGCCTGTGCCGAAGAAATTCTTGCCCAGTCCTTTGAAAAGGGGGTCTCTTTCGACCGTATCTTCACAACCAGCGGGAGCGCCGGGACCCATGCCGGCCTCGCGGCGGGGCTGTGGGCGAACAGGTCGGGCATTCCCCTTACAGGGGTCAATATCAGCCGCCCCAATGAGCTCCAGGTCCCCCTGGTGCGAAAGCTCGCTGGAGAGACTGCCGGGTTGCTGGGCATAGACGACCCCCTGCCCGACGACCTGATCCAGTGTTTCGACGGGTATGTCGGAGAAGGCTACTCTCTTCCCACCGAGGCCATGATCAACGCGGTCGTGCTTCTTGCCAGGAGCGAATCGATCCTGCTGGACCCCGTCTACACCGGGAAGGCTTTTGCAGGAATGCTTGACCTTATCGGGAAGGGGTTCTGCAAAAAGGGAGAGAAGATCCTCTTCGTCCATACAGGGGGAATACCGGCCCTTTTCCACTACCGGCAATATTTCGACGGGGTACTGTTCCCCGGCGGCAGGGAGTAAAGATCCGTGAAACCGGACAGAAAAAACGCCCCGTTTCTCTTTTTCATGGCTGCAGTAGTGATTCTTGCCCTGCTTCCCCAGACGAAGACCTGGGCCGTAGGGATCGCTCTGGTGCTTGGCGCTGCAGTGGCCAATCTCGTTCCTTCTGCCGCGCCTGCAGACCTGGGCAAGATGCGGAAGCTTGCCCTGAATACCGCTGTGGTGCTCTTCGGATTCGGGCTCAACATCAGGCAGGTAATAACGGTCGGAGGCCAGGGATTCTGGCAGACAGCCGTCAGCCTGGCCGTCATCATCTCCCTCGGGTTTTTCCTGCTTCGGTTCTTCCGCCTCGATCCGGCCACCATGAAGCTCATTACTTTCGGGACCTCCATCTGCGGAGGAAGCGCGATCGCAGCGGTTTCATCGGTGATGAAGGCGAAGGACGAAGAGATCGGCGTCTCCATGGGAGTGGTCTTCCTGCTGAACACAGTGGCCCTTTTCGCCTTTCCCCTTCTTGCGGGATTTTTTTCTCTCACCCCGGAACAGTACGGGATCTGGTGCGCCCTGAGCATCCACGATACCAGTTCAGTTGTGGGGGCGGCGGCTGTCCTCGGCGACGCATCCCTCTCCACAGCCACCATAATGAAGCTTACCCGGACCCTCTGGATAACGCCCATCGTATTCCTTCTCTCCCTGCAGCGGGGGGAGAAAGGAAAACTCTCTGTCCCACTGTTCATCATCCTCTTCCTTCTCGCTTCGGTTACGGCCTCGGTGCTGCCCTTTCCAGCTTTTTTTAAATCCCTTGCTTCTGCGGGAAAAGTCTTTATGGCAGTCGCACTCTACATGGTCGGATTCGGACTTCACAGCTCTGTGGTGAAAAAGGCCGGAGTACGGGGGATGCTCTTCGGGGCGTCGCTCTGGTCCGTCTCCATAGTTGTCGGTTTCCTTCTTGCCTCTTTAAGCTGAAGTTCCAAAAAAGAACAGAAGGGAAAAAACGAAAAGCGTTCCCGGGGCCTCTGCCAGGTTCCGGGAACGTTTTTTCAGAAGGAAAAACGTGCCGGGAGCATCCAGGGGATTGGACTGACTCTTTGTTTCAGTCTGTCCTCGGCAGATGCCAGAGACCTGTTTCCCGGTCAGGATCGAACAGGTCCGGAAGTACGGTGATCCTCCCGTCGGGCCGGCGGAAATCCCCTTCGCCCGGTGTATCGGCGTCACCCATGAGCAGTGCTGTTATCCCCGCACGGTGCGCTCCGAGGATATCGACTTCGGGAGTATCCCCGATCATGACGATCCGGTCAGGCGGCAGCCTTACGGAGTCGAGAGCCTCCCGGAACATGGGCTCAAAGGGCTTGCCCACGACCACGGGATCTTTTCCAGAGCCTGTGCGCAGGGCTTCCGCAAGTGCGCCCACTCCCGCTACAGGCCCCTCGGGAGTGGGAAACGTCCGGTCCATGTTCGTGGCGATGAAAAGGGCGCCTTTGCGTATGGCAAGGGCCGCGCGCCTCACCGCCGCCAGGGTTGCCGTTTCGTCCCACCCGATTACCACGGCTTCACAGTCCTCCTCACCAGCGGCGGATATGCCTGCCATTTCGATCTCCCTGTGAAGTCCCTGTTCCCCGATGACCCAGGCCTTCTTTATTCTCTCAGCAGCAAGATATTTTGCGGTGGCAGACCCTGCTGTGATGATCTCATCCATCTCGGCTGCAATTCCGTGTCCCCTCAGCCGATCGGCGATACGTATCCGCATGGTGGGGTTGTTGGTGAGGAAACGGATATTTTTTCCCATGGAGCGAAGGGTATCAAGGGTCTCAGCTGCACCGGGCGTTGCAGTCCCTCCCACGTACAGCACTCCGTCGAGATCAAAAAAGAAACAGCCGAACTGCGAAGCGATCATGAACAATCCTCCCCTCTTGTGCGCCGTCTCTATTGTAACTTTTTACTTCGGCAGGAAGGATGGTAGTATAAAAGAAATATGAAAATGTTTTTTGGGATCAGAGGCATCACCTGTCAAACCCTACAGGAAAGAAGGATGAAAACTATGGAATACAGAATAGAGCGGGATACCATGGGAGAAGTGAACGTCCCGGCGGACAGGTACTGGGGGGCGCAGACCCAGCGGAGTTTTGAAAATTTCAGGATCGGCTCCGAAAAAATACCCGGGGAAGTCATTCAGGCGCTCGCTTTTATCAAAAAGGGCGCGGCTATAGTCAACAACAGGCTTGAAGTGCTTGATGCCGCCCGTGCCGCAGCGATCTCGGAAGTGTGCGATGAGATCATCCGCGGAGACCTGGACGGCCATTTCCCTCTGTCGGTCTGGCAGACCGGAAGCGGCACGCAGACGAACATGAACGTGAACGAAGTTGTTGCCAACAGGGCCAACGAACTGACCGGAGGAACGCTTGCCATTCACCCCAACGATCATGTGAACAAGTCCCAGAGCTCCAATGATACGTTTCCTGCCGCCATGCATATCGCGGCGCTGGCGGTCGTTGAACGGAAGCTGCTTCCGGCGGTTGCGATGCTTGAACACACTCTTTCCCGTCTCTCAGAGGAGTACATGCACATAATCAAGATCGGGAGAACTCACCTGCAGGATGCGACACCCTTGACGCTCGGCCAGGAGATCAGCGGCTGGAAAGAGATGCTGACAAAGGGCAGGGAGATGATTTCAGACTCTTCGGAAAAGCTGCGTGAGCTGGCTCTTGGGGGGACGGCTGTGGGAACCGGACTGAATGCGCCGTCAGGTTTCGCTGAAGAGGTCGCTCGGGTCATATCGGAGCTGACAGGTCAAAAATTCGTCACGGCGCCCAATAAATTCCATTCCCTTACGAGCAGGGATGCCCTGGTGTTCGTCCACGGGGCGCTGAAAGCGCTGGCGGCGGACCTTTTCAAGATCGCCAATGATGTCCGGTGGCTCGCGAGCGGCCCGCGCTGCGGACTCGGGGAGATCCTCATCCCCGAGAACGAGCCGGGGAGCTCCATCATGCCGGGGAAGGTAAATCCCACACAGTGCGAGGCCCTGACCATGGTGGCCGTTCAGGTGTTGGGTAACGATACGGCAGTGGGAATGGCGGCATCTCAGGGAAATTTCGAGCTGAACGTATTCATGCCGGTGTGTATCTATAACTTTCTTCAGTCGGCAAACCTGCTGGCGGACGGTATCCGGTCCTTCAACGACAACTGCGCCGAAGGCATACGTCCCAATGAAAAGAGGATCAGGGAAAACCTGAACAATTCCCTCATGCTCGTGACGGCCCTGAACCCCCACATAGGATACGATAACGCGGCAAAAGTTGCCAAGACTGCCTACACGGAAGGACTGACTCTGAAGGAGGCTGCAGTAAAACTCGGATTTTTGACACCTGAAACGTTTGACGAAGTCGTTCACCCCGAAAAAATGATTTAAGTTTCCGCAAAAACACGGGCCCGGAATTTCTCCGGGCCCGTGTACTTTCGCTTCGTTCCGTTTCTTTTACATCAGCGCTTTCAGCGCACTCAGCGCGGCATCGTAGTCCGGTTCAGCAGTCTGCTCCGGTACGATCTGCGCGTAGCGGATCACATTTTCCTTGTCCACTACAAAAATGGACCGCGCGAGAAGGCGGAGCTCCTTCATGAGCACTCCCCAGTTTGTTCCGAAAGATGCGTCCCTGTGATCCGAGAGTGCCACCGCCTTGTCGATCCCGCCGGTGGCGCAGAATCTCTTTATGGCGAAGGGCAGATCCATGGAGATATTGAGCACCGCCACATCCTTGGGCTGATTGGCTGCGTCCTCGTTGAACCAGTGGATCTGGAGATCGCACACGGGGGTATCGAGTGACGGTGTAACCGATATTACCTTGAACTTGCCGTCGAAATCCTTCAAAGTCTTAGGCGCCATCGTCTGGTCAAGTACGGTAAAATCAGGTGCTTTATCCCCAGGTTTCAGTTCGGGGCCGACAAGGGTCATGGGATTCCCCTTCATAGTTGTTATTCCTTTTCTTTCCATGGTATATTCACCTCCGAAATAAAATTCATTGCGGAAAGTGTATCATGAAAGATCAGGGAAGGTCAATCCTCAGATTTTCCCCCCGGATTTCGCTTCTTTCCCCCAGTCCTTAGACCTGAACAACCCTATGATGATCACCGGGAGAATGAGCAGCGGGAAGGAAAGCGTCCCCAGGTAGCCGTATCCCTTGGCGACCAGAGGGATGAGGCCGAACAGGGCGATGCCCCAGGTGATGAGCACGTAGACCAGGGATGCGGCGATGTTCACCTTTCTGTCGCCTGCAACGGAGGAGCCCCGGGTTCTTGCCCAGAAGGCCACGATACGCTTGGCGCCTCCGAAGATAAGGTTGACGCCGGTGGATATGACAGCCAGGAAGATCAGGAACGAGACGATGGCCGTACCGAAAGCGCCGCCGCCTCCATGGGCCGCCACGTACAGTACGGGGACGCTCTCCTTGAGAATCGCCGGGTAATGGAGAAGGACGCCTGCCGTGGCGAGCCACAGCACACCCGCATTGATCAGGAATCCCCAGACTGACGTCCTGCGGGCATCCTCCCTGGTTGTCAGGACATCGGCCACAGCGATGTAGGCTCCCATGGCGCACGCCTGGAATCCCGCGTACTTAAGTGATGCCCAGAGCGCCTGAAGGAATCCCTTGGGCGCAGGGGCGGTGCGGATGATTTCGATAAGAAGGGGAAAGTTCGCGATGAGGTTGCCCACGTAGATAAACGTCATTCCCGCGATGATGATCACTGCCATGGTTGATGCCGCCTTCCTCACCATTTCCGCGCCGAAGATGGTCAGGAAGAAGATGAAGACTGCCACGATAACCGTGTTCATAACGTAGGATGTTCCGAGTATCTGCTTCATCACCGTGCCTCCCGTAGCGAAAGCCACGGCAGACGCGATGAGAAGGATCAGGATGTACATGATTTCGTAGGCGTTGGAGAAAATCGCCTCGAAAGGCTTGAAATAGAGGTTGCCCCATGCCCTGTAGTCGAAGGTCCTGTAGATTACTGCGAAACTCCAGGCATAGTAGAGCATTACTGTTACGATGGCGATGGCCAGGACTGGAGTGATAAGTGCATACCAACCGTAGGAAACGAAAAAGTCAACGAGCTGCCTTCCGCTGGCAAAGCCGCCGCCGAAGTGGGTAGTGAACCAGACAAAGGCTACCGCAAGAATTCCCATTTCACTCTTCGATTTCATCTTTGATCTCTGCTCCTCTCGAATCTCCCTGATTGACACTTCCGGAACCTGAACCCGCCTTTAGGGCGGGGTTCAGGAAAGAATGACGGTCAGCTCCCGAGCAGCTTCCCGGGGTTCAGAATTCCGTCCGGGTCGAAGGATCGCTTGATTCCTCTCATGATTTCGATTTCACCGGCGGGCTTGGAATGAAGGAAGATGGGCATTTTGACGTATCCTATGCCGTGCTCTCCGCTGCCCACGCCTCCGAGGCCTATGGCCACCGAGGTGAGATCATCGTAGAAAGCTTCCGCGTATTCCGCCCACTCCATCGGTTCCATGGCTGAGGGTTTGAAGATAATGGGATGAAGGTTCCCGTCTGCAATATGCCCCAGTATTCCCACGGCGATGCCCCGCTCTTTTGCGGCCTTCCGGATCTCTTCCACCATTTCGGGAACTGCGGAAAGTGGAACCACTATGTCGCCGCTCAGCGAACAGTAAGGGTCATGGGCACGCATGGCTTCGGCAAGGTTCTGCCGGATGTTCCAGATCATGGTCGACTCGGTCCGGCTTTCAGCTACGAATACCTCCAGGGCCCCGTTCTCCAGGCAGAGCGTCCCCACCTTTTCGTATCCGTCCTCGAGCCGCTCCTCAGAATCGGCCTCTATTTGTATAAGGAGGAACGCATCCGCCCGATCCTGGCAGGGAAGAGGAGTGTTCACGTGTTTAGTGGTGATGTCCACCGATATTTTGTCCATCAGCTCGCATGAGATTACGCTGATTCCCGTTCTGACGACCCTGGCAACGCTGTGGACTGCAGAGTCAAGGTCCGGGAAGGCAGCGAGAAGATTGACGGTCTTTCCCGGGAGGGGCTCGAGGTTAACAATGACCTTCGTTATAATGCCAAGCGTTCCTTCCGATCCGACCATGAGCTGCATGAGGCTGTAGCCCCACGTATCCTTCCTGATCCTGCCGCCAAGGTTCAGCACCATCCCGGATGGAAGCACAACTTCCAGTCCAAGGACGTGGCGCCTGGTGTTGCCGTACCGGATGACCTTGCCGCCCCCGGCGTTCGTCGCGACGTTTCCGCCGATGAAGCTCGTCTCAGTGCTCATTGGGTAGCCTGCGTACAGGAACCCGTGTTCTGCTACCGCCTTGCACAGTTCGTTGGTCACAACGCCCGGTTCCACAACGGCGACCCTGTTCACCGGGTCGATCTCGAGGATGCGGTTCATCTTCTCAAGGGAGAGGACGATTCCGCCGCAAAGAGGCACTGCGGCTCCTGCGAGGCCGCTTCCGGCACCCCTTGGCGTGACCGGGATCCTGTACTTTGACGCAACCTTCATAACGGCCGCTGCCTGTTCCGTATTCTCGGCCTTCACTACGGCGTCCGGCATGGATCTGAACATGATCCCCGCCTCATCGGAAGCATAACTCTCAAGGGCTTCAGGATCCCCGGCCACCACGTTCTTCGCCCCCGCAGCCGCTTTCAGTTCCACGATGATCTCAGGTGTGATCTTTCCATATCGCTCCCGAAGGGCGTCGGTGTTTCCGAAAAAACTTCCTGTCATGATTTCAGCCTCCCTATGAGCGCCGGGACGACCTCGAGCGCATCTCCCACGATTGCCAGATCCGCCACCCGGAATATCGGTGCCTCGGGATCCGAGTTGATGGCGATCACCGTGTCGGATGCTGACATGCCGGCAAGGTGCTGTACCGCCCCGGAAATGCCGCAGGCTATGTAGATTTTCGGAGTTACAGACTTGCCTGAAAGACCCACCTGGGATGAGTATGGGGCCCAGTTGAGGTCCACCGCCATGCGGGACGCGCCCACAGATCCTCCGAGAAGCCCTGCCAGCTCCTCGAGAAGGGCGAAGTTGGCAGCTTTTTTCATGCCCTTGCCCCCTGCCACGATGATCTCCGCGTCCTGCAGTGGCGCTCCCACGTTCTTTTCCGGCAGAAACTCGAGAAGCTTTATCACCGATGAGAGACTTTCAGGGGCGACAGATTCAGTGAAGACTTTTCCCGTCCTTGCCGGGTCGGCTGCAAGGGGTTTTTTGGACCTGGGGCGCACAGTGCACATCTGGGGCCGGCAGAAGGGCGTCTTTATATCCGCCATTACGTTTCCGCCTATAGCGGGCCGTGTCTGGAGCAGAAGCCGTTCCTTTGTATCGATGGAAAGTTCCGTACAGTCGGCGGTGAGCCCTGTCTCGAGATCAACGTAAAGCACCGGCATCACTGTCCGTCCTGTGGAGGTGGCGGAGGCGATGAAGATCTCCGGCCTGTGGCGGTTCACGAGAGCTGTCAGTGTCTTTGTCCAGATGTCGGGCCGAAAGTGCGCAAGCTCCAGATCATCCACAACGTAAACCTGGTCGGCTCCCTGAACGATAAGGTCTCCTGCCTGTTCCGCAATATTGTGCCCGAGAAGTACCGCTGAAAGGGGTACTTCAAGGGAATCGGCAAGATCCCGTCCCCAGGCAAGAAGTTCATAGGAAACAGGATGGATCCGGCCATCCCGGACCTCGCTGAGAGTCCACACACCCCTGTATTCTGCGTTCATCTCCTATCCCTCCTTATACTGCCCCGCGTGCGCCGAGAAGAGAGAGAATCGCCTCTACGGCGCCGTCGGGATTGTCCACGGCCGATATTTTCTTTCCCGAGCGCGTGATCTGGGGATAGGAGACCTTCACGACCTTGGTAGGGGAGCCCGCAAGACCGAGATGTTCCTGTGGAAGCGGGAGATCATCTGCCCCGAGGACGGGAATGACCGTCTTTTTAGCCCTCAACTTCCCTCCGAGAGTGCACAGGCGTGGTACGTTGATCTCCTTGACCACTGAGATCATGGCCGGCAGAGGCGCCTGTACCCTTTCGTGTCCTCCTTCCACGGCCCTTTGAACCGTCAGGTATCCGTCTGAAAAGGACTCCACTGCACTCACAAAGGTGAGGACCGGCAAATTAAGGATCTCTCCCACTGCCGGGCCGACCTGTCCTGTTTCCCCGTCGGTGGCACGCTCTCCTGAAAGGAGCAGGTCGAAATGTCCCGCCTGCTTCACTCCTGCAGCCAGTGTCCTGGCCGTCGCGAGGGTATCGGAACCGGCAAACCTCCTGTCGGAGAGCAGCAATCCTCCGTCACATCCCATTGCTATGGCCGCTTTTACAGCCTTTTGCGCCTGGGGAGGTCCCATGGAGATCACCGTAATCTCTGCATCTCCTCCGAGGCGCTCCTTAAGTCGGACAGCCTCCTCAACAGCATGAAGGTCAAGAGGATTAAGCTCCGAATCCACACCTTCCCGTATCATGGTTCCCGTTTTTTCGTCGATTTTGACATTTTCTGTCGCGGGAACTTGTTTTACCAGCACACCTATCCGCACGGCTGCACCTCCTGGAAAAAATTTGAGGAAATAAGAAGAGATGATACTACAAAACGGCTAAAAAAAGGCACTATATTTAAAATTCTATTATTATGATAAAATGTGTAATTAACTGATTTTATACCTTAAATTTACCTTTTTAATGTTCAAGGGAATATCCGGAAACAAAAAAACCGGCAGAAAACCGCCGGTAAAAGAATGATCATTGAACCGATGCCGATATTTCAGGGGAGCCGATACAGCCCGCCGTACTTGGTCCAGAGGTATCGGATATAGGGTCCTATATCCATTCCCTTTCCTGTAACCCTCTCGATCAGCTCCGGTGCGGTGAATTTGCTCCCGTGCCGGTAGATGTTCTCCCTGAGCCATCCGTGGAGTGCATCAAACGTCCCCCCGGATATTTCAAGAGGTATTTCTGGCCTTGCCTTCAGGGCTTCCTCGTAAAACTGGGCCGAAAGGATGTTCCCGAGGGCATATCCCTGGAACTCTCCGCCGATCTGTCCTCCGAACCAGTGAACATCCTGCATGCATCCCTCACTGTCCTTTGAGGGGGCGATTCCGAGGTTTTCAAGGTATGCGGTGTTCCACGCTTCAGGCAGGTTTTTTACTTCAAGAGCCCCCTCAAGCATCTTCAGTTCCAGTTCGAAGCGGATGATTACATGCAGACTGTAGGTTACCTCGTCCGCGTCGGTTCGGATGAGGGACCGGCTGACCCTGTTTATGGCCCGGTAGAACGTATCCAGGGATACGGAACCCAGCTGGTCGGGAAAGGTCTTTTGGAGCTCCGGGTAAAAGTACTCCCAGAAGGGCCGGCTGCGGGAGACGATGTTCTCCCACGTTCGGGACTGGGATTCGTGAAGGGCAGCACTTGCCCCCTGGGCCAGCGGTGTCCCTTCCAGGACCCGGTCCACACCCTGTTCGTACAGTGCATGACCGGATTCGTGGGTGGTGGAGAAGAAGCCGTCCCCGAAATCGTTCTCCTGTATCCTCGTTGCGATTCTCACGTCTCCTGAAGAAAACCTCGTCTCGAAGGGATGATGGGTTTTGTCCTGCCGTCCCCTTGAAAAGTCGAATCCGAATTTTTCGATCACCATTTCTCCGAAGGCAAGCTGCTGTTTTTCGGGGAAAAACTGCTTCAGGCACGAGTCATCCCCGGGATCCTGTGCTGTTATAGCCTGCACAAGAGGTACCAGCCGCCCGCTCAGTTCCGAGAATATCTTCCTGATAGTGCTCGTTTTCATACCGTAGTCGGCAAAATTGATCAGTGGGTCGGCGATATGCTCGTATCCGGGGAAAAAACCAGCCAGCCTGCGGCTCAGATCAAGGGTTTTCTCAAGGAACGGGATGGTTTTTTTGAAGTTGTTTGCCTGCCGGGCCTCTGTCCAGGCCTGGTAGCCCGCGGAAGAGTGCTCGGAAAATAGTGCCAGGAAGTCCGGCGGTATCCTGACCGCCTTCTCGTACTCGCGCCTGGTCACCCGAATAAGGGATGCGTCATCCGAGTCGAACGGAAGGCTTTCGGCAAGGGGCTGCAAGTCATCAAGCAGTTTCCCTACTGCCGGGTCAATGAACTTCTCCTGGGCGGTCCTCGCCAGCAGGGCTATCTGGCGCCCCCTGGCCTCCGCCCCGCCGGGAGGCATGTAGGTCGCCTGGTCCCAGTACAAAACATCACCTGCGCTGTTCAGGTCGCTCACTTCACGAAGGCGCGTCTTCAGTTCGCAGAGCTTGTTGGCAAGCGAGGTCATTGTGGTCCTCCTGCAGAAATAAATATAATGGAAATTATATCCCCAACAGCCCGGAAGCAGGGAAGTTATGTGAGTCCTGAAACGAGGTGTATTGTTGTCCTCGGACGGGCAAAAAGGGTCATTCAGACAGCTTCTGAAGAAATTTCGGGCTGCCCCTGAGGTGTGAACGGATCTCCTTTTTCTTCCCGGCGACGGCCCAGAAAGAAAACCGTCAGCTGAAAAATCACTATGGCGATCCAGCCGATTCCCGTCGCCAGGCCGACCGCTTTCAGGCCCATTTTCGGTGCCAGCCAGTACGAGAGGATCACCCGCAGAGAAATGTGCAGGGTCGTGCCGATGAGGGGGATGTTTATCCGTCCGCTGCCCCTGAAAAAGCCGACGAAAGAACTTCCTATGTAGGACAGGACGTAGAAAAAGGAGAGGATCTGCATGTAGGAGACCCCCTCGGCAATGGCGGAGGTCTGGCCGGCGCCTACGAAAACAGTAACGCACGGTCGTGCTGTAGCGTACAGGGTGAAAGACATGAAGACGCCGAGGACGATGAGTGAAGACACTCCTTCCATAAAGCCCTTCAGTGCCCTCTTCCTGTCGCCGGCTCCTGTATTCTGTGCAACAAAGACCGAGATGGATTCGGACCCGCTTTCCCCAAAAGCCAGTGAAATCCCTTCTATTCTTCCAGTTGCCGTATAGGCCGCTATGGCGGCTGTGCCAAGCAGGTTGACCGCTCCCTGCACCAGGAGTTTGCCAATGTAGAGGCTAGACTGGTGCATAGCGGAAAGTGAGGCAAACTGAATGGTTTTTTTCAGCAGAAGGCCGTCGTAGCGCATGTCTTCTCTTGTCGGTACGAGAAAGGGAAGTTTTTTCACGATGTAGCCCATGCAGAGTATTGCGGAGAGTCCCTGGGAAAAGACGGTTGCCCAGGCCGCGCCGGCAATGCCGAATCCGAAGCCCGCCACCAGCACAAAGGTGAGTGCGGCATTGAGGATCACGGCGATCACCAGGAATACCAGGGCATATTTCGTATTGCCCACAGCACGAAGCGCAGCGGCGCAGAGGTTGTAGAAAAACGTCGCCAGCAGGCCTCCCAGGATTATATTCAGGTAACTTTGCGTGTATCCGAAGATCTCGGGAGGTGTGTGGATGCTTTCCAGGAGAAGCGGCAGAAAGAAGATCGAAGCTGTGCTCACCACAAGGGTAAAACTGGCGCCGAAGACTACGGCCAGAAAGCATTCTTTTCGAAGTGAGTGGTAGTCTCCTTTTCCGAAGAGGGAGGCGAGAATAATGGAAACACCTGTACAGCAGCCCATGAGAATGAAAATAAAGAGGTTCATCACAGTGCCGCCGACACCGATCGCCGCGAAGGCTTCTTCCCCCACGTATCTTCCGACGATAATTGCTGCCACTACATTGTAGAACTGCTGGAATATGTTGCCCATCAGCAGCGGGATTGCGAGGAAGAGCAGTTGAGAGCTTATTTTCCCAGACGTGAGGGAACGGGAATGGTTAATGGTATGCTTCTCCTTTAAGATGATAGTCTGCATTATACATGAAATGGGAGATTGAGAAAAAGACCTGACAAAATTAGAAAAAAACATGAAAGACAAGAATAAATTAAACAATAAAAGATATTTTGATGGTGAAAAAGTAATCCCTTTAATAATTTTCGGACACTGATAACGGGAGTAAATCAGCGTTCATTTCTTTCCGGGAGACACCGGTCAGCTGACTTATAGGAGTGTTGGTGACCCTTTCTTCTGATGAAAGGACGCATAACGTGTTTTTTTTGACATATGTCAGCAGGGTCTCTACAATGGTCGAAAACCACATTTTGGAGGCACCATGGTACCTGACGACAGGAAACTGAAGCGACTGATCGCTGCGGCAAGTATGTATTACAAGGACAATATGCTCCAGAGCGAGATCGCCGGGGTCATGGGGATCTCCCGCCCCATGGTGTCCAGGCTCCTGGCGGAAGCAAGGGAGTGCGGCGTCGTCACCATAACTATCAACGAGGCGGGCAGTGCCCAGGAACTCCTGGCCGGAAGAGTGACCGCGCGCTTCTCCCTGAAGCGGGCATTTGTGGTGCCGTCAAGGGGTTCTTCCACCCGGGACGGAAACAGCTCCGTGGCCCGGAAGGCTTTTGCATTCTGGCACGACGAGCTTGAAGAAACGGAGTACACGGGAGTGGGCTGCGGTTACATGGTGGGCATGTTCTCAGAGTACGCAGGGACCAGGACGCCGGACCCCGTACCCCGGCAGGGTGAGATTTTTCCACTCATCGGCGGAATAAAAGCCTCCTTCCGCAGCTATCACACTAACGAACTGGTTCGCCTGATCGCGGTCCAGTCGGGCCTCAATGCCTCTTACCTGTACATGCCGGGGCTCTTCGATTCAGAGGATGAGAAGCGGATGTACGAGCATACAGAGGCCTACAGGGATATCGAATCCAGGTGGATGAGCCTGACAACGGCAGTGATCGGGATATCCAACCTGCACGCCACCCCCGACCTTGCCACGGCGGCACGGTTCGGAAGGGCACTGGTCGAAGAGCGGGCGGTAGGAAGAATCCTCGCCCACTATTACGATATTAACGGCCGCTTCATCGAGCCCCGGAACGACATCGCAATGCAGATCCCTCTTTCCCGATTGCGGACAGCAAAAAACGTGGTGGCTCTCTGCGCCGACTATCTCACCCCCGAGAGCCTTCTCGGAGCGCTCCGCACGGGAATCATCACCCACCTGGTGCTGCCGGACACACTGGCGGATCAGATCACCCAGCCCTCCGACCTTCAGTGACCCCGGTCAATTCACCCCATATTTCCTCTCTGTACCCTAAATCACATGGTTTCGGGCACTGTTTCTTGGGATTTTTTCAAGTGCAAATTAACATATGTAACTCTATGGACAACTAATTTTGACGAATGTAAAATAACTTGAAGTCATGAATAGATTTTTTTCAAATCTCAATAAAGAGGAGGTCGAAAATGTGACGGTAACCCTGCGGCAAATGAAGCAAATGCTTCTTGGAGGAGCAGATTGCGTTATCTCGGCCAGGGATGAGCTGACGGATATCGACTCCCGATTCGGCGACGCCGACCACGGCATCACCATGGAAAAAATCATGACGGCCATGAAGAATGCTGTCCGTTCCTTTGGGGAGGACGGCACCATAAAGGACCTGATGAGCGGCATTTCCATGGCCGTGATGACCATTAACGGGGGGAGTGCCGTACCGTTGTGGACCACACTCTTTGACGGCTTGGCCGATGGGGCTCCGGACCGGATCGAGATGAGCGAAGAAGAGTTCAGGTCCATGTTCCGCAGTGGCTACGAAACGCTCTTTGAAATATCGAGGGCAAAAAAGGGTGACAAGACCATGATGGACGCCCTGGAGCCGGCCGTGGATGTCCTGTGCGCCGCGGCAGGGGGCCTGGCGGACATGATTAAGGCCTCTGCCGGAGCTGCCGAGGCCGGGGCAAGGGAGACCGCCAATTTCGCCGCCAGGTTCGGCCGGGCGAAGAACTACGGGGAACGGAGCATAGGCACGCCGGACGCCGGGGCCATGTCAATGCGGTATTTCTTTCAGGGCCTCTTGGAGGGGCTGAAAAAGGACCAATAACGCAGGGAGGATGACTGACATGAAGATGAAGAAGTTTCTCAACGATCCGAATACACTGACTGCTGAAATGCTCGAGGGACTCGCCCTTGCCCATGGGAACATTGTTGATGTGCTTCCGGGAAACCTGGTGGTTTCCAAAGCTCTTAAGGATGCCGGCCGGGTGACAATCGTGACGCTGGGCGGCACCGGCCATGAGCCCGCCCTTTCGGGTTTTGTGGGCGACGGCATGCTGGACATCGCAGTGGCGGGAGACGTGTTCGCCGCCCCTAACCCCCAGAGCTGCTTCGAGGCAATCAAGCTGGCTGACAAGGGAAAGGGAGTACTCTTCCTGGTGCTCAACCACGCCGGGGACATGCTCACCGGCAACATGACCATGAAAATGTGCAAACAGGCAGGACTGAACGTCCGAAAGGTCGTCACCCAGGAGGACATCTCGAACGCCCCCCGATCCAACGCCGACGACCGCCGGGGGCTTGCCGGCGCCGTGCCTCTTTATCATATTGCGGCGGCGGCGGCGAAGGAAGGCAGATCCCTTGACGAGGTGGCCGACCTCGCCCAGCGCTACGCCGACAGCATGGCCACCATTGCCGTGGCGGTCCGCTGCGCCACCCACCCCGCAAGCGGAGCCTCATTCGGCGACCTGGGTGACGAGGACATGGAAATAGGAATGGGGCAGCACGGCGAGGGCGGCGGAGGACGGCAGCCCATGAAGACAGCAAGAGAGACGATCGCCATTATGGCCAATGCCCTGGTGAAGGACATCCCTCTCCAGAAAGGGGACAGGGCCTTCGTCATGGTGAACGGTTCCGGGGCCACCACCCTTATGGAGCAGTTCATCCTGTACAAGGACTGTGTGCGCTATCTCGAGAGCCTCGGCATCGAGGTAGTGGCCAATATGGTCGGCGAGATCCTCACTGTCCAGGAACAGGCGGGCTTCCAGCTCAACATCGCCAGGTGGAACGACGAGTTCCTGCGCTTCTGGAACACCCCCGCCCGGACCATCGCCTTCAACAAATGACGGCGTACACGCCAGGAACTGCCGGGAGGAGATGAGACAATGGCTGACAATGACAATGTCGGAAACAGCTCGGGCAAGGACTACCGCCTGGACGTCCCCCCAATGCTCTGCGGATTCCACGTGAAGGGGCTCTCACACTGCTCCTGGGGGATGAAGAACCGGCTTTCCCGCATCTTTCGCCCTTCTTCGGGCAACACGGTCATGCTGGCCTTCGATCACGGCTACATCATGGGCTCCACATCAGGACTGGAGCGGCTGGACATCGTTATCGAACCTCTGCTTCCCTTCGTGGACGTGCTCATGGCGACCAGGGGAGCCCTGCGCTCCTGCGTCTCTCCTTCCACGGATAAGCCCCTCTGCATCCGGGCCACCCACGATGCCTCCGTGCTTCACGAAGACATGAGCGTCGGAGGAGGGGCAGGCCTGGATATGGAGGATGCCCTGCGGATGAACGCCTCGGCCCTGGCCGTCCAGACATTCATCGGGGCACCGGGCGAGGGGGATTCCCTTGAACTCCTGTGTCGTGCGGTGGATCAGGGAGAGCGGTACGGCATCCCCGTGCTGGGCGTAGTGGCCGTGGGGAAGCAGCTTGTCCGGAACGCCAGGTACTTCCTCCTGGCGACCCGGATACTGGCGGAGCATGGGGCTCAAATGGTGAAGACCTATTACTGCGAGGATTTCGAAGAGATCGCGGCGGCGTGCCCCGTCCCCATCGTCATCGCCGGGGGCAAGAAGCTCCCCGAGGACGAGGCCCTTACAATGGCGTACCGGGCCGTCCGGGAGGGTGCCAGGGGAGTGGACATGGGGCGGAACATCTTCCAGAGTGAACATCCGGCAGCCATGGCCATGGCCGTGGGAAAAGTGGTTCACGAAGGATTCACTGACAGGGAGGCGTACGAGGCTTTCCTTGAAATAAAAAACCGTTCCTGAAGACTGCACGAAAGAGGGGAACGGAAATTTCCGTCCCCCTCTTTTCTTCAATTGAGCAAAGCCCGAAAGGAGAGATACCATGTTCGAGATCGTCCATATCGGCATCCCCACAACTCAGAGCAAAGAGGGGGAGACCTACGCCCCCGGGGCGGAGATCTTCGTCACCCCGCCGGAAAAGTCACCCTTCGCCATTGAATACGTCCGTTTCCTTCCCGGGACGGTCTTCCCCGAGTCCATGCACTACGATGTGCACGTGGCCGCCAAGGTCGATTCCATCGAGAAATACACTGCCCTGGCCGACGAGGTCATCGTCCCCAAAATGGATGGAGGCGCCTGCTGGCTCTGCTTCGTCCGGAAGGATGGCGCCATCATCGAGCTTATGGAGGAGAAGTAGGGGCGCCGGAAGAGAGTGTCCTCTCCACCTGCAGCAGAATCGGGGGCTGATAGGAGTTTGTTTTCTACCCTTCAGTTCCCCTTTTTTCTGACGATGTCGAAAATCGTCACTTCGGGCGGAGCCAAGAACCGGAGGGGCGGCCCCCAGGTCCCGGCGCCGTTGCTCACGTAGACCAGGCTTTCCCTGGAGGTTTCCGCCGCGTAGGCTTCCCCTTTCCCGGGGGAGACGGCCCTCAGCCCGGGCCGGTAGTCCTGGGCCAGTCGGGTGAGCCAGTAGAAGGGCCAGATCTGCCCTCCATGGGTGTGGCCGGAGAGCTGGAGGTCGAAGAGCCCCGCCGATTCGGCCTCCACTATGGGGCGGTGCTTCAGCAGCACCACGAACCGGTCCCCGGGCAGGGAGGCTAAAATTGCCTGTTCCGGATGGTTCGTTCCGCCGGAGCGCCTGGCGGAGGCATCGTCTATGCCCACGAGGACGAGTCCACCCACGGAGAGGGGTTCGTCCCGAAGTACCCTCATACCTGCCCGTTCCTTGAATTCGACGGCCTGCCGGACGCCTACGTGGTACTCATGGTTGCCGGTGACGGCATAGGTCCCGAGGGGCGGATCCAGCTCCCTGAGAAGAACGATTTCCTCATCGCGAAACTCCATGTTGTCATCCACGAGATCCCCCGTACTGACCACCAGGTCCGGCTCTGCTGCACGGACGACGGAGAGTATCCGTTCAAGGCGTTCCTCCTGGATGATCCACCCCAAATGAACGTCCGTTATCTGGGCGATGCGGATCCGATCCAATCCTGCCGGGAGCCTTTCCGTTTCAATGGTTACATGTTCCGGCCGCACGTTGAGAGCTTCAAACCAGCCGTAGCCGCAGGCAAGAAAAGCGAATACCACTGCTGCCCATGCCCGGGCCTTCGGTGAGGGAAGCAGTCCTCTCAGGCTCGTGGAGAACAGGGAATCAGCCAGCCATGCCAGGGACCGCACCAGGTCGATAACGACGAAGGCCGTGAAGAGGATGAAGAAGAAGGCGAGCCCCATGTATACGACATAGGACAGCACCTTCCTGAATTCGGGGTAATTCCCCAGGTCCACCTGCCACAGCGCCCGTGACCCGAAGACGAGCAAGAGCGTGAGAACCAGGTACAGTATGGTCCATTTCCACCCCGGCCCCATGGCGCTCCGCAGTCTGAAATATATGTAGGAGTAGTGAGCCGCAAGAACGGCGATAAATAGTATTCCAAAGAATCTCAATTCCATAACCCTCCTGATTGCACAAACCCAATGGGGTCTGCGGGTAGTTTTTATTTCCGTCCCGGCTTTTAAGTTTCAAGTTCTTACTTCCGGGTCAGGAATGTCGCAATTCGCAAAAGTTATTGTACTCTAACTTTTGCATTGTGGCAAGAAACAGGTCACGCACGTTTAAAAATTTTTTCCCGGAACGCTCAGAGTTATCCTCCTGAGGCTGGTTTCATGGAATTTCGCCATCCTAAAGACGGCCTCATTGCGAGATTCTTCGCTTCGCTCAGAATGACAACCCTGACGTGTTTTCCTGACGAGCCCCGTTATTTCTGTCATCCTGACGAGCGCAGCGAGGAAGGATCTCGAGCTTGATCCCAAGGTCTCTAAAACCGAGATCCTTCGCATTCGTTCAGGATGACAAACCGCCCCAGGGCAGCCCCATCGGCTTATAGTGAAGCATCCCGGATCTTACAGGTCCACCACCCTGGTGGCAGCCTCGTCGCAGAAGGTACTGTCGTGCTCCACGAAGACCATGGTCGGCCCGTGTTCCAGCAGCAGTTCCGTTATCTGCATCCTCGAAATCACGTCAATGTAGTTCAGCGGCTCGTCCCACAGGTACAGGTGGGACTGCTCGCAGAGGCTCCTGGCGAGCAGCGCCTTCTTCTTCTGTCCCTCGCTGTAGTCCTCCATGTTCTTTTCGAACTGGGTCCTGGAAAAATCCAGCTTTCTCAGGATCGCCAGGAAGAGGCTCCGGTCTATTCCGGACTGCTGCGCAAAATCCGTCAGGCTGCCGCAGAGTCCTTCGGCGTCCTGGGGGAGCCAGGAGATCTTCAGCCCCGATGCCACGGCGAGCGTTCCGCCGTACTCCAGGTTTTCCCCGAGGATCAGCTTCAAAATGCTCGACTTGCCGCACCCGTTCCGGCCCCTGAGGGCGATCCTTTCCCCCCGGCCGATGGTGAAGCTCACTCCTTCGCAGACGGTCCTGTCTCCGTAGCGGACGGAGACGTTCTCCAGCTCCGCCAGCCTTGGGGAGTGGAAGGAGAGGGGAAAGAGCTTCAGCTTCTCTCCTTCCTCCACGTTCCGCAGCAGGGCCGATTTTTCCTCGAGAGCCTCCTGCCGCCGCCGTTCCAGGGACTTGGACCGCTGGGCCATCCTGGCGGCCTTGTGGCCGATATATCCCCTGTCGGGGCGCAGGCCGGAGTTCCGGACGCCCCGTTTCGTCTTCTCCACGGCGTCGGACCAGCCCGATGCCCGGCGGGCGGCCTCCTGCATCCGGCCGATGTCCTTTTTCAGCCGCTCGTTTTCCGCCCGCTCGGACTCGTCCTGCATTTGCCTGTTCCGCCACCAGGACGAAAAATTGCCTTTCTGAACCTCGATGTCCGCCCGGTTGATCGACAGAATGTGGTCCACGCACCCGTCGAGAAAGGCCCTGTCATGGGACACCAGGATGAACCCCCGCTTGCGGTTCAGGTAGGCGCTCACGGCGGCCCGGGCCTCCAGGTCCATGTGGTTGGTGGGCTCGTCGATGAGCAGGAAGCTGTTCTCCTTCAGGAAGAGGGCGGCCAGCAGTATCTTCGTCCTCTCCCCGTTGGAGAGGGTGCGGAAGGGACGGCGGAGGGCGTCCCCCGTCACGTCGAGCAGGGAGACCTCCCGGGCGATCTGCCAGTCTTCGGCGGCCGGCGCAATGGTCCGGATGACTGCCGGAGCGTCCATCTCATCGTCCGGTACGGGGTATGGAAAATATTCGAAGGGCACGGACGACGTGATGGAGCCCTCGTAGTCGTACCGGCCGAGCAGCAGGTTCAGGAACGTGGTCTTCCCCCGGCCGTTGCGGCCGGTGAAGCCCAGCTTCCAGTCCGTGTCGATACGGAAGCTCACGTTCTCGAAAATCTTCTCCAGTCCGCCCTCGTAGCCGAAGGTGAGGTGTGAAACGTTGATCAGAGACATGCATGTCCTCCTGGAAAAAAAGCCGCAGAAGAGCTCGAAAATGCCCGCAAACGGCCCGAAAAACTTTCGGTCCCGGGGTAGGAAGCTGTCCGGAACAAGGGGGTGATTGCCCTTTCAGATCAGCCAGGCCGGTACATACCAGTTCTTCTGATCGAGGGGCAGCAGGTCGTTTGCCATGCAGACGACGGCGCCGTTCCCTCTGAGGACGTTCATCCCCTCCGGTTCGCCCGGTTTTCCCCGTCCGGCGAGGGGATCAAGGGCCCGGAAGTGTTTCACCGCCTCTTTTCCCGGGGATGCCGATTTTTTGACCTCCACGGGGGAGAGGGTGCCGTTCTCGAAGATAAGGAAGTCGATCTCCCTCTTTTCTTTATCGCGGTACCAGTACAGGGGAGGCTCCCTTCCGGCGTTCAGGAAGCTCTTGTACACCTCCGAGAAAACGTAGGTTTCAAAAAACGCCCCCGACATGGCCCCCCGTTCCAGCGCTTCCGGGTTGCCCCACTTCAGCAGATAGGCGCAGAGTCCCGTGTCGAGGAAGTGGAGCAGGGGCATTTTGGTTACCCGCTTCAGAATATTGTTTGAATAGGGCTGCACAACCGCTGCGATATCGGACGACACAAGAATGGAGAGCCATTTTTTCGCCGTGGGGGGCGAAACGCCGCTTTCCCTGGCCAGCTCCTCGTAGACCACGGGCCGGGCTGTCCTGGCCGCCGCGACGGTCATGAAATTGTAGAAGGCCATCTCGTCCGCCACCTGGGTCAGGTCCCTGATGTCCCGCTTGAGGTAGGTGTCCACGTAGGACCGGTAATAGGTCTCCCAGTCGACCCTTTTGTCGGCGTGCAGTCTCGGCATGGAGCCCCGGAATATGCGTCCGTACAGCTCGTTCAGACCGAGTTTTTTCACTTCCCCCAGCCGTTTTGAGAGGGCCTCGGGGTCCGTGGTGAAGGGCCTCGAAGGAACGCCCAGGATCTCGCTGGTGGACAGTCCCGGAAGCCTGACGATGCCCACGCGCCCCGCCAGGGATTCGCCGACGTTTTTCATCATCACGAAGGACTGGGAACCGGTCAGCCAGAAATCGCCGTTTCGTCCCGAGCGGTCCGCGCCCATCTTTATATATGGGAGCAGGCCGGGAGCGTACTGGATCTCGTCGATCAGCACGGGAGGAGTGTACCGCTGCAGAAAGAGCGCCGGGTCGTTTCCCGCGAGGTGCCGAACGTCCGGGTCGTCCAGCGTCACAATTTTGCGTTCCGGTTCCGCGAGGCGTTCGAGAAGGGTTGTTTTGCCCACCTGCCGGGGGCCGGTCACAAGCAGGACCGGAAATGTATCGGCGATCTTTCTGACAGTATCTTCGGCGGACCGTGGAATATACACGGTGTTCACTCCCTTTCTGACGGGAACGGAACCTCTGTTCGACTATAATAAAATATGATTTTATTTTAGTCGGAATTATTCCGGAACTCAAGACCCGGTATCCGGTTCTCCGTTCTGTTTTTCCGCCGGAGTTCCTTTCCGGCCGAAAAATTCGCCGAAGGCGGCGCCTCCCAGTATCAGGGCTGCTCCCGCCATCTGCACCGGCGTCAGCCGTTCGCCCAGCAGGACCGCCGAAAAGAGGAGGGCCGAGAGAGGCTCAAGGTAGCCGCAGATCGCCACGGACTGGGCTGGAAGGCTCTGCATGGACGAGAAGTAGAGATAACATCCGAACCCCGTGTTCACAAGGCCCAGCAGCAGAACGGGAAAGAGGCTGCCTGATGGGATGGAGATTACAATTCCCTGCCGGACAGCTGTATAGACCGCCACGGTAACGAAGCTCGCGGAGAGTTGCCAGACGGCATTCTCGAAGCCCGTGATGCTCGCGGCAATTCTGTTGAAGATCACCATGGCCGCGAACATTACCGCCGACAGCAGGCCGCACGCCAGACCCCAGGAAATCCCGCCCCGGATCACCTCGTTTCCGTTGACGAGGACCATTCCCAAAAGGACGGCGCAGAAGCCGATTATTCTCGAAATAGCCAGTTTTTCCCTGAATATCACGGGAGCCAGCACCATCACGATCACGGGCCCGCAATAGTATGCGAGCGTCGCCATGCCGACGCCTATCCGCCTGTACGCTTCGAACAGAAAAATCCAGCTCGCGCCCATGGCAACTCCTGAGAGAATCAGATAGAGAAGATGCCGTTTGTTGCGCAGGCCCCCGAATCTACCCCCGGTCAGTACAAAAACCGCAATAAGAAACAGGCTTCCGATGAGTGTCCTAAGGAAGACGATCTCATAGCTGTTTATGAGAATATGACTCGCTATGATTCCGTTCGAACCGAACAGCAGGTTCGCTGATATAACTTTAATGTAAGGTGCGTTCATTTTCATTCTCCTCTTGATTAGACGATGGTTTTAACAATGAAAAAGATCCCGGAATCCATGAAAAAGCATTATCAGCCTTTTCATTTCACGAAGGATTCCTCCGCCCGGGGCTCCTGCGTTATCATCAAGCAGCTTGCTTCAGATTTAAGCGGTATTGGCCGCAGTATATCATTTTCAGTTGATTCACAAAAACGAATATTTATCATGCAGATGATGATAAAATCAGATGAAAGGGGGTGGCTTGAACGTGAATATCCAAAAATACCTGGCGTTCGTCAAAATTATCGAATGCGGGAGTTTCACCAGGGCTGCCGGAGCATTGGGCTATTCCCAGTCCGGCATCAGCCGGATGATCAATGATCTGGAAGCGGAATGGGACGTCATCCTTCTTGAGCGTTCCCATTCGGCGTGCGACTGACGTCGGACGGTCTCAAACTGCTTCCCTGTGTCCAGAGCGTGTGCGCGGAATACCGGAAACTGCAGACGCAGATCGATGAACTCAACGGCCTTCAATCAGGGCTGATAAGGATCGGAACCTTTTCCAGCGTCGCCACCCACTGGCTCCCGAACATCATCAGGGCGTTCCAGAAAGAATACCCCAAAATGGACTACGAGCTGCTGCTGGGTGATTACACGGAAATCGAAAGCTGGATTGCGGGGGGGCGCGTGGACTGCGGCTTTCTCCGCCTGCCCACGAATCCGGCACTGGAAACGATTTTCCTTGAGCTGGACCGACTGCTCGTTATCCTGCCGGAGAACCATCCCCTGGCCGGCTGCGAACGCTTTCCCGTTGCTGCCCTCTGCGACGACCCCTTCATGCTCCTCGAAAAAGGAGCCAAGGCCGAGATATCGGAGATATTCGAGCGTCACAATATCGAGCCCCGGGTGCACTTTACGACATGGGACGACTATGCCATCATGTCCATGGTAGAAAGCGGGCTGGGGATCAGCATCCTGCCCGAGCTTATCCTGCAGCGCATTCCGTACCGGATCACGGCCAGGGAACTGGCAGAACCGGCCTACCGGAAAATCGGCCTGGCGATGAAAGACAGAAAATCCGCATCACTTGCTGTCAAGCGCTTTCTGGAGTACCTTCCTTACAGGAACGATGTGGGGCGGGAACAAACGGCAACCGTTAGCTGAAGCATCCCGTAGGGGGCATCCGATGTCATTCTGAGGGCGAAGCCCGAAGGATCTCGCCCTTGGCGGTCGAAGGATCAAAACCGAGATCCTTCGGGCAGGAAGCGCCCTCAGGATGACAGAAATAGTGCCGCGAAAAAACACCTCCTCAGGATGACAGGATCCAGGGGCGCCAGGCCGGTTTTTCATAAACGAAGAAGACAACGACCGAAAGGGGTGGCATTAATGCAGTGTTCCAAGTGCGGAGCGGATCTGCCGGACGGGGCGAAATTCTGCCAGGCCTGCGGGGCCGAGCTGGATACCCCGGCTGGTTCCGGGAAAGGAAGAAGCGGCGGCCGGGTGGGGTACTCTGAGAAGATCCACGACCCGGCGTTCCAGAAATATCTGAAGAACACCAACCGGTGGTCCTCCATCTTTGCCGGTGGGCTCGCCGTCATCGCCGTCGTGGGTTTTTTCATAGCGGGTGAGACCGGCGCGGGAGGTATGGAAAACCCCGAGTCCCTCTACATCGGCCTCGGGATAGGGGGCATGTTTCTCGCCATCGCCTTCTTCCAGATTTTGGGCAGAAAAAGGAGCTCAACCTGGGACGGCGTGGTCACCGACAGGACAGTGAAGCAGAAGCGCCGCAAACAGAGCACCGGGGGCGACAGGGACGACTACCGCTGGGTGAACTACACGGAATACGCGGTGGAGATCCGGGCCGACGGGGGAAAGAAGCACCGGATCGTCGTTGACGACGACGCCACCCTCTACAACTACTACCGGGTGGGGGACAGGGTGCGCCGCCACGGCGGCCTGAACACGTACGAGAAGTATGACAAGTCCCGGGACAGCATCATCTTCTGCAACGCCTGCGCCACAAAATGCGATATCGGAGACGATGTCTGCTTCCGCTGCGGCTGCCCGCTGCTGAAATAGAAAAAAGAACAGAAACGAGTCCGTCGAAGCCCCGGCGGGCTCACTGCTTTTTCCGGAACCTACCTGAATCCGGGATTTTTCTCCAACCCCCGTTTTTTTGTGAGAGTAAAAAATAAATATGGTATACAGAACGAATCAAAAGGTGTATAAAGAACGCTGGAAAATGATCCGGCTGCCGGAGATCTGTCCAGGGGGGCCGGGTCCTTTTTGTGCTCGGCGGTTCCTATTTTTCCAGCGGGAGTGGTGTTCATGAAACAGCCGGTCCGTATCGTTCTTTTGCTTTCTTTCCTTTTGTCCCTGCTTTGCGGATTGCCGTCCCTGGAGGCCGCGGAGAAGGACGCACCTGCGGAGTGGACGTTTTCCACCACCCCCTATGTCTGGTTCTCCGGCCTCAACGGAACGGTGGGTGTGAAGGGGCACAAGGCCCGGGTCAGTCAGAGCTTCTCCGACATTCTGTCGGCCATGGATGCCTCGGGGATGCTGACATTCCAGGGGCACAAGGGAAACCAGTATTTCTTTTTCGACGGTATGTATCTCGATCTCTCGGACACCGGGCAGATATCTGCCGGGGTTTTCACGGACGTGGGGGTGACCACGACCCGTCTTCAGGCAGCGTGGGGGGTGCGCGTAAAAGAATGGGAATCGTCCTCTCTCCATGTTTTCGCCGGCCTGAGGTACTGGAACCTCAAAAACGAGCTGACCATCAGAACGGCGTCCGCTCCCCTGAGACACTTCAGCGATAGCGAGTCCTGGCTGGACCCCCTTGTCGGCATCCGCTTTTCCACCCGGCTTTCGCCGAATCTCAGCTTCACGGCTATCGTCGATGCGGGCGGGTTCGGCATGGGCTCGGATTTCACATGGGGAGTAATGGCGGACTTTTCATGGCGGCTCTCGGAACGGACGTCCCTTGAAATCGGGTACCGCTATCTCTGCGTTGATTACGAAAAAGACGGTTTCATGATGGACGCCTATAACGACGGCCTGTTCATCGGATTCACCTGGAAACTGAAGTAAAACTGAACTCAGCGCCTTTTTACGCGGCATGCTGTCCAGTACACTCCACACGAAAGGGAATGAGACCCAATGAGAAGAGCAAGCATTCTGAGCATCATGATCCTCTCGGCACTCCTCTGCACCGCATCCGGCGGCTTTGCTTCCGCCCCGGAGGCCACGCCCTCGAAGTACCCCTTCACCCTCGACCAGGGCGGCATTCCCGGGCTCGGCGGCGAACGGTCCGTCATCGTCGTCATCAGCGACATCCACCTGGGAATGGATGACCGGTACGCCGAAACTCAAAAAAACCGGGCTCCTCTCGCGGACTTTGTCCGGAAGATCGGACGCTCTCCGAACGTCAGGGAGCTTGTCATCGCCGGAGACTTTCTGGACGAATGGTTCATCCCCGCCGGCACGGACACCTACGCCGGAAAGAGCCAGAAAGAGTTTGTACAGGCCGTCGCCGCCAATAACAGGGAGGTGGTCGACGCCTTCAACGCCGTCATACGGGAAGGAACGGTCAAGGTGACCTATGTCCCCGGGAATCACGACCTGCTGGTCGATTCCGAAAGCATGCAGACCGTCTTTCCGGGAATCGCCGAAGCCCGGGATGTCCGGGGCCTCGGAACCTACTCTCCGGAAGGACATCCGGAGATTGCCATCGAGCACGGCCACCGGTACAATTTTTTCTGCGCCCCGGACCCTCTTTCGAACAGGGAGATAGCCCCCGGCTCCATCCTTCCTCCGGGGTACTTCTTCACACGCATAGCGACGCTTTCTGTGGTCGAAGGCAAACCCGAGCCGGCCAAAATCCGGCCAGAAGTCACGCCGAATTCCCTCGGCGAAAGCCAGGACCTCGAGTACCTCTACTGGAAAGTGTGGGAAGCTTTGATGGATGAGCTGCCCATCAAGGAAGGATTCGAAGAAAAGATCATCAGGACCAACATCGACGGATTTACCGAAAACTACGCCATGAGCGACCTCCTCCCCCGCCAGGCCCAGGCGGGCGGCCGTATCGAATTGAACCTGTTCAATGGGATCCAGGACACCTGGGACGAACGGCAGGCCCTCAACCGGGTGGAGGTGAAGATCCCCGTTCGGGACGCCCTCTCCCGCGCCGCCTTGTCGGAGGAAACGGACAACCAGGCGGTGGTGCAGTACTTCCATAACCCCGCGTCCGACAAGCGGATCGTGATCTTCGGCCATTCCCACGAATCCAGGATGATCCCCTCGGAGACCCACGACGGGAAGAAGGCACTGTACGTGAACTCCGGTACCTGGATCGACAAGAACGCCACGCCCACCATGACCTTCGTCACGGTCATCCCGAAGGACGGGGAGCGGCACGTCGGGCTGTACCGGTATTTCCACGACGGCACCATCGGGACCCTGGCCTCCACGGAGGTTCCCGGGTTTTAACGCTCGGTCCCTGCAGAACAAAGAAGGAGCCCGGCGGTTTTTTGCCGGGCTCCTTTTGTCTATTTTCTCAGCCGGATGTTCACCTTCACGCTCACCGGGCCGAAACACCTCGTTCCCCCGGCCTCGCTGACGATCCGGAGCAGCCGGTCCGCGTCGGTGAAGCGCCGTCCGGACAGCAGCGTGACTCCCCGTTCCCGGAAAATGTCCGGCAGCAGGGGAGCGGACGGGCCGATGACACAGATCTCCCTTGCTCCCGAGGCCATGGAAAGAACGTTGTCAAAGGTGCCGTTGAGCAGGCTCGTCGCCGAGAGAATCACCACGCTGCACGCGGGAAGTTTCTCCCGCTCCTGGTTTGTGGCAGTGATGCCCGCCTCTTCATTTTTCCCCTCGTCGAAGACCACGCACTCCCCGACATGTTCCCGGATCATCCTGAGAAGGGGCATGATGTCCCCCACCATTCCCACCCTGTCCTCCCTGGTTATGCCGAGCATCTGGACCAGGTCGTCGTTGGAGGACTCCCTGGCTTCGCCCTCGTCAACCAGGGCATTGAGGGTTGCGAGCCCGATGGATGCCTCTACCGGATTGGGGGAGCGCAGCAGGGGAAGGGCCCGGTCGGCGGTCATTCCCGAGAGGCTTCCCGCATTGGGGAGGAGTGAGCAGGTGCTTTTCCCCAGGCGGTGCCGCAGCATGCAGGCCACTCCCGCCTTTTGGGTATCCAGCTTCACGGCGGTGTACCCAAGCCCCGCCCGGATGTCCTCCAGGCGCTGGCCGCTGAAAAGAGAAAGTCCGCGGTCGATGAGCGTATCGATGATGGGTTTCATGCTGTTTCCTTCTTTCCTGACAGTTTTTTAAGGAGAGGTTTTCTGCATCTGCTGTTTTCCCGGAGCTGCCTTCGGCTTTCTTTTGACGGCAAGCAGAGCGGCTGCGTCGTTGAAGACACTGTCGTTTTCAATGTCCAGCAGAACCCATTTTCCGTCATGGTATGTCGCGGCCTCGGAGTATGCCTTTCCCGTCTCTTCCGACATCCGGGGGAGGATCGCTTCAGCCTTCGCCCGTTCCTCTGCGCCGAAGACGATGAGAAGAGAGAAACGTCCTCTTTCCGGGATCATGGTGCAGAAGGACCTGCTCTTTTTGTACCTCAGGGACCAGCCGTGCTTCTTCCCGCCGAAGAGCCATTCGGGAGAGAACACGCCGGGATAGGTCTCCCCGATAAAGCGGGAAAACCCTTCCCAGAAAGAATACGCACTGTTCCCGAGCCATTCGCCGAGTTCCTCGGGAGTCGGGGGATGATCTCGCTCCGTCATGCGGAGAGCCTGTTCGTTCATCACTTCCCTCTCCTTTTTTTCCAAGCTAATGCCTTCCTTGGTCATCTTCTCTTTTCTATCACCGCCTTCAGAGGATCGGCGGACTTCACTGTCCGACGTGGGAATCCAGGTATTTCTTTGTCCGAAGCTCGGCGTTCTTCTGGAGATTCCGGAAAAAGAAGGCGTAGTCGTAGGGGTGGTAAAAATCCGGAATCTGGATGGCGTCCAGGTCTTTCACGTTGGAAGGCGTCGGAATCACGAAGGCCCCGTTGATGGTTTGTCCTCCCGTATAGTGACTGATTTCCCGGACACCCTTCCCGTCGCAGAACAGGGCCCCCAGGTTCAGCCCGGCCTCAGCGTGCTCTCCCGTGATGGTCATGGTGAGGGGGTTGACGGCGACAGCTCCTTCCCTGACGATGCTGTACCCCGGATTGGGCCCCTGGGTGTTGTAGCTGACTATGCAGCCTGTCTGGTCCGGAGTCTCCGCCATTTTCAGGTGAGGATGCCTGGCGAGGTCGTCCCGGGTCACTGACCAGCCGATGATATAGGCCGCCACCAGCCGCTTTGCCGTTTCGGGGTCGCCTAAACGGCGTTCCATCAGTCGCAGCAGGTGCTGCGAGCCCTGGCTGTGTCCGGCCAGGATGAAGGGTCTGCCCCTGTTCCAGGTGGCCATGTAGGTGTCGAAGGCGGCTTCCACATCCGAATAGGCCGTGTCGAGGGACTTCCTTTCCGGGCTGTTTTCCGGTGTGTGCAGGACGGCCAGGTTCGCCTGGCGGTAGTACGGGGCGTAGAGGCATGCGGAGGTAGAGAAGACCCCGGCCTGACCCGACATGACGCCCTGGACCTTGCGGTCGGCGGTCTCTCCTTCAAGGGACTGGTTCCAGTTCTCGTCGCTGTTATAGGTTGTGGGATGGACGAAGAAAACATCCACGGCGAACGGGAGGGGTGCCTTCGGCAGTACCGCCCAGCTCTTTGGTGACGAGTAGTCGGGGGGAGGGGGCGCCAGGTTCGGATCGAAAGAATGCCCGGGTGCAGCGCAGGAAAGCCCGGAAAAAAACGGGGTAAGGAAAAAAAACATCATGGCAGTGAAGAAAAAAACAGCTCGTTTGAACGTAATGATTCGCTCCCTTCGTTTGTGTATAGTCAAAATTCCCTTGCAGGACAAAAAGTCTGCTGTTTCGGGATTCGCCTCATTCCGCCGTCCGAAATCAGCGGCGGATATGGAATCGGCCAAAAAAAAGAGCAGTGGGCTTCCCAAGACAGAAAACTGCCTGACGCTACATCACTTCCTTCCCCCTTCCCCTGTGGTTTCCAGGTGTCCTTTCCGGATAGTCGGGTGTTCGGAAAGATTCTGTTTATTTTTCTCCAATGATAGTACAAATATGCACAAAGAGATACGTTCAATCCGTGAAAAGATATTTTTTAAGCAATAAAATCAATTCTTTTGCGGGACAATGCGTAAATTTTCTTGACATTCATATGGAGAAAGGGAGTATTATTACACTTGCTACAAGTCTGAATTTTGATTAAGCGGAGGTTTTTCTCCGCTGACCGGGGAGGTGCATTTTGTATGAGAGTCGCGTCTGAAGGGCCAGGGAAGATCGTTGGGAAAAAGCGGAAGGGGTGCAGAGTTTTTATCCTGCTCATAAGCCTGCTCATATTCAGCCTGGTATCGGCAGGTGCGGAGGCTTTTACCTGGACGGTGACCGATGTTGTGGA
>Ga0228536_1000934_pt1 | contig 38410 bp, 55 predicted proteins | sample SJ1Smetagenome_FD_168611 | JGI IMG/M metagenome (GOLD analysis project Ga0228536, IMG submission 168611) | Enriched culture of PCE-dechlorinating microbial communities from Ithaca, New York, USA - SJ1.S | ecosystem: Engineered > Modeled > Simulated communities (microbial... > Unclassified...
GTTGGGGGTGGGGTCCGGGGAGGGGGCAGGGGTCGGTGACCCCTGGCCCCCTCCCCGGAAAAGCACTCAGAAAGGGACTGTCCATGCAGATAGTGGAGGTGGAGCGCCACGGGCCGGAGGAGTTGCTGGCGCGGATGCGGCGGGTGCCGTTGATGGAGCAGCCGGAGGTGTTCGTCTTCCAGGAGGCGTTGATCAGCCTGGAGTGTATCCACACGAATTGTCTGGCACCGCCGCAGAATTACGTCTGGCTGGCGGAGTTGCGCAAGGTGCAGGAGTTGCGCTGGAGTCTGAAGGAGCATGGGGTGGATATGTTCCGGCTGGATGGGTTCGTGACCTACACTGTCGAGGAGGCTCAGGGCGCCCGGGTGACCTATGATCTGTACCCGCCGGTGGTGGAGGAGTCCATCGAGGCTGACGGCACTGTGGCCCTGATCATCAACGACGGCATGCACCGGGCCTATCTGGCGAGATTGGAGTGGGTGGTGCCCCAGGTGGTGTACGTCCGGGGCATCCCCAAGCAATATCCCTATTACGCCTTTCCCCGGCCCCAGGGGTGGGAGGGCTTGGACCTGCTGGCCGACAACCCCGAAAAGAAGCGTTATCTGAAGAAATGCCACCGCATCCGGCGCAATAAATCCCTGTACCGCAATTTTCAGGCCGTTTTCCGGAATGTCGGCGGCTCCCGCAGCGGCTTGTCATCCACGGGCGTCTAGCCGCCGGGATTGAAGACGCGGCCGAAGAGGGATTGAGATCGGGTCTTATTGGGGTCGGGCAGGTCGGGGACGGGTTTGCCGGCCAGCGCCAGGGCCAGGCGCTCGGTGATGATGCGGGCCAGGGCATAGACGCTGGGCGAGGGTTTCGGCATGCCGTCCCACATGATCAGATCGAGCATGGGGCTGGGTTCGGCTGCGATGGCGTCGGAGAGATAGGCCTGCTTCTGGCCGGTTTTGACGTCGATGAGATACAATTCCAATTGCAGGCCGGACTTGCTGGCAGTACCGCTGTCGAGGAAATAGGGCACCTGTCCATACAGGATGAAATCGCAGTGCTTCTGGCGGGCCAAGCGCAGGGCCTCGTCGGGGTGGGGCAAGCCCTGGGGAATGACCTCGATCTGGTGAAAGACCCGGTTTTGCAACAGGGATTGATAGAGGATCTGGGTCAGCGGAAAACTGACCTCCGGGACGCTCTCGGGCGCTTCCAGGTAAAAAAGACCGGCCCGGCCCATGGCTACAGCGCCATTCGGGGGAGGTTGATAAATCTGGGGAGGCGCGGCGTAGACGTCCGGCTCCAACAGAAAGGGCCGGTCGGCGTTGCACCCGGCCAGGAGGGAGATGAACCCCGCCACGAGTAAAGCCCAGATCAGTACCTGCATGGTTTTTCCCTTGTCAGTGAGGCGTACTGGGAACCAAGACGTTGGGGAGCGGCAGATTTTGCCGTCCCCCAGGCGTTTGCCAAGATATTCTGCAAAGTCGGGGCCAACCATTCCCGGAGGCGGTCGGGGAGAATGGATTGACAAACCGGCACAGTTTCCCTATGATCGGGGTTGAGCCGCACGCCTTGGTAGCTTGCCTGCATCCGGCCCAAGGGCCGATATTGGAAGGATGTGCTGGCGGCGTCAGTCGCCGACTGCGGAGGGAATACATATGCGCGTCTGGGGTAACCCGATGGTGGTGGGAGCAGTTCTTCTCCTGGCGTTGGCAGCCGGTTGCCGGTCGGGCGATGGCGGACTCCAGGAGCTGACCGCCGAGTCCGTACGCCAGACGTTGAACAGCTGGAATCCTTCCTATGTCAAAGTCATGGAGGTTTTCGGCTTCTATTACCGGGAGGCCAATCCCCAGGGTGCGGATTGCATCGCCTATGTCCTCCTCGCCAATCCGGCTGACAAAGACCAGAAGCTGGTGGTGTACGAAGCCCACTTCAAGAAATTGTTCCAGCCTGACGGGACCGGGCAATGGTATCTCACCGGTCTGATCAGCCACAGCGCCGGCCTCACTCGCCGACAGGGATGGGATACCCTCCTCATTCCGGTCAAGGGGGGGGCCTCCCGGTAGGGCAAATCCCTTCAGGGAAAAGGGCAGCAATGATCAAGTTGGAAGAATTCCGGGCCGGCTGCGTGGGCTTGGCCTCTTGCTGTGGCGATGAACTGCCGGAGTGTTGTTTCCGCTGCGTCTACTTGATTTACCAGGAGGCCGCCTGCTCCCTCCCCTATTATTCCTGCGGCTACAGTCTCCCGGACCGCCTCACCCAATCTCAACCCATGTGCCTGCCGGAACCGGATTAGCCTTAAGGCTGCATTCCTTCCAACACTGCCTCACTTCTTCCTGACACGCCGGTCACAGGGGAGATTTCTTCCCAGAATGACGGAGCCAGGCCGGTAAATACTACCTGAAACGTGGCCCCAGGATACCTCAGGGAAAGACCGGGGGACCTCGGGACCGAGTTTTTCCGATGTATTTTTGGGCTTTTGGCCAGGGACAGGGCGTCATGCCGGGACAGAGGCATAATCATTGCAGGATAGCGGGTGACAGTAAGTCTCGCCCAGGGTTCGCCACTGGCAGACAGGAGGAAGTATGGGTATCGAGAATTCCACCGGCCTGGACCCCCTGGGGCTTAGCCAACTTCTGATACGACGGGAGTCAGCGGACTCTAGCCGGGGAGACCAGCCGTCCCGGGGTGGGTTTGTCAGCCTCTTGGATAAGGCCCTGGAAAAGGTGACGCCGGCGGCCGAACCACCCGCTCCGGCACCGGCGGCAGCCTGCTATGAAGTCCAGGCGGGCGACAATCTTTCCCGGATTAGCGAAAAGTTGGGGCTCAGTGACCGGCGGGCCCTGGCCCGGGCCAACAACCTGAGCAACCCTAACCAACTGGCCGCGGGCAAGGTTCTGGCAGTGCCCCAGGAGATGCTCAACCCGTCTTGCAGCGCCGAGGGTGGAGGTGTGGAGGTGCAGACGGCCCAGGCCGCGGGGCCAGGCTCCGCCTTAAAAACTCAGGCCGGAGGCGGGACGTATGTCGTCCAGCCCGGGGATACGCTCTGGGGGATTGCCCGGAAGTTGGGTCTGGAGGGTATTGACGGGCTGGTAAAAGGGAATGATCTCCAAAATCCCGATTCCCTAACCGTGGGGCAGACCCTGACCGTCCCGTCAGCGGTACCGTCCGGGGAGGAGATCAAGCTGGCCGCCAACCGGGTGACCCTGGAGGTGAATGACGCGCCGGCTGCACCTTCCGGCAAAGCCCCTGCGAACCCCGGCCGGGGACGCTTGGTGGTGGCCAGTTGGTACGGGAGCAATCACCATGGCCAAAGAATGGCCAATGGGAAACCGTTCAATATGTATGCCGACACCGTGGCGCACCGCTCCCTGCCCCTGGGGACTGAAGTGCGCCTCACTAACCCGAAAAACGGCCAGACGGTCCAGGCCACGGTAACGGACCGGGGCCCCTACGTGGCACATCGCGATGTGGACGTGTCGTACGGCGTGGCCCGGAAGTTGGGAATGGTGCAGGCCGGGGTGGCCCGTCTGCGACTGGATGGCGTCTAAGCTGGCGAGGCAGGTGGAATCTCAGGTGGTGTCATCGCCGGGTTCGGGGGCATCCTGATGGGCGGCTTGTTTCAGGCGATCCCGGAATTCCTGGACGGCCTGGGGGATCAGCCGGCGCAGGAAGACATTGCGATCCATTTTCTCCAGGGTCTGATAGTGGGCATAGTCCGGGTGCACAGGGGACAGGCCGGGAGTCTGACGGTCAAAGGCCAGGACTTGGCGCCCGGCTTCCTGGAGCAGAGTGATGATGGGCTCATCCTCCCCCGGAACGCTATCCACCCACCCCAAGCGCCGCATCAATTCAAACCGGGCCCGGTCCAGGAGTCCCAAAGACACATCCAGAACCTGCTTTTTGGTGGCTTCATCCACGTCATCCAAGTGGAATCGCACCGACGTGCCGTATCCCAGGACGCCCATCACCAGATCGAAGAAGACGAAGAGATTCTCCTCTCCCGGCGTGGACAAAAAGAGCAGGGTCTGATCGGAGAGGTCCTTCAAACGGGTGTCGGGGCCGAATTGCTCCCGAAAGCGGCGCAGCCAAGTGCGAAAGCCCTGGTCCGCGGCGATCTTCCTTCTAAAACGGTCCAATTCAATAATTTCAGCCATGCATCCGGCCCCTGGGAAGTTGTCCCCCACCCTCAGGAATTATGGTTGAGGATGCGCAAACCACGCCCGAGATACTGGAATCCCGAATATACCGTAAGGGCGGCAGTGACATAGAAGCACCCCCACAGGATCACGGGGGGGAAGGCAGTCACCTGCGCCCACAGAACAAAGAAAACGGCCAGAATTTGAAAGGCCGTGGCCCACTTGCTGACCCGCTCCGGTTGGATGACCACCTGCAAGTCAAACAACTTCAAGCTAACGATCCCCCCCACGATGAGCACATCCCGGCTGATGACGATGACCGCCAGCCAGGCGGGCATCTTCTGGAAGTATCCCAGGGCCAGGAAGCTGGATGACAGGAGCAATTTGTCCGCCAGGGGATCCAGGTAGGCGCCCAGGGGGGATTTTTGCCGCCAGGTCCGGGCGATCAGGCCATCCACCAAATCGGAGAGGCCGGCCAGGAGAAACAGGACCAAGGCGGTCTGATATTCATCCTGGATGAGCAGGATAATAAAGAGGGGGGTCGCCGCAATGCGGATCATGGTGATGATATTGGGGATGGTCAGGGCGGCATGGGTATCCCGCTGATCGTCAGGTTCCACTATTTACCTCTGGGTTCTGGGCTTTCGTCGTATTTTCCGGCCCGTGGCCTGGTACTGGCCGGCCAATTTCGAAGCCACGGCATGGGCACAGTTTATCACATGAAGAGGGGCCAATTTCAAGTAGGGTCCGGATGGTTTAAGGCAAAAAACTGGCGCAGGAGGTCCAGGGCGGCTTCGATCTGGTGGGGCTCCAGCCAGATAATCTCGGGATCAGCCCGGAACCAGGTGAGTTGGCGTTTGGCATAGCGCCGAGTGGCGGTCTTGATGTCCGCCACCGCCTCCTCCCAGGACAGTCGGCCTTGGAGATAGGTAATTATCTGTCGATACCCCAGGGACTGGAAGGGCTTGGGACTGGGGCCGTAGCGCGCCAGCAGGCGCTCCACCTCCGCCACCAGACCCTGGGCCAGCATGTGGTCCACCCGGGCTTCGATGAGTTCATAGAGCCGGGAGCGCTCCAGGGTGAGGCCGATTTTCAGGATCCGGTAGGGGCAATCCTGAAAACCATGGGACTGATGCAACTCCGACAGAGGCCGTCCGGTGGCGTCGATCACTTCCAGGGCCCGGACCAGGCGGAAGGCATCGCCGGGGTGGATACGGGCTGCGGCCTGGGGGTCCAGGGAGCTCAGGCGCGCGTGGAGTGCGGCCGCGCCCTGAGCCTCTAGGTCCTGCTGGAGCCAACGGCGGGTGTGGGTCTCCCTCACTCCGTCGGCAAAGAGGCCATACAGCAGGGCCTTGATGTATAGACCGGTGCCCCCCACCACCAGGGGGGGAATCTTCCTGGCATGGAGGTCGGTCAAGATTTCCCGACCTAAGACGGCGTAGCGGGCGGCGTCCATGGGTTCGTCGGGGGCCACGACGTCGATGAGATGATGCGGCACCAGACCCCGCTCCGGGGCCGTGGGTTTGGCCGTGCCGATGTCCATGTCCCGATAGATCTGGAGGGAATCGGCGCCCAGGATGTGGGCCTGCAGGGCCTGGGCGGCGGCCAGGGCCAGGGTGGTTTTGCCGACGGCAGTGGGACCCAGGATGACGGCAACGGGGGGGCGCACCATGGTCACGAGCGGGGCCGCAGGAACAGCTGACGGATCTCCTCCAGGGTGATGAGCCGCCACAACGGTCGCCCGTGGGGGCAGTGGGAGTTCACTGCCAGACGGTCCAGGTCCTGAAGGAGGTGGGTCATCTCAGGTCGGGAAAGCTCCTGGCCGGCTTTGATGGCCCCCCGGCAGGCCAAGAGCTGACGGAGCTGTTCCTGGGGGCCGTCGGCCCCGGCTGCCGCCCCGGCACTCGGGGCCAGGAGGGCCACGGCTTCGGCGACCACGGCCGCCAGATCCTGGTTGGCCACACAGGCAGGGGCGGCGGTAATCAAAAAGGTGGTGCCCCCGAAGGGTTCCACCTCCATGCCGGCCTGAGACAATGTTTCCAGGTGGTCACCGAGCCAGGCGGCTTCGCGGGCTGAGAGCTCCACCGACTGGGGGAAGAGGAGGGCCTGGCGGGCCGTCTGGGACCCGGAGCCCTGGCGGAGACCTTCGTAGAGGATGCGCTCATGGGCGGCGTGCTGGTCGATGAGGACCAGTCCCTGGGGGGCCTGGACCAGGACGTAGGTGCGGTGGATCTGTCCCACCAGGGGCAGATCGGCAAATCTCCAGGCGGTGGTGGGGGTTTGGGGCTGTGGTGGCGCCGGAGCCGCTTCCGGTATCGGGATGAAGATCAGGGGTGGGGGAGACGCCGGGATCGCGATCGAAGGGCTCGGAACAGAGTGAAAAAGGTCCAGATCCTCCTGGGCCGTGAGCCTGGTGGGGGACTGCCAGGGGGCCCGGTAGCCCTGGCGTCCGGGGTGCTGGAGGGGCTCCAGGGTGCGGCGCAGGGTCTGCAAGATTAAGCCGTAGATCCGGCCGCCCGCTTTGAAACGGATTTCGGCCTTGGCCGGATGAACATTGACATCCAACTGATCCGGCGGGAGCGTCAGATGCAGCACCACGGCGGGATGGCGACCCCGGGGGTGAAGGCCCTGATAGGCTTCCCGCAGGGCGGCGCTGAGCAGCCGGTCGCTTACCAACCGACGGTTGACGGTAAAGAATTGCATCCGGTTGGTGGCCAGGGAATAATCGGGACGGGAGGCCAACCCCGTTATCCCGTAAGGTTGGCTGTCTTCGGAGTCCAGGAAAAGCATGTGGTCAGCCAGCTCCAGCCCGCAGATCGCGGCCAGGCGCTGCCGGAGGTCGGGGTGGGGCGGCGCCGAAAGCAGGGTTTTCCCCTGGGCGGTCAGGGTGAAATGGACCGCGGGATAGGCCAGGGCCAGCTGGCGCACCAATTCCAGGATGAGCCCCTGTTCGGTGGCCTTGGTGCGGAGGAACCTCTGGCGGGCAGGAGTGTTGAAAAAGATGTCGTCCACCGTGATGCGGGTGCCCACTGCCCCGGCCCAGGGGGCCGAATCCCGGAGAGTCCCCCCCTCCACCTGCAGTCGGATCCCCATCTCGGCCTCGGGGCTGCGGGTCAGGAGTTCCAGCCGGCTGACGGCGGCGATGCTGGGGAGGGCCTCGCCCCGGAACCCCAGGGTCACCAGGCGCAGAAGATCGGTCTCGGCCCGCAGTTTACTGGTGGCATGCCGCTGCAGGCTTAAAGGGGCTTCCTCCGGGGTCATGCCGCAGCCGTCGTCCGTCACCCGGATGCGGCGGCAGCCGCCGTCCTCCAGGTCGATGCGAATGGTGCCCGCCCCGGCGTCCAGGGAATTTTCCACCAACTCCTTGACCACAGCGGCGGGCCGGGTGATGACTTCCCCGGCGGCGATGCGGGAGGCCACGTCCGGGGTCAGTACTTCAATGGCGGGCATGGGAATTGGCCTTGCGTAAGAAGTTCATCTCATTTACAATAGACCCCAAGGAGGGCTGTGATCCGGTTCTTCTTACCCGCCCCGCCGGTCTTTCGAATTGGCCTTCTTCAGACTGGCGGGGATATCTTTGCCACCTGGCTGGGGGAGATTCCAGTTTTAGAGTCCATATTATAAAATATATAATTTTTTATGGGTCTTGTCGGCATTCGGGCCAATTATCTCCACCGGCGCTCCAGTATACTATAGCAGAAATGTGGCCGGTACGGGAGCCAGCCCAGGGGAGCCGCGACAATGAAAGACAGTAAAGCCAGCGAAACCGAGGAATTGATCCTGAAGGTCACCAAAGAGATCGTGGTCAAATTTATTGAAGTGGGGCGGGTGTCGAACAGCAATTTTGCCGAGACCTTCAAGCTGATCCACGATACCGTCCGGCAGTCACTCAAGACCTGAATCTGTCGTGGGTGAGCAAAAGGAGAAATGAGTCAGAGATGCTGAGAGCTGGCGGGCGTGGAGCCACAGCCTTGCGGCCGGTCCGGATTACCGCTCCTTACGTGGAGTATGCCGAAGGCTCGGCCCTCATCGCCCTGGGGCGTACCTGGGTGCTGTGCACGGCCACGGTGGAGGATCGGCTGCCTTATTTTCGGCAGGACACCGGCCAGGGGTGGGTGACGGCAGAGTATGACATGCTCCCTCGGTCTACGACCACCCGGACCCCCCGGGCCGCGACCACCGGGAGGGCGTCGGGCCGGTCCCGGGAGATCCAGCGCCTCATCGGGCGGTCGTTGCGGGGTGTGGTGGATTTGGCGGCTTTGGGGGAACGCACCCTCATTCTGGATTGTGACGTGCTCCAGGCCGACGGCGGCACCCGGACTGCGGCCATTACCGGGGCCTTTGTGGCCTTATGCCAGGCACTGGCGGGCCTGCAGCGCCAGGGACTCTTGGACACCATCCCCCTGACGGACCAGGTCGTGGCGGTCAGCGTGGGGGAAGTGCGGGGGCAGGTGCTGGTGGACTTGGAATACGAAGAGGATTCCCAGGCGGCGGTGGACGCCAATTTGGTGCTCACCGGCAAGGGGCAGCTGGTGGAGTTCCAGGCCACGGGGGAAGGTGGACCCTTTCCGCCGGAGCTGCTGGGGCAGATGTTGAAGGCGGTAGAGCCGGCCCGACAGCAGCTCTGCAAGCTGCAAGAGGAGACGGTGGGCAGGTGGATGGCCTTACCCTGGTGATCGCCACCCGTAATGCGGGCAAGATCAAAGAAATAAAGGCGTTGCTGGCCGACCTGGGGGTGCGGGTGCTGAGTCTGGCGGATTTTCCGGAGATGCCTGAGGTGGTTGAGGACGGGGTTACCTTTCTGGACAACGCCCGCAAAAAGGCCCGGGAAGTAGCGGCGGTTACGGGGCTGCCAGCCCTGGCGGACGATTCCGGGCTGGAGGTGGCAGCCCTGGGAGGTGGGCCCGGAGTCTATTCGGCCCGCTACGCCGCGGACCGGACCGCTCCCCACTCTCCCTCGGACCGGGATAATTATTTAAAGCTCTTGGAGGAACTGGCGGGGGTGCCTGTAGACCAACGGCAGGCCCGGTTTGTCTGCGAACTAGTCCTGGCCTGGCCCGAAGGCCTGGAGTTGAGGGCCCGGGGCACCTGGGAGGGGGCCATCGCGCCGGAGCCCCGGGGGGCCGAGGGCTTTGGTTATGACCCGGTCTTTTGGCTGCCGGAGTATGGGAAGACGGTGGCAGAGGCGGGGATCACGGTGAAAAACCGGCATAGCCACCGGGCCCGGGCCCTGCAGGACCTCAAGGTCCAGCTGCGGGCGTGGCTGGAAGCCAAGGCAGACCCCGACGCCAGGGCATAAAGAATCGGGACGTAGCGCAGCCTGGTTAGCGCGCCTGCCTTGGGAGCAGGAGGTCGGCGGTTCAAATCCGCCCGTCCCGACCAAATATTTCAAGTAGTTAATTAGATATTTATCTAGTGAAAACGTAAGGTGGAGTAGCTTCTGGAGTAGGTTTCAAAATTTACTCTTCCCCGCTCCCCTCTTTTTTCCCACCTTCAATGAGCTGCATCTGGTCCTGGGGGTTAATCCGGGCCATGGTGTCCCGCAGGCTGTCATCGATTAACTGGAGATAGAGTTCGGTGGTTCTGATGCTCTTGTGGCGCAGGATCCGGGAGATGGTGGGGGTGCTTACTTTTTCCCGGTCGGCCAGGAGGGAAGCCACGTAGTGGCGGATGGCATGATAGCCGAAGTGTCTGACCCCGGCCCGTTTGCAGATGGTGCGCATGATCCGTCGGCGATCGTAATAACGGTCCCCGGTTTTGGCATTCGGGAAGACCCACTCCGGGTGGAGTCGCTTTTTCCAGAGCGGCCAGAGCACCTCATAAAGCGTGTCATTCATGGGTAGGAGATCGTGTTGCCAGGAGCCGTCTTTGCGTTTACGGGTCCAGAGGCGGATGGTCCTTTCGGTGAAGTTGACGTCATCCCACCTGAGTCTCATGATCTCGTCTACCCGGGCCAGGGTGTGGTAGAGGGTGAGAAGAAAGGGGCGGTGCTCCCCGGAGGCCACGAGGATGCGGTTCATTTCTTCTTCGGTGGGGATGAGGCGCCGGAATTCCGGTTCCGGCATTTTATCGATGAGGACACAAGGGTTTTGAGTGAGGTAGTTTCTTTTCAGGGCCCAGGCAAAGAGGGCAGACAGATCTTTGCGGTGGCGGTTGTAGTTGGTATTGGACGGCCGGGTGGCCAGAAAATCTTCGATGATGGGGACGGAAATTTTCCGGAGTTGGAGATTGCCGATATGTTTATGAAATTCCCGGTAAACAATGGCTTTATATTGATATGTCTTTGGGGCAAATCGCCTTTTGGCATGGTCAAGGTAAGCGTTTGCCAGGCCTAAGAAGTCCATGTCGGTCGGGGTCCTGCTCAGAGAGGACATCAAGGCCTTCCGGTGGTCTTCCATGGCGATGCGTGCCTCGGCTTTGGTGGAGAACCCCCCGCGGGAATGTCTCTTCCCGCCGTACTGGAACTGGTACCTCCATGCCTTCCCTCTTTTCCATAATGGCATCGATATCTTCCCTCCTGAACCTTAAAGCCCGGATGCCTGCCGGATAGAACCCCCTGAGGCGGTTCTTGTTTTTATACACCGCCCAAGTGGAGATTTTCAAGATATTTGCGACTTCTTCCACGGTGAGGAGAGAGGAGGACATCGGACAATTTAGCTCCCTGGGATTAACCTTGATGGCTTATATATAGGCCACTGTGTCCTCTTTGTCAACAAGAAAGAGACTATAAGTCCTTGCATGGAAGCCTTGTTGATTTCCCTGAAAAATTTCCTTATTATCAAAACAGTATAATAAATGTTTGGTAAAACCGTTCAATTGTGTGGTATAACCAAACAATCATGGGAACCTTGAGCAATATATTGTCTTCCCGGGTGCGGGCAGAAATCTTTCGCCTGCTGTTCGGGCTGGATGAAAAAGAATTGCACTTGCGTGAAATAGAAAGGCAGTCCGGCCTTTCCCTGGGCACCGTCCGGCAGGACCTGCAAAAGCTGATGAAGCTGGACTTGGTGATGACTCGCCGGGATGGCAACCGCCTCTACTACCGGGCCAACACCGAGCACCCGCTCTATCTGGACATCCGTAGGCTGGTCTTAAAGACCACCGGCTTGGTAGAGATCCTCAAGAGCGTTCTGGATCGGGAAGGCGTTGAAGTGGCCTTTGTCTTCGGGTCCTTAGCCAGCAGCAAAGAGAAAGCGGCAAGCGACGTTGATCTGATGGTGATCGGCGCCGTTGGTCTCCGGGCCTTATCGAGTTGGCTGTCAGGCGTCTCGGAGCAGATCGGCCGGGAGATCAATCCTCACCCCTTGACCGTGGAAGAATTTCGGCGCCGCAAGGAAAAAGGCGATCATTTCTTATCCAACGTCTTGGAGTCCCCAAAGTTTTTTATCGTAGGCAACGAAAATGACCTTGCGGCAATGGGCCGATAACGGCTGGCTGGAACCCCACGTCACCTCGCCAGAAGAGATCGCCAACCTCCTGGCCATAGTAGATCGTGATCTGGCAGACGCCGGCGGCGGGATTTCTCCGGACTGGCGCTTCGGCATCGCCTATAATGCGGCCCTGAAACTCTGCACCATCCTGCTCTATGCCGAAGGCTACAGGGCGGCACGGATGCTCCAGCATTACCGCACCATCCAGGCCCTACCGTTGATCTTGGGCCCAGAACATCGAGCCGATGCTGACTATCTGGATGCCTGCCGGAAAAAGAGAAACATCGTGGAGTATGACTACGTGGGGGGTGCTACTGGGGATGAGGCGTCAGAACTGGCAGATTACGTTCTGGAGTTGCGTGAGAAGGTTTTTTACTGGATCAAGGAAAATCATCCTCAACTGCTTAAGCCATAAAAGGGAGTTTGTTTTATCTCACCCAACTAGTCCACGACCAGATCACCCGCCCGATGATGGGGTTGTGCTCCCGCTCCTTTTTCATGACGATCGGCTCCACTTCCGGATTGTCCGATAGGAAGAACCAGAAATCCTCGTTTTCCTTCACCCGCTTGATGGAGCAGGCTCCTTCGAATTGGTCCAGGCGGACCGCGTAGATGCCTTTCTTGGTGAGAGATATCTCTGTGGGATCGATGATGACTATGGAACCCCGGCGGATAGTGGGTTCCATGGAGGTGGCGTCCTTGCCCAATTTGACGGCCCTTAGGTTGTGGTGCTGGCGCCGGCCAATCTCGGGTTTGTAGACCCAGACCATGGACATGACATTATCCCCGGGGATGACCCCGGTATGCCCGGCGGCGATGCGGCCCTCCACCATGGGCACGGCAAAATACTCGTCGATCACCAGGTTCTCCGGGGGCTTGGCATACTCGCCCACCACCGTGATGATGGGCTGTAATACATCGGGTTGGGGCTTGGGCCCGGTGAGCAACTCTTCCAGCGACATCCCCAGTCCTTCGGCTACCTTCTCCAGGTAATCCATCCGCCAGCGCCGCTTGCCTTTTAAGAAGCGGCGAAAATGGGCCGGGTCAACCCCCAGGCCGCGGGAAAAGGGAGCCAGTTTAATCTTGCGCTCCTTGAGAAACTGCAATACCCGCTTGGAAATAAAATCCAGGGCCTCAGTCTCCTCTTCATGCCATTCCCGCATAATATTTTCCCCTGAAAACCTTCTTGCCTTCCTAAACTCCCGTATCCATTTTAGGACTTATTGTCCCCTATAGTCAACCAAAAAATAGTTTACATTTATAAATTGTCCCATAAGTCAATGTGTCTCCATTGATTAAATTTTTGCCCTTGACGAAAGAGACATAATGGCCTATATAGAATAGCCATGAAAGCGAAAATCCCGCTCAATTTGGCCAGCCGTATAGGGGTAGACCCCAGCTATCTCAAGAAGATCAACCAAGGTATCCGACGGCCAAGTCTCAAGACCGCCAGGAAGATCATCGAGGCCATGGGAGGGGCCATCAGTTTAGAGGACCTCCGGCCGGATATCGTCAGCCAGGTGTATGAACTCAGCTCCCCTGAGGGCAAAGGAAGTGGATCAACTGGCTACGAAGATTGAAGGGTGGTGGCCCAGAAAACTCGCTGAGGGCTCGGGGAGCACTCGTGCCTGAAAGGCCACCTTAGTGCGGGGAGTATGAGGGCGACAGACAGATATGAGATGGTTTGAGCACCAGGCGGACGCCGCGGACAATAAGAAAATCCGGAAAATCGAGGCCTGGGGTGCCAGACTTAACCCGGAATACGGCGCCATGGCCGCAGTGGGCTGGTACTTCCGGTTGTTGGAGGTGGTCGCCGGTCACGGCCAGCTCTTCCGGTTGCCTGAAGATTACGGCATAGACCTGCTCGCCCAAGACCTCCGCACCACCGAAGCGAACACCCTCAATTTTCTGGATTTCCTGGCGGGAATCAAAGCCATCGACCCGGGAGCCTGGAAGAGTCAGGTGGTTTTTTGTCCGAAGCTGGCGGTCCGGGCAGCCCGTTACACGGACGAACTCATCAAAAGCCAGGCCGAGGCAATCGAGCCGAACGGCAACCCCGTCAGCTATGAGCTGTTCAAGATTATCGAAGCCTTGGCTGTCCATCCCGATAAACGCAAAAGAACTTATTATGCTGCCCTGCTGCAGAGAGTATGTGCAGAGGCACCGCAGAACCCCTTTCATAATGACCCCGGTTCTGCACAGAACCTGCGCAGAATATGTGCAGAGGCTTCACAGAATATGGGTAGTGGCTGCACAGAAAATTGCCCACCATCACAATCACAATCACAAGTACCAGGTACACAGCCTAGCGGCTGTGTCGCCAAACCGCCTGCGCCGGTTGACGACGCATCCCTTTCAGAAACTGCTGGCAACATCCCAGAGGATGATGAAGACCAAGACTCTTCAAACCCGGGATCCAGGTTTGGACCCTCAGGTTTGATGGACCTCTGGAATGATCTGGGCTGTCGGCCTTTAGTTTCGGAACTAACCGACGAACGGCGGAAGAAGGCATGCCTACGTCTGCGTAAACGGGGTGATCCTGACTGGTGGCAGCAGCTGTTCGAGAAGGTCAAAGTGCTGAACAAGCCCTGGCTGACCTTCGACTTTCTCATGCGCAACGACACCAACTGTCTCAAAGTCCTGGAAGGCAATTATGACCATGACTTCAAATCCAACAGCAGTGGCCGACCTGGTGGGTCCAGAGTTGGAGCGGCTTCTACAGGGCCGGCACGACCCGGCAAGTATGCCACCCGCACCGACCGGGAAGTCATCGACACCGATGCCGAAGGATGACTCCCTGGTTTGTTGCTATCGCTGCGACCGGCAAATAATTCCGCTGGTGGACCGGAACGGTTTGAAAGTCAGGGCCGCCATGCATTGCGAGGCCTGTCAGCCGATCGTGGCCGCCGAGGAGGCGGAACAAGAGCGGCTGGAGCGCGACCGGGAAAAAGCCTGGCGCGCAGAGAATATCCAGGTGTTGCTCGCCAAGGTGGGAGTGGCCAAACGGTTCCTGGGCTGCTCCTTCGCGACCTACCGGGGAAAGCGCCTGGAGAAGATGCCGTCGTTTATCACCGGACCGGCGGGTACCGGCAAGACCCATCTGGCCGCGGCCTATCTTCGGGAGGAGATCCTGGCCCGGGGGAACGACCACTGCTGGTTCGCTGACGCGGTAGCCCTGTTCCTGGATTTACGGGAGACCTTTCGGGATAACGCCCCGTTCCACGAGCGTGACTACCTGAACACCATTGCCAGCAAGCCGTTCCTGGTGATCGATGACCTGGGGGCTGAGAAGATCACGGACTACGTCTGCCAGACGTTCTATTACCTGATCAACAAACGCTATGGGGAGGAACTGCCGACGATCATCACCAGTAACCTGAGCCTGGACCAGGTGGCGGAGTGTTACGGCGACCGGCTGGCCTCCCGCATCGCCGGTATGGGCCCCGAGCTGGCCCTCCAGGGGAAGGACCGAAGATGGCAAAATTGACCCGACTGGTCATCCCGGGCCAGCCAGCCACCAAGAAAAACTCCCAGGTGGCCCGGTGTGTGAATGGCAAGCCGGTGGTCCTGCAGTCCAAGGCCTACCGGAACTACGAGAAGATGGCCCTCAAGGCCCTGCTGGCCTGCCCCTGCGAGAGCTTCACCGGGCCGGTGGTGGTTACGGTGCACTACTGGCTCAAAGACAAACGGCGGCCGGACCTGACCAACCTGCTGCAGGCCACTGCCGACATCCTGGAGAAGGCCGGAGTGATAAGTGACGACCGGGAGATCGTCTCCTGGGACGGCTCCCGTATCATGGGGGTGAGCCCGGACCCCCGGGCGGAGATTACCATCAGACCTGTAAGTCAGAGGCCAGAGTAATGGACCTGAAGCTGGAGTTTTATATGGGCATCCACGATATCGCCGAGTTTCTGGGGTTGCACTGGAAGACCTGTTCCCGCTATCTGCGGGAAGGCAAAATCGCCGCGGCCCGGAAAGACAGCCTGGGGCGCTGGGTGCTCTCGAACCTGGATTACTACCGGAGTTTGAAGAATGTCCGGGAACCCGAACCCGAAGGCTGAGCCTCAGGTCTATGCTGGGGTTAAGTGGGGGCTGCTCCTGCCCACGGTGATCCTGGTGGCGGAGTACTATCCTCCCCCGGTAGATCATATCAAGATTTTCCGGGAGCTCTACCGTAAGGAGCTCTACCTGGAGGAATTCCTGACGGTGGCCCAGGAGTGGCGGCAGGACCTGAAGGTCAGGAAGTTTTTCTGTGACCCGGCGGAGCCGGAGTTCATCGCCCGGATGCGCAAGGCGCGGCTGCCGGCCGCGGCCGCCCCCAAGGAGCAGGACCTGGCCCGGAACCTGATCAAGCAGCGTCTGGCCAACACCCGGGAAGGCAGACCCGGCGGGATCACCATCGCCAAAGAGTGCCGGGAGACCATCCCGGAGTTCCAGAAATACCACATGCCAGAAGGCAAGACCAAACCCCTGGAAGTGGACACTCACGGCATCAAGGCCCTGCACTTCCTGGTGCTGGGTTTGAGCCTGGAGGCCACGCCCTGGGTAAGGTGGCTTTAACAGAGCAAGAGGAGCATTCCCATGATCTTTACCAGCAACTTTCGGATTGCCGGCCATCTGCCCCAGGCCGTGGCCATCTCCCGGGGCCTTCCCAAGGGCTGGGGCGGGAAGACGTATAAACCCCTGGCGCCGCCCTGGAGCCTGGTGAGAATAAATGACCCGGAACAGTTCATCAAACTTTACCGGGCCCAGGTACTGGACAAGCTCGACCCCCAGCAGGTCCTCCAGGACTTGGGTGGAGACGATTTTCTTATTTTGTGTTGGGAGGGTCCCGGGGAGTTCTGTCACCGCCGGGTGGTGGCTGCCTGGCTGATGAAGGAACTGGGAATCATCATCGACGAGTTCGATCCCAAGCTTCGACGGCATGCGCAGTGGCTGTGGGAGATGGAAAGGAGGGAGGGGTAGTCATGGGCCTGTTGAACTGGTGGTGCGGTAATAAGACCAAGGAAGAGGTGGCCCAGTGCCAGCATGATTGGGAAGTGAAGGAGTTCCCGGCGGTGGGCATGAAGCTCCTGGTCTGTCGAATCTGCCAGGAGACCCTGCTCGATCTCCACGGCTCCCTCTGGAAGCGTTGGCAACCAGAACCGGGATGTATCGAGTCTCTGGCTACTCAGGAAGGGAATGGGTCGTGTCCTTTGTCGGCTCCATAAACGCCGAGACTCGGAAGTGGCTGGGGAACAACGGCCCGGCCTTCGATGGCCGGCAAGTTTACGTGGGCTGTTCGGGGAACTTCTCGGTGGAACAGATACTCTCCCGGTACGCCCCCCAGGCCACGATTCGAGGGAATGACGTGAGCCTCTACTCCTCGGTCCTGGGAGCCTGCCTGGCCAGTCAGTCCTTCCGCCTGGAGGTCAGAGATGAGAAATTCTCCTGGGTGGAACCCTACCTGACCGACGCAGAAGACAAAGCCGCAGCGGTCATGGTGCTGATGGAGGCTTTGAAATACGAAAAGGCCGACAATTTTTTCAAGGAGCGCCACTGGGCCCACTACCTGAACCACTTCGAGCCGTTTCATCAGGCTACGGTGGCCCGGCTGCGGGAGCGACAGCAAGAGGTCAAACTTGAGAGCTACACCTGCAGAGACATTTTTGACTTCCTGGACGATATCCCCCCGGAGGCGGTGGTGATTGCCTTCCTGCCCACCTATGCCGGGGGCTATGAGCGGATGTTCCGGCGCCTGGAGGAGATCTTCGACTGGGACCGGCCAAAATATGGCCTGATTGATGAAGCCCGGAAACAGGCGATTCTGGAGAAAATGCAGGCCCGGGACTTTCTCTACCTGGACGACCGGCTGGTGGAGGACCTCCCCCTGGTGGCGATGGTCAGGAAGGCCCGGATGAAGCCGGTCTACATCTACTCGAACCTGGAGGCCTTGCAACGGGGGGTGCTGAAGCAGCAGCGCCACGCCGAGTTCGTGCCCTTCCCCCGCCTCTCGGATGAGGATGTGATTACCCCGGAATCCAAGCTCACCCTGACCCCCACCAGCAACCGGGTGGTGAACTATTACCGGGATGTCTACCTCTCCAAGGGCGTAGGCATTCCGGCGGATGGCGAGGTCCCCCTGGTGGCCGCAGTGGACGGTAAGGTCTTCGGCTTCCTAATCTACTCCCGGATGCAGGGTGGCGGCGACGTCTATCTGCTGGCCGACTTCGTGGTCAACTCTTCCCGTTACCGGCGCCTGGCCAAGCTTCTCCTCCTGGTGACCCAGACCCAGGAAGTGCGTAGGCTGCTGGAAGAAAAGTTCCTCCTGGAGATTCCCGCGTGCCGCACCATGGTCTTCACTGACAAGCCCGTGTCCATGAAGTACCGGGGCCTCTACCGGCTGGCCCGGCGGGACCCGGGGAAACTGGTTTATGAGACGGATATGGGAATTTTGAATCTGAACGAGGTGGTTCCCTTATGGCTAAAGAAATACGAGAAGTCCTGAACCTGCTCAACGACAAATTGGTGGGGGTGTTCCCCTACCGGCTGGAGCTGGCTGATCCGCACGAGCTCAAACTCCTGGAGAAGAATGCCCGCTACATGAAGGCGGAACAGTTCCAGGCCTTGGTGGAGAACGTCAAGCAGGATGGCAATCTGTCGTCTCTCCCCCTGTGCTACCGGGAGCAGGACGGCAAACTCCGGGTGCTCTCCGGCAACCACCGGGTCATGGCGGCCCGGCAGGCCGGGGTGGCGAGCGTCCTGGTGATGGTGGTGGCGGACGAGAAAGACCTGGATGAGCGGGTGGCCATTCAACTATCCCACAACGCCATCGCCGGTCAGGATGACCTGGTGATCCTGAAGGAACTGTGGGAGAGCATCAAGGATGTCCAGGCCAAGCTCTACGCCGGGTTGGACTCAGACACCGTCAAGGCCCTGCAGGGCATCCAGTTTGCGGCTATTACCGAGCAGCGTCTGCGTTACAAGCTGACCAGCTTTTTGTTCCTCCCTGAAGAGCTGGACGACCTGGACCAGTTGCTCAAACAGACCGCGGTGGCCTTTGCCGGGGACGCGGTCTATCTGACCAACCTGAATACTTATGACGGCTTTTTCCAATTGATCGTGCGGATCAAAAAGAAGTGCCGGATCAAGAATTCTGCCGCGGCTTTCCTGAAGCTCATGGAACTGGCCCGGGTCGGACTGGAGCAGATGCAGCAGGATGAAGAACTGGAGTCCCCTGAACCTACTCTCCAGGAGGTGCACCATGGGCTGGCCTGAAGCACTGCTCATCTACCGGGCCGCGGACAATTTCCAGGGCGCGGCGCTATTGGCCAGGAGCGACACCCTCATGCGCCTGGCCGCGGCCTGGCCCAAGGTGAAACGCCGGACCCCGGAGCCGCCGCCCGCAGGCCAGGAGGTTGACCTGGAGGACCTCTGGGAGATGACGGTGGTGGACTTCCAGGGCTGGGCGCAATTGGCCCAGGTGGACCCGCTGCAGGTCATGGAGGCCTTCCCGGTGCTGCGGGGGAACGGCATCATCCTGCCGGACGGGACCTTGAACCACCTGGCCGACAGCCTCCTGCAGAAGGAGGCCGCCGGTAGTCTCATGGCCCAGTTCGGGGTCAAGCCGGGAGACCTGCAGAAATGAGCCTGGATTACGATCCGGACCTGGAGCTCTACCTGTCAGTGGACCCGGGCTACACCAACCCCTTTGCCGGTCTGTGGCTCCAGCCCATTGAGAGAAACGAGCGGGTCCTGGTGCTGCGAGAATATTATCAGCGCTACCGCACCACCCCGGAGAACGGCAAGGCCATGTTGGCCCTGCATCGGGAAGCCGGTTACCGAACCCTCACTGGCGCTTGGGGCGACCCCTCCAACCCCGAGCGCCTGGCGTTGCTCTCCGAGATCTTCGGCGTGGCTTTCCGGGGGCCCCGGTTGCCGGTGGAGGTGGGCCAGGAGCTGGTCAGGCAATGGCTGAAGGTGCGACCGGATGGCCGGCCGGGAATTCTGATCCATCACCGCTGTAAGAACCTGATCCGGGAACTGAGCTTGTACCTCAAGCACGAACCCGGAAAGGGAGAACACCATGCCGTGGACGCCCTGCGCTATTTTTTCTGCGGCTGGATAAGGGAATGACAATGGCAACTGCTCAGGACCCCGTACCGGTGAAGGTGCTGCCGCCGATTTCCCGGCAGCGTCAAAAGCGTATCCGGGAGATTCAGAACCTCTTTGACGCCGGCTGGAAAATTACTGAAATCGTGGCACATTTCGGCATCTCCAAGCGCACCGTGTACTACGACTTGGAAAAGGGCCGGGAACTGGACCGGGCCCTGGCCGAGAGCATCGACCAGGGTGCAATGCTGGGCCGGGAGATCCGCTTTTTGGAAGAGTCCCGGCGCAAGGAGCTGCGGGCTTACCATTTGGCCAAGAACCCGCCGGTGAAGATCGGCCATATGCGAAATGCCATCAGCCTCCACGAGAAGCTGATGAAGTTGCTCCAGGACGCCGGGCTGGTGATCAAGATGCCGGAGCGCTTGTCCATCGAAGAAGGCAACCCCTTTGCCGACCCGGGGTTCCGGGCCAAATATGTCGCCTTGATGAAGGAGGCCCGGGCCCTGGGGATAACTATTCATGGGCTGTGAAAGTTGTTCATTTCCGATGATCCGAGAGAGCCAAAGGTGAGCACGCCAAGGCCCGAAGCCGATCGGTCCCCCACTCATAACCAGGCTCTGCGGGAATTCCTGCAGTGGGTGGAGCATCATCGGGCCGAGGGGTTCCAAAACCCGGCAGAGCTTTTGGATTTTATCGAAATCTTCTGGGGCGTCAAGGTGCCCCGGGCCAGGGTCTGTCCCGACCACAGCCCGCCAGCCGAATATGTGGTGGCGGCCTTCTTCGAGGAGGTGTTGGACTGCATCTGCTGGGCCAACCGCAGCGGCGGCAAGACCTTTAACGGCGCCCTGGTGACCTGGCTGGACTCGGTCTTCAAGGAGGGCTGTGAGACCAAAATCCTGGGGGGCTCCGGAGAACAGAGTCTACGCATGTACGAGCACATGAAGGGGTTTATCACCCCGCCCTTCCAGCACTTGGTGGAGGGGGAGGCTTTGCGTACCCGCACCCACCTGGTGAACGGCTCCAACATCCAGATCCTGACCGCCTCCAGCAAGAGCGTGCGGGGGCCCCATCCCCAGAAGCTCAAGCTGGACGAAGTGGACGAGTTCGAGGATCGGATTTACGAGGCTTCGCTGCTAATCCCCAAATCGGCCCGGGGGATCAGATCCTCGGTGCAGATCTACTCTACCATGCACAAGGCCTACGGTCTGATGAACCGGGTGATCAGCGAGGCGGCGGAGAGTGGCTACCGGGTCTTCAAGTGGTGCGTCTTCGATGTCATTGAAAAATGCGTGGGCCGGGAGTGCGACAGCTGCGAACTCTGGGAGGACTGCGGCGGCCGGGCCAAAGAGGCGGATGGCTTTTACCCGGTCGAGGATGCCATCTCCGCCAAACGCAAGGTCTCCCGGGAGACCTGGGAATGTGAAATGCTCTGCCGGATGCCGAGCCAGGAGGGATTGATTTACCGGGAGTTTGATTTGTCCGTCCACGTCGTGTAGGCGTCAGTAAAGAATCACCTAAAGTAACAGCATAAATAATGTGACCGCAGAAACTTATTTGATGCGGTGATGGTGAAGTATTGTCTTTTGCTGAGTAGAAAGCTTGGCTGGTATAACTATTTGTATTTAGGCGCTTTCTGTCAAATTATTTAAACCGTCGTAACTTTAACTACGTAAAAATAAAAATGTTTTTCTACTGCCAGGGCAGTAAATAATGTCCAAACTATTGAACCGTTACATCTATTCAAAGAAGATATCAACACAACTCCAAAGTAACTACTTTATCTGACTAAACATTGCTGACGATAAATAGTGAGTAATATCGGTTAATTGGCATACTGAGTGCATATACTATTATTAAGAGAAACAAATAACAACAATAATAAAAGAGGTGAGGTAATAGATCAATAAACCAGACATAGGGCCGGGTGGGAGGCCACAGGGCATGCGGCTCCCCCAGACCTCAGGAAGGAGGTCGAAAAAACCCGAAGACCAGAAGCAGACCTGGCCCTCCTATAATGGAAAAAAGGGAAACCTGGGACAGCAACCAGGGAAAAGAAATGCAAGTTCCCCCGATCACCCAATGGCGGGTGCCGGCGAAGGGGTCCCGGCGGCAGCGAGATCGAATCTGGCCCGGCGGGTAGGCGGCGCCACCGAAAGCGACCAGCAACTGAGCGGCTTGATGATGAATCTAAAAGCTTGCGGGTTTGTGAGTTTACCGGGAAGAACTCTGGTGTCCAGGCACCTAAAATCCTGGGCCGGAAAACCGAGCCGGAAATGAGGCGAAAGTCGGGAATGCCGGGTAGCGAGTACCTGAGGCGCAAGCCGGCCCGCGGGTGGTGCGAGCGACGGGACCGAGGGCAGGAAGGCGAAAGCGACAGGCGGAAGCGATGTGTAGCAGCCGGTGGGGGAACGACACAATTGATGATTTTGATGGCTTGTGGGTGGGCCGATACCGAACCCTGGGCGGGTTGCCCTCAAGAACCTGGATCAAGGCGTTGAAGGAGGGGGCGGGAGCCGGGAGTTCCTGTCTCCAATTGAGCACCTTGCTCAAATTACCCATGGGAGGACAAAGCCATGACCAAAATTGAGCTGCAGAAAAAGCCGGTGGGAACTTTAAAGCGGATGGCCCATGACCAGGGCCTCACCATCCCCCGGGACTTCAGCAAGCAGGACATCTTCGAGAGCATCTGCGACCGGCTGGGCAGCCCTGAAGAAAACCGGGTCGGCTGGACACTGTTGGACCAATACGAGTAGGAGGTAAGGCCATGACTGAAGAAGAGGCAATCCTTGAGGCCCTGAAGGTTTTGAAGGGTATGGAAGAAGCGCTCAATGACCTGCATTCTCTGATGCCGGCCATCAAGAACGGCGGTTATGGTTATTTCGGCCAGCAACTGGAGCAGACCATCTTTGATTATCTGGGTTACCTGGAAGGCTTGAAAAATTAGAGTTGCCTGCGTGGCAGATACCACCGGCCCCGGTGAGATAGCCTGGCCGGGGCCCAAAGGAGGGCATGAAAATGGCTTATGATGCAACAAAGGATAAAGAGATCAAGACCTGGAAACACGAAGACGGTTTGTATGTCTCTCTTTCCCAGTACAACGGTGGTGAACCCAAGGTGCAGATCGGCCCCCGGGCTTTCAAGAAAGTCGATGGCACTGAGGGCTTTGGTAAGGCCGGCCGGTTGACCCTGAGGGAATTTGGCTGGCTGTTATCTCTGCAAGACGAGATTCAAGCTTTGACACCTGTTGGCTATGGAGAAGGGTCATGAGAGAGATTCTGTGGCAAGGGGAAAGAGACCGGATGTTACAAGTCAAGCGTCCTTGTCCCTGTGGCTGCGATGACCGGGGAGGGCGCGCCGGAGTTGGGTACCTCACCGGTTCTGATGCAGAAGGCATTGGCTTCACTATCTGGATTGAATCCGAAGAAGTTTACCAGCGGCTGGTAAAACTGCTGGCCCTGGAAGAGCGGAGGTAACGATGATCACTGATTACGTGAAAGCCGGCTACCCGGTCTTACTGGTGCGGACCCATGAGCCGGAGCGGTTCATTGGTGCCGCCCTCAAGGAGGCGGGCGGCCGGACCCCCTATCAGTGGGATGTGGTGCGGGGCTTCCGGGAGCTGGGCAACGGGGCTGAATGGCAGGAGTGCGATCCCTTTGATCTGCCCAATGTGGCGGCCCGGGGGAAAGAAAAATCTATCTGGTTTCTGAGGAACTTCCATTTCTGGTTTGCCGAGCCGCCGGTGATTCAGGCTCTGCAGAACAACCTGCCGGTATATAAGACCAAGGGCATCACCCTGGTCATTGTCTCGGCTGACGCCAGGCTGCCCCTGGAGCTGGAACGGGAGGTGGTGGTGCTGGACTTCTCTCTGCCCAGCCGGGAAGAGTTGCAGACCATCCTGGCAGGGTTGGCTGAGAGCACCGGGATCGAGCCCGAAAATGAAGAGGCGGTCTTGGATGCGGCCCAGGGGCTCACCTGGGAGGAGGCGGAAAACGCCCTGGCCCTGGCCCTGGTGCGGCAGAAGAGATTTGACCCCCACACCATCTGCACCCTTAAGGCCCAGATGGTGGAAAAATCGGCGGCCCTGCAGTTCAGTCAATTCACCGAGACCTTTGCCACCCTGGGAGGCCTGGAGAATTTGAAGGAGTGGACCTTGAACCGGTTTCGGAATCGCCGACCGGGGTTACCTTTCCGGGGCATTCTGCTCTTGGGAGTACCGGGCACGGGCAAAAGCCATTTTGCCAAGGCACTGGGAAACGAGGTAGGCTGGCCGGTCCTCTCCCTGGACATGGGCCGGGTGTTTGGGTCATTGGTGGGCGAGAGCGAAGCCAGGATGCGGGAGGCCCTGAAAGTGGTGGACGCCATGGCGCCCTGTGTGCTCTTCATCGATGAAATCGAGAAAGGTCTGGCTGGAGTGGGTGGTTCTGCCAACGATGGTGGTACCACCCAAAGGGTGGGGGGTAGCTTTTTGACCTGGCTGAACGACCACACTTCCCAAGTCTTTGTCATCGCCACCTGCAACGACTACGCGAAGATCCCGCCGGAGTATACCCGGATGGGCAGGTGGGACGCCATCTTTTTTGTGGACAACCCGGGACCAGAAGAGCGGGAACAAATCCTCAATATTTACCTGGAGCAGTTCCAGGGGTATTACCAGGGAAAAAACCTCCCCGACCTGGACGGTTATAGCGGCGCGGAAATCCGACAAGTGGCCATCGAGGCGGCTTATAACGGCGGTAATCTTTCGGAGGCAGCCCGGTTCGTCATTCCCATCAGCAAATCCCAAAAGCAGCAGATGGATGCCCTGCGGGAGTGGGCCCGGGCCCGGACCATCCCGGCCAGCCGGCCGGCGGTGGAAGAAATCAAAAACATCAGGAGGGTGCAGATATGATGCTGGTGACGATCTCTCCCGAAACAACGGAAGTCGAGATACGGGAGGGCTTCAATCTGGCCCTCCCAAAGTTTTTATGGACGGTGCTGGAAGCCAGGGCCAAGACCCTGCACCAGGGCGATCTGCAGGCTGCCCTGATGGAGCTGGTGGCCGAGGAGTTGTTGCGATGGTTCAGTGAGGCCAGCCGGAAGATGATGCAGATTCCGGTGACCTCTCCTAATTGAGGAGGTGGCGATGTCACATTACAGCGAGGTTTCGATTGAGTTGACCGATGCGGGCTGCCTGGTGGCGGCCCTCGAACTTTTGGGATTCAAGGGCAAAGTCGAGGTCCACCGGGAGGTCCAACCCCTTTACGGCTACCAGGGTGACGCCCGTCCCCAGCAGGCTCACGTCATCATCCGGCGCCAGCATGTGGGCCGGGCCGCCAATGACCTGGGGTTCGAGCGGCAGGCGGATGGCAAGTACCGCATCTGGGTGTCGGAATATGACCAGGCCCACAACGGCTACAACAACGCCTGGGTGGGTCGGCTCAAGCAGGCCTACGGCGTGGAGAAAGCCAAAGCGGAAGCCAAGAAGCGGGGCTACCGGGTCAGCGAACAGAAACAAGACGACGGCCGCATCCGCCTGGTGCTCAGGAGGTAAGCCATGAGCGAAGAAATCGTGTTGGAATTCGGAGAGGACGGCCAAGTGAACCTGGAGGGGAAGGGCTTCAAGGGCCAGGCCTGTTTCAAAGAGATGCAGTTCCTGAAGGACGCCTTGGGGGTGGAAACCTCTTTTACCAAGAAACCGGAGTTTTATCAGAGGGAGGTGCGGCGAGATGGCCAAGTCAAAGCAAGGTAAAGGGCCAGTGCCAGAACAATACACCCTGGAGTTCACGACGGACGGCCAGGTGGCCAGCTGGTGGTGGACACCGGAGATCCAGAAACTGCTCCTGGTCCTGGGGTCGCCCATACCGGAGCTGGATAACCTCATCCATAATCCTTGGTGCGGGTAAGGAGGGATTGCGATGGCACGGGTAGTGATCACCATGGAGGGCGGTTTGATTCAGCATATCATGGCTGACACCGAAGATGTTCAGGTCATGGTGCTGGATTTTGATATCGACGGCGGAGACGTCGAGCGCATCAAGGAGTTTGAGGGGAACCCGGTCTATATCATGCAGGGAGTGGATGACGTCGATCCTGACCGGGTCGATGCAATTGAATCCGCCCTCTTTAAGTAAAACCCTAATATTTAACCCACTAGGGGGCGGAACCCTGGTTTGGGGTGGAGACAAGGAGTTTTTTAAAAAGGCCGGTAGTGACCGGCTTTCATTTTTCCGAAGGAGGCAAGACAGTGAAGAACAATGGTAACGGTTTTGAGGAGATGGTGGCCATCCAGCTGGCCGTGCGCTCCTGGCCGGGACAGGCCAAGCTGAGCGCTGAGGACCTGGGACTGCAGGAAAATGAAGTCCCGGAAATCTTTCGGTTGGGCAATAAGCGGCTCTACCCGGAGGAGTGGCGGCAGACCTTCAACCAGCTGGCCGGCAAGGCCCGCAGCTACCTGAACGATCTCAGCTATCCCTTTGTGGTGGAGTATGTCAGGGCCATCCCCAAAAGGAACTTGGCCCGGATGGTGGAGCGGTTGGAAGAATTGAAGGCCGAGTATCTGGCCCGGGCCGAGGAGTTCGTAGCCCATTACGAGGCCATCCAAGAGCAGTGGCGGGAAAAATACCCGGACATCTGGCCGCGGCTGGCACCCCACTACCCTACCCGGAGCCAGCTGCGCCGCAAATTCGATTTCTTTTGGAGCATCTTCGAACTGAAGGGGGCGGAAGTGAAGGAAGGGAGTGCCCCGGAGATCATCGCCGCCTACGACCAGGCCCGTGCCGACTTGGAGGCCCGGTACCAGGATATGGTGGAGGAGGCCTTGATCTATCTCCGCAAGAAGGTCCTGGAGACGGTAACCAATCTCGCCAGCCGGCTGAAGGACGGCCGCATCGTCAGGAATGACACCTTGGAGAGCGTTAGGCGAATGGAGGGCTGGTTCAAGGACCTCAACATTTTCGGCGATGTCCAGGTGGAGGAGGCCCTGACCCAACTCCGGGCGGCCATCAACGGCACCGACTACGAGACCCTGAAGGATAACGAGGCCTTGAAGCAGCAGTTGGCGGATCTGGCAGACCAAGTGGCCGCGGTGGCGGGCAAGCTGGACGATGTGAGCGCCATCTCGGGCAATTACAAGCGGCTGATCGATTTGAGCTGATCGGGAGGTCCGGGGTTTAACCGGCTCCCTAATAATAAAACCCCAAGAAGGAGGACGTCATGCACGTCAAAGTGGAAAGAGAGGCGTTGGTAAAGGCGGTGCATCGCACCCTGGGCATCGTGGACCGTCGGGGAATGATGCCCATCTTGAGCCATGTGCTCATGCAGGCGGAGGACGGCGGGATCACCATTGCCGCCACCGATCTGGAAATAAGTTATCGGGGTTACTGCCCGGCAGAGGTGCAGGAGACAGGTGTCCTGGCTCTGCCGGCCCATTACTTCCACAACCTGGTTAAAGGGCTGAGCGGGACTACGGTGGAACTCAACGGCACCGGTGAGGGCAAGCTGCAGGTCCTGGCAGACGGGTCTGAGTACCTGTTCATGGGATTACCGCCGGACCAGTTCCCCCCGATTCCGAACGTGGCCGCCGAGTCGCTGCTGGAAGTGGACGCTGCCACCCTCAAGGAGATGATCGACAAGACCATTTTTTCGACCTCAGGGGAGGAGTATCAGTATGCCTTGCAGGGACTCTGCCTGGAGCGGGTGGATAAGGAGGAAAATCCCTACCTCCGCATGGTGACCACCGACGGCCACCGGCTCACCCTCATTGACCGTCTGTTCCCTCATGACCGGCAAATAACTCTGGAGAATAGCGTCCTGATTCCCCGCAAGGGGGCCCTGGAACTCTCCCGGACCCTGGAAGGTGAAAAGATTGTGGGGCTGAGCCTGACCGACAAGGACTTGGCCGTGCAAGCCAATGGCAGGTTACTGGTGGTGCGCCTCCTGGACCGGAAATTCCCCGAGTACCAACGCATCATTCCGGAAGGCTATGAGTTCGGCTTCACCCTGGAGCGGAAACCTTTTCTAGAGATCATGCGGCGCATCTCTGCGCTCTCTTCGGACCGTTTCAAGGGGGTGGTCCTGGAGCTGACCCCAGACAGCCTGGAGGCCACCTTTGCCAACCCGGAGGTGGGGGAAGGCCGGGAGAACCTGTCCCTGGCCCTGGCGTGGGGGGAGGTAGCGCAACTGCCCTTAAAGATCGGCTTCAATGCCAGGTATCTCCTGGAGCCCCTCAGTACCTTGAAGAGTGACAGGGTTGTCCTGGAGATCAACGATCCGGCCCGGCCTTGCCGGTTGGCAGGCGAAGGGGACCCGGATTATTTCGGGATGGTCATGCCCATGGACCTGGGTTAACGAGGCGGACATGAATACGCGAGCTACCGTCTACTTCAACACTGGGGAGGCTAACGGCCGGCGCACCACCTTCAACGGCGGGGTGGAAATCGTCAGGAATGGTGACGACACCGACCTCTATATCCGGGGACCCCAGGGTGGTCTCCGGCATCTCGTGAGTCTGCCGTGGCACGAATCCGTGAATCTGGGAGAGACACTCCTGCGTCTGCATGCAGATAAAAACCCTGTAAGGGAGGATGAATGTTCACCAGCAGTTTCTGGCGCTTCCATTTGAAGGAGTTCCCCCAATTGGTTTCCATCGCCTGGAAGAGTCCGGAGTGGTTTCGGGGCAGGCGCTACCCGGCCCTGGCACCCAGGAAAGATATGCTGGCGATGGCGGAGTCGGAGTACCGGCGGGAGTATCAGAAGATCCTGGACCGTTTGGATCCCCGGCGGGTTTACGAGGAGCTGGGGAGTGAGTCGATTTTGTTGTGCTGGGAGGGGGCAGGCCAGTTTTGCCACCGCCGTCTGGTAGCCCAATGGCTTGAGGAGCACCTAAAGGTGATCATCCCGGAACTGCCGCAGCACTATAACCTCGAACAGCTGAATCTGTTTACGTAAGGAGGTAACGCGATGCCTTTCTTTATTACCAAGTATGCCCGCCAGACCTGGAGTGTATACCTGGTGGAGGCTGTTGACCCCGAGAATATCTCCTCGGCTGAGGGGGAGTATCTCGGATATTTCGATAACCAGGGTGACGGCTGTGAGACGGCCGGACCCTTTGCCAGTCGGGAAGAGGCCTTGGCAAGCCTGGACGCCTGGGTGGAAGGCCGATAGGAGGGAACTATGCTCAAAGAGAAAGTCACAGGGGACTGTGCTAAGTGTCCCTTTTGGAAAAAGAGGGCCAGTAAGATCAAAGGGAAGCTGATCCCCGGCGGCAGCGGGAAATGCACTCGGCCCGAGGGGCTGTGTGAGAACCCTAAAGTGCGACGTGAAGTCGCATAAGTAATTGTTTTGGCTCATAGACTTAGATGAGTGCAAAACCTCCTGTTCCGTCAGGAGTAGCCTACCAAGACATGCGGAGGCGGCAATGCCTCGGTGTGAAGCTCTTGGGACAACGTAACCCTCCAATCATGGATAGTCCGAGCCGTGAGGCAAGGACAACAACTGCAAGCGTCAAAGCGGTTGGGGTGCCAGGCTTGATGGTACGGTCAACGAATGTGAACAGCCAATAATCACCGTCATGTCGAACAGGCTAAAGACGCTGATAAGCCTGAGCCAAAATGGCACAAGTAGCGGGACATTCCTTTTTTGGGTGGGGATGCACGGACAAAGAGCTACCGGTGAAGAGGCTGGACCTAACCCATCATGTTACTTATGCGAAACACGGTAAGCCTGTATCTTCCCCTAACTGGGTAGGAAGGTCGTAAGGCCCGACGATGGAGATGCAGGTAGAGGAGGGCGGAAAAAGCAAAGGCTGTCCTGTAATAGGACAGATAGGGATGGAGCTATGGCGACATCATCCCGTGCGAAAGCAAGCAGACTTCCGCCTGGTCTTTCAATGCAAGAAACAGATGCGAACTACTTGAAAAGGAGGAAGCATGAAAACGAAAGTTGCTAAAACTGACGCAGTTTCCTCCGGCAAACTGGAGGTATCCTGGAATCAGATCAACTGGTCCGAGGTACTCCAGCATGTCAGAAGGGTGCAACTGCGTATTGCAAAGGCAACACGGGAAGGTAAGCCACGGAAAGTTAAATCTCTCCAAAGATTACTGACCCACTCTTTTCACGCTAAAGCCTTAGCAGTGAAAAGGGTTACTGAAAATCAAGGCAAAGCGACTCCAGGTGTCGATGGTCATACCTGGTCAACTCCTGATGCCAAATTGCAGGCCATTTTGTCTCTCAAAAGAAAGGGTTACAAACCCCTTCCGCTGAGACGGGTTTATATCCCGAAGAGTAACGGCAAGATGCGCCCCCTGGGAATCCCCACGATGAAGGATCGGGCTATGCAGGCACTGCATAAGCTTGCCCTGGAACCGGCAGCAGAAACCCTGGCCGACGGAAACTCTTATGGGTTCCGCCCGGAAAGGTCCTGTGCCGATGCCATGGTGCAGACCTACATCGCATTGGGCAAGAAACGTAGTGCCCAGTGGATTCTTGAAGGAGACATCAAATCGTGCTTTGACGAAATAAGCCATGACTGGTTGATGAACAATGTCCCAATGGACAAAGGGATTCTCCGAAAGTGGTTGAAGGCCGGATACATCGATCGCAGAAAGCTTTTCCCTACAGTAGCGGGCACCCCGCAAGGGGGCATCATTTCGCCCATACTGGCTAACATAGCACTGGACGGACTCGAAAAGGAATTAAAAACGTTTCGAGGAAAGAAAGTTAACTTTGTTAGGTACGCGGATGATTTCATTGTTACCGGCAGTTCAAAAGAATTGCTGGAAAATGAAGTCAAACCTGTAATAATCAGGTTTCTCATGGATAGGGGTCTAACCCTATCAGAAGAGAAAACCAAGGTGACGCATATCGAGGAAGGCTTTGACTTTCTTGGTCAAAACGTCCGCAAGTATAATGGGAAGTTTTTGATCAAACCCTCTAAGAAAAATGTTAAAAATGTCTTAGAAAAGGTAAGGAAAGTTCTGAAGAGGCTCAGAACGGCCAAGCAAGAAGATGTGATTAGGTCGCTCAATCCGATAATCCGTGGATGGGCGAACTATCATCGGCATCATGTGGCCAAGAAAATCTTCAATTGGGTCGACTATCAAATTTGGCAGAAGTTATGGCAGTGGTGTAAACGCCGACATCCGAATAAGGGGCGGAGATGGATCAAAGCCAGATACTTTCATACGATCGGTAAAAGAAACTGGGTCTTTGCCGTTAAGACCAACGACAAAACCGACTATATGGAATTATACTCGGCTGTGAGAACTCCAATCCGAAGGCATGTGAAGATTAAATCTGAGGCTTGCCCCTACGATAGTGCCTGGGAACCTTACTTCGAGGATAGGAAACTCCGAAAAGTTAAAGGCGACCTAGCCCTATATGGACGGGTCAAGAAACTTTGGCAGGCCCAAAAGGGAAAATGTCCAATCTGTCATGGAGATATCACTCAGGAAACGGGGTGGCGATTACTTAACGTCTCTCCGAAGTCCTACTGCAGCAAGGACATCCTGTCGAATTTTCAGCTATTACATCCTTACTGTCACCGGCAGTTGCTTAGCCAAAATCGGAAGTATGTTGCTGACCCCCCACTGACCCTGAGGGGGTTCTGAAAGACTTGAGCCGTATGCGGGGAAACTCGCACGTACGGTTCTTAGGGGGGGACGGTGTGGTAACACGCTGTCCCTACCCGACCCCAAGGACCTACAACCTGGTCGGCAAGGAAAGCAAGAAAAAGAAAGGGACCTGCGCCCACAGGTCCCTCCACCGACAACCCCGAGCCCCGATCAGGGAAGCAACGAAGTCGTCCTGTCTCTTATATACCCCAATCCGGGGCAGCCGCGCAAGTTCTTTCCGCGGGAGGCTCTGGAAGAACTGGCCCTGTCTATCAGGGAACAGGGTTTAATTGAGCCTCTGGTGGTGGCGCCCCGGGAGGGGAAGTTCATGCTCATCGCCGGGGAGCGGCGCTGGCGGGCCGCTCACCTGGCCGGCATGGAGAAGGTCCCGGTCCGGGTGCTGGAGGCCAATGACCAGCAGGTGGCGGAGATGGCCCTGGTGGAAAACATCCAGCGCCAGGACCTGACCCCCCTGGAGGAAGCCCGGGCTTTCCAGGCCATGCTGGACTCCGGCTACACCAAGGAGGAGCTGGCCCAAAAGCTGGGTTTCAAACAGGTGTGGCGGATCGATGAGCGCCTGAGTCTGCTGAGCCTGGCCTTCAAATTCCAGGAGGCCATGGTCCAGGGGATCATCTCCCCTTCTCAGGCCTTCGAAATGAGCCGGCTGGCGAGCGTGGACGACCAGGAGGTGGTCTTTAGGAAGATCAGAGCCGGGGAGCTGGCCACCTACAACCACCTCAGGCGCTTCGTCACCGCCCTGGTGGAGGCCAAGAAGCAGACTGCCCTGTTTGTCCTCCCCAAGAAGGAAGACCTGGAGGTGGTCGCCCGTTGGGAGAAGACTCTGGATGCAGTCACCGGCCTTATCGTGAAATCCTTTGCCCCGGATGATTGCCGGGTCCTGGCCCAAGTGTATCAGGGGAACACCCACGTCAACCTGGAAAAGATCGACCTGATCATCAAACACTTGATTCTGGTGAAGAAGGCCATGCTGGAGTGCGCCTCCCGGCAGGAGGTGATCCGACTGAACGGGTAAAACAATGAGCCCAACAATCCCACGGGGCCGCCAAATTGGTGGCCCAAAATTTTTGGAGGGATGGAAGGAGGAATCGTGTGCGCACGGTAAACACTGGACCACTTCTCTGGAATAGACTGGAGGGCATGTGATGGAGACTGATGATTGGCTCTGGCCTCTGAGAGGCGGCACCTGGAAAGAGCGGCTTGTGGCCCTGGTGAACATTGTGGAACTGGTATTCCTGGCAACGGCTTTCTACTGCTGTGCCTGGGCGTTGGCACCCTATTTATAAAACACAATTACAAGGAGGATCCATTATGGCAGCGAAGGGTTGGATCTCACCAGGAAGGGAATCCCTGTATGAAGGTTTGTAATAAATGTCAAACGCTTAAAGCATTGTCGGAATTTTATGATAATGGGCGGGGAAAAGGGAAACCGAAGTCCTACTGCAAGGAATGCCATAAAGCAAAAATGCGAGAGAGATACTGGCTGCATGAAAGGCAATGCCGACAGGAAAGGAGGGAGCATCATAAGAAGATTGGTCGTCAATCATATCACCGCAATCGGGAAACTAATCTTCAGAGGGTAGCGGATTATCGGTTGAAAAACCCGGAAAAGTTGAAGGCCCATTGGGCTGCAAACTGGGCAGAAAAGAAGGGAACATTGATCTCTCCTGGCATTTGTGCTCATTGCGGCAGCCCGGGTCCCTTGGAAAAACACCATTCGGATTACAGCAGGCCTTTAGATGTGATCTGGCTCTGCACACCTTGCCATAGACTGCTTCATCTGGGGAAAGACCCAATAATTACTCAGGAGGTTCAGAATGATCAAGAATCTTATTCCGAGATTGGCTGAAACAGGTCGAATCAAAATTGGAGAGAAGGGCGAGATGAAAACTTCCCAAGGCGGTAAGCAATTCGCGCAGCCCCGCAAACTGGATCATTTTCTCATCACTACCATGCAGCGGGACGCGGCCGGGCGGTTGATGCCGGACGCGGGCTTGATAGCCCGGCTGAAGCCCGAGGGCGGCAAGATCACCGAGATCCCGGTGCGTTTGCTCTACGATGACATCGACCTGAACTTTCCGACCCGCTATGCTTCCTACCGTGGGGCCCGCTGTTGGTGTTCCGGGGACGGCGAGGCGGCCTTTCGGCTCACTGGGGAAAACGGCAAATACCAGGAAGTCTCCTGCCCATGCGAGCGGGTTAATCCGCTCTATACTGGCCAGGATAAGTGCAAGATTCTGGGAACTCTGCAGGTGTTGATCGAGGGGGTGGACCGGATAGGCGGCGTGTGGAAATATCGAACCACCAGCTGGAATACGGTGAATGCCATCCTTTCTTCCCTGGCCCTGGTGAAAACGGTCACCGGCGGTCCCTTGGCGGGCATCCCTTTACACTTGGTCCTCTCCCCCAAGACAGTAACCGTACCCACCACCGGGCAGAGCATGCTGGTGTATGTAGTGAGCTTGGAATACAGAGGCACGGAATCTCAGCTGGCCGATTTGGGCTATGAGATCGCCCGGAAGAGGATGGAGCACCGAGTCAAGTTGGAGCAGATCGAGGAAGAAGCCCGGGGTCGTTTGCTGCCGCCCTTGCAGGAGCCTCTCCAGGATCAGGAGGAGACGGCCCAGGAATTTTATCCCGAGCTGGTCGATACAAGCACTGGTCCCATGGCGTCGGAACCCCCTACTTCTTCCGAGTCAGAGGAGACCAGACCCAAGGGGAACGGCAAGCGAGGCAAAAAGGCCAAGGGGCACTACATGGGGCCTTGCCATTACCATCCTGATCGTCCGGCTACCTGGCAGGACGAGACAGGGTTGCCGCGGTGTGAAGGCTGCGAACCGCCCTTCCTGTCGGAAGGGAAAGACCAATTGGTCCCTGAGGCCGTCCCTCTAATGTCGACCCCGCCCGAAAAAGCTCAGGAAGAGCCGTCCCAGACCAAGACCCTCTTTTAAACCAATACAGAACCCTTGCCCGCCCCCAGATCGCTCTCCAAGGAATTCTCAGAGGGCTGCTCTGGGGGCAGTTTAATTTAATACCCTGGAGGAAAAGATGAACAAACCCCAATATTCATTTTCCCGCCTGGACCTCTATGAGAGGTGTCCCTGGGCTTACAAGACCGTCTACCTGGACCGCATCCCCCGGGCGAAGAATGAGGCCCTGGAAACCGGCCAACTCCTGCATGGCCTGGTAGCCGACTACCTGAACCGATTAATCGCCACAGGCCAACCCACCGACTGGGACTGGGCCAGAAGTGCCACTCCCAAGGAGGCCCTGGCGGATGCAATGGAAATGTGGAAACGTTTCTATGGGACCTTCGCTTTGCCAGAGAGTCTGGAATATCCCGGGGTGGAAAACCGCCTGGCCTTTAATGCCAACTGGCAGCCCTGCGACTTTTTCTCGGAAGAGGTTTTTTTCCGCATGGTTATAGATTTCCATTTCCGCCAGGACAGCCTGGGTGTCATAGTGGACTGGAAGACCAACCGGGCAGTGCCCCAGACGGTAGTCAAAGACCTGCAACTCCGTACTTATGGCTGGGGTTTAAAGCAAGCCCTTTACCCCGAAGTTCAAGAGGTATTATTGCGCCTGCACTTCCTGCGCTATGGCAAGGAGCGAGAGATCATACTGGAATCCCAGGACCTGGCCGGAGTGCCGGACGAACTGGAGGCCCGGATCAGTGTCATTGAGTCGGACAAAGACTATGACCCCACCCCCGGCTCCTTCTGCGGCCTGTGCGGAGTTACAGCCCATTGCCCAGTGATGTCCCAAGCCCTGGCCCCGGTGGAGGTGCTGGCTCCGGCTAACCGGGAGCAGGCGGAAAAAGCCGCTTCTCTGCTACTCACTCTACAGAAAATGGAAAAGGAACTGACTGCCCGCTTGAAGGACTGGGTCAAGGAAAATGGCTCCATCCAGGTGGGTGATTTGGTTTTCGGACCAGCTCCGACAGTCTCGTATGATTTGGAGGCACGTAAGATAGTCGAGGTATTGCTGGAAGCCGGCCTCAACCAGGAGGAAGTCTGGCCCATTCTCTCGATTACCAAGACTAATCTAGAGAAAAGGCTTAAAAAGCTGCGGCAGCGAGACCTCCTCGATCAGGTGTTATCGTCGGTTGCGACCAAGGTTGCGGAAAAAATTGACTTCCGGAAACTGAGTTCTTAGGCCATGAAGGGGGCTCCCAGGAGGAGACCGTCGATATGCCCTGAGACAGCCTGGATTCCCCCCTCATCAAATATCTCTTGACATCACTGTCTGTTACCGTATGGTAGATCATATGACTAATCGTCTGTTATATTCCCTGGTTTGCCTGGTTCCTCAGCAAATCTTGCAAGGAGAATAACGGTGAATCCCCAGGTTGACATACCCCGGTTAGTCCGTGGTCTGCGGGAGCGGACGGGACTGACTCAGGAGAAATTCGCCGCCCGGTTGGGTGTCACCTTCCCCACCATCAACCGGTGGGAAAACGGCCGCGCCAAGCCCTCCCCCCTGGCATTGAAACAGATCGAGGAACTCCTGCGCCACTTGGGGGAGCGAGGCCGCGACCTCAGGGAAGAATATTTCGGAGAACAGGAATAACATGGCCCAGCTCGAACATATCGAGGCCATCGAGAAGCGCCTCTGGACCGCCGCCGATACCTTGCGGGCCAACTCCAACTATGCCAGCAACGAGTATTTCCTGCCCGTCATGGGGTTGATCTTCCTGCGGCACGCCTACAGACGCTACTTGGCGGTGAAGGACGATATCGAGGCGGGTCTGCCGACCCGGAGCGGCAAGAAACGGGCCCTGACCAAAGAGGACTTTTCGCAAAAGAGCGCCATCTTCCTGCGACCCCAGGCCCAATTCGATACCCTAGTCGCCCTCACCGATAGCGACGACCGCGCCCGGGCTATCATCGAGGCCATGGAGTCCATCGAGGCCGACTACGAAAATCTGCGGGGCGTGCTGCCCAAGAGCGAATACCAGGAGCTGGACAACGGCGTGCTGGGCCAGCTCTTGCGCACCCTCAACCCCGAGGAGCTGAAAAAGGCCTCCGGCGATGTCTTCGGCCGTATCTACGAATACTTCCTGACCCAGTTCGCCGACCTCAAGGCGCATGACAACGGCGAGTTCTTCACGCCGGTGTCCCTGGTCTCCCTGATCGCCCACGTACTGGAGCCGGAAGGGGGCACAGTGCTGGACCCGGCCTGCGGCTCCGGAGGGATGTTCGTGCAGAGCGCCCGTTTTGTGGAACAGCGCCACCAGAATCCCACCGAAAGGCTCACCTTCCGGGGCCTGGAAAAAAACGCCACCACTATCCGGCTGGCCAAGATGAACCTGGCGGTGCACGGGCTGGAAGGGGACATTCAGAAGGCCATCACCTACTACGAAGACCCGCACGAATTGCTCAACAAGGCCGACTTTGTCATGGCCAATCCGCCTTTCAACGTGGATGAGATCGACGCCGACAAGGTCAAGGTGGACCCGCGCCTGCCCTTCGGGCTGCCCGGAGTGAACAAGAAGGGCAAGGTTTCCAACGGCAATTATATCTGGATCAGCTATTTCTACAGCTACCTCAATGAACAGGGCCGGGCCGGGTTTGTCATGTCGTCCCAGGCCTCCAGCGCCGGCCGGGATGAAGCCAAGGTGCGCCAGAAACTCATCGAGACCGGCGACGTGGAGGTGATGGTCGCCATTCGGTCCAACTTCTTCTACACCCGCACCGTGCCGTGCGAGCTGTGGTTCCTCAATCGGGCCAAACCGCTAGAGCACCGGGACAAGGTGCTCATGATCGACGCCCGCCACATCTACCGCAAGGTCACCCGGAAGATCTACGACTTCAGCCCGGAACAGGAGCAGAACCTCCTGGCCATCGTCTGGCTTTACCGCGGGCAGCAGGAGCACTTCCTGGACCTGGTGGCGGGGTACTTAGGCCGCATGCTGGCCGAAGGTGACGCCTGCTTTGCAGGCAATGATGACGACGGCAAGGCGGTTGAGCCCCTGCCGGAGTTTACCGTGGCCCTGGCAATGCTCCAGCAGGCCCTCCAGCCTTTCCTGAATTCGATAGGACAGGATGCCCCCCCGGCAGAGGTTGTGCAGGAGTTGGATGCCACCGCCAGGAGCTTCATCGCCGATATGGAAGCATTTGAGGGGGCTTTGGAGAAGGAACAGGCGGCCTGGAAAAATCAGAAGACCACCAATGGGGCGTTAACAGAAGCAGTGAGGCGGCTGGCGCCCCTGGCCGAGGCCAGCCGGGACCTCAGCAGACAGACGGACCTGCTTTTCAAGCTCGCCGGCCGACTTATCGAGACGTGCGAAAACGACTGCATGGCCCGGGATAGCGACCGGTGGGCCAGCCGGGAGATCATGCGGCTGCGCAAGGCTGCAGACGAGGCCCGGCAGGCGGCGGTGGAGCAGCTGAAGCAAGTGCGCTATGTCCACCGCCAGGCCCGCTGGCTGACCGAGCGCTTCCCGGAAGCGAAGCTCCGGGACGTGGAAGGGCTGGTGAAGCTGGTGGACCGGGCCGAGATCGAAGCCAACGACTGGAGCCTGACCCCCGGCCGCTACGTGGGCGTGGCCCCGGAGGCCGAGGATGAGGACTTCGACTTCGAGGAGGCCCTGCGCACCATTCACGTGGAGCTGGAGGACCTGAACGCCGAGGCGGTGCAGCTGGCGGCGAAGATCAAGAAGAACTTCGGGGAGTTGGGGATTTGAAGTGGCAAGAGTTACCAGTTGAAAAGGTAGCATTACTTATAACCAAGGGCACAACTCCTACGACACTTGGGGAAGCGTTTACAGACCAAGGCGTAAACTTCATTAAGGCTGAAGCCTTAAATGGAGACAGCAATTTGGATTCAAAAGGTTTCGCATTTATAGATGAAAAGACTCATGAGTTACTCAAAAGATCAATCTTACAAAATGAAGATGTGCTGATAACAATCGCGGGTGCGAAAACCGGCATGTGCGGCTTCGTTAGGGAAGAACACCTTCCGGCGAATACAAATCAAGCTGTCGGAATTGTTAGGATAGATAAGGAGAAGGCGGTCCCAAGATTCATTTATTATCATTGCTGTCCGGTTAACTGAGTGAAAAAAAGTCCGAAAACTCCGGAAATCTGGTACAATGAATTACCCATAACCCATTGACTAGATAGGGAGAATTCGGACTATGGCCCATTGTAACACAATC
>Ga0228536_1000935_pt1 | contig 38372 bp, 29 predicted proteins | sample SJ1Smetagenome_FD_168611 | JGI IMG/M metagenome (GOLD analysis project Ga0228536, IMG submission 168611) | Enriched culture of PCE-dechlorinating microbial communities from Ithaca, New York, USA - SJ1.S | ecosystem: Engineered > Modeled > Simulated communities (microbial... > Unclassified...
AGAAGGATTGTTTTCGTGTTTCTGCATATCGTTCTTGATCCATGCTGGTTACCTCTCTATTGGTTTACCTGTATTGAATCAAATTTTTCCTGATTTGTCAATTAATTACTGGTTTTTCAACACTCTCGTTTTTTAATACTCTTTTTTCTTGTAATGCTATAATAAACTCAAGCAACTGCGTTTAAACATAATATTTGGGAGGATTTTATGGACTCCGAGTTCCTAACAGCTGAGGAAGTAGCAGAGTATTTACGTCTCCCGTTATCGACAGTCTATAAATTAGTTCAAGATAAACGTTTGCCTGGTTTCAAAGTGGGGAAACATTGGCGTTTTCGCCGAGAAGCATTTCGCGAATGGATTAACCAACAAGAAAACGCTTCTTTTTCGAATCCAAATAAGGATTTAAATGACTAATCTGTTCGTAAAGTCACATTGGCATCAATAAACGATGGATGATTAATGATCTAATGGCAAATTTCAAAACCCTCTTCAGCCCTCTACGCTACCCCGGGTCAAAACGTGGTTTAGTGGATTATATTAATCAAGCACTTGAACTTAACGCCTTGAAACCTTCCCTTTATGTTGAGCCGTTCGTTGGTGGAGGTAGTGTAACGATAAATTTACTTAAACGAAACTTGGTTGACAAAGTTTTGATGACTGATCTTGATCCTTGGATCACCAGTTTTTGGCAAACCGTGTTTTTCGACACACAATGGTTGGTTAATCAGGTAAAAACTATGCAAGTGTCTATGGAGAATTGGTGTGCTTATAAGAAATCAAAGCCTATAACGATTCGTGATCAAGCATTGACTTGTTTTTATCTAAACCGGACAAGTTTTTCTGGAATCCTGGAGGAACGAGCAGGGCCAATTGGCGGAAAGGAGCAAAAATCAGATTATCCTATCGATTGTCGGTTCACTGAAACCACTCGAAAAACGATCATTGATCGGATTGAGGAAATTTCTCGATTTCAGAACCGAATCTACGGGATATGGAATTGTTCCTGGGATAATACAATTCGGAAAATTCAAACCGATCAGGATGATGGTAAATTACCTAAATCTGATCTATTCTATTATCTCGATCCTCCTTTTTTTGAAGAAGCAGATGCATTATATCGATTCTATTTCTTTGAAGAGGACCATAAGGCTTTAAGAGATTTTCTGATATCGCTAGAAGATAAATGGTTACTGAGTTACGATTCGGCTTGCCAGGTTGAAGCCTTGTACGGGGATGCTCTGAAAAAAGGAACAAATGGCACCCAACACCATAATATTGAATTACTTTACACAATTGCCAAAATCTCAAAAAGGAAAAAGGGCAAAGAGGTAATCATTTCCAATCTGGAGAGATTGCCAACTCCACCAGCTATCAACTCTAACGGAAAGAACGAGGAGAAATAACCCATGCTGAACGCCAATTCGATCCTAGTGAATGATCCTCTTGCTAAATTGATTCAACCGAATAATTTCATTGGTTGGACATATGCGATCGATTATGAATATGCATTGATTATGACCAATGACCTCTGGAAAGCAAAAGCATTGGGAGTTCCTCATAACTGTTTCTTGATTGCAACTTCCATTGATCCGAGTCATTTTGCACAAACTGCGGATGAAGATAAAGAGATCATTTTATTACGAGTACTAGGTTCAACAAAACTTCCGCAGGATGATGACCTTGTTCGAACCAAAATTGACTTTTTCCAGCAACGAACAAGTGTTTTTGGAAATAATACAGAGCGAGAAATTGATGACATCACTCAGAATCAGCTTCAATTTGGGGGCTTACAATGTCGTGTCTTAGGGACTTTTTATACCTCGGACGGAGAACTCTGGCTTGGCAGTGACCTTGAATCTTTCGCAACCGCGGCTCGTCTAAATGTTTACCGCCCACACGGAGAGGCTCTCAATACGATTGTAAATTACGTTGACCCAATTCGAAGAAATGCGGCAAGAGAAGCCGCTCAACAAATAGGATTACAAGCTGAGCCGGCCCCTTTTCAAATTGGCACAGTACGGTATACCTCTACCGACCGATTACACCGTAGAAGCCAAAACGCCGAAAAAGTGCCAGTATTTGTGCAGCCTTCCGATTTTTTGGCCCGCAGAACTGCTGTACTTGGGATGACCCGTACAGGTAAATCCAACATGATCAAGCAAATGGTATCAGTGGTTAAGCGTGTCGCCGATAGTGGTGGAATAAAAATCGGGCAAATTATCTACGATATCAATGGTGAGTATGCAAACGCCAACCAACAAGATCAAGGCGCTTTAGCAGATATTTATACAAATGATACTGTACGGTATCGTATGATGGAAACACCCGGCTTCGAAGAATTACGTACCAACTTCTATGAACAATTGAATGAGGGGTTCGGAATTATTCAACGAGAGCTTGAATCGGCGAACCGGGTAACAACCGATTATGTTCGCGCGTTTGTAAATTTAAGCCTTGATCAACCTGATGAACAGGAACGTGGTGAATTTATCCGTTGGCAGCGTAATGTGGCTGCATATAAAACCTTATTATATGTTGCCGGTTTTGAAGCTCCATCTACCCATAGAATCAGATTTAATGTTAATCAAACGGTACAGGGATTGGTCGCAGCACAGGCGCAAGATGCGTTGGCAGACCCTAATCAGGGCATGACCCTTGAACAAGCAAAACATTGGTTTACAGCAGCTCGAGCCGCGAATTTGGATACCCCTTTGCCAAGTTCAACTCGTGGAAACAATTGGGTAGATGATACTTTACAAAATCTACTAGACATGATTACCCAAAAACGCGGTACTAGCAGCTTTATTTCAGGACACCGAATTCTGGTTGATGCGATCCGTTATCATTCTCCACGGAGAACACAAGATGTAGCTGAAGAAATTTATAGGCATCTTTCCATCGGAAAGATCGTGATACTCGACCTATCTGTGGGTGATGCGCGTATTCGCGAGAAAGTCAGCACACAGATAGCGTTAAGGATATTTCAGAATTCAATGGGATTCTTTGTAAGAGGCGAAACACCCCCTAATATTGTTGTCTATATCGAAGAAGCCCATAACCTAATTGGGAAAAAGATGGAGTTAACCGAGACCTGGCCACGTCTGGCCAAAGAAGGAGCTAAGTACCGGATTTCTTTGGTTTATGCTACACAGGAAGTCTCTTCGATGCATCCCAATATTCTGGCCAACACTGAAAACTGGTTTATAACCCATCTTAACAACTTACGGGAAATCAAAGAACTGGCTCAATTTTACGATTTTGATGATTTTAGTGAGTCATTGATTCGCGCCCAGGATGTTGGTTTCGCGAGGGTGAAAACACTATCGGGACCATTTGTAGTGCCAGTCCAGATCGATAAATTTGATCCCGAACTTGAACGGCAAAGAGTATTAACAACGAAAATAACCCAGCAAAGATAGACGGGGGGGAAATATGCCCTATCAAGATGAATATGCCAATAAAACTTCCCATGTGGAAATCCTCAATAACCCTGACATTAAAAGGATGCTCGGGGAATGCACTTACTTAAAACCCCCTTCAGACGAGGAAGCAAAGCAATTAGCAGATCAATTTGTTGACCCACCAATTCTGAGTGATGATGGTCTGCCTGAGTTTGTCATTGCCATTGATGGATCAAACCACGAAGTGAGTATCGACGATAAACTTCCAAGTACGAAATTTGGATTTATTAAAGTTGGCGTGGTGCTCATTTCACTCAAAGAATTTGGCGACCTAAAGATTGGTAAGTTTGTTGATCCATTTCGTGTTGCGGCACTTAAGAATAAAAACACATCATTATCTTTCTTTATTCCCAGCGCCAACATCAATTGGCAAAATCAGGGCAATGTGCGTGATAGTTTTCGTGCTTTATTTGATCAGCAGCTTTACGATAATAGGACACGTTTTAATTCAAGAGACCATCGAACCAGTTTACGCTCCACCCTTTTCGCACTCGCCTCAATGCGACCTGGAGCAATGGGCACCGGAGATGAGGAAAAACTCAAAATTCATAAATGCCCAAATTGCGAACAAGGTCCAATCACTGTTGAGGATATTCCAGATCAGCAATACTGCCCACATTGCCACAAAGAAATTTATCCCACGGATTGCCTACGCCTTTGGGAAGAGGTGAACGATTTCCAATCAAATCAGATTGTGATCTCAAGAATGATGATGATCCTTGAGCACATCATTCCAGCTCACTACATACGCTTTTTCATGAAAGAGTCCCCTCTCTTACTCACAAATATGGCTTTTTTTGTCGACGGCCCTTTGGCAGTATTTGGAAATGCGGCCTGGATACATCGTTCTTTGATGACCTTCCTTGAAAACGCAAGACGAAAATTATCACGATTTAATGCTAAACCGATTTTAATGATCGGGCTGCAAAAAACTGGACAGGTCGTTGATTACATAAACTTTGTGGATCGCTTCCTGCCAAACAACAAAATTTATTGTCTTGATGATGAGTTTCGTTATAAATTTATGCTTGGCAATCGTGAACCTGCTGGAAACACGTTCGGTTACGAGACTTACTACGGGCAGGATTTTATCTATAAGACGCCCAGTGGAAAAACTTTTGATTTCCTCATTCCCTACCCATTCTCTTCTAAGGAGCTGACGCATATCGATTTTAAGGTCGAAAAGACAAAAATCGAAAATTATGAAAATTTGCCTCGTGCGATTGCATTGATTAGTCACCTCGAGAGTGATCTCTATAAGAATGCTGTTGTGCCTATTGCCCTGGCACACCGTTTCACTGCCATCAGCTTTGAACCAGGCGGAAGAGTTTTGGATGTGTTTTCTCGAAAATCATTGGGGGGGAATAATAATGGTTGATTTCAATTCTCATATCTCGATTATGGTCAAGAGTATGCTCAACCTTGACACTCTCTGGAAATTGAATGGGTTCAAGCCGAATGATCAGCAGCGAGATGCAATATTGCATGTAGATGGACCGCTTTATATCACAGCAGGTCCCGGCTCTGGCAAGACAAGGGTACTTTTATGGCGCACCGTAAATTTGATCATTTTTCATGATGTGAAGCCCGAAGAGATTTTCCTTTCAACTTTCACGGAGAAAGCTGCGCACCAACTTCAAGAGGGTTTGCGTGGATTACTCGGCTATGCAACTAACATCAATGGTCGACCTTACGATTTATCAAAAATGTACATTGGGACGGTGCATTCTCTCTGTCGGCGGATTTTGAATGATCGTCGGAAATTTCTTCAGGATTTTCACGTCAGCCCAACTCCCAATTTGATGGATGAGTTAAGCCAGTATTTTCATGTTTCAAAAACCCGAACTTGGCGGCAATTGGGAAGTGTTTTGTATTTAGGGGAAGAAACGGATCAGAATTCAGCAATAAATTCCATTTTTGATTCCAATCAATTATCCAAACATTCTGCAGTCACTAATTGCATTGCATTTTTTAACCGTTGTTCCGAAGAATGCATTGACCCATTAGATGCGATTGAACAAATCTCACACTCGAGTGATAGCCTCAATTCCTATCTTCAATCCAGTGCTTTGGTACAAGATAACCTTATCAAGGCATATACACTTTACCAGGCTTATCGTGATTCGCTTGTACAGTCCGAAAAATTGCGCAGCACTGATTTTTCCTTACTTCAGCAAGAAGCATATAGAGTGCTGCTTGAGCGCGAAGAAACGGGTCAGGTCTTTAAACATGTCATCATTGACGAGTATCAAGACACCAATACAATACAGGAAAAGATCTTCTTTCGTCTGGCTAAAAACCACAAGAATATCTGTGTCGTTGGAGATGATGACCAGGCGCTCTATCGTTTTCGAGGCGCGACTGTAGAAAACTTTGTAGATTTTCCAACCCGCTGTCAAAAGTATCTCAGTATAGATCCGCGGCGTATCTCGTTATCTACCAATTATCGTTCTCGCAAGAGAATCGTGAAATTCTACACGATATTCATGGAACAGGCCGATTGGAGAAGAAATTCAGGGGACAGCGGATTTTACCGCGTCATGGACAAAGACATTCGTGCTCATAATCCTGACGAAAATCTCTCTATCGTTGCAAGCACACCAGACTCTCCAGAAAACGCTTGTGCGGAGATCGCCCAACTCGTAAAGAACTTAATCGATCAGGGAAAGGTGGAGGATCCAAATCAGATTGCCTTCCTCTATCCAAGTCTTAAATCGAGTGCTGTTGAAACAATGCGTAAAGCTCTTGAAAACTTAGGGTTAAAAGTCTATGCACCTCGAGCTGGTCGATTTTTAGAGGTTGATGAATCTTATGATGTCTTCGGGCTTTTTGCTCTCATTTTAGGATTACCTGAAATACAAGGCGGTTGGGGAGGCGATTATGGCGCGTTTGGAGATTGGCTGATCCAAATTGAACAAAACGCCAAACAATTAGCCAAAGCAGATCCGGCGCTGAAACAATTTGTAATTGACAAGCGTTCAGAGGTGAATACCGCTTGCCGAGATTTTGAAGCATTAAAACGGGTTGCAGAGCAAGAAAACTGGTCTCTTAAAGAACCTTATGATCTGATGCGAATGAAACGTAAACTTTACAATGCATCCGGTTTATCAGATACGGGCAGAAAACTTCTCGGAAGTGCCTATCTCGACCGGACTGTTGAAAGACGGTTAAGCGAAGGGAAACCTTTCTCGCTTGAGTATATTCTTAAGCGGGTTACTTCACTGGACTGGAGTTTATTGGATCTCTTTTACCGACTGACCGGTTTTGTGCATTTCAAAGCAATGTTCGATCTTGCCGAAAGTGGTGAAGACGAAGGTCCAATTTGCAACCTGAGCCTCATTACCCAGTACCTGGCGCGCTTTGTGGATGAATTCATTCCGATGCTCACCGCTGATCTTCTCGTTGAAGGTATCTTCCATCGAGTGTTTTATTTTTCATTTTTGTTCTCTATCTACCGCCTGGGAGAGTCGGAATATGAAGATGCCGAAGACCCCTTCCCGAAAGGCCGTATTCCGTTTTTAACCGTACACCAATCCAAAGGATTGGAATTTCCAGTGGTAATTTTAGGCAATCCACGACGCCGGCTTTACGACGCCGGTTTTGTGGAAAAAGCGATTTACCCCTTTTGTGAAAACGAAAATAGTGAGCCTCTTTCCCGTCAGGCTGAGTTTGATGCCATGCGTATGTTTTACGTGGCCCTCTCGCGGGCGCAAAACTTGATGATCATTGCCCATTTTAAGGGCAGGGGACAATCCATCAACGAGCCTTTTAAAACCCTTTTAGATAACAATTTCCCACGTATTTCCCAGCTCGATTTGGGGACGATTCCTAAATACAACTCGCAGGAAAGCGATCTTCCAAAAATGTACTCTTACACTGCCGATTACCTGATGTACAAAAAATGCCCGCGGCAGTACATGATCTTCCGGAAATATGGGTTTGTACCTTCACGTGCCCAAACGATGTTCTTTGGCAGTTTGATACACCGAACGCTGGAAGATCTTCATCACGAGATCATCCGCCGAAGAGGGGAGGCAACCAATGGCAGCTAATTGGAACGAAGAAGAGATGCAAGAATTTATCCGTCAGGCATATTTACAAAATTTTGACCTCCTACGACTTGAATCTGGCATTGCACTCTCCCCTGAAGTCAAGCAAGCCGGGTTGCAGCAGGTGCTCTTTTACTGGCAAAAAATGCGCAATGTAGCTCTTAATGTCTCCGAAACAGAAGTGCGGCTGAGTCTGCCCGGTCAGGAATCCCCAAATGAGCGCGTGTTCGGAATCGAAGGGGTTGTAGATATCGTGCGCGAAGGCGAAAAAACGGTCATTTATGATATTAAGACCCACGACGCTGATTATGTTCGCTCCCATATCGATCAATATGAAGATCAACTCAATGTTTACGCCCACATCTGGAAGGAACTCCAGAAGCAGCCGCTAGACGGTACAGCCGTGATCTGCACTGAGTTCCCGGATGATGTCAAAGAAGCGCTCATGAATGGCAATCAGACTCAATTAGCCCGCGCCCTTGAACGTTGGAACCCGCTGATCGAGATCAATTTTGACCGACGAAAAGTCAAAGAAACGATCCGTTCGTTTGGAGAAGTGGTGGATCAAATCGAGGACCATGAGTTTGCCCCACCCCCGGTGGAGAAGCTGCGTGAGCCCTTTGCAGACCGCTCCAATGTGCGCTTTGGAACGCACGTCTGCCGTAACTGCGATGCGCGGTTTTCATGCGCCGCCTATCGGGTGTACGTGCGCCACGGTCGTGGTCGAGCGGATCAAATCTTTGAGCAATATTATAGCGATCTCGAAGTTGGTGAGCCTCTTGAGGAATGGCGTACATCCGGGCTCGATGCGATGGGTGAAATGGAGGAGTTGTTTTGAAAACCAATCATTCTCCCTCAATAAATTGCTTTAAATCCGGGATAACTTTGGAGTTGGTCGTAGCATGAATGCTGAAGATTGGATTGTTCGAGAAGATTCTGTAGCCCATCAGGATCGAGTTTCCCGCCTTCAATGGCTGCTCGACCAAACCCCGGAAAATAAATTCTGGTTATTTCATGGCGGTTTATTGAGTCATGAATTGTTTGAGCAAACCAGATACTGCTTTGTTTATGGACAATCCCTGGCAACAATTATCCTCGGTCTTTCCTTTATCGAACACACTTTGGCAGCATTATTTTATGCTTCAGGAAGGAATGATCTTGAGCGTGCTAATATTTCGGTTCTGATCGAAAAAGCTTTCGAAGGGGGTTGGATCGATCATGAAGAAGCAATGGTACTCGATCAAGCCAGGATGATCCGAAACACTCTAACCCATTTTCGAAAACCGGGAGATGATTCATCCCTGGAGAAGCGAACTTTTGGCGATCCAGAAGAAGTGGGCATTCCCTTTGAAAGTAATGCCCGCCAAATAATGCTCATTGTTTTTCGTATATTAGCTCGATTCTCTGTGAGGTAACCACTTATGCCTATCACCAAACTGACCCCTGAAAACAACTACCCCTACTTGCAGGACCGCCTCGAAGCGCTCGAACAGGTCGTGCCCGAAGCTTTTGCTGACGGCAAGATCAACTGGGACACGCTGCGCGAGGTGTTAGGTGCCAATCTCGAAGACGAGGGCCGCGACGAATATTTTGGGCTGAACTGGCCGGGCAAACGCGAAGCGCGAAAAAAAGCCGCCACCCCCAGTCGGGCGACACTCGTATCTGCGCCGAGTGAAGGAGTGAATGAGGACACCACCGAGAATCTCTTTATCGAGGGCGACAATTTGGAAGTGCTCAAACTGTTGCAAAAGAGCTACGCCGGCAAGATTAAGATGATCTATATTGATCCGCCCTACAACACCGGCAACGACTTTATCTACAACGACAACTTCACCGACCCGCTGGAAGCCTACCTGGATTACACTGGCGCAAAGGGCGAGAGCGGCGAGCTGCTTACTACCAACACCCGCGCTGATGGGCGCTTTCACAGCAAGTGGCTCAATATGATGTACCCGCGCCTGATCTTGTCACGCCATCTGCTTCGCGAAGACGGTGTGATTTTTGTGAGTATTGACGACAACGAAGTCCATAACCTACGCCAAATGATGGCAGAAGTTTTTGGAGATGAAAATTTTGTTGCAGTTTTCCCATGGAATAAACGCACAGCCAAAAGCGATGTTCCGTTTGGCGTTTCGCAAGATTATGAGTGGATTTTGTGCTTTGCTAGGGTTAATTTTTTTGGTGGAATTGAATTTGAAAGAAAGTATTATAAATCCGAGGATTTTCCAAATGATAGATGGAGATTATCTGACCTAACTACACAACGAACGGCTTTAGAACGTCCTAACTCAGCTTTCAACATGATTAATCCAAAAACCAAGAAAGTCTACCCGTTTAATCCTAATAGAATATGGGGAGTCACCAAAGATACATTTGAAGACTATTACCGTAGAGGGAAAATTGTATTTCCAGAAGATTATGATTTTTTGAAAATTAATATTCCTGCGTTTCGTGTTTTTGAGAGCGAAGATAAGCAAAGAGCACTCGATAGATATAGCTCTAGCACTTCGATAAAGGCGGTTTCAACAAATTTGCCTGACATGGTTGGCCGAAGTGAGGACGGGAACAAAGAAATCATTGAAATTTTTGGAAGTAAAATCTTTTCATATCCTAAGCCGTCGTCATTAATTAAATATCTTCTATCAATAATTAACGATACTAATGGTATCGTTCTTGATTTCTTTGCCGGATCGTGCACAACAGCCCATGCAGTACTCCAATTAAACATAGATGATGGTGGAAATAGACGATTCGTTATGATTCAAATTCCAGAAGCGACATCGCCTAATTCAGAGGCTCGGAATCAAGGTTACGATACGATCTCCGCCATTGGAAAAGAACGAATTCGAAAAGTGGTTAAGAAAATTCAAAATGAAAGTGATAAACAACTTCCTTTAGGAAATACAAAAAAGGACTTGGGTGTCAAAGTTTTAAGATACACAAGTTCTAATTTCAAGCAATGGCAACCAATTGAAGCAAGAAACCCAGAAACCTTATCCTCGCTTTTTGATAATATGAGCGACCCACTCATACAGGGTTGGAAGAAAGAAGACCTACTGACTGAAATTCTCCTTTTGGAGGGCTTTCCACTCACAAGCAAAATCACCTACCTCGAAGATCTCCTCCAAAACCAAGTATACTGCGTGAATGCACCAGATTTTTGTGCCCATGATCTCTTTGTGTGTCTCGATGAATTCATCCAACCGGACACCGTCAAGCTTCTCACGATGGAAAAAGAGGACATCTTCATCTGCCTCGACAGCGCCCTGAGCGACGAGCTCAAAGCGCGCGTGCAGGACCAATTTAATGTGCACGTCATCTGAGCAGGGGGAGAAGTAGATGAGAACAAGGCTTGAACTGAAGTTTGATCACAATCTCGATTTTCAGATGGAAGCCATCCAGTCGGTGGTGGATCTCTTCCAGGGTCTGCCGCGACACGATTCTGCCTTCTCCCTTGGCGACGGCACCGTCCCCAACCTGCCAGAGGGCGAAGTCCTGAGCGAAAGCTGGCTGCTTGGTAATCTTCTGGTGGTCCAGGAGCGCAGCAGGATCGAGCAGGTGTCCGAATTGGCCGTGGACGACGGCATCGTCCTTGAAGGCGCCGGCTATGAGAACTGGCGTTATCCGAGCTTTACGGTTGAAATGGAAACGGGTACCGGCAAGACCTACGTCTACCTGCGCACGATCTACGAACTGCGTAAGCAGTACGGATTCCGTAAATTCATCATCGTGGTGCCAAGTGTGGCGATCTACGAAGGCGTGGTGAAGAGCTTTGATGTGATGAAGCGCCATTTTTCGTCACTCTACAGCAACGAAACCGTTAATTTACTCCGCTACGATGGAAGCAAATTGAGTAATTTGCGCTCCTTTGCCACCTCCTCGTTTGTTGAAGTGATGGTGATGACGATGCAGAGCTTCAACACAGCTCGGGGGCGAAGCTCAAATACGCTCTATCGCGCCTCCGAGCAGCTTCCCGGGGAGCGAAAACCCTACCAGTACATCCAGGAAACCCGCCCCATCCTGATCCTTGACGAGCCGCAAAACATGGGAAGCGACCTTTCCAAGGAAGCGCTGCGCACTTTGCACCCGCTCTTCGCCCTGCGCTATAGCGCAACCCACAAAGAGGTCTTCAATCTCGTCAACCGCCTCACACCTTTTGACGCCTATCAGAAAGGTCTCGTCAAGCGCATTCAGGTAGATGGTGTGTTCGAGCAGCACAATCTCGATGCTAAAACGGTCATCCTGCGCGAAGTAAAAACGAGTCCGCTGCGCGCCATTGTTCAGACGATGGGAATGATGGATGGGCAAGCCAGGCCGATGGAAGTGGAACTTAAGCAAGGGGATGATCTTTATCAAAAAACGCGCCATCCCGACCATCAGTACGGTTATCGTGTGACAGAGATCAGCGCCAAAGCACGAGACACTTTTGTTGATTTTAATGGGCACGTCTCAATCACCGATAAAGACATCTTCAGTTCCTCAAAGCGCACCATTTTTCGCATTCAGATCGAACGCACTATCGAACGTCATATGCGTATGCAACGCGATTTGTATGGCAAAGGTATTAAGGTTCTTTCACTCTTCTTTGTCGACCGCGTGGCCAATTATGTCAACGACGATGGACTGATTAAACTGCTCTTTGACGAAGCCTTTGAAAATATCAAAGAGCGATATCCGTATTTCCAGAGTTGGCAGGCAAGCGAGGTACGCAAGGGCTATTTTGCCCGTTCCAAACCCGCCAAAGGCCAGACTGAAGGTGAGGCTGTGGACACGGATGGAAAAAACAACACTGAACGAGAAGCCGAAAAAGAAGCCTTCCAACTCATCATGCGCGAGAAGGAACGCCTGCTTTCGTTTGATGAGCCGGTTAGTTTTATCTTTGCCCATTCTGCACTCAAAGAAGGCTGGGACAACCCCAATGTCTTCCAGATCTGCACCCTTAATCAGACTGTTTCGGAGATGAAAAAGCGCCAGGAGATTGGGCGCGGTCTTCGCCTTCCGGTAGCCCAGAACGGTGAGCGAATCATGGATGAAACGATCAACATTCTCACCGTAGTGGCTAACGAAAGTTATGAAGCTTATGCCGCCAATTTGCAGAATGAATACCGCGAAGCAGGATATGACAAAGTCCCACCCAAAGTCACACGCGCCGATACCGGCACCGCCAAACGCAATCAGAGAGTATTCGACGATCTGACTTTCCGAGAATTCTGGCGAGAACTCACCCGCAAAACTACCTACCAGATTCATATTGATTCCACAACTTTAGTCAATGAATGTATTGAACAAATTCATCGGATCGATAAAAGAAAATTGAATCCACAAGTAGTGATCGAAACTGGAAGTTTCGTAATTACACGATTCACGATTAAGCTGGAAGATGTCCGGGGCGGAAAAGCATTGCTACGTATCAAAAAAGAGACCACAGATAGTGATGCTTTCCCGGTAGAGCACCTTCAGCCATTAAAGGACACGGAAGATCTTGCTGTGATTCTTAAAGACACTCGCCTCAGGGGCTACCGAATTGTCGAGATTGTGGAAGCCGGCAGCTTCTCCTCAGTCGTGTTTGAAAATGACATCCGGCTCGTCAAAGGGGAAGAAACTTCCTTCGAACGGGAAACAGGACAGAAACCGCTGCGCCGAACTGAAGAAAACAATGCCGATGTGAAGCCAGTTTTCAACCTGATCGATCGTGCTGCCAAAGCGACGGGGCTCACCCGCAAGACGATCAATCAAATTTTCAAAGGGCTCTCAATTGAGTTCAGGGCATTCTTCCTCAAGAATCCGGAAGGCTTCGCCAACCTCTTTATCAATACCCTTCAAGAGACCTTTGCGGACCACATTGTGCAATATCTTGAATTCAAGTCGGATCCTGGCAGTTTTCACGATTATGAGTTGGAAGCGATGTTCCCACCAGTCAAGAACTTCCCTCAAAAAGAATTGGTGGAAGCGGGTGATGCCAGTATTTACGATTGGGTGCAGGTCGATTCGGATGTTGAGAGAAAGTTTGTAGAGAATTACCTTTCGGACAATGACCCCAAGGTGATCGGCTATTTCAAGTTCCCACCAGCGTACAAGATCAACCTACCGAAGATTATCGGTAATTACAACCCGGATTGGGGCATCTTACGATTTGACGATGCAGGCAGGGTTGTACTTAAATTGATCCGCGAGACCAAGGGGCGGGAAGATACAAGCCTCCTCCGTTTTTCCAACGAAGGTCGAAAGATTGACGCTGCCCGGAAGCACTTCACTAAGCTTGGACTGGATTACCGTGTTGTAACAGATTCAACGCACGACTGGTACGAGCCAGAATATATGCGGGCATTGCGTGAACCTCGACTACCTTACAATGAAGAATGAAATAAAAAATCCTCCTCGATTGATATATTCCAGAAGGGGATTTTTCTGGGCTCAGGATATTGGGATAATCTTGGAGTAGAAATTATGGTTGAAACAAAAACCCGTCGACAAACTGTAAATTTTCTTGGCTTCCTGCGCGGTCAATTAAATGGCCTGCAGGGGATTCCGACTCTCTGCTATGAATTAATCCAAAATGCAGATGATGTTAAAGATGAAAATGGGAATTCTGCTGCGACCAGGATTACTTTTGATATTTGTGATGACGCCTTGTATGTTTACAATGACGGCGTTTTTCGTGAGATCGATTTTGAGCGAATGGAAAAAGTTTCCTGGGGGAATAAACGCGAGGAGGAGGGTACGACTGGCGCTTTTGGACTTGGATTCATCTCGGTTTACCAAATTACCGACTCGCCAGAAATCTTTTCAAGTGGCCGTCATTGGCAGTTTGTACCCAACGGTCACGAAGATGAACGTATACGTGAAACTCTGATGGAAACTAAGGAAACCAAGTTTCGTCTTCCCTGGGCATTTGAAGAATCCGAAGTGCGTAAGGAATTAGGTATCTTGCCAATCTCCAGGGAGTCTTTGAGTGACTTTGCAGTGCAAATCAACCATTCCATCGAATCGGCTGCATTGTTCCTCAAACAGGTATCTATCTTGGAATTGAAGCGAAATGGTAGGTTAATACGGAAAATTGAAGCTATTCGCGAAGATGATAAATTGCTACTCGCGGATGGAACCCAGAATGTAATCTGGCGAATTTTTGAGGGGCGTTTTGAAGCTGCCGCCAATGAGATGCGCCGGCGATACGGTGGAATCATTGAGAACAAACGGCAATCAACCGTCAAGATTGCTGTTCCCGATGATCCCAATGTAAGCGGCTTGCTTTACGCTTTTTTGCCTTCCGAATCAGTAACCGGGTTACCCTTTCATATCAATGCAGATTTCTACCCTTCTCCCGACCGCAAGCGGATCATTTTTGGAGATGGATTCAAAGCAGAATGGAATGAACTCTCAATTCAATGCGCGATAAAAATCTTAGCAAACCATTGTGATGAAATCCTTGAGATTTATAGCAATCAAGATTTTTGGGAATTTGTTGAAAGGGTCAAAAAAGCATCTACTAAAGACGGGCTTTCACCTGAATTTGCTCAGTTCTGGGAGTTGCTGAAACCACAGATTAAAAATAAAAAGACTGTTTTAACAAGCACAGATAAGGTGGTTACTCCAATAGAGGCAATTTTTCTTGACGCCAAAGAGCTAACCAATGCAGAAAAAATACTCGAAAACCTTGGATTAAACATTGTACATTCAGATCTACGAAGTCGGCAGAATCTACTCCTTGAAACAGGAGTTCAAAACCTTAAACTGACTGATATCTACAACTCATTCATTAACAATGGATTTGCACAAAGATGTGAATTAAACCTGATGCCTGAAGGCTTGAAGTCTCTTGATGGGTGGGAAACCCTCTGGAGTGCAATTGAAAACTTATGGAATCGTTCCTACACCAGTGACCGGCAGCAGAATCGATCTCTTCTCAAGAAAATCTCGATAGCCTTCGGTATTGATGGTGGAATCTGGCCTCCAGAAGACCTTTTTATTGCAGATCAATTTTCCCAAGATTTATTCTCGAAGATCAGTGAGGTTGTTTGGTACCAATCAAAAACGAACAATCAGTCTTTCTTCAATGAATTGATCCCTCAATTTACTCTTGCTGATGGGCTTGAACTACTTAATCAAGCTGAAGAAATTCTTTCAGATTATTGGAAAGAAAAGATTTTCTCCCCGAAGGAAATACTAGAATGGTTCGAAAAGCGCAGGTCAGAAATCAACTACTCCTCAGTCCAGCAAATTCGATCACTTTCAATCTGGCCAACCGCTGAGGGAGGACTTAAACCATTAGCTGGCCTCTACCTTGCCGGCGATTTTGAGGATCCACTTCGTTTAGCTCAGCTCGTCGATTTAGAAGCACTTGGGGGAGGTCGAGATTTTCTCGAAAGAGTTCTTGATGTAGCCCAGTTAGACTTTCTAACTTATGTAAGAGAATGGGTGCCGTCCGTGATTTCGCAACGTGAGCTGAAACTCAACGAGAGGATTGAACTGATTCGGATCCTGGCTGAAAACCTCGGAAAACTTCGTGACTATCAAGATATTCGAACGACACTCACTGCACTTCCAATTGTCTGGTGTGGTGGGGAAGAATTTCATCCGGCATCAATCGTATGGTTTGATACCGATGAAGTTAAAGATGTTCTGGGAACTGAAATCAAATTAGCGCGATTACCAGGTGAAAAATCTGAGGCGATTCGAGAACTATACCTTTGGGTCGGCGTTTCTCCTGAGCCAGAAGCTGAAGATATCGTCAATCGGATCATGATGGTCGTTGAATCTGCGCCAAATGCAGAAGCTATGCAATCGATTGGTAGGCTGATTGGTTTTATTGCTTCGAAATGGGTTTCTTGGGAAGATTATGAAAAAGAAAAATTAGCAAGATTAAGAAACCAAAAGTGGCTTCCAGGCACAAAAGATACCTCAAAGTGGTTCGATGCACAAAGCGTGTATTCGATTTATTCTAGCTTTCTTTTTGAATCACAAGGCAATTTTCTTAATGTTGATCGCAAAATTCAACAAAATGCAAATGATTTCTTTAAGTCCTTAGGGATTGAGAGTGAACCAAATCCCGATCAGGTAGTCAAGCACCTGTTATATTGTAGTCAGTTCGAGAAACCGATTACTCAAGAAGTTTATGTTTATCTAAATCGCAACTCTGATAATGGGTCGATTGATCTCATGAAAGGGCAAAAATGTCTCTACTTAAAGAGTCCTGACGGAAATGATGAATATTTTTATCCTGATCAAGTTTTTTGGGATCAACATCCATTTGGGAATTACCGTTATCGTCTTTCCCCAGATTACGGAAGATTTAAATTGCTTTTTGACAAGATTGGTGTAAATGAAAAGCCCGAAGTAAATGACGCAGTAAAGGTTTTACTTGAAATTTCTAAAAAATTTGGCGCATCTAACCTTTCATTAATTGACTCACCTGATGAAGAAGCGATTTTAATCATGTGTTGGAAACTAATAACTGATGCGCTAGAAAATGAGAGAATTTCAAAAAGTGAAATTAAGAGGAAACTAGGAAACCAGAAAACGATCCCCGATTCGAGAAAGATATTAACAAAACCGGAATTAATGTTTTTTGAGGATAGGCCGGGTTGGGGCGAAAAATTTAAGATAGTAAAAAATAATCTAGCCCCAAGAATCGAAGGCGTATGGTTGGGGATGGAAGCTGCTGGTGTTCGACCATTGAGCATGGTCATTGCAACCGAGATGATCACATGTGAAAACCGCACGAAAAATGAGGGTTTATTAAATTTGTTTTTAGAACGAAAAAATCTCATCCAAAGGGTGGTTGAAGAACACCGGAATCAAGGAATAAAGGCAATCAGTATTACTGAGGTAGAGAAATTAACATATTACAAGGCAGATAAGATTGATATCGTACGTATATTTAATGGGTTTGGAAAACGTGAGACTTCGGACCCTGAAATCGTTGATGCGATATTGTTGGATGACAGTTTATATTTTTCAGCTCAAGATGGAAATTACCCATGGAAGGGGATAGCCAGGGAGTTGTCTTATGTAATCAATTCTACGGGTGAGCTTAGAAGCTTGGGGATGGAATTAAAAGAAATTCTATCCCAGTCAGTTAACGAAGCGAGAAAGACTTTGGATGAACTAGGTTATCCGATAGTCGAGATAATGGAAACAACTATTGTGGAAGGGCAAACCTTGGAACCTGGTACTGTCGAAGAAGACCTAGAAGGTTTGCGTGTTGGGATCGATTTCCCAGAAGCCGGAAAGAAGGATGCAGCTCATCTTCCTGGTAATGGCAAAGAAAAGAAAAGCGATAGGGCAGCTAATCCAACATCGCCATCACAGCCTACAAGTTCTGCTGAAGCTTCCCGGGAAAAACGAAAAAGTTCTCGCTTAAGATCATATGTTTATCCGGAAGATGCTCTTTCCACTAAAAATGAAGATCCTCTGGCAGCCAATAAACGAACAGCGGTTGCGGAACGTGGTGTTGAAAGAGTAATGCAGTATGAGCGTGAGCAGGGTCGTTTTCCAAGAGATATGGAAAAAGTCCAGGTCCACCACCCCGGATACGACATCGAATCTAAAACCGGTGATGGAACAATCCGATATATTGAAGTTAAGTCTCTTTCCGGTGTTTGGGACAGCCAAAATCCAGCTGAGGTTACTAAATTTGAATTTGAGACTGCCAAAAAGAAAGGGGAAGATTTTTGGTTGTATGTGGTGGAGTTAGTTGAGTCAGAAGATTACCACATTCATATAATCCAAAACCCAGCCACGCGGGTAGAATATTTTCTGTTTGACCATGGTTGGATTATCGAGAAATAGGTATAGAATCGATTTTCACAATCATCCAAAATCATATAACTCGATTCTTTAATGAAAACAACAAGGCCAGGGGAAATTACCCCCCAACCTTGTTGTCATTCTAAATCCCAAATTCCATCTGACCCTCCGGTACCATCTCCTTTCTTCGTGTGCGTCTGACCACAACCGTCTTTTGGCTCACCCAATCATCCCAGGTCATCACTTTCGGACCAGGAATGATCACTGCACTCGGGGTCGTCAGGCTGCCCATCGGATTGTGGCTAACCTGCAGATCATCAGCAAACAAGGTCTGTAGATCTGAGAGCTTCGCGCCCTCCAGCACATCACGAGCAAGCTGAGTGAGAAAGTCGCCTTCCTCCTCTGGAACAATCGCACCTCCGACCTCATCCCCATAGACGAGCTGCGCGGCCTTCATCTTTTTTCCCATGAGGGCTAGGGCTGTCGCCTCCATCGCTGTGGAGTAGACCGAGAAAATCGCTTTGACCGGCTGGGTCTGTCCCAATCGCCATACACGTCGCACGCTTTGCCACAACGTATAGAGCGAATATTCGATTTCGAAGAACACCACGGTTGAGAATTGCACCAGGTCGAGGCCTGTTTCCACAAGTCGGGGGTTACAAATCAAGACATCGATTGTATTCACACGTTTGGCGATCCATTCCTCTCGCTTTCGTGGGTCAACATTACCACCCAAGATGGAAACTCTCAATCCATTGGATTGCAGCGGCATCATTACTCGATCTTGAATATCGCGGGTGCCAGTCTGACGAACATAGACCAGCACTTTTCGTCCTTGCTGCTTTTCAACCTTACAGAAATCTGCCAGCCAGTTCTCTTTCGGCAGCCATTTATGGCCATTCGGATTGATTGCCGGCAACTCCATCAGCGGTACCTTTCGCACGGTTTTACCATCGCCGTCATCCACTTCATCTACCACCACAACCTCATCTCGAAAAGCAGAATTCGGCCGTGCTAAAGTCCATTGAAGCCAGGTGGATAGGTAACGACTGGATTGGATAGCCAGTTGTTTCAAGCTACTGTCCATGCTGTGATACTGCTGTCCCTGGTCATCGAGCATATCCAGGGCAACCACTTCCTCTTTATACGATGGTAGAGCCAGGTTCAGATCCTTCAGGCTCAGGAATATGGTTGTGTCTAATAAACGACTCACGATGGCTGGACTGACTCCCGGTTGTTCTTTCGCCTGATTACGGTAGCGCCGGTTGCCAGTGTACACACCATCTTCATCCGCATCTTCACTGCGCCTCCGTCTTCGGGTGGTTTCAAGTACCCCGTACAACCGCGCCCAGCGTTTCTCATCATGAAAGGCAAAGCCACGCCGGACACCATGGTTCAAGCGATGCAGCAGCCAGAAGATTGAGGTGCTTTTTCCACCGAAGAAAGTCCCGGTGAGGGTTAGTGTCCACTTCACCGCTGTTACCAGTTGATGAAACGCTACGCCTCGATCTGATGACTTGGATTTAAACTGATGGACCTCATCGGCTATCAGAAGCTTGAAAGCGCCCTTAGCATGTTTAGTGATGTACTCCGAAATGCTATGTCGCCTTGCCCCGTTGAACTCAAACAGGGATGTCCCACATGGGCGCGTGCCCCATACCGAGTCACCGTTGGCATCAAGTTTCGTTATCCCGTCTGCATCCAACTCCCAGCCAGGAATTGGATTGTGACAGAATTGGCGTTTTTCTGCCAATTCAGAGGCATCGGTCACCGGAACCACAAATCCGTCCTTTTCGACCATCACGACCTTACCACAACCCGGACAAGCACAGGCATCCACTATCTTTCCAGTGAGAGGGTCTCTCGTTTTCCTGATGATGACTGCCGGCTGCCATCCTGCCCCGAACTTGGCAGAGGTGTGGGCTACAACTGCCACCCATTTGGGCTTTGAACCTCCTTTCTTTTGAGCAGCATCATAGGCTGCTTTATATTGATCCAGGAATTCACGGACATCGTTCACATCATAAACTTCGTCACTATTCCGACCGATGCGACGGATTTCTCGTGCATAAGCTCCTGGGATCACTTCCTCGATTTCGCGGATCCATTTGGGTACGAGGTGTGGAGGGCAAAGCACGATTGCCGGGTAAGCATCTAGCAGCTCTATCACGCCCGTCGATATTGTCGTCTTTCCGGTCCCCATTTCTGCCTGGCAGTTTGCCACATTATTTTTCTGAATTGAACGAGCTAATGCCGCTGCCGCATGTCTTTGGGCAGGCAGCAATCCAGCGCGCTCTTGTCCAGGAAGGGCTTTTCGTTGAGTACCAAGCCTATCGAGGATTTCAATTTCGTTTGCAGTCGGATCCAGGTTATAGATGGGCTTATAGGTTTCCAGCACATGCGCGGCGATTTTCTCGCCGTGAACTTTCATGAACTCTGAAAGTCCTTTAACATCCTGGATCATCTGGATACCATCCTGCTTCAGAACAGCTACCGTAGTAACAAAACGATCCTTGTAGGTTTCAACGACTGTATCTGTCTCTTTGGAATCTGGATGTTCAGTCTTTTCAACCACCTTGATTACTCGTCCCTTGATCAGCATTGGCTTACCTTCTTCATCAGCCAGCTTCACCGTGCCCATCATGCCAGAGGCCATGAGCATAGCGATATGTCCTTTCTTCAAGGGCATGACTGGTTGAGAGAGTTGAGCCAGACCACGCGTTGGGTGAATCATGTCAAGCCAATCACTGGTCGTGTGGACACCTGCTTCCTTTGTGGCTTCAACCACCTCTTCCGGTTCCCAATCCGTTCGCTTGAACACCACAGGTTTGCCATTTGCACCTCGTAATGGTGCAGACAGCAATTCATAGATCGGTTCAACAGCAGATTGGATGGGTTCCAACTCTATCGCCGCCAGGCTTTGAAGCGAAAGAATCTCCTTTTCCGTGGGTAGCTGGTAGAGCTTGCGCTTGTAGGCCAACACCACCACCTGCTTATATTTCTCGTACAATCCATCCGGAAATCGATAGACTGTGATGGCTTCATAATGCCCAGCCAATAGTCGAGCAACTTCAATCATTCCCAGGATTTTCTGTGGGATGATGTAAGTCAGCAGCCCGCCACGCATCAACTTGGAGGTGGTCGTTTTGAGAAAATCCCATTCCAGTCGTTTTTGACCTTCAAATCGGTCAAATTCATATGGCGGATTCAAATAGAGCCAGGATATGCTTTCATCACTCAGAACACAAGCCTGCCAGGGAGCCTGGAAAACCTTATCCATCGCGTTTTGAGCTTTCCCTGCTCGTTCCGGTGAGAGTTCTACGCCCCAGGTTTCGCAGTTGAGCGCGTTGCCCAAGAAAGAAGCAGCTTTTCCTTCCCCTGCGCAGGGATCAAATAACCGACCTCTTACGCTGGGCGGTTTCAAGTAAGTACGGATGATCTCGACAACCGGTTCATCCGTGGGATAGTACCCCATTCTTTCGATTGCTGGTGGACGCATTGTTCACTCCTTTACGAAAAAATCCCCGCAGGAGACGCGTCCAACCCCTTGAGGGGATGATAAGCGCCCCCTCCGGGGTGATGTAGCGAGTAGTTTTACTTGTTCTCTCAGATAGTCAGTGAGATTTCCTCCTGAGCTAATAACTCAGATAACAGTTCTTTCCAGTCAGCTTGCAGGTCAATTCTGGCACCAAGGATACAATCGCCACCTGTGGCCAGATCTTGAACCAACGTGCGGCTACGAGCTTGTTTCCAAAGGGCTACTGACCATTCATCCAGGATCGGCACCTCCAGAGCTTCTTTGATTCGGTCAACGAAAAGCTGAATCAATTCCTTTCCCGGGTCGGGTGTTCCTCGAAAAATGAGCAGATATGCACAGAGGTCTTCTGGTTCCCACTTTCCAGGAAGTGCAAGCCGAGATACAAACCCGACATGATGACTGGTGTATTCCGGCATCGCTTGCCAGGCTTGTTCATACTTATCAGTGGGGATCATGGACACTTCGCTTGCACCATCCTGATTCATTTGTAGCGGTTTCCCGCACATCAGAGTCACTCGTAGTGATTCCAGACTGGTCTTGTAACCTACCAGACCGATGTAAGCCAGATTGTGATCGGCGTCATAAGCGTAGCCTGTAGTATGTGCCATTGCTTGCCCGTTCCGTAGCCTTGGAACCGCTTCAGGAAAAAGACGATCACCTGATTTGGCAATTCCGTTTTCCTTCGGAACGATCTTCCAGACAACAATCCCAGAATTGACTCGAGCCAGTTCTTCGTTGACTTCTCTCAGAACTTCGTACATTCCTTTCCAGGAATGTGCTCCGGTAAAGGTGACGCTGGTTTCACCGCATTGTATGTGGATGCTCCTGTCCGCTACATCGAGGATTGCTTCACCTAAAGATAGAACTCGGTAGTTAGCTAATACTTGTGGTAGTTTCTCACCCGATTTTGCGGTAAATAGGTAAGCACCAAGTTCCGAATCGTACTTAAGGAACCCGGCTTTACCAACTGCATAATCGTAAGGATAAGCTGCCCGTGTCAGTTCCTGACCGAGATCTTCTCTCGCAGGTAACCCACTACCATCCTTATATGCAGCGACGATGATCTTGTCCTCTTTCTGCCTGGCAATAATGCGATTCACTTTATCGCGCAGGTATTTGTCTTCGTACACATTCATGTGATCCTCCTTTGGATTAGATATGGATTGAATAACCAACGTTTGTTTGAAGATAGAGCCAACGTTTTTGTGTCTGTAGTAATTGCAGTACAGAACAGCAAAAAAAGCTCTCGAACGAAATGTTAGTGAACCTTTTTTATGGTCCTATGTACTGATCAAATTGGCTCTGGGGGAGAAATAGATAACCTTCTACGAGTATCATTATGGAGTTTTAATGGTTATTAAAACTTCCCATTCCATTAAAACCGATTGATTTTCTACCTTGTTTTTAATGAAAATTTATGTTTTAATAAGTATTAAAAGAGGTCGTTATGTTAAAAGAAGCAGATGTCTCTAGAAAAGGATTGTTTGTATTCAGGGATATCCTTTCGGATGTGCCATCCCTTACAATCGATTCTATTGAAGAGTTGCCCGCTAAAGATATGCCTGATTACCAAGCGATTGTTGAAGGGCCGGGATTCAAACAGATCATTTACCTTGAAATAAAAACTCTGGGTACACCCAAAAGCACGAGAGAGGCGGTCAATTTACTCATGAGACGGATTCAAAATGAACCCGCATCCTATGGAGTAATTATTGCGCCTTACATATCCCCTGGGTCAGCGGCCATTTGTAGGGAATCTGGAATCGGGTATGTCGATTTATCTGGAAACTGTTCTATTGCTTTCCAGCAAATTTTTATCAACCGAGAAAAATCAGGAAATCAATTCCCTTTCAAAACGGGCCTATCCTCGATCTACTCGCCAAAATCGGAACGAATATTACGCGTTTTACTCGTCTACCCGTATCGAACCTGGAAGGCAATCGATCTTGCGAAAGAAGCTCAAGTCAGCCTTGGTATGATCACGCAGGTAAGTAAAAAATTGATTGAAGAAGAATGGTTGAAAAAGACGTCCCAAGGCATCTCATTAGTCCAACCGGAAAATCTGTTAGCGGATTGGAGCAATAACTACACCATTAAGCGCAATGTCCAAAACAATTACTACTCAATGAAGGCGCTCCAAGATCTCGAAATAGAGATTGGGAATACATGCAACAAGATGAACATTCCATATGCCCTGACTGGTTTTTCGGCAAGCAATCGGTTAGCCCCAATGGTCAGAGGTCAACGTGCGATGATCTATGTCGGCCGGGAAATTGATTCTGTAGCCGAAAAAGTGGGTTTGAAGCCCGTCGAAAGTGGAGCCAATATCATTTTGATTCAACCATACGATGATGGTGTGTTTTGGAACGCCAGGTCGATCGGTGATCTAGAAATCTCCGAACCCATTCAGGTTTATCTTGATCTAAAACGTTACCCAGGACGTGGTGAAGAAGCAGCGGATTTTCTATTTAGAGAGGTGATTAATCCAAGATGGCAACAACTAAAAATGAATATGATCGCCTCCTAGTAGAGGCTGCACACAGGGTACTACTGGAAGTCGCTCGGCTTTTGTATGACTACCGAGATGGGATTGTGTTGGTAGGTGGTTCTGTTCCCGGATTGTTATTTGATCAGGGAGTGTCAGAACACATTGGAACAATTGATGTTGATGTCGCCCTGGATCAAAATACCATCCAGGAAGTTGGGTACCGATCCATCATGCAATTGCTTTCCAAACGCGGCTATATTCAAGGGGATCAACCGTTTATTTTCTATCGTACCTTACAGATCGATGATCAAGAGATCACTGTAGAATTGGATTTTCTGGCCGGCGAATATGGAGGGACGAGCAAGAAGCACAGAACTCAGATCGTCCAAGATATACATCCCAGAAAAGCGCGTGCTTGTGATCTTGCATTTCACAACCCCATTCAAATCACGATAGAGGGAACATTACCAGAGGGTGGAAAGGATCGGGCTTCCATTCAAGTTGCTTCAATTGTCCCATTTCTTGTGATGAAAGCACAGGCTTTGAACAGCAGGCTCAAAGAAAAAGATGCCTATGATATTTATTATTGTTTAACTAATTTTCCCGATGGAATGGATGCATTGGTTGAGGCGTTCCGAACATTTCCTGCTCATCCTTTGATACAAGAAGGATTAGCGATCTTGTCTGAAAAATTCTCGGCCTCAGATTCTGTTGGTCCTGTTTTTGTAACCAATTTTTTGGATGAGAATAATCCGGATACACGTGCACAGATCCAAAGAGACGCATTTGAGCGTGTTCAATATTTATTGAAAGCTCTACTTACCTGAACACACCTAGACTCGGGAATCAGAAGTTGTCAATGGAGGGAGTTTACTGCTCCCTCCATTTTGTTACCTTCCATCGATATGCATGGGCATTAAAACGTATACATTCTCCTCATCTCCAGTCGAATGGAGTACCGCTGGTGTGTTGTGGGCATTCGCCTCAATGGTCACTTTTTTGGTAGTAATGGCTTCCAACCCATCTTGCAAGAATTTTACATTGAATGCGATCTCCAATTCCTGTCCTTCAACCGTGGCTTCAAGCTCGATCTCACTGGCGCCGGTCTCATCAGATTCGGCCAATAGTTTGACTTTCCCTGTTTGGTCAGCTCCGGGTTGAAGGTGAAAACGTACCACATTGCTCCCTTCGCGAGCAATGATGCTAGCCTGTTTACAGGCTTTGAGCAGGTCACCCGCGTCAAGGACTGCTCTGGTCTTGTGATCTTTGGGTAGAATCGCCTGATAATCCGGGAATTTCCCATCGATCAATTGTGAAACAAACTGCACGTTTTCACAACGCAACACCACCTGGCTACCATTCGTGGGTAAAACAAGAGTGATCCGGGCTGTTTTAGTTGCGTTCAGGATACGCATCACCTCTTTCAATGCGGAAGCCGGTATGATTAACTGCTTCTTGGCGAACGGTTCTGGAAGGATCGCTTTACAGATAGCGAGACGGAATCCATCCGTTCCGACCATGGATACGGTCTTTCCATCCATGTTCATCAAGACTCCAGTCAGAACAGGTCGGGTATCATCCATGGAAGCAGCGAACGCAACCTTTTGGATCATCTCTTTGAACATACTTGCGTCCATTGAAACCCCATTGGTGATAGGGTACTCCGGGATAGTTGGAAACTCGGATGCATCAATTCCCTTGACGATCCCTTTGTAGGTTCCGCACTTCAATGATGCTTCCGGTTTCCCATTTACCGAAAAAACAACCTCGGGATCTGTTAAGCTATTGATCACATCAGTCAGTGTTTTGGCGGGTAAGGTCAAACCCAGGTCGCCGTCTAAATTGGCATCCATCCAAACCGTGACACCCACGGTCAAGTCGGTAGCCGAGAGGCGAAGCTGATCCTCATCCTTACTGAGCAAAATGTTCGATAAGATCGGTAGGTGGGAGTGAGAACCTACCGCTCGTCCAACAATTGCCAGACTTTCGGAAAAGGTATTCTTTTGAACTGTCACTTTGCAGGTCATTCTGTATCTCCTTGTTGTTTTATAGACTGGGCGTTTGATCGTCCAGCCAGTGTTCAAGTGCAGCAACGAGCTTATCGTCCTCAGCAATTTGCGACATGAGTTCATCCATGCTAGGGAAGTGCAGTAGCTGTTGCTCCAATTGCTCGACCCATTTCTCCATTTCTTCTGACGAAAAGGAGACAGGCTTTTCCAGCTTTACTCCCTGATTCCATTGGGTTGCTTGAATGCGATCTGCTACTTTGCATGGCGCAACGAAAGCCCGCCGCTCAACAAGATCGATAATCAAGTGATAGTCCGCAGGATTTTCAGAAGAACCCAGGTTGAACTCCGTCAGGAGAGGATGTACTGATTTATGTTGCACATAGGCCAGGTAGCCTGGCCAGAGACCAGTAAAGGTCACCAGACCATCCGATACCATGACCTCATCTCCGCAGGGTTCCCACCAGAGGACAAGATAATGGGCATTCCGATAATTTCGGTAACCCACTGCCTGTTCTAGAAGTGGTGCAGGTGGAACAGGGATTTTGAGTTGGATCATCTGTTTTTCCATGTATCTCCTTTGTTACAAAATAGTCTTCGAGTGGATAATTATCCGGGTCCGGTTCAAGATCATGCTTTTCCGCTTCAATCTCAACCCAATCAGTGAGCACATCCAGTTCCTCTTCTGTCATACGTGGCGGTGGAGGAAACCAGTCATTTCAGTCCGATTCTGGCGGACTGTCACCCAGACACTCTTCATCAAACTTGCCCAGGATGAAATCTTCCAATGACTTCTTGCAGCAATCATCTATTAGGGCAATTTCTGCTTGAACCCGTTCCCAATTCACATCTTTTTGTGTTTCGTACAAAACCTCCAATTCTTCCTCCTTTGGTGAAATAATCCAACGTTACGCATCTAAATACCCAACGTTAAAGCTATCTACAGACCAACCCTCAGAAGGTTGATCCATACATTTGCGCCAACGTTGTTCGACACGCAGGGGTTCAACCCCTGCGTGTCTCATCGTGATTAGAATTCGTCAAATAAATCTGCAGAAGCACCACCATCTGGCCAGTAGGCCTCATCATCCACGAGGCGGATTGCGTTTTCGTATTGCTCCGTGAGAGGACCTTCGTCATCATTGTCTAAATTCGATGTTGTGAAGGCTGTGACGGTCGGGTGATCCGTTGTAAAACTACGGATAGAACTTCGCCAGAAAAGTACATCATCATTCTGAAGAACTTTCTGGACTCCTTGCGCCAGGTCAATCAAAAAGTCTTCTTCCAACCGATCTGGAGGAAGACCGTGATCTGCCAGGGTATGAGCGATCTCTTCGGCAATTTGTCCCCAAGTAATGGCGAAAGCAGGTTTATCCATCGGGAATCCAGCCTGTGCCAAAATCTTGGAAACCTCGAAACCTGATTCCAGGTATTCAAGCTGTTGTAGGGTAGGTAATTGATCCATTTGATCCTCCGTGAAATTAGCGGTTTAAAAAAGCAGGTTGGTAAGTATTCATTGCCGGCAGATATACCCCGCACATGCGCTTGTACAGCTCTACGACCAGAAAGACATCGTTTCCAGCGTACTTACGCAATGTTTCTGGATCCATGTTGACCACTTGAGAACCATCCAAATCAGGTAGCGGGTTTTTTATCCCATAGCGTTTACAGACCCATTTCAATCCTTTGGCCTGTCCCCAGTTGTAAAGGATTGCCATTAGATCGAGAGTTGGATCAATGCGAAATTTGGAAAGTTGTGGTTGGATCGGAACCTGGATGCCAAGATCGAACGACCTTCTGAGTAAATAAGGCAGGTCAAAACCGATGATGTTGTAACCGCATGAACGGCCATCGGCTTTTGCGAACAAAGACCAAAACCAACGGATCAGATCGCTTTCGGTTTTGGTTTCAGGATCACCAATCAGGTGAACTTCAACCGAACTTTCAATCCCGTTTTGAAGCGAGATGGCAATAACCTTACCCAGATCAGCATCTAGTGGTGCCTGAGCTATTTGTTCTGCTTTCTTTTCGGTGATGTATTGGGCAATCTTGTCCTGATCTTTGTAGTTGGCAGGAGCAGAAGGCTCGGGTAAGAGCGCAATTGCATCCGCATTAGCGGTGGTTTCAATATCAAAAAACAAAATGGATTTCATGTTGACCTCCTTGTGTTCATTCGTAGATTATGAAAATCCCAGCCCTTTTTCCTTCAGTGACACCCATCGTGATAATCCAATGACCAAATGGTCCAGGACTGACACATCCAAGAGCTTGCCGGCTTGGACAATGGCGCGAGTAACGCTGACATCTTCGGGACTGGGTGTAGGATCTGTGCTGGGATGGTTATGTGCGATCAAGATAGCCGCCGCGTTCCGCTGCAGTGCTGGTTTGAATAACTCACCAACCCGCACCATCGAGGAATTAAGCGAGCCGTGATATATCTCAATCACATCCAACATGCGGTTGCGTGTGTCAAGCGGCATCACGACCATGAATTCTTGTTCACGATGCGCCAGCATTGGCATCAAGATTTGAGCAGCATCTCCAGGTGAATGAATTGTTGGACGTTCATCTTCTGGTTGAAGAAGCTTACGTCCAAGTGCTAAAGCTGCTTTGAGTCGCAGTGCAGTCAAGTTGCTTATGCCCGGTACTTTGGCAATCTCATTCACATGTGCCTGGGCAATTTTCTGGATCATGCCAAATTGTGCCAGCAGCTGTTCAGCGGACTCAATTTGATTTGAACCACCTATGATGACTGCCAGCAATTCAGCCAGACTGCATGCATCTGAATCCTTGCTTACCCGGAAAGCCGGCTGCTCACGAACGGGCAGGTGCTTAAGCCGGGGAAAGTTGTAAGTTTGAGGGTGTGCACTTTCTATAAGATACGGTTGTAGATTGTTCATGTCTGTCTCCTGTGAAATGGGGGACAGACCACCCCTGGAGGGATGCTGTCCCCCCATTTTTCCCTTGCGGGTCCATTAGGGTCCTGTAATTTATGCGGTCGGATCGTATCCGGTTTCAAGAAATACCTTGCGGCTGATTGCTTCGCATTCTTCCCAGGTCATCAATTCATCGCGCCGCACACCTGGGTATCCAGGTACGGGAGGTATGAGCCAGGGGTTTTCTGCAAGGTTCTTTTTTATCCTTTCAGCTTTTGCATCCAGGAAATGACGCAGGCCGCCTTTTGTGCAGCGCCACCCCAATTCCTTGGTGTACTTACCATCCCAATTTCGATCGCGGTAAGTCTTGCTGCCACAGATAGGGCAAGGTGGCATCCCTTCTGGATCAGGCGCTCGTGCTCCACCCGCTTGAAGATAAAAACGAACAGCATCAATCGCTTCGCAATAAGCTGCACCACAAGAGCACTCCTTGTTTTTATTGACCCTGTGAAAACGATGTTCACTGCCCGAACCAAAATCAACCAGGTATTGATATCCCTGGACGGAAACGGATGGCGTGAACACGGTAAAGTCTTCCCGGATCATTGCACTGCCATGCGCTTTTGGGATCCCCTGACTGCTTCTAACCGTACCTGCGGTTCTACTCGGAGCAAGTTCGGTCTTCATAAGCACTCTCCAGAAACCAATCCGCTGGAAGCAAGTGATCCTGCGGAGAGATTTGGATTTCTAGTTCTCCTGGTTCAATCGTTTCACAGATTGGTGCTTCTTCAGGATCATTCTCAACACGGACATCCCTCAAGTGAGGGATATGAACCACCGTAGTGCTGTCCTGATAAGGGCCACCGTGGCTGTTCTTGGTAAATGGTTCCAGTCCATTGAGCGCGCGTACCCATACTGTTCCAGGTCTCGGGCCTTTTCCCACTACCTCAACGGGTATGACCGCATCTCCATAACATGTACCGATTGTGATTTCAGCTTTTACCATGTGTTCCTCCTGTGTTCTTTCGATAGGAATGAGAAAGGACATGCCATTCAGGGCATGTCCTTCGTTGTGATTCACCGGTGCGTTTTTACTCTGGCTAGAATGGAATTTCGCTTGGGTCTAAATTTGGCGGGACCTGGGTATTTACTGCGGGTTCTGCTTCCTCCTGGTCTTCACGTCCAGAAAGAAAACGTACGGTCGAGGCGGTTACTTCGAATGAAGCGCCAACCTTTCCATTGTTTTCCCAGATATGTGGCCCACCAGTTTCAGGATCGGGGTTTAGGCGTCCTTCCACTAACACCTTGCTTCCTTTGTGTAGGAATTCATTGCAGGATTCTGCTTGTTTTCCCCACACAGTGACACGAAACCAGGTTGTTTCTTTGACTGGCTGTCCATTCTGACCGTTGTAACGACGATTTGTGGCCACCGATAAGGTGGTCACTGGTTGTCCGCCAGGGGTAAAGCGCATTTCAGGATCTTTTCCCAAATTTCCGATGAGGATAATCGTTTGGTACATTGTGTTTTTCCTTTCTCTTTGGTATGTGGTTTTTTACGCTGCAACGGTTGCAGGCGTCGGTGTGGCGCGTTGACTGGCAAGCCAATTACGCAATTCATCCTTTGAAGCAGGAACTCTCCCGGTTTTCTCTTTGAATTGGTCGAATGCCTCCTGTTCGGAAACATTACCATTCACGGAGACTCCATCCCCATACTTGCGTACGATAGAGGTGGTGGGAGGCGTTGAATTTGCTTTCGAAGATGGATTTGCCGTAGATGAGGTGCCATTGGATCGGTTTTGATCAAGGCCTGCGTTCTGAGCAATTTCCTTGTCATACAGCAGATTGCCGAACTGCTCACCCAGCTGACGAAAGCAGCGCTTCAGACAGTCTGTGGCTGAACCTGCCAAGGCCATATCAAGAGCTTCGGGTGTATCACCAGTGAAGACACAACGACCAAGGTCGGCATGACTGTTTGTTTTCCCGCCCAGATCGACAGAAACTTTGCCGGTGATATACACTAAACCGACTTCCTCGGTCTGAACATTCCCATTGGCATCCAGAGCTGGAATCTTACGTTTTTCCTGCTGATTCCAGATCAGCACCTTTTTTTGCCAACGCACGATGACCGGATCACCAATCAAGTCAAATGACCAGGTAAATCCGAAGATACTGTTGGCTCGATCAATAACGTCGTATCCTTCCAGATAGGGGACGGATCCCATACCTGGCGCTTGGCGGCGTTTGACGCGAGACATATCCAATGGCTGGCGAAGTTCCCAGAGGATGCGGCTAAGCCGGTCGCTCAGGTTCCTATCATTTGAAGGGATGGTTTCATTCATGTGACGCTCCTTTTCTTGAATTATGTGAATTTGTGGTTGCGTCGCTTCTAAGAGGCGAACACCCTCAATGTGTTTGCAGAGAATCTGAGGTCCCCGCTGCTGATAATCCATACAGGTACACGCCCAATTGACCTCTTCAGAACCACCTTGAGATGGTCTCAATGTGACGACATACGGTAGCTTGTCGCCATTTTTGACCGTCCATTGGTGGGGACTGGTTCGAGTGACCTGGAACTTGCCAGCGAGAATCGCAGATTGTGCACGTTCAGTACGTTCAACTTGTGCTTGGGTAAGGTCTTGTGTTTTTTGCATAATCCTCCTTGTGGAAATATCCGACGTTGATTAACAAAAGGTCGATTCGAAAGATCAACTCATGGCTAAGTACCAGGAGTGTTCCGACGTTATTTGCTACCCGTGAATAAACACAGGGCAGAAAACGACAATGATGAAGACTTTTTCTTCATCGCTGACATTTGCAGCCCTATGGACGTGAGAATATATGGGTGGGATGAATTACTCATCCCACCCACACAATATTGTTTTCTCCTTGTGATATGAACCTTTCTGCTTCTCAGCACGCTATGACGCCTCGTGGGAGGGAAAGGTTATTTGTTAAAGTGCAATCGACTTTCTGAAACAAAAAGGAGGATCACTCACTCCCTATACAAATGGGAGCTTACGATGACAGATCTCGAAATCCCGCTTGCTTAATGCAAGGGATTCGGACGTCATCCTGTGATCCTCCACGTATCCTGAAGTATTAAGAATTCACTTCAGGTCTGACCTCATCCATGTCTCTATTTTTTTCACGCTCAGGTCTGTTGCAGGTAATCCGAGAAAATTGTTACCAATGCTCACCTTCGGTTTGTTGAGTGGATGAGTTATTCAGCAGTTGTGTCAATTTCTCCAGAAGCAGGTACAATTTCACTTGAATCATTTTCCGCTTCAGCGTGCTTGCCAGGAGAAACTCTCTCGATTGATCTGGCTTTTTTCTCGTTCGGTGCGGCAGCATCTAAAACAATAATGCGCCTGGCAACGGCCTCAACCACGTTTCGGTCAATGAACACCTGGTTATGTTTCAAATCACATGCTTTGATATCCACCACCAGGTCAGTACAATTCTTGGATTTCCGCGCTTTGTTGATAAACTCTTCCAAGCTTTCACGAAAATCCCGAGATTGAAGAAAACCATGCACTCGCAATCGCATGCCGCGGCGTATGTGAATCAGCCCATTGGCTCCGCCATTGACCCGGACGTTGATGTAATCGCCTGCATCACGCTCCAGATCTAATTTCTTGGCAGGCAGATCACTATCTCGATAGATCACCAACCGGAAGAACAGATCATCCATAAATTTCCATGGATCACGCACCACGATTCCTTCTAAAACAACATCGTTTATCATTTGACCTCCTTGTTGATGCAACCCTCGTCATCTAGGGTTAAAAAGAAAATGCCGGACAGATCCCAGTGGGTTATGTCCGGCCAACGATAGATTAAGAAGTTTTAAGTTGTCAATCTGAGTATATCAATTACAAGGGGCTTATCCTAGAGGGTCAATTTAATTTCGATAATGACCACATTACTTCCTGATTATAAAATGGATCAGTGTGTGAAAACACGCAGTTTGGCCACTCCGGTTTGAGTGACAAGCATCTTTACGACAAAAGAATTGAGTACCTGGTTCATGGCAGGTGAAAAAGTCCGTTTCCAAATAGTGAGAAACACTAATGGAAAACGTCTCGAAACATGTCGAAATATTATCTGGGATTTTGATTAAATTGATCAATCAAGGATAAAAGACTCTGTAACCCAGGGTATATAATGATGTGGTAGCTAAATGTATCGAAAAGGATTCAAAATGGGTTTTCAGAAACTTTTTCTTGGTGTGACGCTTGTGTTTTTTTTTGGTCGGGTGTAATGCTCCTACAATAACACCTACGCTATCATCTCCAATTCAAAGTTTACCTACAGCTACGCAGGTACCACCCACTCAAACACCGCTCCCTCCTTTCATGACTCTTCAGGAAGGAAACAATCTGCCGAGAACTATTATCCAACCGAAAATTACTGGAGAACTCGACAACAATCGGATTGGTAGCCTCTGCCACCCACCGCCTTGTGTACGTGATGATGATCATATAAATGATGAGTATTTTGCCCTTGGAATTAAGGGTATCCTTCGATTGACTCTCAATGAAATTGAATCCTATTCCATTGAAGATTGGAGCGTATCTGAATTCAATATTTCACCTGAGGATGATGAATGGATCAGCTCTTTAAGCAAGGAGATAACACTTGCATATACATTGACATTTTGGGACAAAGCAAACCATCCTTCAGGATGGGAGGGAATTTCATCCCGATTCCAGACTGAGGAAGAAATACAACGTTATTTGGACTATGTCCGTTTTATCGTTACTCATTTTAAAGACCGAATCCACTATTACGAAATTTGGAATGAACCTGATATTGGTTACCCATTCCAGCATATTGAGGTCTATGACTATATCAACCTAGCCAGAAGGGCGATTCCCGTCATCCGTGAAATCGATCCGGAAGCAAAGATCATGGTTGGAGGTGTCTCTGGTTTCCAAAATCCAGATGCTCGTGCGTATTTGTATGAAATTCTCCAGTCAGACATCATGCTAATGGTGGATGTGATCACCTGGCATCCTTTTTTCGGGGCTTCTCCTCAATACGAGGATGTCAGTGATTATTATTACAACTATCCAGCGCTTGTGCAGGAAATTAAAGACCTGGCATCCTCCCATGGGTTCACAGGAGAATATAGCGCTGACGAACTGACATGGAGAACTCCCGTGAACGCCCTTGCCGATCAACCTTGGGTATATAGTGAAACGATAGCAGCGAAATATTATGCTCGTGCCATTGTGACACACCTCGGAATGGATGTTTCAGTAGGCATTATGGTCGATCCACGGTTAATGAAGATCCGCTCAACAACTGGAAACCTTAGTACTCTTATGGTTGGCGCAAGACCTGAAAGCTTACCCATCGAGGTAGAGTCTCTGGCAGGATATATTCGGAATTATGGATTTTCGATGCTGGACGGGTCTCGACTCATCACGATATGGTCAGATAATACAGCGATAGACGAATATCCTGGTTCAGCCTCTGCCATAACAATTCCAGGTTTTACAAACTGGAACGCCATCGGGATAGATGTTCTGAATGGATTTGAGCAAGAACTTGTTACCAGCAATGAAAATGGAAATCTACTTATTAACAGCTTAATGATAAAAGATTACCCGATTGTCATCAAGTTGATAAAAATGGATAATTCCGAATAATGCATGAACTCCATCGTAACACTCTAACTGGTTACAATCAGTTCTTAATTCATCAGTTTCCTGTTGGAAAGTCTTGTTTTTTCGCCTATTTACGTTGATTATGTTTGCTAATCAATGTGTTATCGCTCGAATTTTCGCTACTCCGGTTTGAGTGACAAGCACCTTGGGAACTACCGATGGAAACAGGATAGATAAATCTGCAGATACTGAAACCCGCACAGTGTTGTCTCCCCCACTGACTTGAATGTTTGTAACAAAAGCATGCACCCCTTTAGCGGATAAGCTGGCTGTATTTGAAGTCACATAAGCTTGAGCGTTCCCCCAGGTTCTTGAAGTGGGAACAAGACTTCCGGTATCTTGAAATACTTGCTGGTTGATCTCAGCGGAAGCGGCAACTGCCGCAGCGTCTGCTGCCTTTGCCACTTCAGAAATGGCATAAAAATACCGTCCGAGTTCAATAGCCAATGCCAGAGCAGGGATCATCACCAACCCAATGAATACCGCCCAGAAAGTCATTGAATAACCACGCCGATCTCGCCACAGCATATTACCAGCCTTCTTGCCTGAATGTAGAATCGGCACGGACAGTAAACGTCTGCCCTGGCAATCCAGGGAACAGGCTGGTCAGAGGAGCCATAAAGTTGGGAACACTGCCGCTGACTTGGATCTTTAAAATGCTGCCGGCACTTCCTCCAGGAGCCAAGACACTGACCGAAGTATTTTCCAGAATCCCAGCCTGGGCGATTGCGTCTCTTGCTCCACTCATGGCATAACAGGCTGGGCATTGCTGCGCCACGCTTCCCATACGTGCACCATGCCTGGCTGCGGCTTGCACTGCCTGTTGGGCATAGACTAACATCCCTAGGTTAACAATTGCCAACATGACCATAATCGCAATTGGAGTTGTAATTGCAGCCTCAAGCAATTCCATCCCACGAGTGTCTTTAATAAACCTCATAATCCTCCTTGAGGAATTATTGATCTGCCAGTTTTTGGAACATCCCCGAAGGGGACATTGCTGGCAGACCTTTGATTTGACTAGATTTTTCCAGCAATATCTGTCACGATGGCAGCGATATTTTGGCCCAGCAACCGGTATGCACCATAAGCCACCAGAACAACTACTGCAATGATCAATGCGACCTCAGTCGACTCGATTCCCCGGTTATCCTTTAGGAAACGCAATGCCAATCACCTCCTTCCTTCTTTAGAAGTATGGATAGAGAACGAACAACAAAGTTCCACAAAAAATTGATACAACAAAAGGAATTTCCCTTTTTTTCTGAAGGCTCGCAATTACACCCTGCACTCCACCGATAAATGATATCGGGATCAGAAAAATTGGATTTCCAAGAACCAGAGCAGCAGCAATTATCAGCTTGACATCCGCACCTCCCAAAACACCAAATTCCCAAAGCACCCACACGACAAGGATGAGAAGGCAAATCAACGTCGCCGCAGGTTGAAAAATTGCAGCAAATGCGGACAACGTAAGAGCAAATGCTAGACGTTTTTCTCGGGGGTTGAAATCTGAGACGTGTGTCAGTGCAATCATCAACAATACTGGAGCCCATAAGCCATTGAAAAGGGCATACACACCTGCACCAACCATCCCGCCAACGGTTAATGGCGTGGGGACCTGGTGGTTGCGGAGATCGTAGACCATACAGGTAAAAAACAGGGCTAAAACGGCGAAATTAGCGATCAGAAGGCGCTCCTATCCATTCTGCATCAGTGCAAGTGCTTAAAAATTAAAGCTGGACTCACTCCTGCGCCCAGAAGGTTCTGTCCAGCCAACGATTAATCAAAGATTGTCTATTAATAATTATAATGACAGAATGAAGTTATCCAAGGTGGCCAATTTCTTGATTCGAGTAATAGCCACTTTTCCGGCTGTCATGGAGATTTTATGATAAATAAAGTGGAAGTAATCATTCCGAACGAACTTATAAAGGAAATTGAAATTTACGCAAAGGTCGAGGGAATCACTCTCAATGAGTTCTTGCTGTGGGCTCTTGGTGAAAAGGTGGGCGAATTGCGTGAACGGCGAGGGGTTAAGAATCTACTTCGGGTTATTCCAAACCAAGCCACTGAAAAAACTCCCTTAGATAAAGCTACACCTCCCACATTTCCTCAAAAACGGCTACTGAAAGCCGAGGAAGTTGCGAAATACCTAAGAATAAGCAAATCAGGTGCCTATCGGTTGATGCAAACTGGTGAAATTCCAGTTGTGAGAATTGGAAAAGTAGTTCGCGTAAGAGAGGAAGACATCGAAAGTTTTGTATTGAACACAAAAGCGTAATCCAGACATTACGGATTAGCCTAAAATAATTATCCCTACTTTCAAGATTAATACCGAGGCTAACAATATCGGCAATCCCGGTAAACGGTGAAGCGTGATTTTCTGTTCCCGTACCATAGATATCAATCCCGAAGCAATCACAACGATTAAGTGAATAACCAGAAACGACATGATAAAGAAAATCCCTGGCCATACCAGACAAACGGTAATTGCACTAACGGCATCTGCGCCACCCCACCACTTCAATTCCCAGGCAGCCCAGAAGCCAATGATTGCCAAAGCTGAAAGTGGTGAAGATTGAATCGAGAGGAATGCCCCCAAAAATAGCAATGGGAGCCAGGTGATTATTCGGCTTAACTCTTCCCAGCCAAATGCTTGAGATATTCTATACCGTTCACTAACAGCTGCAACTAAGACAGCAAGAAGGACTAATGCCCAGTCTCCCTGCCAGATCCGATAAAGACCTGCACCAATGAGAGGGATAACCACCCAGGCGCTATGAGGTATTTCACTTTTTCGGATATCGAACCAAGATACGATTCCCAACCAGGCTACAACAAGGCCAAAGAGTATCCAATTTATAAAACTTCCTTACCTATGGCTTGATCTGATCTTTGATACTGCGGATGTATTCCGCTCCGCTGACCATAAACGATGTATCTAGAAGATCAAAATACCTTGTAGTTCAATCGCAGCATCACAGTAGCAGGTTATGCCGTGCTCATTAACAGCTTGACGAAACTCGATTAGTTTGTTAATGTTCTCCTTGAGAGTGACTTATTGAGTTACATCATTACGATTGATCGTTCCTTGTCGGAGAATCTTATGGAAAATAACATCATTGAAGTGGGTAATGTAACAAAAGTGTTGGGGGGACGTGCTGTCCTTTCAGATATCAATTTCCAGGTTGAAAGAGGATCAACATTTGGGATCTTGGGACCGAATGGTTCCGGGAAGACTACTCTGTTACGCATCTTGTTAGGTTTGATCGTGCCTGAAACCGGTGAAGTCAGGGTGTTGGGACAGAATCCATTAAGCATGACAAGAGCAGACAAAATTGGGATTGGTTTCGTTCTAGAAGATCATGGCCTAAATGAAAGACTTACTGCTTACCAAAATATCGATTTCTTCGCTCAGGTTTATGGATTAGCGAAAGAAAAGCGCAGAGACCGGATTCTTGAAATGCTCGATAAAGTGGACTTGTCTTCATACATAAAGAAACCAGTAGGTACTTTTTCCAAAGGGATGAAAC
>Ga0228536_1000937_pt1 | contig 38262 bp, 34 predicted proteins | sample SJ1Smetagenome_FD_168611 | JGI IMG/M metagenome (GOLD analysis project Ga0228536, IMG submission 168611) | Enriched culture of PCE-dechlorinating microbial communities from Ithaca, New York, USA - SJ1.S | ecosystem: Engineered > Modeled > Simulated communities (microbial... > Unclassified...
GAATTCTCGCCGCTTTCTGCATACCGTTGTTTTTCCATCGCTGCCTCTCAGGGTTGGGATTAGACTGCTCTAATTGAATCATATTTTGCCTAAAACGTCAATTTTGAACTTGTTTTTCAACACCCTCTTTATTCCCACTTTGAATAAAAATAGGTTATGCTTAAGCCTTGTTCGAACAAGGAGGTCAACATGATTGATGAACTGTTAAGAGAGTCCAAACAGCGCATGCGAGGCGCGTTGGACGTGTTGGAAGATGATCTGATGGCGATCCGAACTGGGCGGGCCTCACCCGCACTGATCGAAAGACTGCAGGTTGAGTATTATGGCTCCAGCCTCTCATTGATTCAGCTTGCGTCCATCAGTGTGCCCGAATCCCGTCAGCTGCTCATCCGCCCCTTTGATTCCTCATCGCTCAAAGCCATCGAGCGCGCCATTCAGGCTTCGGATCTGGGCCTTACCCCCAACAGTGATGGCAAGGTGATCCGCCTCAATCTGCCTCCGCTGACAGAAGAGCGCCGGCGCGATCTGGTAAAAATGGTACATTCACGCCTTGAAGATTGCCGTGTTGCCATCCGGAACATCCGGCGTGACAGCCTGAAAGACATGCGTGAATTTGAAAAGGAGAAAATGATCTCTGAGGACGAACTCAAAGGAGGAGAATCGGACTTGCAGGAGCTGACCAACGAAATGGTAGCTCAGGTGGATATCATCGGCGAGCGTAAAGAAACAGAGATCATGGAATTTTAAGGATGTCCGAAATAATCAGACGCGTGCCGGAACATGTCGGCATCATCATGGATGGAAACGGTCGCTGGGCAAAAGCGCGCGGATTACCGCGCCTGGCTGGGCACCGCGCCGGAACAAAGAACTTGCGCCGCATCATTCGTGCTGCCGCCAATGCCGGCATCAAACACCTGACCTTCTACGCCTTCTCCACCGAAAACTGGAGCCGCCCCGAAGAAGAGGTTAGCGGTTTGATGGGTCTTCTGGGTGAATTCATTGAAACGGAAACCCCGGAACTGCATAAGGAAGGCGCGCGTTTGCTTCACATCGGTCATCTTGAGCATCTCGAACCCCAATTACGCCAAAAAATCGAAAACGCGATTCAGCTGACCAAAAACAACACCCGGATTGACGTTATCCTGGCCTTCAGTTACGGCGGGCGAGACGAGATTGTGACCGCTGTACGCAAGATTGTCGCGGCTGGCATCCCGGCTGAGGAGATCACTCAGCAGACCTTGTCCGACAGCATGTTTACGGTTGGCATCCCAGACCCGGACCTGATCATCCGTACTTCAGGCGAGCTGCGTACCAGCAATTTTCTCACCTGGCAGAGCGTCTACAGTGAGTGGGCTTTTCCGCAAGTATTCTGGCCCGACTTTGACGAAGCCGCCCTGGACGAGGTGCTTAAAGAATTCGCCAACCGCGACCGCCGCTTTGGCGGACTGAGCAAGAAGTAATGCTGCGTCAGCGGGCGCTCTCAGCCTTGATTTTCGTGCCCGTTTTTTTGGGTCTGGCATGGCTTGGGGGGACTGCGTTCGATTTATTCCTGCTCATTATCCTGGCAATTGCGGGCTTTGAGTTCTCTCGCATGCTCCAAAACTCAGGCTATAAGGTAGCATACCCCCTGATGATTATTGCGATTGCCGCACTGGTTTTGCCGCGTATGTTCCTGACTGCCTGGGTGGAACCGCTGGCTTGGACGCTGATTCTGGTCTTGTTAGGCGCTTATAGCCTCTGGCAGTACGAGCATGGGGATGACAAAGCCTTTATCAGCCTGGGGCTGCAGGTTTTTGGCGTGTTCTTTATTGGCGTCTTGGGAGCTTATGGCATTTCGCTCAATCAAAGCCAGCCGCATGGAAACCTTTGGCTGCTGGTAACGATCGCGCTGGTGTGGCTGGTGGATGCCGGCGCGTATTTGATCGGCACTCGGTTTGGAAAACGCAAAATCCTGCCCAGGCTCAGCCCAAATAAGACCCTTGAAGGTTTGATTGGCGGCACATTGGTGGGGCTGCTTTCGGGGGTGTTGATTGGCTGGATCCTGCGCACGCCCTTGCCGGAGATGGGGATGCTCAATGGCGCAGGTTTGGGGCTTATCCTGGGTCCCACGGCATTCTTTGGGGACACACTGATGAGCCTGATCAAACGCACACTGGCGGTGAAGGATACCGGCAGCCTGATCCCGGGTCACGGCGGTGTGCTCGACCGCCTGGATTCGATGCTTTGGGCGATGGCAGTGGGGTATTATTTTTTCATGTTTTTTGGTTCGTAAAAAATTTTTTAGAATGTTATTGGGCAGACACGGGGGTCTGCCCCTGCCATATGACCACCCTTGTAGGGGTAACCCCCGTGGTTACCCGTTAAAAGAGCCGGATTGAAAACCGCAATACTCAAAGGGCACGATGTCCGGCATACATTTTACCGCATGAACACCCTTGTAGGGGTAACCCCCCCGTGGTTACCCGTTAAAAGAGCCGGATTGAAAAACGCAATACCCAAATGGCACGATGTCCGGCCTACGGAAAAAGGATGCCTCGTAGGGAACTGGCCTGCCTGTTCCATACTTTACGGTTGGGGGTCTCCAAGGTTGATGCAGGCATCAACCCTACGAGGGCTCCTTGAAAAAATTTAAACCATCCCCTTAAACAAAATGTAAACCATCATTGTCTTGACACAGGCCAAGGACCCTACAAAAGGATGTCCAATCTGCCGGGTTCAAGGACGGAACCCGGCCTACGAATGAGATCGCCGCGTCGCTTCGCTCCTCGCGATGACAGAATTGGAGGAGTAATGCCAATGCCGGGTTCAACCCTTTCAACTGCGCTTCCAGGGCAGGACCGGAATCCGGCCTGCGGAAAACCATGTGAGGGTGACCCCCCGTGGTTACCCATGCAGAAATGTGAAATCAACGTAGAGGCGACGCATGCGTCGCCCCTACCCTGAATACCAAATACCTCAAGAAATGTATTGCCCCGACTATAGGAACACCCATTGTAAGGGTGAACCCCCTGTGCTTACCCGTGCAAACATGTGAAATCCCTACCCAATAGACCCAATAATCCTACATAGGCAAAAAACGTATTGAAATTCGCAATACCCAAAATGCACAATGTCCGGCCGACGAAAGACCCCGTAGGGGTAACCCCCCGTGGTTACCCGGTCGGATGTAAGGCGGAATGGTGTGCAGGCTTGCCCCGCGTATCTGTTCGCGGGGTCTACCACTCCACCAATTTGGTTAAGGTAATAAAAAGGCATGTCAGAGTGAGCCCGCGAAAGGTGAATAGTGGCGCAAGGGTCTGGGGCGGTCTCATTACACAGCTTCGGCGGTACTCCGTCCGACTTACGGTCGTTGTTCTCGGATGGGAAATCCCCTGTGGTAGCCAATAAAAATGCTACTTATTGCCCCAACGCGGCGTCGACGATCTCGCGGGCTTCCTTTTGGATCTGAGCCAGGTGCTCCGCGCTCTTGAGGCTCTCAGCGTAGATCTTGTAAATATCTTCCGTTCCCGAAGGTCTGGCGGCAAACCAGCCATTCTTGGTGGTCACCTTCAGTCCGCCAATTGGCGCCTTGTTGCAGGTGGCGGCGGTGAGCTTCTCCAAAATCGGATCGCCAGCCATCATCTCGGCTTTCACCAGATCCGGCGAAAGGTTGCTCAGGATCGATTTCTGTTTGGCGTTCGCGGGCGCGTCCTGGCGGGCATAGAAACTTCCGCCCAGTTCCGCCTCCAATGCCTGGTAGTGCAAACCTGGATCTTTACCTGTCACAGCCAGGATCTCCGCGGCGAGCAGGTTGAGGATAATCCCATCCTTGTCAGTCGTCCAGGTCTGTCCGTTTTTGCGCAGGAACGAAGCCCCGGCGCTTTCCTCCCCGCCAAATCCGATGCTGCCATCCAGCAGCCCGGGCACGAACCATTTGAAGCCAACCGGCACTTCGCACAGTTTACGCCCAATTTTTTTGACCACTTTGTCGATCATCGAACTGGATACAAGCGTTTTTCCAACCGCAGCCTCAGCCGGCCAGCCAGGACGGTTTTGGAAGAGGTACCAGATCGCCACGCTCAGGTAGTGATTGGGGTTCATCAGCCCCACGCTGGGGGTGACGATACCGTGCCGGTCGTAATCGACATCGTTGCCAAAGGAGATGTCAAAATCATCTTTCATGGCAACCAGGCTGGCCATCGCGTAGGGAGAGGAGCAGTCCATGCGGATCTTGCCGTCTCTGTCCAGGGTCATAAAGGAGAAGGTTGGGTCAACGCGTTTGTTGACCACGTCCAGGTTTAGGCCGTACATCTCCGCCATCGGTTCCCAATAGGCAATGCCCGAACCGCCCAGCGGATCGACTCCGATATGAATGCCCGAGTCGGCGATCGCCTGCAAATCCACCACGTTGATGAGGTCCTTGATGTAGGGTGTCAGCAAGTCAATTTGTTTGGTTGTGTCGGCTGCCATGGCCTTGTTCAGCGGCATCCGGCGCACATCCAACATATCATTAGCGATGATCTCGTTAGCCCGGTTCTGGATCCACTTGGTGGTGACGGTATCAGCCGGACCGCCATTGGGCGGGTTGTACTTGAAACCGCCGTCTTCAGGAGGGTTGTGCGAAGGCGAAATGACCACACCGTCCGCCTGCACGCCCTGGTGGCTGGCATTCCAGGTCAGAATGGCGTGCGAGATAACTGGCGTGGGGGTGTATTGATGCTTCTGGTGGATATGGATCTCCATCGCATTGCCGGCAAATACCTCAATGGCGGTATAGAGTGCTGGTTCTGAAAGCCCGTGACTGTCCATCCCCATGAAAAGCGGTCCGGTGATGCCCTCGCCCCGGCGATATTCGAAAATCGCCTGGCTGATGGCAGCCACGTGGTCATCGTTGAAACTTCCATTCAGCGAACTGCCGCGGTGGCCTGAGGTGCCAAAAGCAACCGCCTGAGCTGGATTGCCCGGTTCGGGGTGCTGCGTATAATAAGCTGAAATCAAACGGGGTATGTTGGTCAACGATTCGATGGGCGCGGGTTTGCCTGCCAGTGGATGAATGCTCATAGGATCTCCTCTTCTTTATCAGGCTTTTGCCTGCTGGATGGTATGAATTCTTCCTGCCCCTTATCGGACTTCAATCAGGGATGCTTCATTTTATCATGCCCCCCATAGAAACTTTTGCAAACTTGTGTCTAAAACCAAAAACACCCCGGGAAATTTGCTTTCCGGGGTGTTGATTTTACGCATTTTGTTGGGAGCAAAAAGCGATGGTTCTCATTCGATTACATAAATCAGATTGGCGTCAAAGGTGACCACAATCTGTCCGGCTGAGACAGGCACGGATGAGTAAGCATCCATTGCCGCGCCGCCGCCCATGCCATAGGGGGAGTAGGGCTGCACATATGAGGTGTTGGACACGTTAATGGACTGAATTTGACCCAATATGACACCTGCTGTCCCTGCAGTTACCAGCGCCTTTGATTGGGCATCCTTGATGGCAAGCTCTCTTGCCTGATCCAGGGCAGCCTGTCGGTTGGCTATGTCGAAGTTGATGCCGTAGATCTGGTTGGCGCCAGCACTTAACGCAGCATCCAGGATTTGGCTCAGTTTGGTCAGGTCGCGTACGGTCACATAAAGGGTGTTTTCCACCGAATAGCTGACGTAGCTGGGTTGACCCATCTGATCATACTGCTGCATGGAATAGACATTGAAGTTAGCAGTTTGCAAATCTTTTTCTTCAACTCCCATCGCTTTCAGCGCATCCGTGATCGCGGTCGCCTGGGTGTTGTTGGCTGCAAGAGCGGAAGAAACATCCTCTGCCTCACTGCGAACACCAATATTGATGTATGCCAGGTCTGGCACGAGCATTACCTTACCAGTTCCAGTCACACTCAGCGTGCGAAGTGGAGCAGTCACTGATTGAGGGGAAGTGTTAGTTGCATCGGCTGGCTGAACTGGCAGCATAGTACAAGCTGAAAGTCCAAGAGTGGCGACTAACAGCAAAGCAATAAATGTGAAAACGTGTTTCTTGTTCATCTTATTCTCCTTAGATGGTATTAATCTGTGCTTTAAACGTCGGATGCGGGTCTTTTGTTCCAATTTGCTTCCCCGGCTTGGATATAATAAGGAAACGCACTGCCCATAAGGAGATTATGCCGGTAAATTATGCTCAGTTAGAACACAGCCAGGGTCAATTTGCAGCTCAATACGCTGCCTGGCAGGCCGAACAAGCCGCCCGCTCTGAGGAGTTGAAAGGCCTGCTTGCGGATGCCGCGTCCGATCCTGATCTGCTGCGCCAGGCAATTGAGGAGGCTGAACAACAACTAACCAACCTCTACCTGGCAAAACCGACCAGCGAGCCGATCCTGACCCACCGCCCACTGCCCCAGGCACCTGGGAGCTACACCCTGATTGCAGCCGACGGCTCGCAGATTGTCCCCAACCGTCATCGCGCCCTGCAGTTTGGCGTGGTCAACGTTGGCCTGATCAAGGTGCACATTGGCAGCGGGGAAGCACCTGAGATCAGGGTGGAAACTGAATTGCTTGCCATGGACCAGATCCTGAGCTCTGAGGGTACTCTGATTGGCGAGGATGAGGTGGCGCTCCTGCGCGATCTGGCAGAACGCAAATTGATCCGCCAGGCAGTCTCGCCTGAAGACCTCGAGCCAATCATCACCCTTACCGATGGTCCGCTGGATGTCTTCTATCGTTCAACTATCCAGGGCGACCGGGGTCAGCAGGTACAGCAAGAGGTCTTCGAAATCGACCAGGACCTGCGGCGCCGGGGTGTGGTGACAGCCGGCTATATCGATAAGCCCGGTTCTGCCATGCTCAGCCGTATGCTGGCGATATTTCATTGCAAGCGTCAGGGCTTACCGCTCGAATCCAACAATCGTGAGCTCAACCTGAGCGACCGCTTCGTCTTGCAGGAAATTCTGCGTCTGCCAGGGGAACGCTCTGCGATCTTCGAAGCCATCACCCGTAGCGCCAGGAAGCCCGCAAACAGTTTGCCGGTGGCATTCTTTTACTTGAATGTCAGCGGTGTTGCAGATGAGCCTTACCTGACGCGCGTGGAATTCCCCTTGTGGGTTAGCCAAGTGCCGGGCCTGGTGGATAAGCTGCATGCGGTCATCTACAAGGAAGCCCAGGTGCTTGATTCTCACCCTTACCCCTACCTGCTGCATCGTTCCCATGAGCTGGCAATTGTTAAGCGAATTGAAGCGGATGAGGTCGAAGTGATGCTCCAAAGCCAGCTTGATCCTCAGTTCCGTATCCACCAACAACGTTCAAACAAAGATTACCTGAAAGGACTCTCATGAGCGATTCGTCCCGTTCGATCCCCATTGGCAAACTCCTGCGCGCCGACAACAGCCAGTTTGTAGCAGGCTGCCGTGTCCGGGAATTGGAAACCCCGGCGTTTGGCTCACTGGTCAGAGCCTCGCTCGAAGATCAGACCGATGTCTACGGACTGATCACCAACATCAGCATCAACGACGACGGGTTCGTGCGGCAGCTTGTATCGGGGGTGAGCATCCCGGGGGAATACACTGCCGACAACCGCTACAACCGTAATCTACCAGTTGAGATCCATGTGCTCACGATTGGCTACCGGAACGATGGCGAGATCCACCACCACTTGCCGCCCCGTCCGCCGCTCAGCCTGGACCAACTATTCCTGTGCGACTCGAGCGAAGTGGCGCGTTTTACCAGCCACGGGTATTCCTACCTGCGCCACATCCTGCGCCTGGCAGACCAGCCGATTGAAGAGCTGCTTGTGGCGCACCTCAGCCAGGCACGCCGCGTGCAGGATTCGCTGGGCAAGCCCGACTGGTACGAAGCAGCTTGCCAGAGATTGATCGTCCTGTTAAGAGATGACTATCCGCGCCTGACCCAGGTGTTGGACGCGCTATCAGAATTGGAGTAAGGCATGATGGAACCACGAGCAGATTTCAGCACTGAAAACCCGCCTATCGGCTTTGTAACTGGTGGTGGCCTTGAAGCTAACCTGCAGGTGAAGCTGACTGTGCCAGCACAAACGGTCCAGGAAGGGGCTTTTGTAGTGATGGATAGCGGCACACTGCGCTTCTATGGCTTGGTGACAGATCTCCAGCTGGCAGCCATCGATCCCAATTACGCCAGCCAGCTCAACAGCGAGCGCTTCAACCCGCGCCTGGGGCAGTACCTCAACCAGAACACGCTCTACACCAACCTGGCAGTCATGCCCGCCCTGATGCTCGACCGCGGTCCGGACCCAGCCAGCCCGGAATATGCCGTCTGGGCGCAAAACCGGCCTGAAATCAGCAAACCCATCACGGTGAAGACCGTGCCCGACCACCACGCGCCGGTCAAGCTGGCCAATGCCGAAGATATTGCCCAGATATTTGGCAGGGAGGATGGTAAGACCATCTTCCGCGTTGGCGAGACGCGCGAACAGGGGCATGCGGTCTGCCTTAACCTCGAGAAGCTCGTCCAGCGATCATCGGGAATTTTTGGCACGACTGGTTCGGGTAAATCCTTCCTGGCGCGCATGATCCTGGCGGGTTTGATTCATGCCAACAACGCATCCGCCCTGATTTTTGATATGCACAACGAATATGGTCCCTCAAGCACATCCTCCGATACTGGTCAACCGGTGGTTGGACTCAAGGAGAAGTTCAAGGCACGCGTAAGGTTGGTGGGCTTGGGTGCCGGTACGGATTTTGGGGCTATGAACGCGGATTTCCAGCTCGAAATTGCGCACAAAGACATCACCGCGGAAGATGTCTTGCAACTGAGCCAGACCCTGAACCTCAAAGAAACCACCGCTGCCACGCTGGATGCCTTGCAGACCAGTTTTGGGGAAGACTGGTTCACGGAATTTCTGCGAATGCGCGGAAAAGCCACCGAAGAAGATGAGGAAGGCAAGCGCCATGCCGCGGCAGATAGTGTGGAAGCCTGGGCAAATGAGGCGGGTGTGAATGTGATGGCGGCAGAAAGTCTGCGCAGCAAACTTAATCGCCTGATGAACCGACCCTACCTGGTGGACAGCCCCGCGAGCAACGGGCTGGCAGAGATTATCGACAGCCTCCAGAAGGGGCGGCACGTGATCCTCTCCTTTGGTCGCTATGATTCAGAGCTCGACTACCTGCTGGTTACCAATCTGATCACGCGCAAAATCCGAGACACCTGGGAAGCTGCCACCAGCCAGTATCACAAGGATAAAAAGCAGGAGCCTCGTCCGCTGGTGGTGGTGGTGGAAGAAGCCCACAAGCTGCTCAACCGCGAGATGGCATCGCAAACTATTTTCAGCACCATCGCGCGCGAAATGCGTAAGTATTATGTGACCCTGCTGATCATCGACCAGCGTCCGTCGCAGATTTACGACGAGGTTATGTCGCAGCTTGGCACGCGCATTTCAGGAGCTCTCGGGGATGAGGATGACATCAACGCGGTGCTCAGCGGTCTGGCGGGCAGAAGCTCCCTGCGCGGCATGCTTGCAAAGCTTCAGCCTAAAGAGGAAGTGCTGATGCTCGGCTGGGGGGTGCCCATGCCTATTCCCATCCGTTCACGGCGCTACGATGAAAAATTCTGGCAGGAACTCCTTAAAGATGAGAAGCCAAAGCCTGCCACCACCGCGGATTACAACAAGTTATTAGGGTTTGGTGACGATGATACCGATTAAACTGCGCATCACAGGATTCACTTCCTACCGCAAGCCAGTTGAGATTGATTTTTCCGGCTTCAGCCTGGCATGTATTTCCGGTCCGAATGGTGCCGGGAAATCCTCCCTGCTGGACGCCATCACTTACGCGCTTTACGGGGAAGCCCGCCGGCGCGACGAGGCGATCATCAACACTGGTTCGCAAAAGGCAGAAGTTCAGCTGGACTTTGAATATGAGTCCCAAACCTATCGCATTGTGCGCAGCATCACGCGCGGCAAAGGCAGCCAGCTCGATTTTATAATTTTTAATCCTGCCGGCGGAGAGCAGGGCACCTGGAAAATCCTGACTGAGTCGACTTTGCGCGCCACCCAGGCGAAGATTGAAAGCACTTTGCGGCTGGACTATGAGACCTTTGTGAATGCCGCATTCTTTTTGCAGGGCAAGGCTGATTCTTTTGCCACCCAGCGTCCGGCTGACCGCAAAAAAATCCTCTCGAGCATCCTTGGGCTCGACCAATGGGAGGTCTACCAGGACTACGCAAAAGCCCGCATTCGCGAAGCAAAAATCGACCTGGACGTCCAGGAGCGCAAGTTGGCTGAGATCCAGGCAGAAATCGATCAGGAAGCACTAAAACGCGCAGAATATCAAGCCGCTGAGCAGGAATTGAAGGCGGCCTCAACCGAAGTGGAGCTGCAAACCGCGCGCTACCAGCAGCAGTTGGCGCAAAAAGAAAAACTGGAGGCACAGCAGCAAACTGTCAGAGCGCTGGGCAGTCAACTGACAGCCGCCGAGAATCGCATCGAGAGCTTTGAAAAGCAGAAGTCTGAACGCTTGGCGCGCCTGCAGGTGCACCAGGACACGATTGCGCATGCTGAGGAAATTAAAGCTTCATATGATGCCTATAAGCAGCTGCTTGAGCGCCTGCGCCAGGCGGAAGCCCAGGCGGAACAATTTCGCCCTATAGAAAGTGAACTCAAAGCCTTCCGTCAACAGCTTGAGGTGGAAAAGCAGCGACTCAGCACCACCACTGAGCACCTCCGCCAGGAAGAAGCCCGCATTCACCAGGCCGCAGTAGACGCCCGTGGATTGGAGCAGCAGCGGCTGGATATTGGGCAGATGGTTTCAACCTTGACCCGGGAAATTAGTAACGCGGCTGACCTGGAAAGTTTGCTGACAGCACTCGAGACTAAAAAGAAAGCCCTTCAATTGGAAAATGGTGAGCTGAAGGCACGCATGGAAGACCTGAGCGACCGCATAAAACAGCTGGCGCAAGTTGATGATGCCACCTGCCCCGTTTGCGGTCAGCCGCTAACGCAGGAGCATAGCGTTGAGCTCAGCGCTGAACTGACTGCCAAAGGCACCTCCCTGGGGGATCAATTCCGTGCCAATAAGAAGGCGCTTGAAGAGGCCGAGGCGGAGGAGCAAGCTCTGCGTCAGGCGCGCCGCAATCTTGAAAAGAATAAGTCTGAATTGGTGCAGTACCAGAATGAGATTGCCAAACTGGACTTGCGCCTGCAGGAAATTCAGAAAGCAGAGCAAGCCTGGCAGGCAGAAGGCGCGTGCAACCTTGCAAAGGCAGAGGGTCTGCTCAAGGCGGACGATTTTTTGCCGGATGTGCGCGTAAAGATTAGGGAAGTGGAAGCAAGGCTGGCTGAACTGGGTTATGATGCCCGCGCCCACCAGCAGCTCAAGGCAGAGGAAGAAGCGGCACGCCCTGCGGTGGATGCCTATAACCGCCTGCAAACGGCTCAAAGCGCTGTCGAAGAGCTGCAGGCTGGCCTGGCAGACCTGGCCGCGAACATTGATGCCGCCACCGTTGAAAAGGGGCAGCTGCAAGCTGAATATGATTCCAAAGCCGCTGAACTGGCCGCCGCCCAGGCGGGCTTGCCGGATATCAGCCAGACCCAGGCTGCCCTTACCAATGCCAAATTAACCGTCTCCAGGGTGCAAATGCGCCTTGGCGGGATTCGCCAGCAACTTGCCACGATCGAACAGCAGAAACAAAGCCTCGCCACGATCAGGAAGGATGCCGAAACTACCCGCCGCACAATCCGCGACCTCGAGCAGGTTCTAAAAGCCTTTGGCAAAGATGGAGTGCCGGCGATGTTGATCGAGCAGGCGATCCCTGAACTGGAAGACCAGGCTAATGAGATCCTCAGCCGGCTTTCGGACCATACTATGAGCGTCAGTTTTCCAACCCAACGTGAATATAAAGACGCCAAACGCAGCGACAAACGCGAAACACTCGACATCAAAATAAGTGATGGTGGGTCTGAGCGGGAATATGAAACCTTCAGCGGCGGCGAAGCCTTCAGGATCAATTTTGCTATCCGCCTGGCACTTTCGCGCGTGCTGTCGAAACGGGCAGGTGCCAAGCTGCAGACGCTGGTAATCGATGAGGGCTTTGGCAACCAGGACGCGCAAGGGCGCCAGCGCTTGGTTGAAGCGATCAACCTGATCCGCCCGGACTTTCGAAAGATCCTGATTATCACGCACATTGAAGAGCTTAAGGACTTCTTCCCGGATCGGATCGAAGTCACCAAAACCCCTGAGGGCTCCCAGGCGGAAGTGTTGGTGGGGTAGCGGGCACTGCTTGGTCCAATCGATTTCTTGATTAGGAACATACCAGCCAGCTTGCGGCTGTCATTCTGAGCTTTTTTGCGAAGAATCTATTTCTCAGCAGTAAGTTGGATTGCGTACCTAACCTGGAAGAGTAGCGGAAAGGGTCCAATCCGACATTTCCTGTCATTCTGAGCCTCTTTTGCGAAGAATCTTTCAGTTAAAGATCAGATCCTTCACTGCATTCTGGATGACAAAAAAATTCGGGGTGACAATGAATTCCCCAGTTATATTGTCGGAGTGAGCAAGTGAGGCTCATTCCAACCTACGAGTAATATGGTCCACCTGTGCCATAGCCACGTCGCGTTCGCTCCTCGCGATGACAGGTGGTGGAGTTAATAAGTCATCTCTTGCGCTTGTAGGGTGGGCAGGCGTCATACAGCCTGATTCCACTTTAATCTCTTAATAGCCTACCCACCGTTTCATTCCGCCTGCCATGTCGGAGTTGGCAGAAAAGGCTCATTCCGACCTACGAGTAATATGGTCCACTGTGTCATAGCCACGTCGCGTTCGCTCCTCGCGATGACAGGTGGTGAAGTGAGTAAACAAGTCATCTATTGCGCTTGTAGGGTGGGCAGGCGTCATACAGCCTGATTCCACTTTAATCTCTTAATAGCCTACCCACCGTTTCATTCTGCCGGCCATATCGGATTGAACACACCTTGCAGGGAACTGTCCCACCTGTGCTCCTGTAGGGAAAAGGCCTGCCTTTTCCTAAGCGGTCCACTCACCACGCCATCCTGGTTGAGGCTGGCCTCAACCCTACACTGCCCGTTCCTAATCACAATGGTCGAGACGGGCTATCGACCAATCGTAAAAATTGGCTTTGCCAGCGGTCGAGGGCAAGCCATCGTCTCTACAAAAGGGTGTCCAATCTGCCGGGTTCAAAACCGGAACCCGGCCTACAAATGAGATCGTCGCGTTCGCTCCTTGCGATGACGGGCATGAATGCTAAACGGCTGCTTCGGGCTTGATCTTAATCAACGCCAGGGTTGAGAAGAGGAACAGAAACCCGTAGAGGCTCATCAAAAGCACATAGCCGGATCCATCGCCAATTGGTCCGCCGATGTAGGCTCCAACTGCACCAGCTCCCGCTCCAGCCAGGTTCGAGATCCCCAGCCAGCGTCCTGCCTCTTCCTTTGGCACGATCGAAGTTCCGAGCGCCCAGTTTGAGGAAAAGAACATACCCGTTGCCAGCCCGATCATGATGCCCCCAACATACATCACAGGGATGCTGCGGGATAAAACCACCACAACTGTCCCCAGGGTAGCCAGCAGCCCGCTGACCAGCAAGAGCCGTTTGGCGCCAAATTTGTCCGTCAGCCAGCCAGAGGGAATCGAGATCACCAGGATAGCCACGCCTACCACCATCATCAGCAGGGAAGCTGGCTGTGCTGCCGCGCTGCCTTGCAGCTCCGGAAAGCGCTCCTGGATAAAATACAGCACAAAGCCGGCAAGGTTGTTGGCTCCAACTAAAAAAGCCAGGCGGTTAACCACCCACCAGGTAAAACTTGGGCGTTTATTGGCTTCTTTGCCGAGGCTGATCTGCACTGAGGCGATCACCCCGAGCACCACAGCCAGCAGCATACCTGCCACACCCACCACGCCGATAAGCACCAGCGACAAGGATCCTTTCAGTGCCAGGAGGTGCGGCAGCAGCCAGCGCACTCCAGCCCCGACCAGGAGGATCACCATTGTGAATAAACCGGTCATTGCCACCAGGCGCAGGATACCCGTCCAGTCCATTGGCTTTGCCGGCTGCTTTAGGGGCGTTTCCCTCACCATCATGGTCAGAATAGTAGTCACGATAAACACAGCGATCATCGCCAGAATGGCTCCCCAAAGGTTGCCCACGGAAACCATCCTGGAAATGGTAAAAGCAACCACAATCAACGGCAGCGGCAATTCGAAGAAAGCTTTGATGCCTGAGTATCTTCCTCGCTGAGAAGGCGGCACCAGGTCCGGGATCAGACCTTGGGCGGCTCCATGCCCGAGGTTGGAAGCGATCATCGAGAAGACAATCACTGCAAAGAGAGCCTGGTAACCAGCCATGCCATCCAGGCTGCCCGCAATCCAGCCCACACCGAGGAATGCAATGATTTCCAATATCGTGCTGGCCAGAATGAAGGGTCTCCTTCTGCCCCAGCGGGAAGTATTGTGGTCCGAGAGCATTCCCGCAACAGCCTGCACCAGCAGCGCTACCATCAACGAAACCAGACGCAGGTTGCCGTAACTTGTCCCTTTGGTCTCATCCCCAACGAACTGCTGCACCAGCAGCGGCACAATCAGCGGCGTCAGGGTCTGACTTCGCAGTGTCAGCGCAAAATAGTAGATATTGATCGTGATGGCATCATACCAGTGCAAGGGTTTTTGGGCAGTTGTCTCACTCATGGAAGTCTCCGTTTCAGGATTTGTTTGGAAGCAAACGGTTGCGAAAACCATGTTCAACTTCCCAAGGATAAATGATCCAGGCATCTGTGGTTGCGCCGTAATAATCCGGTCTGCTGGAATCGAACAGGTTTCGGTACGGATTGAAGTGCAAGACGCAGGTGGATGGCAAACCCCCGGCTGCCGCCACGCGTTTACGGACTGCGGTAATTGTCCGCCCGGAGCCCCAGACATCATCCACGATCAGGACGCGTTCATCTTTCAAAGCAACATTGTCCGGGAACTGGAGAAACTTAGGCCACGCCAGGTAGCGGGATTTGGGCTGTCCGGCGCTTTCAAGGGGGTCATAAAAATCGACTGAGGCGGTGTAGATATTGCAGATATCCATGGCTTCTGCCAGGAATCCTCCCGGCACAATGCCGCCGCGCGTGATCATCAGCAGCACCTTGTATTGGTGGTCGAATTGCTGCATGAGGTTGTCGATCAGGCGATGGACGTCATCCCAACTGATCAGTTCCTGGCGTTGATTCATAGTGAGGCTCCAAGAAGGCTATTTTTATGCCTGTTTACAGGCTCAGACTCAAATTATAGCAGGTCAGAGGGCTCAATCTGAACCTGCCAGCCGCGTAAGGGCAGGGAATCCAGCAAAGGCTGCGGATTCGGGCCGCGCAGGATGATCTGCCAGCGGAATTGCCCGGCGACCTTGCGATAATATGCCGGTACCGGACCAATAAAGCTGGTTTGCCGCATCTCCCGGGCAGAAATCTCAGTTCTCAGCAAGCCTGCCATCATTTGCGCCTGGCTTTCTGCCTTAGATTCTACTGAGTGGCGGTATTCCAGCCGGATCAAACGGGAGTAAGGCGGATAGTTCAGAGCTTTGCGCAGTTCGAGCTCCTGCTTGTAAAAACCCTCAAAATTATGCCGGGATGCAGTCTGGATGACGTAATTCTCAGGCTGGTAGGTTTGCAGAACCACTTGCCCGCCCAATGGACTCCTGCCAGCCCGACCGGCAACCTGCGTGAGCACCTGGAAGCTGCGCTCGGCGGCGCGATAATCCGGCAGATTCAGACCGACTTCCGCCAATATGATCCCAACCAGGGTCACCAACGGCAAATCCAGCCCCTTGGCGAGCATTTGCGTTCCGATCAGGACGTCCGCCCGGTGGGCGCTGAAATGCGAGAGGATCAGTTCGTGCTCGCCCTTTTGGCGCGTTGTGTCGGCATCCCAGCGCAGAAGACGCGCTTCAGGGAATTCTTTTTGTACCACTTCTTCAAGACGTTCGGTTCCCAATCCCAATTGACGGATCTGGGTGCTGCCACACACCGGGCATTTTTTGGGCATCTGGCGGGTGTAACCGCACAAATGGCAAATCAAGCCCTGCCTCGCGCCGTGATAGACCAGGGGTTGGTCGTCCCGGGGGCAGCGCAGCGTATAGCCGCATTCACGGCAAAAGACGTAGGTTGCCTTCCCGCGCCGGTTCAGGAACAAGATTGCCTGCTGACCAGCCTGAAGTGTCAGGGCGAGCTTGTCACGCAGCGTCTTGGAGAGCACGCTGCTGTTGCCGGCTCTAAGCTCCGCGCGCATGTCCACCACGTTCACTTTTGGCAGCTCCAGCGTGAGCAGTTCATCCGCCTTGCCTGGCTGCGCGGTTTCACCGCGGTGTGCCAGAATGCGGTTCGGCAGGCTCAGCAGGTTTATTTCTCCACGGCGCGCGTCGAAATATTGGGTTATGCGGGGGGTGGCGCTGCCGAGGATCAAATTTGCGCCGCTCATCTTTGCCAGGGCTTCAGCAGTCTCCACAGCATGATAGAACGGCTCGCGCTCGGTTTCATCATAAGAGTCATGATCACATTCATCAATCGCGATCAGCCCCAAATTCGGCAGGGGCACAAATAGCGCGCTGCGCGAACCGACAATCAGCTTCAGGTCTCCGCTGCGAGCTCTGCGCCAGGTGTCGTAGCGTTCACCGTCTGAGAGCTTGGAGTGGTAGAGACCGACCTGGTTGGGAAAACGCGCCATAAAACGCCGCACGGTTTGGGGAGTCATGGCGATCTCCGGCACCAGCATCAGCACCTGCCGTCCCTGCGCCAGCATTTCCGCGGCTGCCCTCAGGTAAATCTCAGTCTTGCCGGAGCCGGTTACGCCGTGGAGCAGGGTAGGTTTCTGGTCAACCTGCCCCAACCCCAGCTTAATTTGCTGCCAAACTTTTTGCTGGTCCGTAGTGAGGGTTGGGATAACGTCCGGCTTGACCTGGATTTCTTCCAAAGGGTCGCGCCAGACTTCGGTCTCGTTGAAGTGCAGAAAGCCTGCTTCAGCGAGGACCTTCAAATCAGCATAACCAGCGCCGGTTTCGGCATAGATCCACGAGAAATCAATTGGGAAAGCTTCCTGTGCCAGTAGATCCAGCACCTTTTTTCGGCGCTGCTGGGTTGTATTATTTTTCCCAAGCTGCTCAATGGTAAGAGCTTCAACAGCGGCAGGGGGCAAGGAAAGGGCTGCGGTGCGCAGCGTTTTTGGGGCTATGCCTGGCGGCGGTAGAACATTGCCTGTACGCACAAGCCCTGCTGACCGTAATTTCTCCAAACTGCCGCGCCACTCTATCTTGCCGAAGGCATGATCCAACTGCCTGCCGCGCAAGGGTCCGCGATCTTTCAGCAGCTTCAAAAGCCGTTTTTGCACAGGCTTGAATGCGCTTTCATCGTATCCGTCCTGCGCTGTGAGCATTACGATGATATCCGCCCGGCGTGATAAGCCAACCGGGATCATCAGGTTAATGCAGGCTCCCAACGGCGCGTACCAGGCCTTCGCCATCCACTTTGCCAGGCTCAATTGCGTCTCTGCCAGGACTGTATCTTCTGATAACACTGCCTGGATTGGCAGCAGTCCTTCCACATCGCTTTCATCCAACAAACTCAGCACCACGCCCTGAACAACCTGCTTACCAAAAGGGACTGCCACCAGGCAGCCAGGTTGAAGGGCGTCGCCGATCTCTTCGGGGACCAGGTAGTGGTAGCTTTTGTCAATCTGGGCTAAATTGATGCTTACATCGGCGAAGGGTTTCACACGCAGCCTGCCATCAGGGGGTGATGATAACCAGGAAATCAGCGGCGAAGTACATCCGGGTGTACTGATTATTGGGGATATCCGTGTTGTTGATCAGATAATTCATCCAGACGTTCGCCTGGGTGCTCTGACCGGTCATCTGGTCAAACTCGTTGAAGCTGAAGAATGGGCTGAATCGGGCTGCGGAAGCGCTTACCCGGTCCATGTCAATGTAAATTTGCGTCCAGCCATTCGGGTCCAGGATGATGGGATGGTCTGCTAATACGATTACCTGGTCGGGCAGGTTGCGCAGTGTTGTCTCAAAATCCGGCAAACGTATGGTTTCAAAGAGCGGCGCGCGTTGGTCCAGCGGCAGGCTCCAGTCCAGGTGTAATTTCCAGGGTTCAAATGGTTGGTCCGATTTTTGGGTTCGCAGGCTGATATAGGAGGATCCGTCTGCCGGCATACCTGCTATCGCAACATTCTGCCCGTACAAGCCGGTCAGCACCAGTTTGACTTCCAGGTTGGTTTGGTCAAAAACGTGTCGTACCCGCAGGTAGTAAACGGTGACATCCTTCCCAAGAATCCTGACAGTCTCGCTGTGGATGCCGCGATCCATGAGTTGAAAGCTAACCATGGCGCTGAGATTGCGCAGGCTGCCATCCTCGCGGTTGTCCCGGCGGGTGATGTAGTGATAGCCGTAGTCCACTGTTTGCTGCCCGCCGGCAGTCAGGGGGAAAAGCGTCGCCAGTCGGGTGGGGATGGGCGTGGGCGTGGCAGTGTTTGTGGCGGTCGGGACGAGCGTTGAGGTTGCGGTTGCGGTGGCAGTGGGGGTCATCGTCACCGTGGGCAATTGGGTTGGCGTTTGCGAAGGAGTGGGCGTGATGCTGGCAGTTGGCAGAGTGGTAGGAAGTGCCGTAGGCCTGCCCTGCAGGGGTTTTTGGCATGCGCCCAGGTTGAGCGCAACCAGGATAAGAACCAACAAGCCTGCCAGGACCCTGAGATGACGTTTAATCATGTTCCGCTGCCTTTCCGGTGGAAATTACCGCTGAAAGGTACCCCACCACGCTGCTTCGATCTCCTGTTACAGCAGCAGAAGTGCGATAATCGGCGATGGTAACCTGGTCTGCCCCCAGCAGACGCAAGGTTTGCAGTACGGTTGCCATTGGGGCAAGACCACAGGCTTCCATTTCACCACGTTTTTTGTGTTGATAAAACGTATCAAGGTCGAATTCCTGCACAGCCTGGGCAAGATTGCCGTCCAGGCGGTTGGCTACCCTTTCGGAATAAAAATGGGATAAGTCACTTGATGCTACTAGCAAGGTACGTTCTTCCTGAGGGAAGCTCCGGATCAGCTTGACCAGGGCGGCTGATAAGAGGCGCACCAATGATGCAGACTGGTCCACCATCATCAGCGGAACAAGCCCAAAACCTGCAGGCAGGGTTATCTGTAGAAACGGTAACTCAATTTCCAGGGAGTGTTCCTGGTCTCTCCGAATCGAAACCAACTCGGGTCCCTCTTCTTCTTTTAACAGCGAGTTAAGCCTGCCGAGCGCTTTACGGTCCACTGGCACAAGCCCAAGCGGGGTCGCGTAGGAGTCATGGGCTGTGGTCAACAGAGGCTGACGGTATGGCTGGTGGGAAGGAGAGAGGATGATCACGCGCGCAAATTGCCGGCCTTGAAGCGCTTTGAAGGCATGCGCGGCAGTTAGACCAGAATAGATGTACCCGGCATGGGGCACGATTAAACCCAGCGGCTGCCCCTCAAACCGGGGCAACACAGCTTCTTCCAGGAAACCTTCGATCATTCTGCGCAATACCTCCGGTTTACCGGGGTACCAGCTTCCGGCGATAGGCGAAGGGCGTGGGTCAGTCAGCTCTGCGTGGTCCATGTTTTAATTGTAGCACGCTCGCGGTATGCGGAGCAGGACATAATAAACAAAAACCCACTTTGTGATGTGGTTTTTTTGTGCTTTGATTTATGAGGGTTCTACCCTCAAGGTCAGTGGGAAAAGCTTGCTTATTCCTTTGCGGCACGATATCCCAGCCGGGTCCGGTTGAAATATTGGTTATAGTCAGTCCACAACCTGACCAACTGCTCCAATTCTTCTTCAGAATGTTCCTGCAAAAAGTTTTTGAACGAGGCTTTGATACTGTCCACAATCCCCCGGATAACCTTGTGGCCCTCATCGGTCAGAGAGATGTTCCATTCGCGGCGATCTTCCATATTACGCTCACGCTGCAGCAGGGAGTCCTGTTCCAGGGATTGGCAGACGCGGCTGAGATTGCCCGGGTTCATTCCCAAGATCTCTGCCAGGTCACTCAATCTGACCTTCTCCTGGATAAAGATTTGCAGCAGGGCGCGACCTTGCAGACGGGATAGTTTGTTTTGGGAACTGAACTCGGTCATCATGAATTCAGTATTGACTGAGGCATCCCGCAGCAGGTCCCAGATGCGAAGGCTAAGATCTTTTTCTTCCATAATTTTCCTCTTCATTGTCTATTAATCTTATTTTATTTCACAATTATATCCAAAACATAATGGTTTTTTTGAATTAGAACAACGATTGTGGAATCAGGGAAGTGAGCTTGCTTTGGCCCGGATTAAAAGGAAGCCTGCAGTACCGGTCATGCCGAGCTCTTTCCGCAGCTGGTCGTTGGTCAGCTCTGAAAACAACCCCACACCGGCGCGACGCGGGTCGTAGAGCAGTTCCTCCTGGATTATAAAACCTTCCCCCTTGTTGATGTTGGTCACACTGTAAGCCCTGCCGCGCTCGTCCACCCTGGTCACCACCAGCATATGGTCGAAGCCGTCATATTTGGAAATTCCTTTGCGGACAAACAGGTAGAGCCAGTCTCCTGGTTGGAGCGGATTTTTCGCCCAATCATAGCTGCCGACGCTTTCATTGACGAAAACGTAGTCGTAGTCTGAACGTGGGAAGAAATATTTATCCAGAATGTCAAGACCGTGGCACTCTGGAATATCCTCACGAGGGCAAAGCAGCCACATCTCGTGGGGGTTGGCATCCTCAGGTAAATAACCGCCATCCCGCATAATCGCAACCGTCAGCGGACCGCAGGCATTATCGGCTGATTCATGTGGTCCTGAGGCAAAATCGATTTCACGCGCCACTAAATCTGCTTCTTCTGCCGTATCCGCCAGGTAGTGCAAACTGGCTTCAAAAAGCCTGGCTTCACGCTGTTGTTGGAGGGTGAGTGTTGCGGTTGGGGGAACAGGGGTGGCGCTGGGGATGGGCGTATTTGTGCGGGTGGAGGTTGCGGTTGCTGTTGGTGTTGGTGTGCGGCTGGGAGTTTGCGTTGCTGGCGGCATTGAGGGGCTGGGGCTGGGCGTGTTGGGGGTTACCACGCAGGCGGAAAAGGCAAGCAGAGATATTAGCAGCAAGTGCAAGCTCCGAATTCTCATTGCAAAAAATCCCATGGGTTTACGCGTCCGTATTTGTCGCTGCGCAGCTCAAAATGCAGGTGCACGCCGTCGGCAGCGCCAGTGTCTCCCATTCCGCCAAGCAGGTCCCCGGCATAAACTTCCTGCCCGCAGATCACATCTACTGTTGCCAGGTGACCATAAAGCGATTGCCAGCCGAAGCCATGATCCACGACGACCATATTCCCATAGCCCCAATCATTCCAGCCCGCATACACAACAACGCCGTTATCTACCGTTCTGACGGGATCCCCCATCTCCCCGACAAGGTCAATACCAAAATGATTCGCCGATGGGGCATAGTCGTAGCCGGAGAGAGTGTGGTTTTCCACAGGCCAGCGAAAGTTCAGGGTTCCAACCACGCCGTCATAACTTTCAGTACAGGCTCCGGGTCCCACGTTGACAGCGGTTGCCGGCTCTTCGCGGGTAATCCTCGGAGTACGCCAGTCGGTAAATTCGCCCTTTCCACCTGGTATCACCAGCATGGTACCAGGGGTGATATTCGGAGAGGCATAATCACCCAGGCTGGCAGCCGTCAGGTGGTTGCCCCGGAAATTAATAATCTCATCGGGTGTGACCTTGTAAAACTCCGCCACGCCATTCAAGCCCTCGCCAGCACTCCAGCGGTGCAATGTTCCATCCACCGGCGAGATCAGCAATTGCTGACCGGGATAGATAAAGTGTGGATCGTCGCCCAGGACGTAGCGATTGCTCCAGAGGACAGTTTCTGGCTTGAGATTAAAGCGCTCCGCGATCGAAAAAAGATTGTCACCTGCCTGCACGATGTAATTGACAATTTCTGTGCGGGCACGCATCGGCAGCACAGTATCCAGGTTCACATCGCGCCGAATCGCGTCGCTTTCCACTGCTGGTTCCGCGACCTGAGCAAAGATCATTTCTAGATCCGATGGCAATGGCTGCGTTGCGGAAACGGCCTTTACATCCGCGGCTCTTTGACCTTCTACACTGACGTAATATCGGCTCATCACCCACACTACAAGCGCCATCATTGCTGCCGTGGCAACCAGAGTCAGACTGCGCATAACGGCGGGTTCAAGCCCCAAATGCCGAATCCGCTCCCAAAGGCTTTGCGTTGCGTTCGGGGCGGTTTGGATTGGTTCGTCAGTGCTTATTTCTGCCGGCTGATTGGGATCTTTAGGCAGGAAAGGGTTCTTTTGCTGCATGCCACGATGATATCACGAGTCCTATAAGCCCGTCTGTCTTGAATAAGGCTTCATTTTGAGCTGGGTGTTTGCCCATCCGCCAGGCGATCACGATGTTGTCTAACCCTTGCCAGGTTGCGTAAGCTCTTAATTTTATTGCCAGAGCCTTGGTCAGACCTGCGCTTTTAGAAGCACCTGCTTCCAAAAAAAGGTTGATGACCTGTTGAGCCTGCTGCTTATTGAGCACAATCTCGTGGTTCACGACTTTGATTTTATCTTAAGACGAACGCTGAGTTGAAAAACGCAGCCCGGATGATATTTAAAGAGCCGGATTGAAATACGCAATCCGGCCTACCTTTAAGACCGGATGCGTTTTCCAACCCGGCACTTAATCGATCAACTCAATAACGGTCTATATGCTCAAGGAATGCGTCCACGAAGGATTGTGCAAACTTTAGAGTGTTTTCAGATTTAAAGCCCCCATCACCATCAAGCAGTTCGTTAATTCTTGAAAGATAAGCTTCAGGTTGCTGCAGGATGGGCATGTTCAAAAAAGTCAACACCTGGCGCAAATGGTGGTTTGCGCCAAACGCGCCCAGCAGACCAGGGGAGTTACTGATAATCGCGGCAGGCTTGCCATTCCAGACAGACTGTCCGTATGGGCGTGAGCCCACATCCAGCGCATTTTTCAAAGCTGCGGGTATGGTGCGGTTGTGCTCTGGAGTAATGAAAAGCACAGCATCTTTCTCGCCCATTTTCTTCCGAAAGGCAGTGTAGGACTCAGGCTGCGTTTCGGCATCAAAATCCTGGTTGTAAAGCGGTAAATGACCAATTTCTACAATTTCTGTCTCGTAGCCTTCAGGGAAAAGCGGCTGCACGGCTTTTGCGAGTTGCGTGCTGTAGCCTTCTTTGCGGATGCTTCCGCTAACGATTGCGATTTTCTTGCTCATATTTCATCTCCATGTAATGTTGTAAGTTAGTATCGCTGATTATTAAGCAATTATCAAGATTGAGTCTAAGCCTTCTCAGAAAGTTAAGAAAGTTCTTATGGAAGATGCCGTTTTTAACTTCTGACTGTTAGTGCAAGAGGGGCTTGGTCTGCAAACCGCAGGCTAAGTGAGGATGCTCGCAGAAAATGATCGCGGTGAGGACCGCGCATTAAATAATCCTGAATAAGCCCAATAACGTAGGATTGGATCAATTCCGGGGTTTTATTTTTTCCGCGTTTTTCAAAGATCATCTTGTGGTTGGCCACTGCCGCAGCTTGCATCGGGTTCAAGACTTGAGCTGGATCCGTAAAAGCCAGCAGCGAGAGACTCCAGTTGGCTTTATCAGGTTCACGGATCAGGAACTGATAGGCTTTGAAATCCTCCATGGAGTTGAACATAAAAGTCTCGTCAATCCAGTAGGCGAAGATAGCATAGGTGCGTTTGCGGCGGACATTCTCGAGGTAGCCCATGACTACTGTTTGTTTTGGCGAGCCTGACGGCGCAGAGCGGCTTCCTGCGTCAGGCGGTGGGTGCCGTCGCAGAGGGGTTTGTTGCGCGACTGACCGCAAGTGCAGAGGGAGACGCGGTTGAGGGGCAGGAAGGGCACGCCGTCCGAGCGCTCGATTGGCAGATAACCCATAACAAACAGGGGTGCCCGGATCGGACCGTAGGAGGTGATTTCAATTGTCTCAGCGATCTGCATCGGAAGATCGGGTTCAAGATCATGTTCGGGGTCTTGCGGCAGGCGGCAGGTAAGCGAATTTGAAGGGCAGTCGTGCACCATTTTGATGGCACGGTCGCGTTTGGCAGGATCGATGGAGCCATAAGTAAGTTCTGAAACGGATGTGTCGCGCAAAACGCAGAAGCCCGACTGCATACACAGAGAAGAATCCTTTTTTACTGTAAGGCCCGGTCCGCGATAGGTGAAAACGCGCAGGGAAGCACGGTCGGTGCGGGCAGTTTCAGATCCGTCGAAGCCCTCTTTATGGCTGCCATCGCAGAATGGGTAAGTGGCAGACTTGCCGCAGCGGCAAAGGAGGTACGAGTCACTCTCGGGAGTTTGGTCGCCCAGGAATTTCCATTCGAGTGGCTCACCAAACTCGGAACACACCTGTGTGAGTTTGATAAAAGGAACTTTGCCCACCACTTTATAAGGTCCATTCTTCTTAATCGTGATTTTTGGGGTAATCCCGTTTTCGCTTTCGCTCATAGCAGCCTCCGCGCAGAACAATTATACAGGATGGATAGAGAAGCGGGGAAACAGATTTTTTTGCTGACTATCATTATTCTCCCAATTAGCGTAGAATTTTTTAACATATCGCGTCGAGGTGAACTTTGGCACCACATCCTTATCCAGACCATCTTTTCGGAGATCTTGATCAGCCTGCAAAAGGCTCCCTGTATCACATCACCCATAACCGGGGGCTGCATCATGCCTACCGGGTATCTCCCTGGCTGCCCAAACCGGGCGAGCCCTTCAGGTTGACGGCATGCAGCAGTTCCGATCTGCCAGTTCAGCAAGTGACCCTGCGTTACAGCCTGAATAATGGAGAAAGCTGGCAGGAAAAAAGTTTTGAAGCCGCGGAATGGCGCTGGGATACACTGACCTGGGGTTGGCTACGAGAATGGCATCTGGACTTTCCACCAATGGCGGAAGGTGCTGAGCTGCTCTACCAGGTTTATGCCAATCTGCCTGGTGGGGAGCTGTGCTTCGCGGACAGTCAAGCCGGCCAGGCAGCTGGAGCGACAATTTTCAAGTTGAGATTTACCCATCAAAACCAGCCGCCAGCCTGGTCAGAAAAAGCGGTAATCTACCAGGTTTTTGTGGACCGCTTCAACCCGGGCAAGGGTAAAAAGTGGTTACAAACAACTGACCTGACGAAGCCGTTTGGGGGCACTCTACGCGGCGTGATCGAAAAGTTGGACACCATCAAGGATCTGGGCTTCAACACCATCTGGCTCTCGCCTATCTTCTGCAGCCCCAGCCATCATGGGTATGATATCAGCGACTATTTCAGCATTGAGCCGCGCCTGGGCACTGAAGCTGACCTGCGCGAACTACTGGATTCAGCACACGCGAAGGGGCTGCACGTTTTGCTGGATTTTGTCGCCAACCACTGCTCCAACCAACACGCGCGTTTCAAATCAGCCCTGGCAGGAGAGGAAAGCGCGAAAGCCTGGTTCAAGTGGAAAAACTTCCCGGAGTATGAGGGCTTTTATGACGTCCCTGAGATGCCCTGCCTCAACCTGGAGCCGGGCAGCCCCGCGCGGGCGCACCTGCTGGAGCTTGCGCGATACTGGCTGCGCTTTGGGGCAGATGGCTACCGCCTGGATTTTGCCAATGGACCCGCGCGGGAGTTTTGGGTGGACTTCCAACAAGCCTGCCAGGAGGTCAACCCAGACTGCTGGACTTTTGGCGAAGTTGTCGGGCCGGCAGATGAGCAGATCACTTTTGCCGGAAGCATGCACGGCACGCTCGACTTCCTGACCTGCCAGGCACTGCGTGAAACCTTTGCCACCGGGAACTGGTCTTTGAGCCACCTGGCCGGGTATCTTGAAAATTATTGGGCGGCCTATCCGCGCGAGTTCTCGCGCCCTGCTTTCATCGACAATCATGACATGAACCGCTTTTTCTTCACCGCGCAGAGTTCCGTTTCCGCCCAGGAAGCCGCACTGAGGCTGCTTTACCTGATGCCAGGACCGCCGATTGTGTACTACGGCAGTGAGCGGGAACTCTCACAGCGGCAATCGATCCATGCCAACAACGCGCTGGGCTTTGACGAAGCCCGCCTGCCAATCAACTGGGAAGGGCAGAAAGAACACAACAGCGCAAAGGTGATGCGGGAAATGGCGGCATTCCGGCGGCAGAATTCCTGGTTGAGTCAAGCCCGCTGGCACACGCTGGAGCTTGAAAAGCAAAAGGTTGTTTTCAGCCTGAGTGATGGTGAGGAAAAACTCCTGGTTGCGATCAACTGCGATCAGGACGGTTGGCGGGTAACTTTCAAGTGAGACCGGCGCGATCAAATCGTTAACTAAAAGGAGGCCTTTGAAAAGGTCCCCTTTTAGTTAAAGGATAATCAGGTTGTTTCAGGGCTTAGGGAACATCGATGAAAACATAATCAAAAGCGACTACGACCGGTGTGGCATCAAAAGAGGACACACCCACCCCAATCAAACCCTCTGGCATGTTGTACTTGTTGTCTTCTACTGTACGTTCCAGGACGCCATTGACGTAGAGCGAGATCTCGTTACCCTCACAGGTCATGGCAAATGTGTTGCTTTTTAACCCCATATTGATATTCTTTGAGCCACCATTAAAAAGCGTAACATAGCCAACGTCCATGGACTCAACATAGGCGTAGATGTAGTAAAGACCACCATTGGTAATGTTGACTTCATAAAAACCGGTGTCAGAGTAACGGCAGACGAGCGTCACCATATTGTCATTGCTGCCTCTATTAACTGTGGAAGCTTCGATATAGACGTCTGTGTAGCTGTAATCCTCATAAAACACATAGGCATAAGTGTCATAATCTTCAATAGTGAAAATCAGCTTGCCGTCAGCAACTGAGATATCCGCCTTATTTTCGTTACCAACCAAAACATCATAGTACCAGTTTTCCGGGACATAATCGAACTCTTCAGTGTAATAAGGCTGCGACTCTGCAACAGGCTCATCGGTAGGAACCGGCGGCTGAGTCGGCTCGGCAGCAGCGGGAGCCTCTGTGGGAGGAATGGAAGTAGGGGGAACAACGGCAGGTTCAGCAGGCTCCTGGGTGGGCTCTGTAACTGGCTCCAACGGCGCAGAGGTAACCTGAAGTATCTCTGGTGTGGCGGTCGGGTCCTTTGCCCCACCAAGGTCAAATGAGAAATCACAGGATAGCGTTGATAGCACAAGGACCATCAGGATTGCAGATAAAGTCTTGATCGATTTTGATTGCATATGTGACTCCATTCAAAAGTTAAGTTGGGAAAGGATGAAATAATCTTAACACATAACGCAAATTTTAGAACAGAAAGGCACGTTTTTTCAAGCAATTTGCCTTGGTCGATAATCTCTTGGGGTGTCTGTAGATTCGATTTGTCTGTAGATTCGATTCGTAAGATTGGGGTTTGGCAGGTAAAATTATTGTTGATCACCCTGTTTGAAAGGAGACTCCAATGAGTGACCTGAACCATTATCCTAACGACAATCCAGCATCTTTCGACCCTGATCCTGAGGGCGTCTATAAAGAATACTCCGGTCCAACGCAAGCCGATGAGACACCAAAAACCGAATCCGACGCAAGCTCCAGGTTTGGAGCAGAGATCCTGACAATTCTTGAGGGTTTCGGTGAAGACATCAAGCGCTTAAGCAAGAGTGTCAGTGAATATATCGATAAAGAATCCTTCGGCAAAGCTGCTGAAAGCGTCAGGGACGCGCTTAGCGATGCGGGTGAGGGCATCAAACGCACCACCCAAAATATGGGCGAAAAACTGGAAGAAGAACGCATTCAGCGGGCTATCAAGGACCTGAAAGATTACGCCAAACGGACAGGAAAATCCATCCAGGATCTATTTACAGAGGATGTGCCCGCCCATGTAGAAGATTTGGGAGAAAAAGTGGCGAAGGCTGCTGAGGACACGGAAGAATCGCTGGATTACGAAACCAATGATCCGGCTGAGAATGACATGAATTTTGAAAACACTTTTGGGGGATAATTTTTCTCAGAAAAGAAGACTCCTCGATGGGGAGTCTTCTACTTATAGAACTGCAGCATACAGTTGTAACGCTTGATGGGAAGCACCATCTGTTCACCGACATATTCAACATAATTCAGGACAGTTTCTTCAAGCCGCTGGCGTTGGTCCTCTTCCAGGCGCAGCTGTTTCATCGCGTAGGCAACAGCCTCTGCTTGTGAGTCGACTGGCTGTCCAAAATCGTGAAAAATCTCCGTGCAGGTTACAGTAAACCCCGCTTGTTCCAGTCTGCCGCGCACATAACAACTTCCAATACAAGATTCAGGCTGCTCTATCAGGCCAAATTCCCGCCCGAGATCTTCATAGAATCCTTCCCGGGGGCGGATGCCCTGGTTGACCACAATCCCACTGCGGCGCGTCTTACGCAGGAGGGTCTCAATTTCCGCGCTGGTTGAGCCGAAGCGGTGATGATAAAACGCGACCGCCACATCCCAGTCTTCGGTGTGTACTTCAGGCCAGCGGGCGTGCACGACTTCGATGTTAATTGGACCCATCCGATCCAGATCTTCACTCAAAACCTTAAGGGCGTTTTCATTCTCATCGATGGCAATCACTCTTTGGCTGATCGCCGCGAGATAGCGACTGACGATGCCGATACCGCAGCCGATATCTGCCACAACGTCAGTCGGGAGGACCATCCCGCGCAGGGCAGGACCATAGGGAACTTCAGGGTAATTCCAGAAAGACGTTGCTTTTTTGTAGTAGTCTGCTGAGGTTGGGGGTGTCTCAGTCATTAATCCTCCACCCTGACTAATTTCTTGATCATCATCTTCTTAAGATGGCTGATTCCGCAGGACAGCGAAAGCTTCTTAAACATTTCAGCTTTATACGCCGCATCCCACCAGGAACCTGCCAGCGCTGTGACTCCGCTGCCCCTGAAAGCTTCGGCAACCATGGGTGTGGAGGAGCCCACCAGCACTGTTTCACGGGCGTTCTGGCAGAGCTCGAGCAGATGATCAAGGCTGCCGTTGATCAGCGTGGTGCCCGTGATGATCATCAGATCGCAAGACGGCAGGATCTCAGGCTGTTGTGACATTGCCACTACCCGTGCCGCGCCATCCCCGCCACTGACGGTCAGCCCCTTGTCAAAAATAGTCACTTGTGCTTTCAGCCTGGTAAGTTGTTCGACAACGGGAGGAATATATCCAATCATGCCGACCTTATCTGCTGCGCGAACCTGCAAGCCAAATGGGGTCGGGGTGGCTGGCTCATCCGGCAGGTCCAGCGCGCGCGTGGCAGCAGTGATGACCGCCATTCCCACTCCGCGCTGGGCGTCATCTCTGCCCTCCAGCACCAATCGGGCAACATCGAGCGCGGGCTGACCAATGATATGCTGAGCGAAACCAAATATGGAACAACCAGATGGCAGGCGTTCTCGCAGAACATAGGAAAGACCGATATCCCTTTCATCCAACTCGACGGCCGTAAGGGAAAGACCCAATACGGCGTCGCTAACGACGCGATCTTTCAAGAGAGGTTCGGCAGCTTGAAACACTTTTTCGATGAGCATGATTTCTCCTACAGACCGGGGGCTACACTGACCATACGGTTAATCCCCTCCACCTTGATCAGGCGCAGAGGTACGCCATACATGTCGCTGAGCAGCTCCTCGGTCAGAATTTCCTCCCAGGGACCAAAGTGGAAGATCGAATGATGGTCGATCACGGCTGTTTTGGAGTCCAGCAGCAACACCTGGTCGGGATTGTGGGTGGTGAGAACGACAGCATAGCCCTTGGTAGACAGATCCTTGATAAGCCGAAGGACTTTGAGCTGGTTGCCGTAGTCGAGGTGAGCTGTGGGCTCATCCATCAGGATCAGGCGAGCCTGTTGGGCGATGGCGCGCGCGATCGAAACCTGCTGCAGTTCACCGGTGCTGATGCGGGTGTAAGGTTTTTGCGCCAGGTGGCTTATTTCCATTTGCTCCAGGGCTGCTTCCGCGCGTTGATAGTGCTTTGGACCGGGTTTTTCGAAGGTGTTCAACCAGGGAGCATTGCCGGTGACAACGTATTCAAGCACAGTGTAGTCAAATGAGGGAAGCAGGGTCTGGGGAACGTAGCCGATAACCCGCGCGACGCTGCGCGGAGGCATATCGGCCATGTCTGCGCCGTTTAGCAGTACATTGCCATGCAGCGGCTCGCGCAGTCTTGCCAGGCAGTTCAGCAGGGTGGTTTTACCGATCCCGTTAGGACCAAGCAAACACACGATTTCACCCGACAGAACTTCAAAATTGATGTCTTTGAAAATCTGGTGGCCGCCATCGTAAGAAAACCCAAGATCCTTTACCTGCAGAAGAGTGTCCATGCTTACTCCAGGCGGGTCCTTTGTTTGTAGAGCAGCAGCGCGTAGAGTGGGGCGCCTACAAAACCGGTGAGGATCGAGAGGGGAATTTCCACGCTTGTTATCGTGCGGGCAAGCGTATCGATCAGGAGCATGAAAATTGCTCCGATCAGAAGAGTCAAAGGCATGGAACGGGTGTTGTCACTGCCACCCACGAGGCGGCCAAGGTGGGGGATAACCAGACCGACCCAGCCAATTGTGCCGCTGACGGACACAGCGCTGGCGGTGAGCAGGCTGGCGCAGATGATCACAATGGTGCGCACCTGGCGCAAGTTTACTCCCAGTGTGCGGGCTTCAAGATCGCCAAACGATAGGATATTGATCCGCCAGGATAGTAAAAGCAGCAAAGTGGAACAAACCAGGAAGACGGGGAAAATCGCAAGCAACTCGTGCCCCAGGATGGATGCCAGGCTGCCCAACTGCCAGTAGACGATTGAAGCCAACTCGGTTTGCTCTTCTGCCACAAATTTCATGATCGCGAGCACCGAGCTCAAAAAGCCGCCGACGATGATGCCCGAAAGGACCAGCATCATGTTAGAGCGGTTGCGCAGGAGGCGCGGCACTAACGAAGTAATGAACACTGCCAGGATCCCGCCGGCAAAGGCAAAAAGCTGGCGCGTGGCCAGGCCTGCCCCCAGCAGTATCGCGGCTGAAGCACCCACGGCTGCCCCGGAAGAGACACCCAGCAAATCTGGTGAAACCAAGGGGTTGCGGAAAACGCTCTGGTAGACCGCACCTGAGAGCGATAACATCGCGCCGATCATCACGGAAGCCAGCACGCGCGGCAGGCGGACGTTGAGTACGATGCTGTCCATCGTCGGATCCACCGGAACATTCATTCCCAATCTTGAAAGGATTACATTCAGGACTTTGATTGGGTCGTTGCTGTACCTTCCAAGACTGAGCGAAATAAAAATCCCCAATAACAAAAGCATAGACAAGAGCCACAGCCATTGTCTATGCTTATTGTTTAATGAAGTACTGCTTGTTTTCAAACTTAGACTTTACTCGATTCCCAATTGTTCTGCCGTGAAAGTCTTATCATAAACGATAGTAAAGAACTCGTCCACACTTTTCATCAAATCTTCAAGACTATACAGATCGGGATGTAAGGAGTGAAGTGCCCAGTCAATACCAAGCGCCACTGCGGCGGTTGGCTGATCCCAAGGTTCGAGTCGAGATGGGAACTGGTGAACACGATTGTTTTGGACAGCGCTGATACTGCTCCAGGCGGGGTCGTTCAGGAGGTCTTCAGCGGTGTAGTCTGAATATTGGGGGAACCAGATAACGTCCGGATCCCAGGCGATGATCTGTTCAATGCTGACGTCCACAAAGCCGCCAAGGCCTTCAACGCCGCTGACAGCATTCACGCCGCCGGCAGCTTCGATCAGGCTGGTTTGGATCATTGAGCCTGGGGCAACCGAAAGGGCTGAACTGCTGCCGAGGAAGAGGACGGAAGGTTTCTCGGTCGTGTCTTTGAGCAGGGTCTGAGCATTTTCGAGCTGGCGGTTCAGAAAAGAGCCAATCTGTTCTGCTTTTTCACTTTCGCCAAGAGCCATGCCAAGCAGCGTCAGGGTTTGCTGAATTGTTTCAAAGCTTTCGGTGCTGTCTAGGATGACCAGAACGGGAATGTTGGCGGCTTCGAATTGCGGTACGAGGTCCTGGTGGCGCTCGGGTAGAATGACCAATTCAGCGCCGCTGGCGATCACGCTTTCCAGATTGATGTTACTGCCCCTGCCGACCTCCAGCATGTCGTCAAAGCCTTCAATCACCTGCTCGTAGAGCCCACGGCCCATCGATTTGTTGCCGAAACCAACCAGATACTTGCCTCCACCACCAAGCACGACTGCAGCATTGAGGGTTGGGTTGTGGGTGCCGACCAGTTTGGTGGCAGGCTTTTCGAGGGTGACTTCACGCCCGACGACGTCAACGATCACGATCGGTTCAGTCGTGGGTTCGACAACTACCTCTTCGGTCGGTTCTGCAGTGGGTTCCTCCACGATCGGCTCTGTGGCGGGGGCTGTCGGTTCAGGAGGATTGGCGGGTTGGGTAGGGGGTGTTTGGGTGACGCAGGCACTCATGAGAAGCATTACTGCCAGCATCAGGGGCAGGACGAACTTTCTTACGGATTTGGACATACGAAACTCCTTCTTATTGACATTTTAGGTTAAAAACGCTCAATAAATGAGCATTTGCAGATTGTACCACCAAAATCTAAATTATTAACTAGTTCTGTGCCTCACTGGTATACTTTGGGTGCTATGTCGCTCCTGACTGCCCAAAACCTTGCCAAGTCTTTTGGTCCCGTGGATATTTTTGATGGGATCAGTCTTTCGATTCCAAGGCATGCCCGTATCGCGATAGTCGGTCCGAATGGTGTCGGCAAAACAACCCTTTTGCGCATCCTCGCCGGTGAAGACACGCCCACAGAAGGCGCCGTGCACCGCGCGAAAGGCTTGAAGCTGGGCTACTTGCCCCAGGAAGCGGTCAGTCAGCTGGAGGGAACGCTTTGGGATTCCTGCCTTTTAGCTTTTGAGGATCTGATAGCAAAAGGGGAAGAACTGCGGGAGATGGAAAAGTTGATGCAGGACCCCGCCTGCGATCCATCCGTGCTGGAACGCTACGGCAGAGTTTTGACCCTCTTTGAAAACAGAGGGGGCTACACCTATCACGCGCGCATTCGTCAGACCCTGGCTGGATTGGGTTTTTCGGAGGGCGATTATGAGCGTCCAATTTCACAACTTTCTGGCGGGCAGCGAACCAGAGCCCGCCTGGCGCGCATCCTGCTGGACGACCCGGATCTGCTTCTGTTGGATGAGCCCAGCAACCACCTGGACATTAACGCGGTGGAATGGCTGGAAGCTTACCTGCGGGATTGGAGCGGGGCGGTGGTGATCGTCTCGCATGATCGCTACTTTTTGGACCAGACCGCTCATTACATCTGGGAGATGACACCGGCACTGGAAGTCTATCGTGGGAATTACAGCGCCTATTTACGCCAGCGCGAGGAACGCTACACGCGGCGTCTGGCAGAGTTTGAGGCGCAAAACGAATATATCGAAAAACAGCAGGACTATATCCGGCGTTTTCTGGGCACACAGAACAACAACCAGGCACGCGGCAGGCAGCGCCGCCTTGAGCGGCTGCTGGCAGACTCGCGCCTGACCGCGCCGACTGCCAATATCCGCCCGATGCATTTGCGCTTCAAGTTGGCAGACCGCTCCGGCAACCTGGTTTTGCGCACTTACGATCTGCAGGTGGGCTATGAGGACGAAGGGCGACCGCTTTTCAACTGCCCGGATCTGGTGCTGGAAAGACGTGAATGCGTGGCGGTGATCGGACCCAATGGCGCTGGTAAGACAACCCTCTTGAAGACTGTTTTAAACCAGATTCCTCCTTATGCTGGTCGGGTGGAAATGGGAGCGAACCTCAAGGTGGGATACTTTGCCCAGGCGCATGAAGGCTTGGTGGCTGAAAACACCCTGATGGATGAGATCGCCACAGCAGCCCCAGCCATGCTGCCAGCGGAAGCGCGCAGCTACCTGGCGCGCTACGGCTTCCAGGGAGATGAGGTTTTTTCGCAAGTGGCAACCCTCTCAGGCGGGGAGCGCGGCCGTTTGGCACTGGCAAAACTGGCTATCTCGGACGCGAATCTCTTGATGCTCGACGAACCCACCAACCATCTCGACCTTGCCACCCAAGAGGTGCTGCAGGACGTGCTCGCGCAGTATCCGGGCACGATTGTACTGGTCTCGCATGACCGCTACCTGATTGACGCCCTGGCAACGCAAATTTGGGAGCTGGATATGCAAAACTCCAGTTTACAGGTGTTTAAGGGTGCTTACTCCGAATTCAGGCAGTTCAAGGAAGGGCGATTGCAGGCAAAGGACTTTGAAGAAATTCCGCTTGCGTCAGAATCAACAAACAATCCCGCAGCAGCACCTGCAAAGGTTGGTTTAAGCCGCAACCAACGCCAGCAGATTGAAAAGAAGTTGGTGGCGTTGGAGCAAAAGATCCACACCGCTGAGATAGAAAAAGCCAGTTGTGAAGCCCAACTCTCCAAACCCTCGGCTGATTTGCGAAAGTTGGAAAGAGTTACTGAGAATTATCAAGCCATAACACTGACGTTGGAGAAGTTGCTTGCTGATTGGGAAAGCCTTGCAGAACGACTGCACCAGGACGATCAATTAGTTAGCTGACATGCTATAATTCAGCCAATTTTACGAACAGGTAGTTAGAAATGAACTATTTAGTAACTGGAGGGGCGGGGTTTTTGGGCACTGCCCTAAGCAACCGCCTGGCAAAACAAGGACATCACGTGCGAGTGCTGGATGACTGCTCGGCGGGAAATCCTGCTTATCTATTGCCCGAAGTTGAATTTGTGCAAGGTGACATCAACGAAAAGACGCTCCTTTGGAAGCTGCTGCAGGACGTGGATTGCGTCTTCCACCTGGCAGCCAAGGTCAGCGTGCCCGAGTCCTCCCTCTTTCCGAGCAGCTATAACCTGGTGAACGTTAGCGGGACGGTGACGCTGATGGAAGCCATTCGCGACACGAAGGTAAAACGCGTGGTGCTGGCATCCTCGGGAGCTGTTTACGGTCACCAGGCTCAGATACCCTATCTCGAAAGTTTTGAGGTTCACCCCGAGTCACCTTATGCTGTCTCAAAACTTTCCGCGGAGCATTACGTGCGTACGATCGGCGCACGGGCGGGAGTGGAGGCGGTTTGCTTGCGGATTTTCAATGCCTACGGACCGGGGCAGCGAACCCCCCATTCCCACCCGCCGATCATTTCCAATTTTCTCAAACATGCGCTCACAAATGGAACAATTATCATCCACGGCGATGGCAGCCAAACGCGCGATTACGTCTATGTGGATGACGTGGTCAATGCCCTGGTGACTTCCTCGACCGCGGTGGGCGTGGATCAGCAGGTGATCAACGTTGGCAGCGGGGTGGAGACGAGCGTTTTGGAATTGGTGCGCCTGGTGCGGCAGGTGACCGGTAAGAAGCCTGAAGAGGTCTACAATCCCCTCAAGAGCGGCGGCTCGGACCGCATGTGTGCCGGCATCGCAAAGGCTCAGGAAAAGCTTAATTACATACCGCTGGTGCCGCTTGAGACCGGACTGCGGTTGACCATTGAACGCGACCCCCAATTTAAGAAAGAAATTGAACCCAAAACTATCGCATGACTTCTTCTTGCGCCCAGCACCGCAGGTAGCCCCTGATTTGCTGGGATGTTTACTCGTCCGCCGTTGGGAGGGGCAGCGTCTGGCGGGGTTGATCGTGGAGGTGGAAGCATATCAGGGGGTGGATGACCAGGCTTGCCACGCCAGGGCGGGCAAGACGGCTCGCAATGCCGTCATGTTTGGCGCGCCTGGGAGGGCGTATGTCTATTTCACCTATGGAATGCACTGGATGCTCAATTTGGTTTGCGAAACTGAAGGCGTGCCAGCAGCGGTCTTGATCCGGGCGATCAGGCCAGTGGAAGGGCTGGAGCTGATGCGCGTGCTGCGCCCAAACCTGGCAGAGAAATCCGGCTGGCTGAACGGTCCGGCCAAGTTGACCCAGGCATTGGCGATTGGCAGGGAGCAAAATGGGGTGGATGTATGCTCTAAAGAAAACGGCTTGTGGGTGGAAAAAGGAGCCAGCGTGCCTGAAGGGGAAGTGCGTGCCTCCCCCAGGGTCGGGATTGGATACGCGCCCGAACCATGGCTGTCGCTGCCCTGGCGCTGGCTATGGGAAACAAGAGCGTGAAGGCGGCATGCTGGATACGCTTGTTTCCTGCAGGAAAGATAGTGTAAGATTGTGTCGATGAATATATTTTCGCGTAAGAAAGATACGGCAATTTTTACGCCCGAGAGGCTCCAAGCCCGGGTTAGCTCGGTTTTGGGCCCGGGCATTCACTGGATTGGCGATCTGCACGGCACAGGTGGTGTGCGCATTGAAGGCACCTTGCAGGGGGAGATTGTCATCAAAGGTCTGGTGGTGATCGGCGAAACCGGGAAGGTCATTTGCCCTGAGTTGAAAGCTGAAACAGTCGTGGTGGCGGGAACCGTGCAGGGTAACATCACCTGCCAGAAACTCGAAATCCGTTCAACTGGACGGGTGTGGGGCGATGTGGTGGCGGTTAATTTCAGCAGTGAGGACGGCGCCTTCCTGCGCGGTCAAATGCGCATGGAAGAACGTATTGAAATCCAGCTTATGGAAGAACAGACTCCAGAAGAGATTGAGATGCTTGTAGTCCAACCTGAAATGCAGGAAGAGTTCTTTGCTGAACCAGCTCAGTCCCAAGCTCCTCAAACAGCCTCAGATCCTGAACCCCTCACCGCCGAACAGCAGGAAAGCAAACCAAAAACTTCAGAAAAACCTAAACTTAAATCCCCCTGGGACAATTAATCTTTCAGTTCTGCGGAAGCTCCAGGAGGATGGTGACAGGTCCATCATTGCGGATGTCCACTACCATGTGCGCGCCAAAAATGCCTTGCTGAGCGGCAATGCCAAATTCGCGCAGTCGGGCAGTAAAGACCTCCACCAGGGGTTCAGCCAAATCTGGTTTGGCGGCATTGATGAAGGATGGCCGTCTGCCGCGGCTGGTGTCGGCATACAGCGTGAACTGCGAAACGATGATTGCTTCCCCATTAACATCCAGCAAGGAACGGTTCATCTTGCCAGCTTCGTCTTCAAACACACGCAGGTAGGCAGTCTCTTCAGCCAGGTCCCGGGCGATTGCCGGCGTGTCTTCGGGTCCGATCCCAAGCAGGATGACATAACCAAGACCAATCTGAGCCACCACCTCGTTGTCAACCGCGACACTGCCACTTGTGACTCTCTGCAGGACGGCTCTCATCGCGGCTCCTTGGACGTTCCGCACTCGATGTAACCCGGCCAGGTAAAGTTTTCGTCAAAATCCACTTCCACGATCCCGCAGTGGGGAATGTGACCGGGATTGTAGAATTGTTTCATCACGTACCCATGGGTCACAACGATGATTTTTTCATACGCCAGGTAAGGCAGCAAAGCTGAAGCTGCTCGGCGTGCGACCTGGTCGTAGCCCTCCCAGTTCAATTTTGCTTCGGGTGTGCGCACACCCTTCAGGCGGCTGGCTTCTTCCACAGCAGCCAGGGTATCGGTAAAATCGCGATTTTTATATTGCGTGTCAATCAACCACTCGTGAATATCAAACGCGACCTCGATGGGCAGATCGAGCTGGCGTGAGATTACAGCCGCTGTTTGCAGCGCGCGCGTATAGGGGGAACTGACAATCAGTTGGCAGCCCTGCAGACGCGGGTCTTTTGCCACCGCTTCCGCCTGGGCAACGCCCCGCTCCGTCAGCGGAGCCAGCTCGCGTGCTGGACCCGGAAAGCCGCGCCCTTCCGTAACCTTATAATCCTGTTCTCCATGTCGTACCATAACCAGATGCATAACCACCTCCTGTTCAGGTTAATATTCTAACAAGAATTCGACTCTCCAGGCGAAATTCAGTTCACCGCCCAAATTGCCGGATAGTATTTCATCCGTACGACTTTGTTTTAGAGAATAACCTTGCGCCGTTCCGGGTGTAAGGTAGATCGGGACAAACCGAGATTTCAATTATTCTGAGCCTTCTTTGCGAAGAATCTAATTAGTAGAGAGCAGATCCTTCACTGCGTTCAGGATGACAAACAATACACTCCTCCCAAATTGCCGGATATTATTTCATCCGTTCGTTGGGGGTTAACTCCCAACGAGCTGCCGGGTTCAAGCACGGAACCTTGCCTACGACAGATTTGATTCCATTATGTAAATGTCATCTGGCAAGAGGGTGTTGAAAAAAGAGTAGATTAGGTGAAAATGCCTGCTCATAAGCTGGAATTTCATCGAAAACAGGGGCAATCATGCCTCAGGGTTGTTCGTAATTCACTTATTTTGGTTGTTTTTTACCTA
>Ga0228536_1000940_pt1 | contig 38139 bp, 42 predicted proteins | sample SJ1Smetagenome_FD_168611 | JGI IMG/M metagenome (GOLD analysis project Ga0228536, IMG submission 168611) | Enriched culture of PCE-dechlorinating microbial communities from Ithaca, New York, USA - SJ1.S | ecosystem: Engineered > Modeled > Simulated communities (microbial... > Unclassified...
CAGCAAAGGGAAGGGCGGACCGAAGCCGGTCCGGAAACGAAAACGGGCACGCCGTGGCGTGCCCGTCCTGCTTCATTTTCTTGGTCGGGGCGAGAGGATTTGAACCTCCGGCAACCAGCTCCCAAAGATGATTTTCAATTGACATAACATATCGTAAAAAATATAATAATTTTAGTAGATGTATTTTTTGGGTCAATTCTGGGTCATCGAGCTCCCGGAGGGCGCATGGCGCAAATTGAAAAGCGCGGAAATTCGCAGTGGCGGGTCCGGATCAGGCGGAAAGGCTTCCCCGATCTCTCAAGAACCTTCGACCTGAAAACGGATGCGGAAGCCTGGGCCAGAACCCAGGAGCGGGAGATGGACCGGGGGGCCTTTATGCCCACGGATGCGGCCGAAAGGACCAGTGTCGCCGTCGCCCTGGATCGGTATAAGGCTGAAGTTTTCCCTCGGCTGGCGCGGAAAGGAAGCTCCATGACCGGCAATCTTGCCCGACTTCGTGCAGAACTGGGTGGCATCTCACTCATGGCGCTGGATTCATCGCACCTCGCCAGCTACCGGGATAAAACGCTGAAGTCCGGGCTTTCAACCCAGACTGTTCGGCATGACCTGGGCCTGCTTCACCGGGTCCTGAAAACCGCAACGATTGACTGGGGCATCTCCCTGCCGCGTGGGCTCCCAGTGGTGCGCATGCCCTCCATGCCTCGGGCCAGGGACAGACGCCTGAAACGAGGTGAAGAGGAGAAGCTTTTGAAGGCGGCCAAGGCCTATGGCGGGGACATGGCGGACATCATCGCTTTTGCGCTTGAAACGGCCATGAGGCGAACGGAACTCGCCCGAATGCGATGGGAGCATGTGGACCTGAAAAGCCGCGTCGTTCTACTTCCTGAAACGAAAAACGGAGAGCCCCGCGAAGTACCCCTCTCGCCGCAAGCACTCTCCATTCTGAAGGGCCGAAAGCGTGGTCTGGGTCCGGTCTGGCGATACTACGAAAACCCAAACGCTATCACACAAGCATTCATCCGAATCTGCCAGCGTGGAGGCCTGCCGGACCTGCGTTTCCACGACCTGAGGCATGAGTCCACTTCACGGCTGTTCGAAAAGGGGCTGAACATGATGGAAGTCGGCTCGATTACCGGACACAAGACGCTGGAGATGCTGAAGCGGTATACCCACTTACGGGCGGAAGACCTGGCAGCAAAGTTGTAAATAAAAGCTATGCTCCAAACCGTTTCTCAGCCAATGGGCACCGGCGCTGTTTTTGTGCCCGCAAATTGCACTGATGGGAGCCATAGCACGTATCATTGCCATAACCGATGCCATCGGAAACGCATCATAGGTTTATTCCTTGACTATCCGGCAACAGCCAGGTTCTCATCAAATAATCAGGTGGGTTCTCTACCTTCCTGTGTCCTTGCACCACTGAATCTGACCGCGCTTGATCCAAAAATGGCTCCGGCAGCCCGAGAGTTGGCGCACAGAGGGGGTCACAGACGGCCGCCCCAGCCAATCGATTTGGACAGCCCATCTAGGCCTCCGTACGTGCGAAAGCGATAGCTGGATACGCTGTCCACATCCACAAGGGCAGCGAAAACACACCCATTTCTCGAGCATTCCCTTGACCTACCCCCCTAAACCTGAGCCAGAGATTTTGTTCGTCTCTGGACCATGGAGGGCAGGCAATGGGCAGGAAAGGACAAGCACCTGAGCAGATAATCGCCAAACTGCGTGAGGCTGAGGTTTCTTTGGCCAAGGGCAAGACGGTGGCCGAGACGTGCCGGGCTCTTGGAGTCTGTGAGCAGACGTTCTACCGCTGGCGCAACGAGTATGGTGGGCTAAAGGTCGACCAGGCCAAGAAGCTGAAGGCGCTGGAGCGTGAGAACGCCCGGCTGAAGAAGGCCGTGGCCGAGTTGACCCTGGACAAGCTCATCTTACAGGAGGCGGCAAGGGGAAACTTCTGAGCCCTTCCCGGCGCCGGAAGTGTGTGGCTCATGTGCGTATGGTTCTCCAGGTGCCGGAGCGGCGTGTGTGCAGGGTGCTGGAACAGCCCCGGGCGACGCAGCGCTACCGTCCGAGCACAGCAGGTGATGAAGAGCCGCTGAAGGCGGCCATCATCCATTTCGCCAGTGAGTACGGCCGATACGGGTACCGCCGCATCCAGGCCTTGCTTGAGCGAGAAGGATGGCTGGTGAACCACAAGCGCATAGAGCGCATCTGGCGTCAGGAAGGGCTGAAAGTTCCACAGAAGCAGCCAAAGCGCAGCAGGCTCTGGCTCAACGACGGTTCATGCGCCCGGTTGCGGCCTTGCTGGCCCAACCACGTCTGGTCCTATGACTTCGTCATGGACCGAACGCACGAAGACCGAGCGTTTCGCATCCTCGTGGTCATTGACGAGTTCACCCGAGAGTGCCTGGCGCTTGAGGTATCCAGGCAGCTCCGCTCCGACGATGTGCTGCACTGCCTGGCACGGCTGTTCGTTGAAAAAGGTACGCCGGACTTCATCCGGTCGGACAACGGCGCCGAGTTCGCCGCCCACGCCGTCCGAGACTGGCTCGGCAAGGTCGGCGTAAAGACACTGTTCATCGAGCCGGGCTCTCCCTGGGAGAACGGCTACTGCGAGAGCTTCAACGGCAAGATGCGAGATGAGAAGCTGAACGAGGAGCTGTTCTACACGCTCCGGGAGGCCCAGGTGGTGTTGGAAATGTGGCGACAGGAGTACAACACGTTCAGGCCGCACAGCTCGCTGGGCCAACGGCCGCCGGTGCCGGCCGCCACCCTGCCCCTCGGGGCAGGGTGCTCCCCCTGGGGACCACCTCTGGACTTAAGTGGGCATCACAGACTAACACAATGAGTGGTACAACTCCTGGGGGCTGGTTACCTGCGTGGCCTGTTCACTGCCGCCGGATCTGGATGATCTCCAGGAATGGGATGAGGACCAACGCTAACTATTGGACATTATTTTTAAGGACACGCGATGCAGCTTAAATCTTTCCGCCTCACAAACTTTCGTCGGCTTAAGCAAGTTCGTGTTGACCTCGAAAACACGACCTCAATTTTCGTTGGAGCAAACAACAGTGGTAAGACCTCGGCTACACATGCATTCCAGCTCTTTCTAGGAAAATCTAAGGATCGTTTTTCTCTTTATGATTTTCATGTTGAGTGCTGGAAACGATTTGACGAAATTGGGGTTGGAGAATCATCAGATGATGGGGAGATAGACCTTCCATCTATCTCTCTTGACCTTTGGTTTTCAGTTGGTCCAGATGATTGGCATCGAGTCGTTGACTTGCTGCCTAGCCTTGACTGGGACAGCGTACCTGTCGGGCTGAGAATTGAGTATTCCCCGAAAGACCCTGCGGGATTGGTTGATAGATTTCTGCATGCTAAGGCTGAAGCCACCGGCAAGAAAAAAGGGGGAGAGGGGGAATTCCACCCGTGGCCCCAAAACCTGACAGAGTTCCTAACACGCCAACTCAATTCAGAGTATGCGCTTCATTACTATGTTCTTGATTTTAATCAATTTAACGAAAAGCTGCTCCCAAAGGAAGGCTACGTCCCATCTCGACTTGGAGACAACCACAACAGGTCAGGCAGACAAATTATCGATTCCCTACTGCGGGTGGATTTTTTAAACGCTCAGCGCCACCTCTCCGACACGAGTATCTCAGGAGGACGTGCTGAGAATCTTTCAAGCCGCTTCAGCCGCTTCTATGAACGAAACCTTGAAAAGCACGAGGATTACGATGCGCTTAGGGCTTTGGCCGACTCGGAAAGCAAGCTGAATGAACACCTTCGAGACGTTTTCACTCCCACACTTAACAGCCTATCCCAACTGAACTATCCCGGCTTTGATGACCCTCAACTTGAGATACGTTCAGCCCTCAAGCCAGAGAGCTTACTCAATCAAGGTGCAGTTGTTCACTACACAATTCGGGACCCCAATGCCGCGAAAGGTGAAGAAAACAAAATTTCGCTTCCAGACCGATACAACGGGTTGGGATACAAAAACCTAATATATATGGTCATTGAGTTGTTGGATTTTCATGAACGCTGGGCTGACGAGGAATCAAGAGCACCGCTTCATATTGTGTTCATTGAAGAGCCTGAAGCCCACCTCCACGTCCAACTTCAGCAAGTCTTCATTCGCCAAGTCGAGAAGATCCTCGACCCTTCCGGAAAAGGCGAACCAGGGTTCTCAAGTCAGCTCATTGTAACAACGCACTCTCCCCACATTCTCTATGAAGGTGGTTTCGACCCTATTCGATATTTTTGCCGTGTAAATTGCGCTGCTTTAAAGCAGCACTCGATTGTCCTGAACCTTTCACAGTTTCAGATCTCCAGCGCAGAGGGCTCAGACCCAGCGGAGCATGATAGTGCCGAAGCTTTGCGGTTTCTCAAACAGTACATGAAGCTTACCCACTGCGACCTTTTCTTCGCGGATGCAGCCATTTTGGTGGAAGGGAATGTTGAACGCCTTCTTCTCCCAGCCATGATTGAAAAGGTAGCTCAGGAGTTAAAATCTTCCTATCTCAGCATACTCGAGGTTGGAGGTGCCTATGCCCACCTTTTCAAAGATTTAATCAACTTCCTTGGCATTACTACTTTGGTAATCACCGACATCGACAGTATCCGTCCTAAACAAGCCGAGGACGACAGCGATTCCAATTCACTTGTCTGCATGACAAGTGAAGAGGGTGCCATCACGTCGAACCAAACGCTTAGGATGTGGATCCCGAAGCTCGAAAATATTTCTGAGCTACTAGAAGCCAGCGATGAGGATAAGCAACTCACGCTTTCTGGATCATGTCCGACGAGGGTCCGAGTAGCATATCAAACACGGCAGCGGATTTCTTGGGAGGGCGAAACGGGCGACTACGCGGGCAGAACGCTTGAAGAGGCATTTGCATTAGAAAACCTAGAATGGACTCAGGAACTTAGTCGCCAGCACATTGGACTAAGGGTGGTCACGAAGAAAGACAAGCTCTCATTGCCAATAATTACGGAGAAAGTGTTCAAACGAGTCAAAGGAAGCGGCTTCAAAAAAACAGAGTTCGCATTGGGAGTCCTCACCGAAGGCGATGACGGCTGGCAGGTACCAGCATACATTTCTGAAGGACTCAAATGGTTATCACAATGCCTCGCGGCATCAGGCCGCTCGGCACCAACAATAATCACAAGCTCTCCGAAGAGGAAATCAACGGATGATAAGTAGAGCTGGCAAGCCAGACACGCCATCTGACATTCTAATAAGAGAATGTATTGATTCTGCCCCTCCATTGAGCTTTAACATGGTAGCTGGAGCTGGGTCAGGAAAAACGACATCCTTGGTGAAGGCGCTTGAATACATTAGAGCGACCTATGGCCACGCTTTACGAGCAAATAATCAGAGGGTCGCTTGCATCACATATACGGAAATTGCGACCCAAGAAATCTCAAAAGATGTCGGTAATGATCAGTTATTTCATGTGTCAACAATACACAGCTTTCTTTGGGAATTAATTGTTCCATTTCAGAACGACATCAAACAGTGGGTTCAAAAAGAAATCGAAACAAAAATACACGAACTTACTGAAAATCAAGGAAATTATAGTTCAAAAGTACAGCAATCAACAAAGGACAAAGACACACGGAAGATGCAAATTCTTGTTAAGCAACAGAGGCTGCTTCAATCAGTTCCAGGATTTAAATATGGGACAGGAAGCGAGTACGGCAAAGGCATTTTGGGCCATGCCGACATCCTGAAGCTCGTCCCTGATCTTATTGAACAGAGTGCCCTACTCAGGACAATCACCGCTCGCAAGTATCCATTCTTTTTTGTGGACGAAAGTCAAGACACTGTAGCGTCTGTCATAGAGGCATTGCGTAAAATTTACCAACAAGAATCTGATCAGTTCTGCTTGGGATTCTTTGGTGATCCGATGCAAAAGATTTACGTTTCTGGTGTTGGCGAAATATTACAAGAGCCAGAATGGAAAGTCATCCAGAAAGAAGAGAATTTCCGAAGTCCTGAGAAGGTACTCTCGGCAATCAACAACATCCGGGCAAATGCTGACAAACTCAAGCAAAGCCAAGGGCGCAAGGGCTCCGGTTCTCAAGAGGGCCATGGTTCAGCCCAACTCATCGTCTTTCCAACGGATGGACGTAGAAGCCAACATCTCAAGACCGCGCGGCAGTGGGCTGCGAATACCCTTGAAGATCCACTATGGTTGGTTGATGGGAAAGATTCAGATTTAAAAATATTAGTGATCGTCCACAGAATGGCTGCTAAGCGGCTTGGTTTCGAAACGCTATACTCTGCCTTCAACGATGGGTCTCCAAGTTCATTCAAAGATTCATTCACAGAGGGAACGCACTGGGCGCTTGCACCGTTTTGCAATTACTTACTTCCTCTCACTCAAGCATTCTTGGGCAGTGATTCTTTTTCTATGATGTGTTTGTTACGTGATAACTGTCCACTGCTCGGGAAAAAGGCCATTGCAGAGACAAAGGACGTCCCAAAACTACTTTCACAACTCAAAGAGAAAATTGAGAGTCTATCCCAAATGCTTTCTTCGGAAAGCGACAAAACGGTCCAGGAAACTCTTGAGTTTGCATCTAATGAGCGTCTACTCCAGTTGGATGAACGGTTTCTTATGGGCCCTCCAGAGGCGAGTGACGACCCAGAGGAAGGCCCCAAATGGGAGAAAGCTATGGGTGCATATTCCGCATGCCCGGTGCAAGAACTCTGGGGGTACCAGAAATACATGAACGAAGAATCCCCTTTCGCCACCCACCAGGGCATCAAAGGCGCGGAGTATGAACGCGTTCTCGTCGTCTTGGATGATGAGGAAGGAAAGGCCCACAAGCATTTTTCCTATGAAAAGCTACTTGGAATTAAAAAGCTATCTTCGAAAGATAAGGAGAACATTGCCAACCATATTGATTCAGCATTCGAGCGCACGCTGCGACTCTTTTACGTGTGTTGTTCAAGGGCCTTGAAGGATTTGATTGTTGTGCTTTTCACGCACGACGTTGAAGCTGCTGTAACCGCCATCAAGAAAACCAGAATATTTAGTGATTCATCTGTCCTTTCCTTCCGCGAATTGTAACAGCATGATATCGCATAGGAAGCCCATCCTTATTTTGAGGCCAACATCGCGACGATAGCCTTTGTGCATTCCCCCTTCGTCGATCAAGTATGTCGCCTCTTCCGGCGTACAAACCCATGGTACCAGAGGAGCTCCTCACGACACGGCCCCAACCGTGTAAGTGGCAGGGTATGGCATCTATCCGGTTGAAACTTTAGATTTTGTGCAACTGGTGCATAATACCGAGAATTCCAGATAATCCTCGACAGACTCCGCCATGGCGGTTTGCAGCTCTTCAATGGAGCGGCTCTGGAAGGTGACATCGGTGAGGTTCGCAACCTCGCCGTGGTAGATGTCGGCCTCCGGGTCATAGTCGAAAATGCCGTGGTAGCCCTTGTACGTCATCGTGCTCATGGTTTTTCTCCCGCGTTCTCAATGAAGGACCGGGGGGCGAGCTTGGAGAAACGGTCCAGGGCGGCCACAGCCTGCTCAATAAGCGCTAATTCCTCTCACGAAAAAGCATGCTCCCCGGGGGGCATCAATGCTAGAACGCATCATTTTGAAGACCATCTGCCGGAAAATCTCCTCCCCGGCATCGGTGCCAAAGTGCCTGGAGTCGGTCGCCATTGCCCATTGGGCTTCTCTTCCCTGCAGCCCGCACCACAGCGCTTCTCAAAATGCTTCCCCTCTGGGCGTCTCCCAAACGCGGTTTTGGGGGGTTGGGCTCAAAGGCAGTCCCCAAATCCCCCGTCTTTCTCTTTCTCCCGACGCCCCCCCCTTCCCCGACCGGCGGTGTTTCTTCTTGGGGGGTTAGGCCCTGGCCAGACGCCGCTTTCCATTCTCAGTTTCGGGGGAAGCTCTCCTTCCATTCTTGCCATTCTCGGCGATTTTTACCGTAACCGCTGGATATTAAAAAGGGTCGCAAGCTTGACTGATTGGCCTATATTCGCGCATTAAGAATTAAATATGCCGAAGCATCGGCGAGGAGGAACTATGGGCGGAGACAAAGAGCCTAAAAAGACGGTGTATCGTGATTCGGAGACGGGGGAATTCGTCAAGAAGGGATATGCAGACAAGAACCCCAAAACGACGGAGAAAGAGCGAGTCCGCACGGGCGGAAGCAAGAAGAAATAGTATGAAAAACCTGCTTTTAACAGGGCACAATTCGGGGGTTGGTGGTCGACCCATTAGCCCCTTTCGCGTTTGAGGTTCTCAGGGCCAATATAATTTCTAAGCGCCCGGGGCGCTCCCGCACGTCCCGGCCTCGCCTCCGGCTCGTCCAGGCCCCCCCCGAGCAGGGAAGGAATGGGGATTCATTTGGGATCCCTGCGCTGCGGGCTGGTATCCTCCTGGTCCTGAAATGCTCGAAGGCGATGCCGATCTTGGACTGGAGCGTTTCGCGTCTGGCGGCGGCTCCGCGCTCAGGCTCCTTGAGGACTTCGGCCGAGAGTTCCTCGATGAAAGCCATGGCCTGGTCTTCGGTGAGGTAGCGACTCGTGAGCTGGCCTCGGCCATCTTTTGCGTGTTTTACTTGGACAATATTTTCAATCAGTTGACTGACTTTTTCGCTCGGCAGTTCCAGTCTCAAAATAATGGGGTGCGACCCGGAGCACCTTTTCGCTGGCAGATGATGTCTGACGGCCAAGAAATGAGCCCTCGTCGACGATGTCCATTGGAAAAAGTTAGAGGGTTTTATTCCAGATTGATCGAAATTTTTTTCCCAATTACCGTGGCGACTTTACACATTGTAGCCAATGTAATTGAATTATTATTTTCATCTAAAATCTTATTCAAAAATGATCTACTGCTATTTATTTTTAATGCCATTGCCGTTTTGTTGATATTGTTTTCCTTCATGTACTTTTCGAGAGCAGCAGCCAATACTTTCTTAATAGCTGCCGCCTGTACCTCTTCAAAGTTACACTTTTCAATAAGAAAAGCATCAAAAGAGGAACCCAACGGGGAAATCTTCTTCTCGTTCATCTTTCCTCCTCTCCCTCCCTGCCTCTTTCTCCTCTGTTGCCGTGGGTGGGGTGCTCGTTGACTTGGTATGTACTTATTTAAGTACAAACCGCCAAGCCGTCAACCTCTTCACGAGTAACTCACGGTTCGCCTTTGAGCGCTTCCCTTTCCATTCCAGGCCGTTGATGAAATTAACCGCGAAGCTATAGGGCTTGACATTTGTAATTTATAAACTACAGTTTTCGCATACGCGAAAGGGCGTTTTGGGCCGCTCAATGGAGCACAGATCATGAATGATAAGCTGACCACCTTCGACCCGGCCGAATCGCTGACCTCGGATGAGGCCATCGCCGCCTTCATGGCTGACGCCTTTGAGTCCGGCGATGCCGGTTACATCGCGCACGCCCTGGGCGTGGTCGCCCGCGCCCGTGGAATGCGTGAGATAGCCAGGGAAACAGGCCTATCCCGCGAACAGCTCTATCGCTCGTTCAGCGAACGCGGCAATCCCACGCTCAAGACCACATTGGCGGTGATGAAGGCCTTGGGGGTCGAGCTGACGGCCAAGTCGCATCGGATAGTTCCTTCAGCTTGAGAAGCCCGGCGCAGGATCTGCGCGTTCCTGGGTTGGGGGTCGATCCATAAGGGCGGAAGCCCGGAGCACCTATGTTTGCATACCCTATTGAACTGATCGCCGACGATAACGGCACGTTCCTTGTCACCTGTCCGGATCTGCCGGAAGTGACCACCTTTGGCGCGGATGAGGCGGACGCGGCCTTGCGGGCGCTGGACGCCATAGAAGAGGCCGTTGCCGCACGGATCGCCGGCCATGAGGATATTCCGCTGCCCAGCGAGGCCAAGGGACGCACTACGGTTGCCCTCCCCATTCAGGCTGGCCTCAAATTCGTGCTTCACCGGGAGATGCTCGCGAAGGGTCTCCGCAAGGCGGACTTGGCGCGCAGGCTCGAAGCGCCCGCCTCGGAGGTGGACCGTTTGCTTGACCTTCGCCACCCCTCCCGGCTGGATCAGATGGAAAAGGCGTTCGAGGCTGTGGGCAAGCGCCTGGACTTCCGCTTGGCGTGAAATATGGTCTTGACATCATATGTATTAGGGGCCATATTCGAAACATGGGCTGGACGGCGCAATTCCACGACACCTTTGAGGAAGAGTTCGTTGCCCTCCCGCCAGCTGTCCAGGACGAACTTTTGGCCCATGTCAAACTCCTGGAGAAATTCGGGCCGCAGTTGAAACGTCCCTGGGCGGATACGCTGAAGGGATCAAACTATTCCAATATGAAGGAACTGCGGTTCGAGGCCGCTGACGGCGTCTGGCGCGTGGCATTCGCCTTTGATCCCCGGCGCAGGGCCATGCTCTTGGCGGCAGGCGACAAGTCAGGGCAATCGGAGAACCGGTTTTATCGTGGTCTCGTGGCAAAGGCCGATGAGCGTTTCGCCGAACACTTGAACGGCTTGAATGCAGTGAATGGCAAAAGGAGGCGCTGATGGGAGCGACTTTGCAGGAGATGATGGACAGGCTTTCCGACGAACGCCGGGAAAAGATCGAAAAGCGCTCTGCGGAATTGATCGCCGAGGAGATGACCCTGTGCGACCTGAGGCGTGCCCGGACTCTCACGCAGCAGCGCCTGGCCGAAAAACTCAAGGTCCGTCAGGACAGCATTTCCCGGCTGGAGAAGCGCTCCGACCTCATGCTCTCCACCTTGCGGGGCTATGTCGCGGCCATGGGAGGCGAGTTGGTGATTGTCGCCCTGTTCCCCGACCGCCCGCCGGTCGCCATTTCCGGCTTGGCGGGGTTGGATGAGTCATCCTCTCCCGATCCTCATAAAGGCAAAAGCAAGCACCGTTCCACCTCCACCGCCTCCTGATCCAGATCCCGCTCGCGGCACAAGGCCGCCAGGCGGTCCGGGAACAGGCCCCGGTAGAGCTCCGCGCTGATCTTCTGCACCAAGGTCTTGCGGGCGTCCACCTCGTCCGGATCCGTCCCGAAGAGGCCTCGGCCGAATGACCGGTCCTCAGGGCTTCATTCTTTTATGGACCTTTTTACATCCACAAGCTAGTAATGGGCAAACATTGGCTGCAAATGGGGCCATAAAAATGAAAAATCAGACGACCAGCGGATTGGAGGCGGAACTGGGCCAACAGATCCGAGCCCTCCGCCTGAGCCAAGGCGCCGATCAGCGCTCCCTGGCCGGTGCCTCCGGGGTGGCGCTGTCGGCCCTAAAAAACCTCGAGTCCGGCAAGGGCGCGGCCATCAAAACCCTCATTCGCGTCCTGAAAGCCCTTGGCCGGGCGGATTGGTTGGCGACCCTCGCCGTTGTGGACACAACCCGGCAGCGCACGGGTCGGCCAAGAAAGATCCAGGAGAAAGACATGAAGATTCTTCCCGGCATCGCCCGCACCTTGAGCACTCCCAGGCCGGTGGACATTTCCCCCGAAGAGCTTCAGGGAGAAATTCGGCGTTGCGCCACAAAGAGTTGCGACAGTTCCTTCGTCCGCGCGCTGTTCGAGGAGATCCCGATCAGCACACTTCACGAGGCGATCCTGGGCAAGGAGCTCAATCCCCGGCGCCTGCTACAGGCCGCAAGGAATGTCGCCGCGACCGGAGAGGCGCGCGACTGGCTGGAGGAATACTGCCATGGCTGACGAACACGGCTGGAAAATTCTTCTGCGCAAAGTGCTGCCCATTCTCCAGGCATCACCCGCCTACGAGTGGTCCCTGGGGGGAGGAACCGCGCTCTATCTTTCCCTTTCTCACCGTCTGAGCAAGGACATCGATTTGTTTTTCACGAACGCCAACGCCTTGCGGGAATTCGCCCCGAGCAGAAACGCTGCCGTACGTGCGATTTGCGACACGCACCAACAGCCCGGGCACTTCATCAAGCTGGAAATCCGCGGCCAGGGCGAAATCGATTTTCTCGTCACCCGGGAGTTTCATGACGAGCCGACGTTTGATTATCTTTTCGACGGCCAAACCATTCGCGTCGAGACCCCCGCGGAAATCGTCTCAAAGAAGCTGTATTTCAGAGCGTCGACGTTCACGATTCGTGATATTTTCGATTTGGCCGCCTGCGCCGTCAAGATCGAAGGTTTTGCCGGTGATATCCATCCCGACGTTTCCGGCAAAGCGGCGCTGGCCATCGACATTATCAAACGCCGCGCCCTGGAGTACCGCAAGCGCATCGCGGAAGAAATCGTGCCCCTGGAGATCGAGGCGGCGGTCCTGCAAGACGGGCCCGATCTCGCCGTTTCGCTCCTGGAGGCGTTTTTGTCGCTGCACGCCGAAAAAGAGCTCCCCGGCCCCTCCCCGGCTTGAGTCATCCCAGGCGCGACCATTCTGTGCATGGATCAACCGCCTCCTGATCCAGGCCCCGCTCCCGGCACAGGGCCGCCAGGCGGTCCACCTCCGGATCTCCGGCCGCCGGCGGCCGTTGTCCGTCCTTTCCCATGAGCTTCACGTAGGGATGCCCACCACCGGCGGCGAGGATCTCGGCCATGGGCTCATAGAGCGGCGAGAGCCGGATGCTGCTAATCAAGCGCCTCCGGCCCCTTTTGGAGCCACTCCGCGGCGTACTTCAACGTGTCCGGATCGCTCACGGACAGGAGGAACTGGCCCACGTTGCATTTGAAATGGCTGGGATCATAAAGGCTCAAGGCGAATTCGATGCAGCGCCGCTCAGCGTTCGAGCACTTCTTCCAGCGCGCCAAGCGAACGATCTCGTCCCCACCGAAATCCAAAGACAGCAATCCCTCTTCCTCCAGCCGCCGAACGACACCGCCATCCCGCAACATGGGGCAATCTCTGATAAACTTCTCAGCATTGTACATCGCAATACTCCTTCGTTTTCTCAGGAAATGCCAAACCGTCTTTCAACAGGACGCTGCGCAGTTGGGCATGCATTCACGCTCATTTCACCACATACGGCTTATTGATGGTGGCTGCGACGTCAGCCCCCTTGTAATACGGGCGAATCCAAATCAACTTGCGCCGTTGACTTCCCTGGCCGCACGGCTGGTTGCGCCAATGGCCGCGCACCATGAATCGAACCAATGGCTTGCTTTTGGCGGAAGCAACCTCGCCGTGTTCGTCAGGGATCGCCTTCTCGATGACGATTGTCCCGATCGAAGAGCCTACTTCATAATAATCGAGACAGGAATGCCGCCTGGATCTTTTGAGAAGCTTCCGCCGCTTGGATTGCGAGGACACACCGTTCAATCGCGTTTCAAGTGCTCTCCGAGTGCTATCTTGCGGGATTAATTCAGCCTGCTCGGATGAAAGATACAGCACAGCATTTAAAATAATGCGGTAAAAGGCAAGACCGTCAGTATAAAACGTATCATCGCTTATACTTTTTATTGAATTATTCTGCGAATCAACATGCAAGCCTTGCCAACGATTTTCTTGTGAAATATCTTCCCAATCAGTGTGGAGCGCCTTTTCCAATGTCCAGTCATCTGCAAGATATAATTCCCGCTTAAGCATGAGATATACTGTATCCGGGCAATGCGCGTGCCATGCGCAAATAACAAGCCTTCTCCCTGCATGGCGCTCATCTTCTGGAAGAATTGTAAGAAATACAGAAATTGGTGCTGAATAATCGAACCCACTTTTCATCTTTTCATCAACCTTATACATAGCATCAACAACTGCACGAGATGTAAAAGAAAAAAGGCATGTTGCAAACGGCAGTTGAATTAGTGAACACTTAAGGTTTATTTCTGTATTCGCCAAATGTTCAGAAAGATTGTCGCTAAAATGAAAAGTCTTTTTGCCTGCCAAATGAAAATTTACAGCTACGTGGTATTCGTGATTTATTGTGGCATATAAACTTGCATATTCTGCTCGTGCATAAGGCAAAACATCATGCATACTCGATCTGATATGTTCAACACTGAATCCAGTATCCCGCGATACGTAACCAAATATTTGATTGTCAACTAGTTCAACGCACTGCCCAAACCGGCTTTCATAATCATCAACACTTTGAATAGCTGCTTGCGGCCCTAACTTTCGGCGCAAATCCTGTGCGTCAAGTTCTGCAAGCTCTATAATAAATGGCCTAACCGCCATTAAAAAATCGTAGTATGTTGATGGCAAAACCATATATTAACACCTTAGCTTAGTTTGTCGTCTCCAACTTCTTCATTCATCACTTCCCGAACAGGATGCCTGGGTCTTGAAGAACAATCTGCTGTCGGCGTGGATCCTCAAACGGCTCGCCGTCGAGGTTCCAGTGCTTGGCGACATACCAGAGCAGGGCCCTCCGGACCTGAATGACCGCCTGCCCATTCTCCATGCAAAAATCGCTTTCAATAGCCTTCCTGGCGCCTTGAGAAAGCCGAGGATCAGGCACGACGACGAGATCCACGACTTCATGCCACTCGCGGTCCTGGTCGAGGCTGCCTCTACCGCTCCCTCTTTCTCCGACCTCAAGAATTCTGCCCAGGACAAAGTCCTTGTACGTCTCGGCTTCGTGACAAAAGGCGCGGACATGCCACCGCTGGCCATCCGACCCCATGGCGTGAGGTGAAATGACCCGCCAGATCGGCTCTGGCCGGGACATGGAGGCGTACAGAATTTTCAGCGACCAATTCTGACCGATCGCCTGCACAACTGCCCGCGTCACCGCTCCATCTACGGAGCGCAGGGGTGAAGGGGCGACCGAAAGCCTTTCGGGGGGCAGGGCGCCCTTCAAGTCTCCCACCAGCAGAAGCGAGGTGAAATCCTCGTTGGCGGTGCCGGTCAGGACCGGTGAGAATCCCTCGGTCGGATGGTATCTTTTGGTCAGCCGGTCGTACTCGACATGGCCGGAAAGCTCCTTGTAGAGCCCCATATCGGCAGTCTGCCGCGTGTGCGAGAGACCAAAACGCTCACCGAGCTCGCGGCGATTGAAGCGGCCTAGCCAAAAGAGGCGGCGTTCGATAAAAGAAAGTCGTTCAAACTGGCCGCTGCCGGGCTGCTCTTTCGTGGCGGGCTTGGTCTTCATGGGATTTTCATAAACCAAAACCGGCCGCATGGAAAGAACATACTTGAACTTGACAACGCCATTTTTTTACAATACCAAATTCTGACATTGGCGAATGAAGTTGGACGATTCAAAACGGTCGAACTCAAGTTAGGTCAATATCATGGCTTGGCGGGATGTCATGGTCGCGGTTATGCCGCTTGTGGACCTCTATGGGACCAAGCGGGTTCCCGGCGAAGGGGCGATGGTCCCCTTCAACGTGACGCCCTCCCGCGCATGCGACGTTGACGATCCCACCGCAGGCCTCTTCTTCGCCGTGGGGACCTCGCTGCTCGAACTCCTGGACGCCGGCGAAGAAGAGGCCCCAGGAACCTACACCCTCATCGCCGAGGTTCTCACCGAACTCCGCAAGGAATTCCCCGAGTGCGTGGACGAGGACTTCCTGTTCGTCATCCAGAAGCTCTCCGCCCGCTACAATATGTTCTTCGTCAGGGACGGCGTCCTTCTCAAGGACACCGCGTTGATCGACCAAGCCAAGGCCGGCAAGCGAATCCGGCTGTCGGCCAAGGGGCGCATGGCTCTTGTGCTTTCCGAGACTTCGGAAGACTGGGCCTACCTGGATCTGGACGCGGAAAAGCTCCTGCGCTCGATATCGCGGGGGAACTTCCGGGAAGTCGAGAAGTTCAGCACGGGCATGCTCCAGAAGATCAAGGACGCGAGTCTGCAGATCAGGAGGATCCTCGAGCTGCCCACAGTGGAACTCAAGGCGCAGGCCCTGGTCACCGAAAACAGCCTGTATCTCGAAACCGTGAGCAAGATCCAACGGCTGGTGAACGACGCCCTGGAGCTCCTTCGGGTCCAGGGCCTGCAAGACAAATTCGACAAATGGTTTGAGCTCCACCCTGACGACGAGGGCCTGGACGAGAACATCCGGACGCAGCTGCTCCAGGCCCTGTCCATGATTGAGACCATCTCGCGAAACCTGGCCGACATCATCGTGGCGGTTCAGAGGGGCGCCAGAACAGGAGTGCGCACGCCGAATTTCAACGCCGCCGCGCTCAAGATCGTGCTCCAGCCATCCTATGAAGTCGCCGAAGCCGTGCTGAAAGCGTTTGTCTATCCGGCAAAGACCCTCGCCTCAATCTCGGACGTGCTCAAGCCGGTCAAGATCCCTGCCCCAAGAAGCAGAGAGACGGCCCAATTCGACACTGTGGGGCAGATGCCCGTCACGAGGCTGTTCCGCGCCTTCCTTCTTCGACACGGCCAGGAGTTCATGACCCGCCTCTCCAAGGGGCCCCTGTCCATAACCGAGCTTGTCAGGGACGGCGCTCTCGGGGCGAGCGACATCGAGGGGCTTGGCGAACTGGTCGGGGCGTTCCTGGACGCCCGCTCCATGGGCTTCGGCAAGGGGCGGTTCATCGTCGTGCCGGGTGGCGACGACATCGTTTGCGAGATCGACGGCCGCATGACGGCCGTGCAGGGCTTGCTGCTCACATACCAGCCGAGGGGAACAGACCATGTTTACTGACGCTGAGGTTCTGGCCAGGATTTCCGACTTCCTGTTCACCCACCGGATCGTCCGGACCAAGGTGCCGAAGGGAAGCCGGGCCCGGGATGGGGAAAAAGAGATCACGGCCATGCTCCAGGACATGAATGGCGGCCAGCGGGCGTTCCTGGAGGACTACTTCTTCTACCGTGGGTTCACGCTCAGGGTCTTCGACTGGACGGAGTATCCGGGGATCCCTACCGGGGGACAATTCTGGTGCATCGTCCGCAATCCGTCCGAACCCGCCCCGCTGTGGCTTTCCGGGTCCGAGGTCCGGGAACGCCTGGCCCTGCCGGGGGATTCCAGGCTGACGACGACCATCTGGTCGTTCGTCATCTACATGCACTACCTCAAGCTGGCCTACACGAAGATTGACCGGCATCCGAGCGAGATTTCCCGGTTCGTGGACGTCGTCTTCACCAAGGAGGAACTCGCGGAGGATGTCAGGTCGTTCATCGACGGCCTCGCCGAGGAGCATGCGGGCCGGACCGAGGCGGTCAAGATCCTTGCCGCTGAAAAGGGACAGGATGTGGAGCGCAGGGTCGGCAACTTCCTCGCGTTCTTGCTGGAAACCACTGCGATCAGCTTTGAGCGGGCCGATCAGGCCTATTCGCAGACCATCCTCGGCGCCGCCGAGGTGGCGGAGCACTTTGACTGGGAGATCGTCTATCTCCTCCCCCACGACACGCTGGGGCCCGAGAGCATCGAACAGATGATGGTTTCCGCCGACGATCCGAGCGTGACGGAGGAAGACAATGTCGCTGATCAATAGAATCGAGGTCTCGAACTTCCTCAACGAGAGCAGATCCAAGACGTGGGATCCGGACTTTCGTTTGGAGCTGCTGAATTTTCGAGCCTTCTCCACCATCTTTCTGGCGCCGAACGGAGTGGGCAAGACATCCCTGGCCGACGCCATCTTCGCCTGCCTGACCATGCGGCAGCCCTTCGTGAAGCAGACCAAGGAGCGGATGTCCCCGGCCAGGGAAAAGATCATGTCCCATGTCCGGATCGAGTTCATGCGCCCTCTGGCGGGCGACAACCCCGACCAGGCCCGCCAGCTCGACATGGCGTTCAAGGTTCGTGGCGAGCCCTGGGTGGCCGGCATCTGCGGCCACAACGACCCGGACGACATGATCCACTATTTCTACCAGGGCGTCCTCGAAGACGCGCCGGTGGGCTACTCCGAGAACGGCAGGAAATTCCTCTATTCGGACGCCGAAGTCGAGGAGGCCATCGCCAAGATCCGGGGCAGCAAGTTCAAGGCTTCGCGGGCGGACTGGAAGGCTTTCATCCACAACCACATCTCGCCCCGGCAGCTCGCGATGCTTGAACAGTTCCAGAAGCGTGGCGGCGGCGACAACAACCCGCCGCTCTACGAGGTGAAGGTCAAGGACGACCGCTACGACCGGGCCTTCTTCTACCAGCACGTGGTCCCCCAGCTCATGGCCGGGCTCCACAGGCCCGAGCGGGACGATGACGGCGCCGAAGACCAGGAAGAGATGTACTTCGAGCAGACCCTGGTCATCAGCTGCAGGAAGCTGGTCCAGGCCAAACGCGACCTGGAGCGCACCAAGGACAAGCTCGACCAGATCGAGGCCGTCTACGGCGACCTGGAGGCCCTTGTCGGCAAGTCCGACGAGATCGACCAGGCCAGGGCCGAGTATCAGAAGGCCCTGGCCAAGGTGGCCGAGGTCGGCCAGGCGATGGAGGCCGTGGCCACGGCCGGCGTGCCGGGCTTCCCCCGCAACCCCTCCCACTCGGACGAGCAGGTGCTCGGCCTGCTGCGGCATATGGACATCAAGCAGGGCGAGGGGCCGGTGCTCCGGGCCGCAGGCATGGATGTGCTTCTGGGGCTTCAGGCTGGCCGAAGCGCACGCATCTTGTCCGAGCCGGGTGTTGAAAGTGTAAAAATATCACAACCGATTGAATTTGTTCACGACATAATTCACGCAAAATCGGAAGTCGGGCCCAAAACGAGCCGCTATCTCACCGAAGACCAGGCCATGGCATTCATCGAGGACCTCTCGGCTGAAGTGCTCAAGCTGTCTGAAGATGGGGCGGCCGCCAGACGCAAAACGCTCCAGTCCAAGATCGGCATCGCCTTCGAGCATTTCAGGACCAGGATGGATACCAGCCCGCAGCGCCGGGCCTTGCTCGATGTGAACCGGGCCCTGGAAGAGATGGAAGTGCAACTGCGGGCCAGCAAAAAGGCTCTCGAGGAAAACGAGCGAGAAACCAGCCAGGTCGCCGGAGAGCTTCGCACGCTGGAGGATCCGCGCCGCGAATGGAGCCTGATGAGGGACAGCGGGCTCTTCAACGACCAGGAGCTTGAGGCCCCCGCCGCGACCGAGGAGCGGCTTTCCGCGCAGGCGCAAGCGCTTCTGGCCGAGTATACGAAGCTGTCCGAGACCATCGGCAACATCAGCAATACACGCGAAGCCCTTCAGAAGTTCCGCTCCGAACATGGAGAACGCTCCCCGCTGGACGTTCAGGCCGGCCTGCGGACCGAAGCGGCCGTGCTGGCCGCGAGGCTGGAACGCCTGAAGGCGGCGATCGAAGATCTCGCCTGCGCCCGCAAGCTGGGGCAGGCGGATCTCACTGACGTCTCCAGGCGATGCGAGGCATTGAGCAAGACGCTCGCCGAGCTGAAGGTCAGACACGGCTCATGGGAAACCGTGCAGGCGAGGTTCCCGGGCCGGACCGTGTCCCAGGTCAACGAGCACCTCGCGGAGCGCCGTGGCTGCCTGGAGCGTGAGTTAAAAAGGCTGGGCGAGGCCAAGGAGGCCCCCCGTACGGAATTGAAGGACTCGATCCAAGCCGTGGAGGCGTGGAGCAAGGCGACCGATTTTTGCTTCAGCCAGGCCGTCACGGAGATGGAGAAGCGCCTGGCCGAGCTGGAAGCAGTCCTGCCCCAGGTCGGGACGTGCGAGGAATTCCGCGCGCGTTACGGTTCGCAAGCCACTCCCGACCAGATCATCGGCGGTCTGACCGAACGCCGCGTCAAACTGCAGAACCGCCAAACCAAGCTCAGGGCCGACCTGGCCCGGATCCAGGAATCTCTCGCCATGCTCGAGAGCAAGCAGGTGGCTCCTGGACGGGTTTCGGCGGAGGCCTTGAAGCTCGTGCCGGAAGGCGTTAAGTACCGGATGCTGTTCGAGGTCATCGAAGCGGCGGGGCTGGAGCAAAACCGCAAAGCCGAAGCCCTGGCCACTTTCTCCTCCCTGCTCTTTTCGCCTGTGGTCGCCTCCGAAGAAGGCGCGCAGGCCGTCGCCGATATTTTCGAGCCCAAGGCCCTGCCGATCCCCATCTTCAAGGAACAGGGCCTCGAGCGCCTGCTCGCCGAGGGAGGCCTCGCGGATCTCGGCTCCGCCATCCATGGCCACATGAGCGAGATGGCTGACATACTGCTCCATCCCGAGCGCATCGCGGCCACGAAGGAGCGTTACCGCAGGCGGGAACGCGGATTTTCCAAAGCGCTGGAAGCGCTTGGCAGCGCCATCCTGAAAACCCGGGACAACACTCCCGAGTTCCATTTCCTGAAACAGGCGCGCCAGGCGTTTGTGGCCGAAGCCGAAGCGAAGGCCCGGGAACTCGTGGGACGCGTATTCGCCAAGCTGGGCCCGCTTGCGGCCCTGCTGGCGGGATGGTCGGGCATGGTCGCGAATTGGCCGGGCGTGGTCCCCGGCGGTGTCCAGATCGGCTCCGATCTGGACGCGCTGGCCAACCGCCTGGGCGTACCGGTCCAGCCGGCGTCTCCGCCGGCCGAGGTCTCGGCGGCCACCATCCCGGCGATCTGCGAATCCGTGCGGAAATTCTTGCAGAGCGATCATCGCCAGGCGATGGAGCGCACCCTGCAGAGCCTGCAGAAAAAGACGGCCTCGGAGACGGCCAGGGTCGACAAGATCGTGGCCCGGATCCTTCAGGACGTCGAAGCCAAGGAGGCCGAACTGAAGGCCTTCGATCAGGAGTTCAGCCACGGGTCCTTTGCCCAGGAATTGGCTCTGGCGGCGGGCTACGACCCCGAAGCGCATCGGAAGGCTGGTGCCGAGACGGCGGAAGCCAAAAAAACGAAGGGCGAAATCTCGGAATTTCTCCTCGCGGCAGACGGGCTTCATGAGGATCAGGGCGGCCTCAGGAACGACCTCCGCGACCAGCAGCGCAAGATCGAGCATGCCCTTGGAGCCTATGCTTATAAACACCTGGACGACTTCATCGCCTCGGGCGAAGGGGCGAACGCCGAGACGCTCCTGGCCCAGCGGAACACTGTGGCCGAGCAGCAGAAACAGGTCGCCGGCCGACTCAATTTCCGCTTCCAGGATGCTCAAAAATATGTGGGCGAACGAACCCGCGACCAAGAGCTCATCAGCCGTCATGAATTCTTGCTCTACTCCAGAAAGCAGTACGAGGACCATGCCGACGGGCTCTCTCGCCAGATCGACGGGCACAAGGACTCTGCGCGGGGTCTCCGGGAGCTTTCCCTGAAATACGATGTGCAGCTGTTTGAGATTCAGAAGCATATCAAACAGTTCGGCCTTCTGCTCGAAGACATCGAAAAGGTGAAGCTCCCGCAGGAAAGCCAGAAGATTCAGGAGGTGCGCGAGAACCTCGCCAGGCTGGCCGAGCTGTCCGGCCAGGGCGCCGACCAGGGGCTGATTGAGGCCATTTCGGCTATCCAGGGCACGATTGCCGGATTCGAGGCCGATAGCAAGGCAGCCCGGGCGAAAACCGCGAAGAACGCGGCCGAAAAGGCGTTCGAGAGCTATGGCAAGGCGTGCGACGATTTCCTGAAAGGCCATCCCGGCCTGCCCGAGGGGCTCGCCTCCGACGTCCGGGCCACCAGGGCCGAACCGTCCAAGATGCGGGTGCTCTATGAAGTGCAACGGCAGGTCGTGAACGAAAGGCGGGCCGAACACCAGGCCCAGCAGGAAACCCACCAGCAGATGTGGGATGACCAAGTCAGCCGACTGACCGAGATGTCCGACGAGGCGAAGAAGGCGTATGCCCATCTGTGCCGGCTGTGCAACAGATACAAGGATGAAGCCACCTTCATCTTTAACGCGGAAGTAGCCTCCCCGGAGGTGATCGAGAAACTCGTGGAGGGCATCAGAGACCAGGTCGAAGTGAATGAAGCACAGCTGCAGATCGAAGCCGAGCGCCTGCATGAAGACGTGAAGCGCATCCGCAAACGCAAGGATAGACAACTGCTCGAAGATGTCCGCGAGCAGTTCTACAAGGCGTTTTTCATCAACCCGACCATCAAGTACAAGCACCCCTTCATCGCCAACCACCAGGAGATGGTGTTCGGCGGCCAGGGCGCCGGGAAGGTCAGCGCCGGGCAGATGAGCGCCCTGCAGCTGCTGATGGCCGTCAGGCTGGCCGAGTTCGCCAAGGAGCGGGATCGGATCCGGCACGCCCATTCCAAGCACAGGCGCAGGCTGCAGCAGGCCCAAGAGCACAGCTTCCTTCTGCTCGACGGCATGCTCTCCAACCTCTCGGATGAGGAACTGATCGACGAGAGCCTGAAGGCCCTGGAGTCGTGCCGAGGCGTGTTCCAGTTGATCGGGTTCATCCACAACCGTGGCTACGTCAACAACTACAAGATCTTCCCGACCTTCATCGTCGCCCGGCGGTATTCCAAGGATGGGACCCGGAGTTCCGCCTCCCGCTGGGTCGTTGTGGAGGACATTGCCGAGGAAGACCTGCCGAAGCTTGGCTTCTGGCAGTCGGCGGTGGCTCCGGGCACGCCGGAACTGGCGCCGCTCGTGACTGATGAAGAGCTGCTGGCCGAGGAGGCCGAAGGATGATCGATCCCAGGCACAAGTCTGCGGCCGACACCGTCCGGGCAGCCTTGCGGAAGCTCTCCGAGGGGCGCAACCGGCTCAATCCCAAGAACATCCAGGACCGGCTCATGACCGCGAGCAAACTGGACAGCGTGAAGCTCAAAGAGGGACTGAATGCGCTACGGGAAGCAGGAGAGATAACATCGGATTCGTGGGATGACTACCATGGAACCCCGTTGGCCCAGATGACGCTCGACCTCGAGCCTGAGGAACAGCCCGAACACGTCGCCGCTTGGCAGTCGCTCGTGGACGGATGCGCCTTGCCTGAATCCGCCAGGATCGCCCTCAGGAAATCAAAGGTCGCGGCAAAATTCCAGGACATGCCCCTGGAGGATCAGAAGCGACTGCTCGATCAACTGCTGGCCCTCGTGGAGAATCAGGGGGATGTTCCCGAAGGGACGAGCCTGTTCGAAGCCGGAGCCCGCTCAGTGATCGGATCCTCGAAGGTCCTTGGGACGCTCGGCGGCCCCCTTCTGCAACAACTCGGGCTGAGGGTCGAGCGGTTCACGAAGGGGCCGCGTTACTTGGCCGTAGCCGGCCCTAGCGAACCTCAAGCCGTGGTGTTGGTCGAGAATCCGCATTCATTCGAATCCGCGGTCCAGGCCGGAACCTTGTGCGCTTTTGCGTGCACCTATGGATTCGGCCTCCCCATCGACCTCACGCCCGAGATCCTTTTGGAGGAGACTCTTGCCAAGCAATCGGCATCAATCAATCGCCTGGTCCGGGCCGGCGATCCTCCGCCCACGGCACGACTCTTGGAACATCCCAGGCTATTCTTCTGGGGTGACCTCGACCTGGCCGGGATGCGGATTTACGACAGCCTGAAGAAAAAGCTTCCTCTCCTCAGACTCTCAGCGCTCTACGCGCCGATGATCAAGGCCCTGCGTGAAGGGCATTGCCATCCGTACATCAAGGCTGTGGGCAAAAACGGCCAAAAAGAGCAGCATATTCGTCAAGGACCGCTTTCCGACCCCATGGCGCGGCAGATGGCCGACCTGTGCGCGGAACAGGCTGTTGATCAGGAATACGTCCATGAAGGGTACGCACACCTTGCCCATCTGAGCCTTGAAGAGGTGACCCTCCTCTGACGAAAGCGTGGCGGGAATACGCCATGGCATATGGCGTAGCCCCCATCCCAAGCAGATCTTCAGCCCGAACGTGTCGTATTTTTGCGCTCGACATTGTCGTGTTTTGGTATAATTTGATCTCAACAAATCAAGTGTACATGGTTCATAACATCAGGAAGTTATTGTGACTCAATCTTCCAAGGCAGCCGCTGCCAAGCCGTTAAAAAAACGCGTCGCCAACCGGATTGCGCGATCTCGCGGCCGGGTATTCACCCCGAACGACTTCGCCGACCTTGGCGGCTATGACCAAGTCTTGCGTGCGCTTCGCCAACTCGCCAAGAGCCAAGTCATCACCAAAATAGGATACGGCCTGTACGCAAAGCTCAAGGAAAGCTCTCTTGTCCCGGGATCCAAAATCCTGGACGGGGATTTTGGGACCACGGTGCGGGAATCGCTTTCCAAGCTCCGGGTTCCATTTCAAGAAACCCGGACGGTTTCCGACTACAACTCAAAGCAGACGACGCAAATCCAGGCGAATTGCGTGCTGATTGTTCGCAAGCGATTCACTCGCAAGATTTCATACAGAGGAATGGAAGCAAAATTCTATGCCGGTTAGCTTGGAACTTGGGATTCCGAAGATCGTACCTCTCAACCTGGAAGAGATCGAGCTATAGCCCTGCCCCGGGAAAATGAAACGAATGCACTCCAAGCGCTGGGACGTCATTCCGGAGCTTGAGCCGCTCGCGCAGTCCGCTAGCCAGGGCCGTGCGGGTGTGAAATTTCCGGTTCGACGCCATGGTCTCAAGACCTCCGGAGCATGGGCTCCAACATGTCGCGCAGACGGGGCAGGCTCGTGACCCAACCTTTTCTGACAACTTCTTCCGAGGGCAGCTTTGCATCCGGATGCTCGGCGAAGTATTCAGCGCTCACCTGTTCCAGAAGCTGGGATTCTGACGGGAACCGCGTCCAGACGATCATCGAGGCCACACGGAACACGTTGGCCTCGCGCTGATCCAGCGCCTTGGGCGCGGCGTCCCCACGCGCGACGGCGGCGCAGCGGGAAAGCAGCGCGGACTCGACGTCTCGGGCTGTCATAGCCGGGGCCAACCGTCCATCCGGGTGGTCATTGGGGCTTTGTCCAGATCGGGCTGGTCCACCAAGCGGCAGGGAAGCCCATCTCTATGATGGGTCTGGGGCAGGCATCAACCAGATTTTTAAGCCGGTCCTTCCAACGAGACGCGGTGGTCAGTCGCCCGATGAGTTGCTTGATGACCAGGGCCTGGGCATAAAAATGGGTGATAGGGATGCCGGCAAGCGGCCCTTCCAGGCGGGGCTTGATGGTGAAAGTCCGATTCCAGAGCAAGCCGTGATGTGCGCAGATGTTGCGAGTGTAGGGCACGGCCCGGAGCCAGCTGATCAGGGTGGGGCTCATGATCCCGATGGTGTCCGCGATCGCGATTCTGTCCGCGCGATCCTTGATGCCCTGGAAGATGCGGGACCAGGTGCCCATGGACAGCACCTCGCCGACCATCCAGCAGGGCGGCAGTGACGGCGCACAGTACTTTTTGTAGTAGGCGATGCAGAAGGCGTCACCGTTGCGGCCGGAGCCTGGCGCTCCGGTCTCGACGCGGATTCGGTTCATCAGATCCGCATGATCAAACTTGGCGTCGAAGAGCCTGGCCTCGGTATACCACATGGCCCCATATTTGAGGGCCATGTGGTTGTTGATCACGGTGCGGAGGGCAACCTCGATGCGCTCCACGGCGTCCATGACGTGGAGCCGGAGCTCGCGATCGAAGATGTAGAGCCTAAGGACATCGTCGAAACTAACGCCAGGTTGAAAGTGGTGGCCAGGGTCCCCATGCACCTGGTATGGCTGGCCGTAGATGGCGAGCCGGTAATAGCCGATGAAAGAAAGGTACCGCTGGACCCGGGCCGGATCGGGGATGCTCAACCCACGGCTTTGCAGGAGTGCGGCTTGGTCCGGGATGGACAGCGCCGGCTTCGTGAAAACAAGCTTTCCGCAGCTCATTCAGGGGGCCTCGCCGGACAAAAGAAAACCCGCCCTGGTCCGCATCCTCCCATCACAGAAAGAATTAAGCGTGGCGGGTGTTGTTCAAAAGATGTTGATCTGGCGAAACGACGCCGTATATATATCAACACTTTTTGCATCCAGTCAATTGATTTGTACGAAACAATCTGATAGAGGCGCCACCTTTTTTCTGAACACGCTGAAATACCATGCTTTCCCAAGGAATTTAGCCTGTTTTTCCCTCACGGGCGGGCTTTCCAGCCTTGTAGACGGGTAGCCAGAGGCCTCCATCGCCTGGCCGACCTGACGGCCTCTCGCAGGATCTAGCACGGGGCTTAAGCGAAAAGTCTCTTTCCATCCCACTTGATGGTACGCCGTGTCCCTTTGCGCACATTGTTCACCAGGGCAGGCCGGAAACAGACGAGGCAGGTCCCGCCCCGCAGACGCACGCTGGGATAGACAACCCCGGCAGAACCCGTGCCCAAGAGCACGGCGGCCAGGGACTGAGAGGCCACGTAACTGTCCGGGTTCAGACACTCCTTGAACTCCTCGGAATTGCGGATGTCATGGAAGGCCGTGTCGAAATTGGCCAGGCAGTCGTCATAGACTACTTCGTCAGGCTCGCTCCAGTCGATTTCCAGGTATTGCTGCTCCCGGTGGAACATGACTTCGGCCAGGGCCGTGTCGGATTCAACGCTCGCGTACCAAGCTCCCCGATCCGGGCCGTTGAATCGGCTTCCCTGGGGATGGGCATGGCAGAACGAGGCGTTGATGATCCGGAAGCCGGGGATATTTGTGACGAGCTCGTCCAGGCCGATGCCCGGCAGCAGATTGTTCTCTCCGGCCAGACGGTCGTTGGTGGCGTGGTCCAGTGCGAAAATGTCCTCCAGGTGCTTCTGATCCTCCGCGATTCGGCACAGGACGCTGTCATCCTCGTCCAGATACTTGGCCGGGATGAGCCGGTGCGTATCCTTGACGGATAGTTCCGTTATCTCCGGCGCGCGCATTTCAGACTCCGCCCCTGCGGGCGTCCAGCAGCCTGCGCACCACGAGCATGTTGGGCAAACCGCCCTTGACCATAAACTGCAGGGGCGTCTGCCCGGCGAAGATCCGGTTCCTGTTGGGCAGACTGACCCACGCGTCCGCCAGCTGCTCCGAATGAAGGATATTGAGGGCCTTGAAGATGCCCACCAGCAGGGAAACCCGCTGGAGCTTGTCCTGGTCCAGGACGCCGGCGGGGTTCTTCTTCAGGGTGTAGAACCGCCCCCTGGAGATGCCGCCCAAAAGCTGCAGACCAACATCCTCGCCTACATTCCACCGGGCGAGGATGTTGAAGAAGGCCTTGAGGGCCGAGGGCGACAGCCGGGCGCGGTTCTCCTTGTCGGAGAGATCCACCAAGGGAGAGATGTCGTACTTGCCGGCAGGCCGGGCAGGCTGTGGAAGCGGCATGATATTTCCGTCCTTTTTTGGACACAATATAGTCTAGAATTGGATACGTCAACCTCTTCGGACATCCCAACCGCCTGAATTCCACGCCTGAAGAAGCGAAATTGATTGAACAACGTGGCGCATAATAAACTATCCACAGTGCAGCGTTGAATACGAAAAATGCTTCAGGCGGAACCATGGCCAGTTATCAAGACAAGCTGAAGAACTCCCTGGCGCACCTGCCCGAGGGCTCGACGCCCGTGCGGGCGCGTCTGGAGCAGATCTGGGCGGACATGAGGGTTCCGCTGCTCGAGATCCTTCCGGAGCCTCCGGGGCTGCCCGAGGATGCCGATGCGTACCTCGCTGACGTCGACGAGGTCTACAAGACGGACTCCTACCACTCGCTTTCCATCGAGGGCTTCCGCGTCACGCCCGAGCTGATCGAGCGGGTCTGCGGTGGTGACTGGGATCCCGAGCACCGGGAAGAGGATCGCAAAAGCCGCGACGCCCTGGCCGCCAGGGGCTACTGGCAGGCGTTCCAGAAGGTCCGGGAGTCGCTCGGGTCCATCTTCGCCGGCGAACCGGCCGGAACCGTGTCGCGGAACGGCTTCCGCTCCTGGTACCGGGAAATGTTCCAGCCCTTCGCCCAGGCCGGAAAGTTCGACGCCGCGGCCTTGGCGGGCTTCCGGACGAGCCAGGTCTTCATCTCCGGCTCGCGGCATGTCCCCCCGGAATGGCGGCAGGTGGCCGGGGCCATGGAAGGGCTTTTCAGCCTCCTCGAGCATGAGGAGCACGCCGGCGTCCGCGCCGCCCTCGGGCACTGGGCCGTCGGCTTCATCCACCCCTACCTGGACGGCAACGGCCGCATGGCCAGGTTCCTCATGAACGCCATGCTGGCGTCCGGAGGCTATCCTTGGACCGTGACCAAGGTGGAGGATCGGCAAGCGTACATGGCCGCGCTGGAAGCCGCCAGCGTGGACCGGAACATCCGGCCCTTCGGGGAGTTTCTGGCGGCCCGGATCCGGGCGGCCATGCCTCCCGAGGGCGGACCTGCCCCGAGTTGAGGGAGGATCAAACAGAGTGGGCGGGAAAGACCTCGAAACACAACCGGGGTCGGCGGAATTCCGCCGACCCCGGTTCTTCATGGCTCAGGGTTTGGCTGGCCCCGTCGTCCCGCAGGGATACTCCCCATCCTCGTCCCTGGTGAGCCGCCCAGGCCGGGCGCCGGGATGAACCAAGGCGGGCTTGCAGGTAAAGGTCACGACCTCGTCCAATTCCTGCTCCAGCTCAGGACGGATGTTCTGCCAAAGCGAGTCAAGCCGGACCTGAAGCCCTTCCTCACGCGCACAACGAACCACCGGGGCGATGTCCGAGTCACCGGCCAGAATGACGAGAACATCCGCGGTCTTCCTGATTGAAATGCTGGCGATATCAAGCCCCAGGTAGACGTCCACGGCCTTCTGGGTCAGCTCCGGAGCGATCCCCCTTTTTTCTGAGGGGACCAGCGGATTCGCCGCAAGATCCCGGGTTCCCATGAGGATCGGTTTGACTGTATTATCCCAAGAGGCCTTCCACCTTCTATTCCAAGTGAGAAACCCCAGGCGAAGGACCACATGGGGAGTCTTCCGCAAGGACTCAAACAGGGCATGCGCTTCTTTCGCCACTGTGGTTTGGGAGTAATCAATCGTCATGTCCGTCAGTGGGTGCAACAATTTTTGGCTGAAGGGCTCGGCGTCGTAAAAAAAGACGCGGAGCAGCTCTTCATCCTGCCGGAGGTGCTTGCGACAGTAGTCGAGAAGAAACGGACCGGAAAAAAGCGTGGAGGGGGACAAGAATTTGAAGCGTTTTCTGACAAACCCGCCATCGACGATGAAGCAGACTCGTTTGGCTGCCATGGGGCCCTCCTTTGGGCTGTGGGTGAATATAAAAAATCGCCCCATGGTCGATCCGCGGCCAAATTGTTCGCCGGGATGTGGCATGGGGCACAATTCGACGTGGAACACTGCAAGTGTCCGGCACGTCGTTGTTTGATGTCTATTCACTTCGGCTGATTCTGTCAAGGTCTCGGATCAATCCATGTGAGCATGCAGTCAACCGGCTGATCATGAACCATTTTCCAACTGACGGGGTTTACGGCCTCGGCCCTTCATCCTGGTCCGCGCGCGCAGGCAGGCCGTGGCCGAAAGCCGACGCCATCCGGTCGATCTCCTGGGAACCGAGCCCGACGTTCCGTGCGGCTTGCCGCCATCCCGCCACCGCGGTGGAGACCTCTTGCAGAATCTCCCGGGCCTCTCTCAATTCCAACAGAAAATCCGACGCCGCCCGGAGAGCGTTCTCCACGGATGCATCGCCAACGGCGTCCGGCAGGATGGATGTCTGATGGTCGGCCGGATTCTTGATGTCCGCGGGGGTGATCTCCAGATCGAAAGCGGGAGCCAGTTCCCATCCCTCGGCGCCCACATGGAGGAATCCATGATTGCGGAGATGATCATCCACATTCGAGACGAGGATGTTGAAGACCATGCGCCGCCAGAGTTCGGAAGTATCCCGCTCAGGCTCCGCGCCGTATTCATAGAGGCTTTCGACGATTTCGAAATAGCTTCTCGACTGGCCGTCCTCGGCTCCCAGCATGCTCATGGCCGAGAGGTAGGGGATCCTGTTCCCGGCATCGTCGCGATCAAAACGCTGGACCAGCAGCACATGCCGCCCCGCGACGTTCTCCAGGCGATGCTTCGGCACACGGATGCCGGCGTTTTCGGCCAGGCGCAAAACCACCTCCTCCCAGCGTGGCACGTCATAGGGATCGCCGCCTTTCGGGAACTTGGCGATATGGAGCCTGCCTTCGGCATCCTGGACCGATGCCTTGGGACGGGCGCCGCCCAGGGAAGCGCCCGGCTCCAACAGCAAACGAAGATCCTCGGAGGTTTCCTGCTCGGCGCCGACCCTGTCGGAGGCGGCCAGCATATCCCCCAGCCGCAGCAAAGGCGGAACCTGGCCGCCGTGGGCTGAAAATGCGCCGTCCGCTTCCTCCTTGAACCTCAAGGCGCCCCCGCGCAAGGCATCGTCAACGAGAAGCAGGAAATCCACCTCCAGCAGCGCCCGCGCGGCGCGTTTTTCCGCCTTGGCCAAGTGATTCTCCCTGCGCCGCAAAAGAGCTCGGCCCCAGGTGTCCGGCGCCGAGTCGCCGATGGCCCCGAACAGGGCCCGGCCGGCCGGCGTCTGAAACTGTCCCTCGCCCACAGCCAGCGCCGGATCGAGCGAGAAGCGCAACGGCGACGCCCGCCAGTCGGCCGCATATTCGAACGTTGCGCTCTCACGGCCTTTTCCCGCATGAGCCCAAAGCGTGCCCACCCGATGGTCGACCCCCGCCAGGTTGATGAACACGAGGATTTCGCGGCTCATGCGCCCCCTCCCTTTGCCTTGGGCCGCCGGATGCGACGCGGCAGGCGCTCCTCTTCGAGCAACAGACCTGCCTGATCTTCCCGGCTTTCGACCAGTGAGGCCAAAGGCGTACCCAGCCCCAACGCGAAAAGAACGGAGGCGTAGGTGCCGATGGCCACACTCGGGTCGCCCTTCTCGACTTTCGTCAGCGTGGTTCTATGGATGCGCGCCCTGGCCGCGACGAGTTCCACGGGGAGACGCCGCCTCAAGCGCGCAAGCCGCAGATCCTGGCCAAAACGGCGAATGGACTGCCGGACAGCCAGTGGAGGCTGGTTCCGTATTTTCCTGGCGACGGCCTCTTGAGCCGCAGGTTGTTCTTTGGGCTGCATATACGCATCCTTAATCTATTTAAGGATGTTTATACACATCGTTGCTCTACTGGTCAAGGCCCATCCCGGGACAAAGACTCCGGCAAAATAAAGCTTGGGGTGTCTTAGCTAAGCCTTTGGTGGATCTCGGATTATTGACCGCAGTCGGGAAATAAGCATTCGCACTGACTGAACTCGGGATTGCGACTAGACACCGAGCAGTGGATAAGGTCGGCGGCAATTACGTGCTTTTAGTATAAACTCACATGTTCGGGCTACTATAGTTTTCTGACATCGCCTTAACTCCTCCCCACAATCCCGGCCAGCCATGCAGGAAGTTCTCCTCGAAGAGCGACCACTGCCTTTCTCTCCTCGGCAGGCAGCGTCTTTCGCAAACGTTCCATAGCCTCCGGCGCATGCTCCGCGCCTAGCCACGCCAACGCATTGACCGCCAAACCGGCAGGGCGATGACCCAGGGCGGTTTGCCACGCCGGGGCCCGCTTCAGCACGACTTTGCGCGTGCCGAGATTCAGATTGCGAGCCTTGCCGGAGGTCAAAAAAACTTCCTGGACCGGCACCTGGGTCGTCAGCCCGAGCTTGTTCGCCGAAGAAGCTCCGCTCGGGACGATGCTTTCGCCGGTCTTCTGGGCCAAGGCGCCGAGAATTTTTTCCACCGCAGGCGGGCGTTCGCCATAGAGGCCTTCCACCGGCCGGGCGTAGAGCCCCCATCCAACACGAAACAGCTTGCCCTGCCGCGCAAGTCGGGAAAAGGCCTGATCAACCGCAGCTCGATTCCCCAGGTGGAGAAATTCCTTGGGAGAGAGCACTTCGCCTTCAGGCAGATTATTTGCCTTTTTCATAATAGAATTTGAAATGTTGGACATAATATTTCGTCCTGTTTTGTCAGATTTATATATCAAATTCTGACAAAGTCAAGCCGAAATAGAGATTCAAAAGCCCTTGCTTTTAACGGAATATAAGCTAATATGTTATCTGTAAATGATCTCAATCAGCAATTAAGGGCAACATATGAACGCTTATTTATTGTCTCCGGCAGATATCTGCCACGACCTGGCCTCCCGAGCCAGATCTGCGCGTCTGGCCGCCAATTTGAGCCAGGCAGGCCTTGCCGAGCGCGCGGGGGTGAGCCTCGGCAGTTTGCGGCGGTTCGAGTCTTCGGGAGCGGCCTCGTTGGAGCTGGTGGCCAGGGTAGCCCTGGCGTTGAAGGCCGAGGACGGCTTCGCCGCCCTGTTCAAGCCGCAAGTCTACACCTCGCTGGACGAGGCGCTCAACACCTCCACGTTCAGGAAGAGAGGCCGCAAAAAATGAGCCGAGGGAAGTTCACTCCGATCCGCACGTTGAATGTAGGGATTCGTTTTGGAGCCGGCGAGGTCCCGGTCGGGCGGCTTGCGTGGATCGACCGGCGGATACTGTTCGAATTCGACAAGGCGTTCCCGGTTGAGAAATCGAACCCCTCGCCGTTCAAGCTGCAATCCGCGCCGGGAACAAGCGTCATCCCCGGGCCCGAGCGTCTGTTCGAGGGACTGCACGGGGTGTTCAACGACAGCCTGCCCGATGGCTGGGGGCGGTTGCTCATGGACCGCAAGCTCCGCGAGACCGGTATCCAGCCTGCCGATCTGACGCCGCTGGACCGGCTGGCCTGGGTCGGAGATCGCGGCATGGGGGCCCTGGTCTACCATCCCGAGCATCCCGCCCTGGGGCAGCCCCCCGAGGGCGACGCTCTGGACTTGGACCGGCTGTCGCTGGACGCGCGGCTGGTCCTGGAGGACGACGCCCACGTGGTCATCGACCATCTGTTGCGGGTCGGAGGATCACCCGGCGGCGCGCGTCCCAAGGCCTTGGTGGGCCGGTCTCCCGATGGCGGGCGCCTGGTGCATGGCGAGGAGGATCTGCCGGAAGGCTATGAGCATTGGCTGGTCAAGTTCGGTGCGCGCGAGGATCCGCCGGACATGGGCGCCATGGAGCAAGCCTATGCGGCCATGGCCAAGGAGGCCGGGGTGGTCATGCCCGAGACGGCCTTGTTCCCATCCGAACGCGGCCCCGGCTACTTCGGCATGAAGCGATTCGACCGCGGACCGGGCGGGGCGCGGGTGCACATGCTCTCGCTGAGCGGCTTGCTGGACGCCGACAACCGGATTCCCAGCGTGGGCTATGTGGAACTGCTCAAGGCCACCAGGTTCCTGACCCGCCGGCAGAACGAGGTGGAACAGGTCTTTACCCGCATGGTTTTCAACGTGTTCGCCCATAACCGGGACGATCATCCCCGCAATCACAGCTTTCTCATGAACGAAGCCGGTGAATGGTCCGTGTCGCCGGCATACGACGTGGTCTTTTCCTCGGGGCCTGGCGGGGAGCACGCCCTGGCGGTCGGCCAGGAAGGGAGGGCACCGGGCGAGAAAGACATCCTGGCGGTGGCGGACGCCACTGGGGTTCCTCGAAAGACGGCCAAGGCATGCATTGAAAGGGTGAGGGCGGCCACTGCGCAATGGCAACGACACGCCGATTTGCATGGCGTCAGTCCGGAAATGAAGGCTGCCGTGACCGAATGGTTGGCGCAATGAAAAGGGTCGGCTTGCGGGCCAGGACGCCTGGTCAACCGCCCTACCCGACGTCATCAAGAGGAATGGCCGCCGCGCCGCTCTTCATGAATTCAGCATAGCGCTGCTCGGCCAGATAGGCGTCCTCCATGTCCGTCATGTAGGCGAGAAGCGCCTCCCGGACATAGAACGACTTGGACCGGCCGGTCCGCGCGGCCAGGGCGTTCAAACGATTCTCGATGTCTTCCGGCAATCTGACGGTCAGCATGCTCTGCCTCTCGCTGTTTGTAATACATGTATTGCAAACCGAGGCCCGAATCAAACCTTTTCCCACCGGTCAGGACTCGGCCAGTTCCCCTCAGCCTCCCACGGGGCCAGGGTAAGCCGGAGGTGAGTCCGGGACCCGTGGAGCGCTCCGGGCTCTTACTCGTCTAGGACCAGGCGCGCCGGCCGGCTTGGCGTTACTCCTGTCCAATTATTGTAGTTGAATAATTTCCCTACTCGAGGAACCACGCCCGCGCCGGGGTACTGGAGAAGAAGGGGATGGCTGGACGATCTCCTAATTTTAATTTCAGTCGATTTTTAAAATAACGAAAAGCGTAACTTCAAAAATTAAAATGAGTGCCCGGCAGCCAGGTCCAGAACCTGCCGCCCGCTCCGGACCGGGTGATATCCGCCAGGCAGCGCCAGCTGCAACCGGCAGCCTCGCCCCTGCGCTCCCAGTGATAGTGCCCGAAGTACCACCGTGTCGGCCGCAGCCGCCGCAAAACCTCGTCCAGGACATCCTGCGAGGTGTCCGGCGTGAAGTCGAGACCGGCCGCCACAGTGCGGCCCCAGCCCGCCCCCATCGTAACCGACTCGGCCTTGCTGACTCCGAAGGACCGGGGAGACGTGTGCGAGATCACGATGTCCGCGCGACCGGGCAGATGGTCCAGCGTCTCCCAGGGAAGCAGTTCCTCCGGAAACCAGTCCACGCCCTTCGTGCGCAAGGGCCGGTCCACCGACCGGGCCCCGCCCAGAAAACAGACCCGACGCCCGTCGTCGAGCAGGAGGCTCGAGCCCCGGGGCATCCAGAAGCATGAGGGGCTGACCTCAAGAGGGCGCGAGGCCCCGCCCGCGGCCCGCCAGCGCCGGAAGAGTTCCGGGAACTCCTCGTGATTGCCGTCACACCAGTAGATCGGGATCGGATCGCCCTTGGAAGTGCGGTTTTTCAGGCGACGCGCCGGATCGAAGGGGTGGAGTCCCCTGTCCGAGCCTTTGCCTGGATCGTTCGGCCAAAACCCGAAGTCTCCGCATTGGAGCACCAGGTCGGGGCGCTTCTGAGCCAGAAGGCGGTTCAGGGCGCCGAAGTCCCCGTGCACGTCGCCGAGGATCATGATTCTCATGTGGCGTGAACTCCCGGTTGATGGCCATGGCCGCAGGCCCAGTCTTCTCCCCCAGCGGCGCTCCGAGTCTCAACAGATTGGCTCGGGTGGCGGCGTGGGACCAACCATCGTTTTGAATAAAGGAGAATCAACCTACCCTCTCCTGCCGTCAATAACACATTCTTAACACCCGCCGTCCGTTTCCAAACACCGTCTGAATCCTTCCCGCGCTAGGCTGACCTCGAAACATGGAGGCACAGTCATGAACGGTATTGGAACCATCTGGGGCGACGGGGCCATGCTCCTCGTCCTGCTGGCCGCGTTCGCCGCCACCCTGGCCCTGGCGGGCCTGCTCGCCAGGCTTCTGGAGAGGAAATCATGAACACCCTGGTCGTCCTGGCCGGGATTCTCGTCCTCGGCCTGCTCGTCTATCTGCTGGCGGCCCTGCTGGTCCCGGAGGCGTTCGAATGAGCGCCGCGGCAGCGTATCAAAACACGGCCTTCCTGGCCGTCCTGTTGGCCCTGGCCTGGCCTCTGGGCCTCTATATGGCGCGGGTGTACGCGGGCGAGCCCTGCGGCCTGGACAAGGTCCTGGCTCCTCTGGAGCGCGGCCTGTACCGCGTCTGCGGCATCCGCCCGGAACAGGAGATGGGTTGGCGGACCTACGCCCTGGCCTGCCTGGTCTTCAACCTGGCCGGAATCGCCGTGGTCTACGCGCTGCAGCGGCTCCAGGGCTTCCTGCCGCTCAACCCGGACGGTCTGGGGGCCGTGGCCCCGGATCTGGCGCTGAACACGGCGCTGAGCTTCGGCACGAACACGAACTGGCAGGCCTATGGCGGCGAGACCACACTCTCGTACCTGACCCAGATGCTCGGGCTCACGGTGCAGAACTTCCTCTCGGCCGCTACCGGGCTGTCGGTCTTCGCCGCCGTGTGCCGGGGCTTCGCCCGGCGCGAGACGCGGCATCTCGGCAACTTCTGGGCCGACACGACGCGCGGCACGCTCTACGTGCTCCTGCCGCTGTCTCTGCTCCTGGCTCTGGCCCTGGTCTCCCAGGGCGTGGTCCAGACCTTCGACGGCCCGGCCCGGGCCGAGCTCGTGGAGCCCGTGACCGTGACCAGCGCGGCGGGAGCTGCGGAAACCGTCGTCGAACAGATCATCGCACGCGGCCCGGCGGCCTCCCAGGTGGCCATCAAACAGCTGGGCACCAACGGCGGCGGGTTCTTCAACGTCAACTCCGCCCACCCCCTGGAGAATCCCACGCCGCTCTCCAACTTCCTGGAGTGCCTGGCCATCCTGCTCCTGCCCGCGGCCTGCTGTTTCGCCTTCGGCCGCCTGGTGCGCGATCGGCGCCAAGGCCTGGCCCTGCTGGCGGTCATGGTCCTGCTCTTCGTCCTCTTCCTCGTGCCCTGCATCATGGCCGAGGAGGCGGGCAACCCGATCCTGTCCGACCTGAGCGGCGACACGGCATCCGGCAACCTGGAGGGCAAGGAGCTGCGCTTCGGGGCCGCCGGTTCGGCGCTCTGGGCCGTGGTCACCACGGCGGCCTCCAACGGCTCGGTCAATTCCATGCACGATTCCTTCACCCCCCTCGGCGGGCTCGTTCCCATGGTCCTCATGCAGCTGGGCGAGGTGGTCTTCGGCGGCGCGGGCTCCGGGCTCTACGGCATGTTGGCCTTCGCCTTGGCGGCCGTGTTCGTGGCCGGGCTCATGGTGGGGCGCACCCCGGAATACCTGGGCAAGAAGATCGGGGCCTTCGAGATGCAGATGGCCGGCCTGGTGCTCCTCACGCCCGTAGCCTGTGTGCTCCTGGGCACGGCGGCGGCCGTGTCCAGCCCCGAGGCGGCTGCCGCCGTGGCCAATCCCGGGCCGCACGGCTTCAGCGAAATCCTCTACGCCTTCTCCTCCATGGGCAACAACAACGGCAGCGCCTTCGCCGGACTCTCGGCCAACCAGCCCCTGTACAATCTGCTGGGCGGCCTGGCCATGTTCGCCTCGCGCTACTGGATCATCGTGCCCATGCTGGCCCTGGCCGGATCCCTGGCCGCCAAGAAAGCCGTGCCCGCCGGTCCGGGCACCCTGCCGACCCACGGCCCGCTGTTCATCGGACTCCTGGCGGGCGCGGTGCTCGTGGTGGGTGCCCTGAGCTTCTTCCCGGCCCTGGCCCTTGGTCCGATCGTCGAACATCTCCAGTTCATCGGCCGCTGAGCGAGGTCAACCATGACGGACAAGAAAACCGACCCGACGATGTGGAACGCCCGGCTCCTCCGCCAGGCCCTTTGCGACTCCCTAGCCAAGCTCTCGCCCCGACACCAGGTGCGCAACCCGGTGATCTTCAGCGTCTACGTGGGCAGCCTGCTGACCACGGCTCTCTTCCTCCAGTCCCTCTGGGGGCATGGCGAGGCTCCGGCCGGGTTCATCCTGGCCGTGTCCCTGGGACTCTGGTTCACCGTGCTCTTCGCCAACTTCGCCGAGGCAGTGGCCGAGGGCCGCGGCAAGGCCCAGGCCGAAAGCCTGCGCAAGACCCGGCGCGACATCCAGGCCCGCAAGCTGGCCGGGCCGGATCGGACGGCCCTGGCCGTGACGGTCCCCTCCGCCTCCCTGCGCAAGGGCGACCATGTCCTGATCAGCCCCGGCGAACTCATCCCCGGCGACGGCGAGGTTGTCCAGGGCGTGGCCTCGGTGGACGAGAGCGCCATCACCGGGGAAAGCGCGCCGGTGATCCGCGAGTCCGGCGGAGACCGCAGCGCCGTCACCGGCGGCACGAAGGTCCTCTCGGACTGGCTCGTGGTGCGCATCGGCGCGGACCCCGGCGAGTCCTTCCTGGACCGCATGATCTCCCTGGTTGAGGGGGCCAAGCGGCGCAAGACGCCCAATGAGATCGCCCTGAGCATCCTCCTGGCGGCCATGACCATCATCTTCCTCCTGGTTTGCGCCACCCTGCGGCCGTTCTCCCTCTTCGGCGGGGAACCGGCGAGCATCACGGCCCTGACCGCGCTCTTCGTCTGCCTGGCCCCGACCACCATCGGCGGCCTGCTCTCGGCCATCGGCATCGCGGGCATGGACCGTCTCCTGGCCGCCAACGTGGTGGCTGTCTCGGGCCGGGCGGTGGAGGCGGCCGGGGACGTGGACGTGCTCCTCCTGGACAAGACCGGAACCATCACTCTGGGCAACCGCCAGGCATCACAGTTCCTGCCCGCCGACGGCGTGGACGTGCTGGAGTTGGCCGAAGCCGCCCAGTTGGCCTCCCTGGCCGACGAGACCCCCGAGGGCCGGAGCATCGTGGTTCTGGCCAAGGAGCACCACGGCCTGCGCGGCCGGAACATGGCCGAGCTCCAGGCCACCTTCGTGCCCTTCTCGGCCCAGACCCGCATGAGCGGCGTGGACCTGCCCGGCCGCTCCATCCGCAAGGGCGCGCCGGACGCGATCCTGGCCGCCGTCAAATCTCAGGGCGGCGCGCTGCCCCTGGAGGTGGAGCAGGCCGTGGGGGCCGTGGCCCGGCTCGGCGGCACGCCGCTGGTGGTGGCCGAAAACGGCCGGGCCCTGGGCGTGG
>Ga0228536_1000941_pt1 | contig 38041 bp, 23 predicted proteins | sample SJ1Smetagenome_FD_168611 | JGI IMG/M metagenome (GOLD analysis project Ga0228536, IMG submission 168611) | Enriched culture of PCE-dechlorinating microbial communities from Ithaca, New York, USA - SJ1.S | ecosystem: Engineered > Modeled > Simulated communities (microbial... > Unclassified...
CCCCGGCCTACCTGGCCGTGGTCCGCCGCAACATCACCTTCGACAACCAGCTGCTCTCCCTCCTGGTGGAGACCGGCGTGCCCGCCACGCTCCTCTACCTGGGCCTGCTGGCCCGCCTGCTGCTGCGTTACCGCCGGAACATCCGCGCGGGCCGCGTGCCCCCGGCCGTGGAGGGAGCCCTGACCTTCGTCCTCTCGGCCTCGCTGATCCACTTCCTGATCTGCGACGGCCTGTATTTTCCCCAGACAAACTGGTTCTTTCATGTCATGTTGGGCTTGGCTGCGGGCGGCCTCGCGACCGCCGCCCAGGCAAAGGAGTCTTGAGTGGAAACCACAGCGACGAGGCCGGCGTAGGCATGCTCCGGCCGTTCGTGTTCATCGTGCCCGGCGCGTCGGAATCCGGGAGCCTGGAGTGCGGCGCATCCGTTGTGATTCTGCGCGACCTGCGGCGGAAAGGCCCCGTGACGGGCCCCCTCGGCAGGGCGGCCGTCCTGCTCGACGCCGAGGCGTTTTGCGCCCTGTCTTCGGAGCAGGCCCGGGGGGCCGCGCTCTGGGTCGAATATCATCCCGGACTGGATCCGGTGTCGGACGAGGACATGCGGGCCGCCTTGGACCGCCTCCGCCCGTGCGCCGAGGTGGTTCTGGCCACGGGCCATGTGGACGGCGTGCTCGACCTCTTCCGGCGTCCCGTCCGGCCCTCGGCCCTGGCCCTGAAGTCCGCCGAGGCCGCCGGGGCCGGCAGTTCCGAAACCGCCGGGCTCCTGCTGGATCACGCCCGCCGCGTCCTGGGCCCGGACCGCCCGCCCCTGGTTCTCTGGGGCGGCGTGGCCACGCCCGAGGCGGCCGCCGCCTTCCTGTCCACCGGGGCCGAGGCCGTGGTCCTGGAGCAGGCCCACCGGCTCACCGACGCCGGAGGGCTCTCCGAGACGACCGCCCAGCGGCTGCGCAAGCTCAAGCATGAATCCGGCGCGGCCATCCCGACTGACGGCCCGCTCCAGTGGCGGTTCTTCGACAAGGGCAATTCCCGGGCCGTGCGGCGTCTGCGTGAAACGGCGGCGTCCGATCCCCGGGCCCTGGCCGCCGAGATCCGGCGCGCCGCCGTGGCCCTGGAGGACGCCTCCCTGGGCCCGGACGAACTGATTCCCTTCGGCGCGGACGCCCCCTTCGCCGCCGGGTTCGTGGAGCGCTTCGGCGGACGCGCGGCCCCGGCCCTGCGGGCCTTCGCCGAGGAGGCCCTGCGCCTCTGGGAAGAGGCCCCGGCGCGTCTGGAGCGGTTCCGCTCCCGGCCTGCGGAGGCCGGAACGGGTTCGCGCCTGCCCCTGGTCCAGGGGGCCATGTCCTGGATCAGCGATTCTCCCGCGTTCGCCCGCGCCGTGGCCGAGGCCGGGGCCCTGCCGACCCTGGCCGTGGGCCCGCGCACGCACGCGGACCTGGAGCGCGATTTCGGCGGCCTGCCCGGGGTCATGGGCGAGTCGCCCTACGCCGTGAACGTCATGGTCCTGGACGAGAACCCCCGCCGGGCCGAGCAGCTGCGCTGGATCGAGGAGAACCGGCCGCCGCTGGTCACGGTGGCCGCCGGGGAGCCGTCCTTTGCCGGGGCCTTGCGGGCCAAGGGCCTGGAGGTGATCTACCTGGCGGCGGACGTGGAGTTGTTGCTCCTCGCCGCGCGGGCCGGAGTGCGTTTCGTGGTCCTGGAGGGCTGCGAGGCCGGAGGCCACGTGGGCCGCCTGACCACCCTGACCCTGGCCCAGGCCGCCCTGGAGGCCCGTCGGCGCGAGCCCGGGCTGTTCCGCGAGGTGCGCGTGATCCTGGCCGGCGGGGTGCACGACGCCCTGAGCGCGGCCCGGGCCGTGCTCCTGGGGGCCGACGCCCTGCAGATGGGCACGGCCTACCTGGCCTGCCGCGAGATCGTGGAGACCGGCGCGCTGACCCCGCTCTACCAACGGGAGATCCTCTCCGCCGGTTTCGGGGCCACCCGTATTTCCGGCGAGTCCGTGGGCCTGCGCGTGCGCGCCCTGGACACGCCCATGTACCGCGCCCTGCGCGACCTGGAGCGCCGCAAGGGGGCCGGGGAGCTGGAGGAGGCCGCCTTCCGGGCCCGCCTGGAGAAGCTGGCCGTGGGCTCGCTGCTGGTGGCCGCCAAGGGTCGCGAACCCGGCGGCGAACGCCTGCCGGAGGATGCCTGCCGCGAGCGGGGCCAGTTCATGAGCGGCGCGGTGGCCGGGGAGATCGGCACGGTGCGTTCCCTGGCCGAACTGCACGCCGAGGTGGTTTCCGGGGCGGGCCTGACGGCGGCCCCACGCCGCGTGGAGGACACGCCCTTGGTGGGCTCCCGCCGGACGGGTCGGAACGAGCGGGTGGCCGTGACCGGCATGGCCATGTTCAACGCCCTGGGCCGGGACGCCGACGAGATCGTGACGGCCTCCCTGGACGGCCGCCGGGGCGTGGGTTCGGTGCCCCCGGACCGCTGGGACCACGACCTCTATTTCGATCCCAGCCCCCACGCCCAGGGCCGGACCTACACCCGGGCCGGGGCCTTCATGCATTTCGAGTGCACGCGCAAGGATCTGGGGGTCGCGCCGCAGGACTTCCGCACCATGTCCCAGTCCACGCGGCTCACGCTCTTTCTGGCCCGTCGCGCGGTGCGCGAGTCCGGCCTGCTGGAGAGCGGCATCCCGGGCGAGCGCATCGCCGTGCTCACCTCCCAGAACTCCGCCGAGGGAGCCAGCACGGTCAAACCGCTGCTCTACAACGTCTATGGCCGAGAGATCGCCGGGATCGCCGGGCGCGCCCTGCGCCTGACCCCGGAGCAGCGCGCCGCCGCCGCCCGGGAGTTGGAGGCCGAGGGCCTGGCCGTGGACGACACCAGCCTCATCGGGAGGCTCAACTGCACGGCCTCCGGGCACATCTGCAACATGTTCGGCTTCGGCGGCCCGAGCTATTCCGTGGGCGCGGCCTGCGCCTCCAGCCTCATCGCCCTGTACAACGCGGTGCTGCTCATCCGCGCCGGAGTCATCGACGCGGCCGTGGTGGGCGGCGGCGAGGAGCTGCTCACCTCCGGGCACTACCTGGAGTTCTCGGCCCTGCGCTCCCTGGCCGGGCTCACCGGCCGGGGCTTCGAGCCCGAGCGCCTGAGCCGTCCCTTCGACCGCGACCGCGACGGCTTCGTCCTCGGCGAGGGCGGGGCCGTGGTGGTCCTCGAGCGCGAATCCCTGGCCCGGCGGCGCAAGGCCCCGGTCCAGGCCTTCATCTGCGGCGTGGGGGCCTGCACGAACCACCAGGGCATCGTGGAGTCCGTGGCCGAGACCCAGACCGTGGCCCTGCGGGCGGCCTTCGAGGACTCCGCTTTTACCGGCGCGGCCCTGGACCTGGTGGAGTGCCACGGCACGAGCACCATGCAGGGCGACCGCGAGGAGGTCACGGCGCTGAAGGCCTTCTTCCCGGACAACCGGGGCACGGTGCTGACCTCCTTCAAATCCCAGATCGGCCACACCCTGGGGGCCTCGGGCCTGTCGAGCCTCATCCGGGGCGTGGGGGCCATGCGCCGGGGCATGTTGCCGCCGTCCCTGAACTACGAGACCCCGGACCCCGAACTCGGCCTGGAAGAGGCCGGGTTCCGCGTCCTGCGGCGCGCCGAGCCCTGGCCCGCGCCCGCCGGACGGCCGCGCCGCATGCAGGTCAACGCCTTCGGCTTCGGCGGGGCCTGCGTGGTCGTGCACCTGGAGGCCGACCCGGACCAGCCGGACCTGTCCTACGTCCCGTCCGGGGACGCCGGGAGCGGAACGGACGCGTCCCGGGTCTCCTTCCACACCGCCCGGATCGACGGCCGCGACTACCGGGTGGGCCTGTGCCGCGACCGGACCGCCGGACGCGCGCGGCTGCGCGAACAGGCGTCCCGGGGCCTGGACGAGGCCGCCCTGGACCGGCTGGCGCGCAGGGGCGTGCACGCGGCCCCGGCGGACGAGACCGCCGCGCCCCTGGCCCTGATCTGCTCCGGCCAGGGCTCCTTCCATCCGGGCATGGGCCGAGAGCTGGCCCGCGAACACCCGGCCGTGGCCGCGGCCCTGGACCGTCTGGCGGCCTGCGCCGACTACGACCTCAAGTCCCTGCTCTTCGACGCCGACGCCGACCGGCTCCTGGACACCCGCTGGCAGCAGCCCGCCCTGTTCGCCTTCGAATACGCGGTCGCGGCCCAGCTCCTGGACCTGGGCCTGCGCCCGGCGGCCCTGGCCGGGCACAGCCTGGGCGAGTTCACGGCCCTCTGTCTGGCCGGGGTGCTGACCCCCGAGGACGCCTTCCGGGTGGTGGACATGCGCGCCCGCTGCATGGCCAGGGCGGCCGCCTCCGCGTCCAGTCCCGGGGCCATGGCCGCCGTGGACCTGCCGGTGGAGATCCTCCAGTGGAAGCTCTCCAAGTTCCCGGGCCTGGCCGTGACCAACTTCAATTCCCCCAAGCAGACCGTGGTGGGCGGCGACGCCGCCCAGGTCCGCGCCCTGGTGGACGAACTCAAGGCCCAGGGCAACCGGGCCGCCCTGCTCAAGGTGAGCATGGCCTTCCATTCGCCGGTCATGCGCGTCATCCGCGAGGAGTTCGGCGATTTCCTGAAGGGCGTGGAGTTCTGCGCCCCGGCCGTGCCGGTGCTCTCCAACGCCACCACCGCGCCCTTCCCGGCCGAGGCCGACGCCATCCGCTCCATCGTCCTGGCGCACCTGGAGACCCCGGTGCACTGGATGCAGAACGTCTTCTTCCTCTGGAGCGAGCTGGGCGTGCGACGCTTCCTGGAGATCGGCCCGGCCGACGTGCTCTGCGGGCTGGCGCGGGACATCTTCGACACGGCCGAGACCCTGCCCACGGCCTCCCGCGAGGCCGAGGCCGAAACCTACGCCGAGGCCCTGGCCGCGCTCTACGCCCACGGCGACATCCGGCCTCCGTCCGAACCCGTGGTCCTGGACCTGGGCGCGGACGAGGCCGCCGCGACGTCGGCTCCGTCATCCCGGTCGGCGGCCCCGTCCGGGGACACGCTGGAGCAGGTGATCCGGATCATCATGGACGCCACGGGCTACGAACGGGACGAGATCGAGCCGGACATGGACATCCGGCAGGACCTGTCGATCCGCTCCAGCCGCCTGCCAGTGATCATGGACCAGGCCGAACGGACCTTCGGGCTGAGTTTCCGCATCGAGGACTTCATCGGAGTGCGCACGGTGCGCGAGATGGCCGAACGCATCGCCGCCCTCCAGGGCGGGCGCGGTCCGTCCGCCCCGGCTCCGTCCCCGGCCGATCCGGCAGCGGCGGCTCCGGCCGCGTCGCTTCCGGCGGGCGACGTGCTGGAGCAGGTGATCCGGATCATCATGGACGCCACGGGCTACGAGCGGGACGAGATCGAACCGGACATGGACATCCGGCAGGACCTGTCGATCCGTTCCAGCCGCCTGCCGGTGATCATGGACCAGGCCGAGCGGACCTTCGGGCTGAGCTTCCGCATCGAGGACTTCATCGGGGTGCGCACGGTGCGCGAGATGGCCGAACGCATCGCCGCCCTCCTGGAGGCGCGCGGTGCGTCCGCGACGACGACCGCCGATGCGTCCGCGACGTCCGCGACCGGGGCCGACCCCGCCGCCGGGGGCTCCGGCTTCGAGCCGGTGTTCCGGGCCCTCGTCGAGGACGCGCCCCTGGAGCCGGTTCCCGGCTCCCCGCCCGAGGACCTGGCGGGCAAGACACTTCTGCTGGCCACCCCGGGCGACCCGGGCGCGGCCCGGGACGACGCCGGACGTCTGGCGCAAGGCCTGGGCATGGAGGCCGCGACGGTCGCCTGGGGGCGGGCCGCCCCCGAGGGAACGTCCCCGGCCGGGCTGGTCCTGGCCCTGGACCCCGGATCGATCGCCGCCGCCGATGTGGACGGCCTGCTGGCGGACGCCTTCCGCAGCCTGAAATCCTTCACCACCTCGCCCAACAGGCGTTTCTGCGTCCTGCTCATGCCCGACGCGCCCCACGGCTCCCCGGCCCGGATCTGCTTCGAGGGTCTGCTCGGCATGTTGCTGACCCTGGCCCAGGAATACCAATCCGTGACCTGCCGGGCCCTGCGCCTGGGCCCGGCAGCGGACGCGGCCGAGGCCGCGCTGTCCGCCCTGTCCTCGGCCGGGCCCGTGGAACGGATTCACCGCGACGGCGGCGTGTTCACGCCCTGTTTCGTGCCCTGTCCCCCGCCGCCGGTCGGCGATCCGACGATCCGCCTCGGCGACGTGCTCCTGATCTCCGGCGGGGCCAAGGGCGTCACCGCCCGCCTGGCCGCCGAACTGGCCCCCCTGGGGCCGCGCCTGGTGCTCCTGGGTCGCAGTCCCGAGGGCGACGAGGAGCGGGCCGTGCTGGAGAACCTGCGCCGACTGGGGGCCGAGGCCGAGTACGCGGTCTGCGACGTGGCTGACCGCGAGGCGGTCCAGGGAGTGGTGCGCGGCGTGCTTGCCCGCCACGGCCGGGTGGACGGCGTGGTGCATGGCGCGGGACTGCTGCGCGACGGCTTTCTGGCCCTGATGCCCGAGGAGGACTTCACCGCCGTGGCGGCGGTGAAACTCGGCGGCCTGCGCAACCTGCTGGAGGCCGCCGGGCCGGGCCTGCGCCTCGCGGCGGCCTTCTCCTCGGTGGCTGCCTGGCAGGGCAACGTGGGCCAGGCCAACTACTGCTGCGCCAACCGGGCCATGGCCTCGCTCCTGCGGGGGCTGGGGTCCGGCGTGGCCGCCCGGGCGCTCTGGTTGCCGCCCGTGTCCGGCGTGGGCATGGCCAGCGGCGAGGAAATCCGTGAACTCATGCGCCTCAAGGGCATGAGCCGGGCCTACGTGGACGTGGACGAGCTGGCCCCGCTGTTCTGCCGCGAACTGCTGGCCGCGGCGCCGGGCGGAGCCTCGGTGCTCCTGGCCCGGCACATGCCCACCACGGACACCGTGGTCCGCCCCGAAGCGCCCAGGGACGCGGCCGCCGCCGGGGCCCTGCTGCCGGTGGAGGGCCTGCCCATGCTCGACGAGGTCCGGCTGGACGGGCTTGCGCCCCTGGCCGCCACGGCCGCGCGCCGGGTGAGTCACGAGCGCGACCTCTGGCTGCCGGACCACCGGCCCTACCAGGAGCTGCGCCATCCGCTCTTTTCGGCCGTGATGGTGGCCGAGACCTTCTGCGAGGCGGCCCGGGCCGTGCAGCCGCACTTGACGCCCGTGGGCCTGGACGAGCTGCGTTTCCTGGACATCCTGCCCTGTCCGGCGGGCCGGACCCGGGAGCTGCGCGTCCACGTTTCACGTCGCCTCCCCGAGGGGCCGGAAACGGTCCTGGAGGCCCTGCTGGAAAGCCGGGACGTCTCGCCCAAGGGCCGGCCCCTGGACCGCTGGAGCGCCCATTTCAGGGGCCGCGTGCTGCTGGCCGGACGTCCCGCGGCGCTCAAGCCCTGGCCGGACTTCCCGCCCGACGGGGCGGACACGGCCGGGCCGGTCTCCAGCTCCGAGATGGAGGCGATCTACGCCGCGCACACCGGCCAGACCGGCCGCTACCGCGTGCTGGCGGGCATCGGCGGGGCCGGTCCCGGGCACGTGTCCGGCCGCATGGTTTACCGCCTGGGCGAGGACGTGCGCGGCTTCACGGGCGCGTATCAGTATTCGCCCTATCTCCTGGAGGCGCTCATGCAGATCACCCTCATGCACGGGCTGCTGGTCGACCCCGGCGGGGCTGGAGTCCTGCTTCCGGCGGGCATCGGTTCGGTGCGCTTCGGCCGGGCCTGCCGCGACGGCGAGGAGATTACGCTTCTGGCCCGCCTGCGCGGGGAGGACGCCGACGGCCGCGCCTGGGACGCCCTGGGGCTGGCCGGGGACGGCGAGATCCTCATGCAGGTCCGGGATCTGGCCATGAAGCGTCTGCAAGGGTAGGGCGTGGACCGCGACGGCCGCCCCTTGCGCCGGAGCGTGGCCGGAGTCGAGGCGCTGCTGGCGTGCGCGCCGGACGGCCCGAACGTCGCCCGGACGCTGGCCGCTCGCCAGGCCTCGGCTTTGGCGGGCCGCGAGTTTTCCTGGACCCTGGAGCACGATTCCCTGGGCCGCCCGCTGCTGCGCTGTGGCGACCCCGCCGCGCCCGCCGCGCGGGTCTCCTTCTCCCGCCTGGGCGGCCTGCTCTGGTGCGCCGTGGGCCCGTCGCCCCTGGGACTGGACGCGGCCGAGGCCCGGGAGTTCGGGCCGGGGTACCCCGCGGAGCGGGTCTTCGGGGCCGGGGAGCGGCGTCTGGCGGCCCTGGCCGGTCTGCCCCCGGGCGAGGCCCTGGCCCTGCTCTGGAGCCTCAAGGAGGCGACGGCCAAGGCCCTGGGCACGGGGTTCCATCGCCTGGAGCCGTGCGATATGACCACCGAGAGCCTGCGCCCAGCCGAGGGCGGCTTCGAGGCCGTCGTGCGCGTTCCGGCCGGGACCGCGCCCGGCCGGGCCGAGCGCATGGACGGATATTGGCTCGCCCTGGCCCTGGCGCCGGGCGGGCCGGAGGAGAGGAATGTCTGAGATCACCGTGCGGCCGGTGGAGAACTCCCGCGACCTGGAGGCCTTCATCGGGCTGCCCTGGAGCATCTACGCGGGCGACCCCAACTGGGTGCCGCCCCTGCGCAAGGACGTGAAAAAGCTCCTGTCCCCGGGCCACCCCTTCTGGGACAAGGCCGAGCGCGGCCTGTTTCTTGCCGAGCGCGGGGGCCGCGTGGTGGGCCGGATCGCGGCCGTCATGGACCGGGCGCTCATCGAGTACCGCCGCGAACTGGCCGGTTCCTGGGGGTTCTTCGAGTGCGAGAACGACGTCGCCGTCGCGCGGGCCCTGTTCGAGGCCGTGCGGGCCTGGTGCGCCTCCAAGGGGCTGGCCTTCTTCCGGGGGCCGCTCAACCCCTCCACCAACTACGAGGTGGGCCTGCTCCTGCGGGGTTTCGACTCTCCGCCCTGCGTCATGATGACCTACAATCCGACCTACTACCCCGCCCTGGTGGAGGAGTGCGGCCTGGTCAAGGAGAAGGACCTCTACGCCTTCCTTTTCCGGCGCGGGCACACGGTGCCCGGCTGGGCCCTGGACCTCTCGCGGCGGCTGCGGGAGCGCGGCGAGGTGACCATCCGCCACGTGCGCAAGGCCGACCTCCAGAGCGACCTGCGGATCATGGACGAGATCTACCGCGAGGCCTGGGGCTCCAACTGGGGTTTCGTGCCCATGAGCCCGGGCGAACTGGAGGTCATGGCCGAAAGCCTCCTGCCCATCCTGGACGAGGATCTGGGATTTTTCCTCTCCGTGGGCCAGGAACCCGCCGGGGTGGGCCTGATCCTGCCGGACGTGAACCCCCTGCTCAGGCGGCTGGACGGCAAGATCGGCCTCACGGGGTTGTTCAAGGTCCTGCGGCACAAGTCCGAGATCCGGGGCACGCGGGCCCTGCTCTTCGGGGTCAAGCCGCGCTTCCACCAGATGGGCGTGCCCCTGGTGGCTCTGGACTACCTCCTCGAACTTCAGGACAGGAAGACCCGCTACGACCGGCTGGAGATGAGCTGGACCCTGGAGGACAACGAGGCCGTCAACGGCTTTTTGCGCGAGTGTGGCGGCGAACAGTACAAGACCTACCGCATCTACAGGCGGGACTGTTGAACGCGGAGGGGGCATGAAGGTCTGCGTCACGGGGGCCAGCGGATTCATCGGCACGGCCCTGGCCAACGCGCTGGCGGCCCGGGGTTTTCCGGTGCGCGCCGTGCTGCGGCCCGGCGCGGCCGTGGCGGGCCTGGATCTCCGGGTGGAACGCCGCTTCGGCTCCTGGGACGACGCTGATTTCCTGGCCTCGGCCGTGGCTGAGATCGACGCCGTGGTCCATCTGGCCGGGGCCGTGCGGGCCAGCTCGGCCGTCGGGTTCAACGCCGTGAATCAGGGCCTGACCGCCCGTCTGGTCCGGGCCGTGCGCCGCGCCGCCGCGCCGGAAACGGTCCTGCTGCACGTCTCCAGCCAGGCCGCCGGAGGCCCGTGCGCCACGCCCCCGGGCCTGGACGAGGGCCTGCCGCCCGCGCCGGTTTCCGACTACGGCCGCTCCAAGCTCCTGGGCGAGGCCGAGGCCCTGGCCCTGGTCGGGGAGCGCCCCGTGGCCGTGATCCGGCCGAGCATGGTCTACGGCCCCGGCGACCGCGCCTTCGTGCCGCTCTACCGCCTGGCCCGGCTGGGCGTCCTGACCGCTCCCGGCGACGCCGGACAACCCTTCGGCATCGTCTGCGTGGACGACCTCGTGGAGGGCCTGATCCAGGCCCTGGAGGCCCTGGCGGGGGGGCGGCTGGCCTCGGGTTCGATCGCCTACCTGGATGGGCCGGAGATTTCGGACTGGCGCGGCTACGCCCGGGCCCTGGGCCGGGCCTTGGACCGGACGGTGCGCGTCCTGCCCCTGCCGATCTGGATGTTGCGTGTCGCGGCCCTGGCCAACGAGATCGCCGACCGGGTCGGCCTGCCGTCCTCGCAACTGACCCTGGACAAGGTCCGTGAGGCCGCCCAGCCCGGCTGGCTTTGCTCCCACGCCCGGGCCGCCCGCGACTTCGGCTATGACCCCCGGGTGGGCCTGGATGCGGGCCTGTCCCGCACCGTGGACTGGTGCCGCCGGGAGGGCTTGCTGTGAAACGGGAGATCGGGCGGTTTCCCGTAGCGGTCAATGTCGGGAAAAACTATAGCTTTTCACATGAAGATGATGCAAACGTATTGCGGAGTGAGCGCCGATGAACTCCGTCATGCGGACGGAGCCGAAACCGTCGTGACCAATCTTCATGTTCCCTTCCATGCCCGCGGTCAAGGCGTTCCGGCCGGCCGCTTGCCGAGGCGGTTTCCTGGGCGCTTCGCGGGGAGTGATTTGGTCTTTTTTACCCGGTAGTCGGTTGTGGGCCATGAGTTGCCGAAGGGCTGAACGCCGGAGTTCTTTTTTGGAGGCGGAGGATGGGAATACCTCTTTCCCTGGCGACAATGATCGCGTTTGAGCATGTGCATAAGCCGATATGCGGCGATGTTCTGTCGCTTGGTCGGCAGACGGTCATATTCGATGAGCAGAAATTGCTGTCCGTTTTGACAGATATGGAATTCAACCGAAAATCGACGCGGTTGAGTACGATTCCAATACGGTTCAGGCCAAAAGCGACATCGGCAGGCGCTACATCATTGACGAATGTTTTTGGCGATCTTTTGGTGTGAAGAATTATGACATCGTTGATGTGAGCGATTACGAAGGCGCGACAATCGTACACGATATGCGTTTGCCGGTTGGTCCAAACCTATATGAGCGGTATGATCTGATATTTAATGGAAGTGTCCTGGACAATATTTTTGACCCTGCTGCCGCCATGCGGAATATGTCATTAATGCTGAAACCGAATGGAAGAGTGATTCATATTGAGATGTCAAGTAACTTGGCTTTTGAATATCTTATGTATTCTCCAGATTGGTTCTGGGATTTTTATGCGATAAATAATTTTTTTGACTGCAGGGTGTATATTTGTTGCTTTGATTCAATAGATCAAATGCTGAATGGTGAGTGGATGGTATACGGGTTCACGCCAAAGGCGAATGGGGACAGCATTCCGGTTCCATCGCTCGGATCGAAGTATTCCGTCGTTGTCGTGGTGGCGGAAAAGGGCGAATCGTCTTCTCACGACAAGAATCCTATCCAATGGTGTTATCGACCAAAAGAAGCCAATGAGCTGATGCTCGCCGCGAGGAAACGGTTTTTTTCCTCGCCGAGGCCGGTTTTCAACGCGCGAGGTGATCTGACCTTGCGCCCGGAATGGGAGGGATTTTATCCGTGCGGTCCGACGGGCTGAGCTGATCGTGGCGCAACGGCCGGGACTGCGGAGCTGAATCGTTTTCCGCGAGCGGATGTCGCGGGAAGACGCAACGGGGGGATGATGAGGGAAATTCATTGCATCATGGCGGTTTGGGGCGAAGCATATCTTCGTCAATTTTTGGAACTTTCGCTCCCGAGCCAATTGTCGCCGGCGAATCTTCCGACCCTGGCGGGCAGGTATGACGCCTCCTATTCGATCTACACCGACAGCGCCGGAGCTTCGAGCATCAAGGAACATGCCGGTTTTCAGGCCTTGTCGCGGCTGATGCCCGCCCGCTTCATCGTGGACGACGCCCAGATTTCCGACGACAAGTTCAACCCCCTGATGGCCTTCCATAACCGTTCGATCCGCACCGCGTCGGAAAGCGGCGCCGCGCTGCTCTTCCTGGCGCCGGACTTCGTGCTCGCGGACGGGGTCGTCGCCCGGATCGCGGAGGTCCACGCGGCGGGCAAGCGCGCGGTCTTCACCCTGACGCCCCGGCTGAAGGCGGAGGACGCCGCGCGGGATCTGGCCAAGTTCCACGACGCCGCGTCGGGGACGCTGAGGATTTCCCCGCGAGAGATGGCGGGCGTGGTCATGTCGCATCTCCATCCCATTGAGAAGGCCTACTTCTGGGGGCCGTCCTTCAGCAGCTTTCCGATTCACGCCTACTGGCCGGTCGGGGAGGAGGGATTCCTCGCCCGTTGTTTCTACCTGCACCCGATTTTCGTCGACCCCGTGCGGCGCGAGGAGCTTCCGGCGATCACGATCGACGCCGATTTCGTCGAGCGGGCCTGTCCGGATATGGACGAGGTTCATGTGGTGCGCGACTCCGACGAACTGCTCTGCGTGGAGTTGTCGCGGGCCGCGGTCAACGATGCAAACGCGGTCGGCAAGCCGTGGAACGCGAAGGCCTGGCCATACGCCAGATGGGCCTGCGTTCACGCCAACCCGAAGTACGACAGCGTCCTGCACCACTGGCTCTTCCAGCATGAGATCAGAATGCATTCCGGCGAGATGAAGAGAGCCTGGCGATCGCCGTCGAGAAGGTCGGCCCGTGTCGCGCGGCTGGTCCGGTTCTACATGATGCTCATCAGGAATAGAAAATCGCTCGCTGACATGGCCTCCTATTGGAGGGACACGGCGGTTTCCCGTGATTGAAGCCACTTGCTCCCTTACGTCCATTCGGCCTGACACGCGGCGGGGCCGCATCCGAGGGTTCTTCGTGGGTGGCGAGAACCGCGAGGCGATTCCATGGGGGGCGGGGAGGAGAGATTCCGGCGGTCGGAATCGTATTTCGAATGACCGGGAGGCCCCATGGACACGTGCTTCCGCTTGCCTGGACATTGCCAGTTCCCTGTGGTTAAGTGCACGACCTGCGGTTCCGGGCTCCTTTCACCAAAGAGGGCACTCGCTGAGAGAAGAAGACGGTTCGCGAGGTTTACATTCTCCCGAGGAGCGCTGGCTAGCGTGAATTCAAAAGAGGCGATTGCGGCCTGGATTCTCCATTTGAAGCGCAATATGGCCGCGCCGTAAGCGAATGTCAGCTGAGTTGGGTCACTCAAATCATACAATAGCTCCGGGGCGATCCATATGACGATATTCACACGGGCCATCAAAAGTTCCCTTCATAAGAAGGGATTCCTTTTGATCCATGAGAGCGACCTGAGCGAAGAGTTGCAAAAGCGGGGCCTGCTCGTCACGGATCCCAACAATTTTGACGACGCAACGCCGCTTCGCGCCGAGCTGGAGCGGCGGGGCTATGTGATCGCCGACCCGAACGCCGCGTCGGACGCCATGCTGCTTCGTGCCGAGCTTGAGCGCCGGGGGTATACGATTGCGGCCCCCGATCGTATTGAGGACGTCGCATTGCTCCGCGTCGAGCTGGAGCGTCAAGGGTATGTGGTCGCCGCCCCCGACAGGATGAAAGACGCCGCTCTGCTGCGCGCCGAGCTGGAGCGGCGTGGCTATGTGGTCGCCGATTCGAACGCCGCGCCGGACGCCGCACTGTTGCGGGCCGAGTTGGAGCGTCGGGGATATACGGTCGCGGCCCCCGATCGAATTGCTGACGCCGCTCTGCTGCGCGCCGAGCTGGAGCGGCGTGGCTATGTGGTCGCCGATTCGAACGCCGCGCCGGACGCCGCACTGTTGCGGGCCGAGTTGGAGCGTCGGGGATATACGGTCGCGGCCCCCGATCGAATTGCTGACGCCGCATTGCTGCGTACCGAGCTGGAGCGGCGGGGGTATGTGGTGGCCGATCCGAACGCCGCGCCGGACGCCGTTCCGTTGCGGGCCGAGTTGGAGCGGCGCGGGTACGTGGTGGCCGATCCGAACGCGGAGGCGGACGCCGTTCCGTTGCGGGCCGAGTTGGAGCGGCGGGGCTGCTTCGTGGCCGCGAACGACACCCTGGACACGGAGGTGGTCGAGCCGTTGCGCACCCTCCCGCCCGCGCGAGCCGCCGCCTTCGCGAACCGGTATCTCCTCGACGTCCTGGCGGCCAACCACCGGAGCATCTTCTGGGGAGACCGCCTCTGCGCCCTGGACAAGGCTGCGGCCTTTCTCGAAGACGAGAAGTTCCGCCAGGCGTGGGACACGATCGCCGGTTCGTACGACTACGACCAGTACAACGGCCCCCAGGGAATTTCCTGGCGCCTGCACGTCCTGTGTTGGGCGGCGAGGCGCGGGCTCGGTCTGGCCGGCGACTTCGTCGAGTGCGGCGTGTTCAGGGGAGACATGTCCTGGGTCGTGGCCAAGACCGTGAACTTCGCGGAGTCCGGGAAAAGGTTTTTCCTCTACGACACCTTCGCGGGTTTTTCCCCGAAGTATTCTTCGGCGGATGATTTCCCCATGAATCCGAATTTTTATGAGTATGCCGACGCCATCTACCACCAGGATGGGCTGTACGAGGGCGTTGTGGAACGCTTCCGTCCCTTCGGAAACGTCGAGGTCGTCCGCGGGGTGCTGCCCGACACGCTGGCCGACGTGTGCCCGGACCGCATCGCCTACCTGCATGTCGATCTGAATTCCCCGGCGGCGGAGATCGGCGTTCTGGAAAAGCTGTTCGACAGGGTGGTCCCGGGCGCGGCCGTCGTGTTCGACGATTACGGCTGGCTGGAGTATCTGGCGCAGAGGGAGGCGGAGGACGCCTTCATGCGCGAACGGGGCTACGGCATACTGGAACTGCCCACGGGGCAGGGGCTGGTCATCAGGTAGCGCGCCCCGTCCGCTTGACCAGGCCGCCCGGACCGGCGGGTTCCGATCCGGCCGACGAACGCGCCTCATGCCGCCGGGAGGGCTTGCTGTGAAACGCGCCGCGCGTCTCGTTTTCCGTCTGCCCGCATACGCCGCGCTTCTGGTCCTGGGCCTGGAGTTCGTCTGCTTCCTGGTGATCACGGTCATGAACCTGGCGATCTACGGCGGGGTCCGCGAGGGCAGCCGCATCGTCTACGACGGCATGACCCTCTACACCGCCGCCTCGGGCCTGCGGGCCACGGCGAACCCCGAGCCCGCGCCGGAGGCCTCGCGCAACCGCCGGATCTGGTTCTTCGGTGGCTCCACCACGCGCAACGGCGAGGCCCCGGACGAGCGCACCGTGCCGAGCCTCGTCTCCCGGCTGCTCAACGAGCAGGGCCCCTGGCGCGTCCAATGCGTCAACTTCGGGGTCAACTCCTTCAACTCCCTGCAGGAGGTCCAGCAGCTCCAGAAGGCGCTGCTGGAGCGCGAGGACCGGCCGGACTGCATCGTCTTCCTGGACGGGGCCAACGACGCCAGCTACTTCAGCCTCTACCGCAGCGTGGACGCCCACGAGGGCTACGACCGGATCAAGGGCTTCGTCGAGAGCTACTGGAGCAGCCCCCTGGGCGTGCTCAAGCCGGTCATGGCTGCGGTCCACGCCTCCTTCACCCGCGAACTCTGGCAGCGGCTGACCTACGCCTTCGCGCCCCTGGAGCCGGATTCCCCCCTGCCCGGGGAGCTGGCCCGGGCCATGCGCGCCCGCTACGACTACGCGAACGGCGTGGCCCATTGCCTGAACGCTGGGTTCGTGGCCTTTCTCCAGCCCGTGTTCTGGGTCGAGCCCCCGGCCGGAAACCTGCCGGAGCGGGAGCTGGCCGAGCGCGCGGAGCGCTTCCCCGGGGTGCGGACGAACTTCGTCCTGGTCTACGACGCAGTGGAGCCGGTCCTGGCTAGGCGGCCGTATTTCGTGGACCTGAGCGAGGCCTTCGTGGGCCGCGACTTTCCGGCCTACCAGCCGGACGGCATCCACCAGACCGACCAAGGCCGGGAGGCCCTGGCCCGGGCCATGCTGCCCGGCATCCGGCGGGCCCTGGAAGCCGCCGGTCCCCGCTGAGGAACCCATGAGCGCCGGGAAGACACGTCCCACGCGGCTGGCGATCCTGCTCCAGGACCTGGCCTTCGGCGGCACCCAGCGCTACGCCCTGCACCTGCTGCGCGGCCTGGACCGCGACCGCTTCGCCCCGGAACTCTGGCTGCTCAACTCCGGCGACGACCTCCTGGAGGAGGCCCGGGCCACGGGCGCGCCCGTGCGCCAGGTGAGCCGCCGCGCCCCCGGCGATCCCCGGGCCGTGCTCCGGCTGGCCGCGCTCCTGCGCCGCGACCCGCCGCCACTGCTCTACACCCTGACCGTGGCGCCGAACATCTGGGGCCGCCTCTTCGGACGGCTCTTCGGCGTGCCCGCGCTCGTCTCCGGCTTCCGGGCCCTGGAGCCCCGGCAGTGGGAGCGCCTGCTCTGGCGGCTGAGCGACCGGATCATCTGCAACGCCGAGGCCCTGCGCGAACGCGCGGTGGGCCGCCACGGCGCGCCGCCCGGGCGGGTGGCCGTGGTGCCCAACGCCGTGGACTGCGACCGCTTTTCCCCGGCCGACGCCGAGCCCGGGCCGGAGGTGGTCAGCGTGGCCCGGCTCGTGCCGGACAAAAATCCCCTGGCCTTGCTGGAGGCTTTCGCCCGCGTGGCTCCGGAGCGGCCCGGGGCGCGGCTCGTTTTGGCGGGCGACGGGCCCCTGCGCCCCTCCCTGGAGGCCCGGGCCTCGGCCCCGGACCTGGCGGGCCGGGTGGAGTTCGCGGGCGGCAGGCCGGACGTGCGGCCGCTGCTGGCCCGGGCGCGGGTCTTCGCCCTGTCCTCGGCCCGCGAGGGATCGCCCAACGCCGTGCTGGAGGCCATGGCCGCCGGTCTGCCCGTGACGGCCCCGGCGGTGGGCGGGCTCACGGAGCTGGTGCGCCACGGCGAGACCGGCCTGCTGGCCCCGCCGGGCGACGTCCCGGCCCTGGCAGGGGCCCTGGCGCGGCTCCTGGATCGCCCCGGGGAGGCGCGCACCCTGGGCTTGGCCGGGCGGGAACGGGTGCTGCGGGAACATTCCCTGGAGGCCATGCTCCGGGCCACGGAACGGGTGCTCCAGGAGGCCCTGGACGCCGCGCGGGAACGGCGCGGCGGTTGACCCGGCCCGGGGCGCGAGGCATAGAGCGGAAGACGGGCCGTGACGGCCGGAGGACCATGCGCACAGCCATCATCCACTACTGGCTCCTGAACCGGCGCGGCGGGGAGCGCGTGTTGGAGGAACTCTGCGGCCTGTTCCCGGACGCGGACCTCTTCACCCACGTCTACGACCCGGAGCGCCTCGGCTCGCCGGTCATCTCCGGCCACACCGTGCGGACCACCTTCATCGGCCGTCTGCCCTGGGCCCGAAAGCTCTACCAGCACTATCTGCCGCTCATGCCCCTGGCCCTGGAGCAGCTCGACCTGCGGGGCTACGACCTGGTCATCTCCAGCGAGTCCGGCCCGGCCAAGGGCGTGATCACCGCGCCGGACACCACGCACGTCTGCTATTGCCACAGCCCCATGCGCTACGCCTGGGATCTCGCGCCCGACTACATGGCCGGGGCCTCCCGCCCGCGCCGCGCCCTGGTCGCTCCGCTGCTGCACTACATGCGGCTCTGGGACACGGCCTCGGCCACGCGGCCGGACGGCGTCGCGGCCAACTCCCGCCACGTGGCCCGGCGCATCCGCTCCTTCTGGGGCCGCGAGAGCCGGGTGGTGCATCCGCCCGTGGACCAGCGGGCCTTCCGCCACGACGAGCCGCGCGAGGACTTCTATCTTCATGTGGGGGAGCTGGTGCGCTACAAGCGGCCGGACCTGGCCGTGGAGGCCTGCAACCGCCTGGGCCGGCGGCTGGTCGTCATCGGCGGCGGACCCCTGGAGGCCGAACTGCGGCGCATGGCCGGGCCCACGGTGCGCGTCCTCGGCCGCCTGTCCGACGCCGAGGTGGCCGGATATTATGCCCGCTGCCGGGCGCTGCTCTTCCCCGGGGTGGAGGACTTCGGCCTGACCCCGGTGGAGGCCATGGCCTCGGGCGCGCCGGTGCTGGCCCTGGCCCGGGGTGGGGCGCTGGAGACCGTGCGCGGGGGCGAAACCGGCGTCTTCTTCCAGGAGCAGAGCGTGGAGGGCCTCATGGAGGCCATGCGGACCCTGGAGCGCGACGGAGTGTCCCTGCCCGCCGGGGAGATCGCGGCCCACGCCGCGAACTGGAAGCCGGAACGTTTCCGCCGGGAGTTTTCCGCCCTGGTCCAGGAGGCCTTGTCCGGCGCGCGCTGGTGAGGTTCACCGGCGTGCCGTCGCCTGTTCCGCGCCATGTCGTTGCGTTTTTTTGACCGATCCTCGAAAACAATCCGCTAACTGTCGTCCGGGTCGCGGAGCACGGCGGCCACGCTGCCGTCCAGGCGGGCCTTGTAGCGGATGCCGCGCCAGGTGAGCGTGTTCGTGGTCCAGGTGCGGGCGTAGCAGGCCACGGACAGGGCCTGCATGAGCACGAAGGCCAGGGCCCAGCGCCAGGGCGGCCGGCGGCTCTCCGAGAGCGAGCCGAAGAGCGGGCCCAGGGCGGCCAGCAGACCGAGATAGGCCGCCGAGGCCAGGGCCTCGGAGCCGAACCCCCCGAACAGTCCCGCGCAGAGCGTCCAGCAGGCCCCGGCCAGCACCGCCCCGGCCGTCAGCGGCACCAGGGTCGCGGCCAGCCATGCCAGCGGCATGCAGAACTTGAGGTAGAAGAGCTGTCGCGTCCACCAGTCCGCCCAGGCCCCCCAGGTCTGGCTCGAGAGCGGCGTGGTCGGGCAGGCCTCGGGCACGGGCAGGGCCCGGATGCCGCGCCGGGCCAGATGCGGCCCCAGGGTGAAGTCGTCCACGACGCCCCTGGCCCAGACCGCCTCCAGCCCCTCGCCCACGAAGGTCTTCCGCCGGATGGCCGTGGCCCCGCCCCAGGGCTGGGCCAACAGGGGCGCGTTCTGGAGCATCATCACGGCCAGGGCCGCGAAATAGTGGGCCAGGGTGGCCAGGCGGCCGTCGCCGGGGACCACCCGGCGGTGGGTGGTGGAGAGGACGGTTTCGCCCCGGAAGACCGGGGCCAGGAGCCGGGCCAGGAAGTCCGGGGCCGCCACGTGGCCGCTGTCGCAGAAGACCAGGATGTCGACGTCCCCGGCGGCCCGGATGCCCGCCAGCAGGCTGTGGTTCTTCTGGCAGCAGGCGGCGGCGGGTCCGGCGACGAGGAGATGGGCCTCGCTCCGGCCCCGGATGGCCTCCTCCACGGCCCGCGCGGCCGGATCGTCGGCGTCGCGGATCACGAACCAGGACTCGCGGGCCACGCCCTCCTGGGCCAGGAGCGAGGCCAGCCCGCGCCGCACGGCCGGGGTGTCGCCGGTGAGCGGCACGATCATGGCCACGCTCGGCTGGGGAACGGGCGGCGGCGGGACCGGCGGGCGTCCGCCCAGGCCCCGGGCCGCGCGCACGGCCGGAGCGCCCACGGCGTAGAGCAGGAGCAGGACCGCCAGATGCGCGGCCATGCCCAGGAAAAGCAGGTTCAGCCACATGCCGGGGACTCCTTGGCCGGGGTTCTCCGGCAGGTCCGCCAGAGCAGGAGCAGGAGCAGGGCCAGACCCGCGATCTCGCCGGGCAGGGCCAGGTCCAATGTCCGCCCGCCCCAGGCCAGGCCCCAGGCGGTGGCCGCCGCGAGGAGCGGGGGCAGAAGCGCCCGGAGCGACAGAAGGCGCAGGAGCCGCTGGCAGGTGCCCAGGGTGAGCAGGGCCATGAAGCCCTTGGTCAGGATCATGCTCCAGACCGCGCCGTCCAGGCCCCAGCGGGGGATGGCCCAGGAGCAGAGGGCCGCGTTCAGGGCCAGCCCGGCCAGGAAGTAGACCGCCAGGAGCCGTTGCCGCCCCATGCTCAGGAGCAGGTAGTAGGCCAGGTTGTGCAGGAAGGCGAAGAGGATGCAGAGCGTCAGCGCGGGCTGGACCCGGGCCGCCTCGGCGTAGGCCGGGCCGTAGAGCAGGCCGATGATCCGGCCGCTCTCCAGGGCCAGCACGAACAGGGCGGGCAGGGAGGCGGCGGCCAGGATCGCGGCCTGGGTCCGGGCCGCGGCCAGGAATTCCGCGCGGTCGCGGCCCCAGAGCCGGGCCAGCAGGGGGAAGAGCACCTTGCCCAGGAGCAGGCTGGAGACGAGCACCGAGACGCCGTCCACGAGCTGCCAGGTGGCCCCGTATTGGGCCACGGCCTCGGCCCCGCCGCTGTTCTGGAGGAAGAAGATGTTGATCTTGTTGTAGAGGATCGCGGCCACGGCCATGATCGTGAAGACGATGCCCTCGCGCCAGTTCTCCCAGAGCGTGCGCAGGCCCCAGGACGTGCCGCGCAGCCGCCGCTTGAGCAGCAGCCGGGCCACCCAGATCAGGCCCACGGCGGTCTCCACGGGCTTGAACAGGGCGATGGCCAGGGGACCGGCCCCGAGGAGCAGGGCGGCCAAGCCCCAGCCGTAGCCGACGAGGGCCGCCGCGCCGCGCAGCCGCCCCTCCACGTCCTGGCGGCCGAGCACCTGGCAGACCACGAAGTAGGAGTTCACCAGGGAGTCCAGGCCGAAGGACACTGCCACCACCAGGACCACGGGCCAGAGGTCCGGGCCGTAACCCTGCCAGGCGGTGAACCCGGCCAGTCCCATGATCCCCAGTCCCAGGAGCCCGGCCTTGATGGCCGAGATCTGGCGGAAGACCGCGCCCGGCGAGACCCGGCCCTTGGCCAGGAGCACGGTGAAGTGCTGGTTGATGCCGAACTCGGTGGTGAAGAGCAGGATCTGCCCTAGGCCCAGGGCCAGGGTGAAGTTGCCGAACAGTTCGGTGGAGCGCCGGGCGAGCAGGAGCAGGAAGACCGCCTGGACCGCGTCGCGCACCCACTGGGCGGCCAGCAGGTAGCCGAGCCGCCGCAGGACGCCGCGCGTGGGCGTCGTGGGCGCGATGCGTTCGCCGTCGGTCATCTCCGCTCCCCGGGGCCGTTCATCCGAAATCGTTTATCCGGCCAGGAACTTTTCATCAACGTGAAACACGGCCGGGCGGGGCCTGTTGACCACGGGCGCGCCGTCTTCGGGCCCCAGGGGCCGCAGGGCGCGGCCGCCGTCCTCCAGGGTGAAGGCCGTCAGGGTCGCCGGGCCCGCCGCCAGGGCCGTGTCGGGCAGGAACAGCTCGAAGCTTCCGTCCGCTCCGCCCCGGGCCACGCCGACCACGCGTTCCCCTGCGACCACCAGGATCGTGGGCCGCGCCCGGCCCTCCAGGCGGCCGGAGACGTGGAACCCCCCCAGGCGGCCTTCCAGGCCCAGGGCCGGTTCCACCGCGAACTCCCCGGCGACCCCGTCGAGGCGGGCGTAGTCCCCGAAGGGGCGCAGGAAGCGGTAGGGGCCCAGGCGGCGCTCCAGGAACAGGGGCAGCTTGGCCGCCACGTAAGCCGGGTCCGGGAACACGGGCCGCAGGGCGTCGGCGTCGGTCAGTCGGAACAGCTCCTCCCGGGCCCGCTCCTGGCGCTGGGCGTGGTCGCGCAGGACCACGGCGGCCAGGAGCGAGGAGAGCAGGAAGAGCCCCAGGCAGCAGAGCAGGCCCTGGCGCAGCAACCGGGCCGCGCGTTCGGGCAGGTCCGCGCCGAACAGGACCCAGAGCGCGGCCAGGGACATCCAGAGCGCGCCGGAGAAGGTGGCGTAGCGGCTCTCCAGGGCCTGGCCCGGGCCGAAGCCGCCGCGCCCCAGGGCCGTGGCCAGGGCCGAGCAGAGGCTGAAGCCGACCACCGGCAGCCAGGGCGCGGCCCGCTTCCGGCCTTCCGGCCCCGCGTTCACCGCCGCGCGCAGGAGCACGGCCAGGGCGAAGAGGGCGAAGGCCCCCGCCAGCATGGCCGGAACGAGAAGATTGCGGTCCCCCGCCAGGGCCCCGCCCAGGTAGGCCAGGACGTAGGCCGGAAGCCGCCAGGGCGGCCAGAGGGCGGACAGCGCGGAGGGGTGGTGCGCCGGGCTCTGGTAGCCCGCGAAATAGGCCGCCCAGGCCAGGGCCCCCAGCAGGGGCCAGGCCAGGAGCGCCAGACGGCGCTGGGAGCGGTTTTCGGCCCGGAACAGGAGCAGGGGCCAGAGGCAGGGCCAGAAGAACAGGCCGTTGACGAAGCTGAAGGAGGGCGCGAGGCCGGTCAGGGCCAGGGCCGCCAGACGTCCCGCCGTGGGCGGTCCGGCGGCGGCGATCGCCGCCCCGGCCCAGATTCCCAGCACGGGCAGGAGCACGGAGCTGTTGATGCCCACACTGAAGGTCTCCCACTGGAGCAGGGAGAAGGCCAGCAGGGAGAAGGCCAGGACCGGCGGCTCGGCCCGGCCCCTGGCGGTGAGCCGGAAGAGCCGGACGGCCAGGAGCGCGCAGGCCCCGGCCAGGAGGACGTTCAGCAGGCATTCGGGCAGGCGGTTCAGGCCGAAGGCGGGCATCAGGACCAGCCCCGCCAGCCGGGCGGCCAGATTGCGCTGCTCGTTCTGCTGGGCCGCCAGGTCCGCCAGCCTGAACAGGCCGTGGTTCAGCTTCTCCAGCACATGGACCCAGATGACCCACTCGTCCCAGATGAACACGTCCACGGCCCAGAGGCCGAGACAGAAGAGGAGCAGGGCGGGCGGCAGCAGGGCCGCCGGGCGGGAGGAGAGGATGCGCGGCGGGTTCATGGGGCGGCCGGAGGGCGATGGAGGGCGCGCGTCCGCCCGTCGCGGCGCGTCACGGAAATGCGCAATTTCGTCGAAGCATTGCATCCTTCCACGTCACGTTCTATAAAGCCCTAGTCCGTTCAGGGCAAGGGCGCTTTCCGCCCGTCCGAAACAGCGGGCCCCCACAGCCATGCACAAGACCAGTCGGATCGCGCCGCAAGCGGTGCTCAAGCTCTTCCTGAAACACGCCCGGCATCCCTGGATCGCCCGGCGGCTGGCCGCGCTCCAGGCCGAGAAGTGGCTCTTCGGGGCCCTGGGACCCGGCCCGGCCGACGGCTCGGCCAAGACCATCCGCCAACTGAGCATCCGCATCACCGACGTCTGCAATCTGCGCTGCGTCATGTGCGGCCAGTGGGGCGAACGGGGCTTCCTCCTGGACAAGGATTTGGCCGCGCTCAAGCGCGAGGAGATTCCGCCCCGGCGCTACGCCTACCTCCTGGACGACCTGATCGCCCACGGCCATTGGCCCGTCGTCTATCTCTGGGGCGGCGAGCCCATGCTCTATTCCGGCACGCTGGACATCATCTCCCACGCGGCCCGGCTGGGCCTGCCCACGGCCATCGCCACCAACGGCACGCGCCTGCCCCAGGGCGCGGAGGTCTTCGCCCGGGCCCCCATGTACCTGCTCCAGGTCTCCATCGACGGCCACGACTCGGCCCTGCACAACGCCATCCGCCGCAGCCCCTCGGGCGCGGACACCTTCGCCGAGATCATGAACGGCCTGGGCGCGGTGCGCGAGGCCCGGGACCGCGCGGGCCGGGGCCTGCCGATCATCGCTTCCCTGACCACCATCTCGCGGGAGAACCACGGGCATCTGGTGGACATCTACGAGCGCCTCTCCTCCGAGGTGGACTTCCTGGTCTTCTATCTTTCCTGGTGGATCGACGAGCAGGCCGCCACGGCCCACGACGCGGACTTCGAGCGCCGCTTCGGCTTCAGGCCCGAGCTGCACCGGGGCTGGATCGGCGGCTGGAAGCCCGAGGACCACGGCCTGATCCAGGCCCAGTTGAAGGAAATCCGCGAACGTTCGGCGCGCAAGGGCACGCCTCCGGCCATCCTCATCCCGGACATCGACGGCGTGGAGAACCTGCGGACCTACTACACCGACCATTCGGCCACCTTCGGCTATGAGCGTTGCGTCTCCATCCGCCAGGCGGTGGAGATCAACAGCAACGGCGACATGTCCCCCTGCCGCGACTACCACGACTACGTGGTGGGCAACGTGCGCGACCACACCGTGAGCGAACTCTGGAACTCCGAGCCCTACCGCCGCTTCCGCCAGAGCCTCGCGCGCGACGGACTCATGCCCGCCTGCGCGCGCTGCTGCGGGCTCATGGGCTACTGATCCGGCCATGCGCGTCGCCTGGGGCATCATGGGGGACTCGCGGGGGCACCTCACCCGCGCCCTGGCCCTGCTTCCCGAGCTGTCCGGCCACGAATTCCTCTTCCTGGGCGGCGGCTGCGTGGCCGAGCTGCGCGGCCAGGGAATGCGGGTCCACGACCTGCCCATGCCCGGCACGGCCCTTTCCGGCGGCCGGGTGCGCGGCGGGGCCACGGCCGTGAACTTCCTGCGCGCGGTCCTGGACGCCCCCCGGACCCTGGGCCGCCTGCGCCGCGTCCTGGAGGACTTTCGGCCGGACCTGGCCGTCACGGACTACGAGTTCTTCCTGCCCCGCGCGGCCCGAACCCTGGGCCTGCCCTGCCTGAGCCTGGACCACCAGCACGTGCTCACCAAGTGCCGCCTGGCCCCGCCGCCGGGACAGGCCCTCAACCGGCTGGCCACCACGGCGGCCGTGCGCCTGCTCTTCAGCCGGGCCTCGCGCTACGTGGTCTCCTCCTTTTTCCGGCCGCCGCCCCTGGGCCCGGACACCGAGGTGCTGGGGCCGCTCCTGCGGCCCGACGCCCGGGCGTTGTCGCCCCGGCCCGGCGGCCACGTCCTGGCCTACCTGCGCACCGGCCTGCCCCCGGCCCTGGCCCGGGCCCTGGCGTCCACGGGCCGGGAGGTCCGCGTCCACGGCCTGGGAAAACGGCCGGACGCCGGACCCCTGCGCTTCCTGGCCGGGGAGCGGGCGGCCTTCCTGGACGATCTGGCGGGCTGCCGCTACGTGCTCTGCAACGCCGGGCACAACCTTTTGAGCGAGGCCCTGTTCCTGGGCAAGCCCGTGCTGGCCCTGCCCTCGGCCATGTTCTACGAGCAGTACGTGAACGCCTGGCATCTGCGGGAATCCGGCCGGGGCGACTTTTTCGTCGACCCGGGGCGGGCCCCCGAGGCCCTGGCCGCCTTCGAGGCCGGGCTGGAACGCTTCGAGGCCGCCGGACGGGCCGGGATCGAGCCCGGCAACGCCCGGGCCGTGGAGATCCTGACCGGCTTCGGGGCCTGAGCCCCGGGGGTGACGACCCCTGGCGCGCAGTGCTACGAGAGAGGCACCCTGTACCCCCGAGGAATCCCGCGCATGGACCGTCCCAGGATCGTCTCCCTCCCGCTCTGGTTCCCCAAGGCCTCGGAAACGTTCGTCTTCCGCGAGGTGAAGGTCCTGGCCGGGCTGGGCCTGCCCGTGACGGTGATCTCCCTCTACGGCGACCTGTCCCAGCCGCTCTCCCCGGAGATGCGCGCCTTTCCCGCGCCCGAGCGTCTGGGGACCAGGGCCGCGCCGCGCATCCTGGCGGCCTTCTTCCGCGAATTCCTGCGCCGTCCCGCGCCGACCCTGGCCCTGGCCCGGCGCTGCCTGGGCGCGGGCTTCGGCTCCCTGGAACGCTTCGGGGAGAACCTCTGGGCCTTCTTCGCCGGATTTCTCGTGGCCCGGCGCTGCCTGGAACTGGGCGTGGAGCACATCCATTCGCCCTGGGCCGGGGGCTCGGCCACGGCCGCCCGGGTGGCCTCGCGGCTCACCGGGATTCCCTTTTCCTTCGCCGCCCGCGCGGGCGACATCCATCCGCCCGAGGCCGCCCTGGCGGGCAAGGTCGCGGACGCGGCCTTCGTGCGCGTGAACAACGCGGCCAACCTCCCGCATCTGCGCGCCTTCGCCGGGGACGCCCCGGACAAGGTCCGCCTCGTCTACAACTCCCTGTCCCTGGCCCCCCGGGGCGAACGGCCCGCCGCCCGGGCTCCCGGGCCGCTGCGGATTCTGGCCGCCGGGCGCTTCGTGGCCACCAAGGGCTTTTCCTATCTTCTGGACGCCTGCGCCCTGCTGCGCGACAGGGGAGTGGACTTCCGCCTGACCCTGGCCGGGGACGGCGGCCTGGGCCCGGCCCTGCGGCGGCAGGTCCGCAGCCTGGGCCTCGGGGAGCGGGTGGAGTTCCCCGGCTTCCTGAGCCACGACGCCCTGTCGGCGGCCATGCTCCGGGCCGACGTCCTGGCCGTGCCCTGCGTGGTGGACTCCGACGGCGACCGCGACGGCATCCCCAACGTCATCATGGAGGCTCTGGCCCATGGCCTGCCCGTGGTGGCCACGGACGTGGCGGGCATCGCCGAGGTGGTCCGGCCCGGCGAAACCGGCCGGCTCGTTTCCGAGCGCGACGCGGAAGCCCTGGCCGGGGCTCTGGCCGGGATCGCCTCCGACCCCGCCGAGGCCGCGCGGCTGGCCCTGGCCGGACGACGGCTGGTGCTGGAACTCTTCGACCCGGAGGCCAACGCCCGGCGGCTGGCCGGGCTGTTCGCCGCCCATTGCCGGGAGGCCCGCTGATGTGCGGCATCGCGGGCATCGTCCAGCCCGGGCGCGACCCCGGCGAGCTGCGCGAAATCGCCGCGCGCATGGCCACCCTGCTGGCCCACCGGGGGCCGGACGGCTCCGGGGTGCTGGTGGACGGCCCGGCGGCCCTGGCCCACCGCAGGCTTACGGTCATCGACTTGGCCACCGGCGCGCAGCCCATGACCGACCCCACGGGACGCTACAGCATCGTCTTCAACGGCGAGATCTACAACTACCGCGAACTGCGGGAGCGTCTGCAGGCCGAGGGCCTGGCCTTCGCCACGGCCTCGGACACCGAGGTCATCCTGAACGCCTACGCCCGCCACGGCGCGGCCTGCCTCGACCTGCTGGACGGCATGTTCGCCTTCGCCGTCTGGGACGGCCGTGAAAAGACCCTGTTCGCGGCCCGCGACCGGCTGGGCAAGAAGCCATTTTACTACCACCACGGCGGCGGGCTGTTCGCCTTCGCCTCGGAGCTGGAGGCGTTGCGGGCGGCGGTCCCCGGCCTGAGCCTGGACCCCGCGTCCGTGGCCGCCTTCCTCTGCCGCAAGTGCGTGCCCTGTCCGGCCACGATCTACGCGGGCGCGGCCAAGCTCCCGCCCGGCTGTTGTCTGACCTGGAGGGCCGGGGAGCTGCGCGTGCGGTCCTACTGGACCCCGCCCGAGCCCGGCGAGGCCCCGGCGGCCCCGGAGGAGGCCGGGGAGCGGCTGAGGGAGCTGCTCGGCGCGGCCGTGCGCAAGCGCCTGGTGAGCGACGTGCCCCTGGGGGCCTTTCTCAGCGGCGGCCTGGACTCCACGGTGGTTGCCGCGCTCATGGCCCGGGAATCGACGGAGCCGGTGCGGACCTTTTCCGTGGGCTTCGAGGAGCCGTCCTACGACGAGACGCCCTTTGCCCTGGCGGCGGCGGAGTTCGCCGGAACGCGGCATTCCGTGCGTGTGCTGGACGCGGCGTCCTGCGCGGGCATGGTCCGGGAGGTGGCGGCGGGCTTCGACGAGCCCCTGGCCGATCCCTCCATCGTGCCCACCAGCCTCTTGAGCGCCTTCGCCCGTGAGGAGGTCACGGTGGCCCTGTCCGGCGACGGCGCGGACGAACTGTTCGGCGGCTACGAGCACCTGCCCGCCTGCGTTTGGGCCGGTCGGCTGGCCCGTGGCGGAGCCCCGGTCCAGGCCGCGCTGCGCGGCCTGGAGGCCCTGCTGCCCGTGTCCCGGGGCTACGTGAGCCCGCGCCACGTCCTGGACCGCTTCCGCCAGGCCGTGGCCGCGCCCGAGGAGCGCCGTCTGCCGCGCCTGCTCATGGCCTTCGCGCCCGAGGCCCTGGAGCATGTGTTGCTCCAGCCGCCGGGGCCGGACCACGACCCCCTGGGCGCGGTGGAGCCGGGCCCGGGCTCGACCCTGGACCGCGCCCTGCGCCACTACCTCACCCGCTACCTGCCGGACTCCATCCTGACCAAGGTGGACCGCTGTTCCATGCGCCACGGCCTGGAGGTGCGCTCGCCCTTCCTGGACACGGCAGTGGTGGAGTTCGCGGCCCGGCTGCCCGCGTCCTTCAAGATGCCCGGGGCGCGGCGCAAGCGTTTCATGAAGCAAGCCCTGGGCCGCTACATGCCGCCCGTGGTGCGGCGGCGCGGCAAGCGCGGCTTCCTCATGCCCGTGGCTGGCTGGCTGGCCGGGAGCCTGGGCGATCTGCTGCGCGGACAGGCGAGCCCGGAGCGACTGCGGCGGCAGGGGCTCTTCCGGCCCGAGGCCCTGGAGCGCCTTCTGCGCGAGCACGAGAGTGGGGCCGTGGACCGGCGCGAGGAGCTGTGGACGTTCCTGGTGCTTCAGCTCTGGCTGGAATCCCGAGGGCTTTGACAGGCCGTTGAAAAATCCGCGCCCGCCGCGTTGCCGCGAAAGACGCAAACCCTCGCGTATGAATGATACGCGTCGGGCTTGCGTTTTCTTGCACCTTGCCGGCGCGTTTTTTGAACGGCCTGTTATTCCGGGGCAAGGTCGCCCAGGCGACGGCCCTCCAGCCCGTGTTCACGGGCCAGCCATTCCAGGAAGAGCCTGATCTTCGCCAGGAGCGCGTCCACGTCCCGCTGCGTGGATAGGCGGGGATTGGCCCCGGGCAGCAGTTCGGAGGAGTGCAGGAACATGACCAGCACCCGGCCGCCGCGCCGGGCGTGGAGGTTCGCGGCCAACTTCATGGCCGGGAGCGCGTGCCAGACCGGCTGGACGCTCACCCGGCCCAGGCGGGCGAAGGCCGTCAATGCCGCCCGGGGCAGCACGCCGCGCAGGGCGGACACCCCGCGCGCGACGGCCTCGCTGAGCGGGACCACCGTGAGCGGGGCCTCCAGCAGGACGCCGTTTTTCGTGGCCAGGGGCCGGGGATCGCCCCAGTCCAGGAAATGTTCCGTCCCGGCCGGGGGCGCGGCCAGGGGCTGCACGCTGCTGTCCACGCGGATGCCCGCGCCGGGCAGGGCGTCGCGCACCGCCTCGGTGAAGTCCCAGCGGCCCATGCGGAAGGAGACCGGCCGGACGCCGGAGCAGGCCCGCGCGGCCTCGCAGAGGGTTTCCAGTTTCCGGGCCAGGAGCGGCGCGGGCAGTCGGGAGGCCGAGGGCGCGCCCCGGTCCTCGGGGGAAAAGGGCGGGGTGTTCCAGGGGTGGAGGTGCGCGCCGATCTCCGCGCCCAGGTCGTCCCGCAGTCCGCGCAGCAGGTCGGCGCGGGCCGGGTCGGAGAAGACCGGCCAAGTGGCCAGCAGGGTCAGGGGCACGCCGAAGTCGCGCGTGACCCACTCCAGGCGGCGCAGCAGGGCCACGTTGCGCAGGCCCCGAGGCTCGCGTTCGTAGGAGCCGGAAAAAAGCCCCTCCTCCTCCACGTCCAGGGAGAAGACGAGCCTCACAGCGGCTTCTCGCCCCCGGCCTGGCCCCGGGACTGGCGCACGGCCCGGATGTTGAGCCGGTCGCCGCTCTTCACGGTGAGCACGCCCTCGGCCTTGTCCATGGCCGTGGCCCGGCCCTGGAAGGTGCGGCCGTTGTAGTGCCAGGCGGTCACGGCCTGGCCCTGGACCTGGCCCCGCACGTGGTAGAAATCCTTGCCGCCCAGGGGGCCGATGACCTCGACCACGCCCCAGACCTGGTCCCCGGCCTGCGAGACCCTGGCCACGATGTCAGCCAGGAAGTACCGGCTGCGCCAGATCCCGGAAAAGTCGAAGGGTGTGCTCATGGAATGGTCTCCAGCCTCGCCGCGTGTCGTCCGCTGGTCACGGTTCGCGCGCGATGCCCGCGCGGCGCGCGGCCTCGCCCATGTCCAGCAGAAGCATATTGGCATCTATGGGCGTGGCGGGCAAGACCCCGGAGAGCGCGGCGAAGCGGCCCGGCGTGGCGGCCTCGCGGATCACCGCGTCGAAGGGCGCGAAGAAGGGCTTTCCGGCCAGGAATTCCGGCGTGAAGTGGCGGCGGTCCACCACCAGATAGTCCACGCCCTCCTGGGCGCAGAAACGGATCAGGTCCGCCGGATCGGCGGCGTAGTAGGCCCGGAGCGCGCGCTCCAGGCGCGGGGCCAGACGCGCCCAGTAGGCCGTGCTCCAAGGGTGGGCCAGCTCGAAGGAGGCGTAGACGTCGCGTTCCCCGAAGGTGAGCACGTTGTCCATGAGCGCCGGGTGCCCGGCGAACACGGCGGTCTTGGGCGTTTCGCGCACAGCGGCGTAGAGGGCCGTGCCGTCGGAGTAGTCGTAGAGGGCCGTGCCGGAGAGCCGCCAGGCCCCGAGCAGGAGCGCGGCGGCCAGCAGGACCGCGCCCGTCGCCCGTCCTCCGCGCGCGGCCGTCCTGGCCAGGGGGGCGAGGCAGAGCCCCAGGCCCAGGCAGTAGAGGATGTTCGTGGCGTATTCCAGGTAGCGCGAGGGCACGAAGAGCTTGAAGAGCAGGGCCCGGGCCGCGAAGTAAAGGACCACCGAGGCCAGGAGCAGGAAGCCCAGCGCGGGCAGGGCGGGCTTGAGCCTTTCGCGGTCCAGGCGGCGGGCGCCCAGGAAGAGGAGCGGGAGGAGCAGGGCCGTGACCGCCGCGCCCAGCCAGGGGTTGCCGTCGCGGAAGGGCGCGATGAGTTCCCAGGGCCGGGCGAACAGCTCCCACCAGACCGGGGGCACGGGCAGGATCGGGAAGCGGCCGTCCGGGCCGAACTCCGGGTGGCCGAGCATTTCCGGGAGCCAGGGCGTGGGCCCGAAGGAGGCCACGCCGGTCTGCCAGACCATTGCCAGCCCCAGGGCCAGGCCCGCGCAGCCGAGGTCGAGCAGGCCCGCGCGCCCCACGCCCAGCACCGGGGGCGTGCGCGTGAGCCGGACCTTCCAGGCCGTCCACCAGAGCCCGCACAGGCCCAGGCAGGGCAGGAGGATGTAGGGGATGAACAGGGCCTGGGCCAGGAGCGCGGCGCGAGCCATGGTGCGCGAGCCCTGCAGCAGGGCCAGGAGGAAGAGGGCCAGCAGCGGCGCGGCGAAGGCCCGGTTCAGGCCGCCGGAGATGTTGTAGGCGAAGCCGGGCATGAGCCCGTAGACCGCCAGGGTGGTCCAGGCGGCCCACTCGCCGCCCAGGCGGCGGGCGATGGCCGTGAGCAGCGCCCCGAGCCAGGCCAGCAGCCCCACGGCCACGAGCTTGGAGCAGAACAGGGGATCGAGGCCCAGGAACGCGCCCAGACGGTAGACTCCCCGCACGCCCCAGGTCACGTAGCTCTCGGCGTAGGCGTTGAGCAGGTCCGGCGGATAGAGCGCGGGGTCCAGCCAGCGGCGCATCCAGAACAACTGCTGGCGCACATCGTCGTTGACCACGTAAGGATTGAGGAACCCCGGCCACTGCGCCGCGAGGCCCAGAAAGAGGGTGGCGGCCAGGGCGGGGAGGGTGTTCGGCCTGGAGTTGGTCATGGCACGCTGACGCGGGCGCTGAGTCCTTCGCGGACGAATTCATTTGTGATCAGCCGGAACTGGACCTCGTAGTAGGAACTGGCCACGGAGCCCTTGTCCACGGGCTTGGCCGGCAGGATGAACAGTACGGCCTGGAAGACCTGCCCGGGGAAATCCTGGATGGTCGCCCTGGCCTTCTGGCCGACGCGCAGCTTCTGGTAGTCCTCGGCGTAGGCCTTGGCCTTGACCAGGACATAGCGCACGGCCACGCGGAAGCATTCGGTCTTGGCCGCCAGCGGGGCGCCCGGCGTCGGGACGGAGGTGGAGATCACGCCGTCGAAGGGCGCGCGCAGGGGGACGACTTCGGGCACATTGGAGCGCGTGACCTTGAGGCCCTGGAGGTTCTCCGAGATGCGCGCGGCTTCCCTGGCGAGGCGCAGCTCCTGGTCCTTGCGGTCCCGCAGGGCTTCCTCGCGCCGGACCTGGAGCAGGCCCAGTTCGGCCTCCTCGGATTGGAGCCGTGGGGGGCTTTCGTAGCCCGCCCGCACGGAATCACGCAATTGTTCCACCTCCTGGGCCTGGGCCCCGATCTGGAGGTCCAGGGTGGCGATCCGAGCGTCCAGGTCCCGCAGTCCGCCTGCGTCCAGGGCTTCGCGGATGGCCACGATCTCGCCGGGGGCCAGGCGGTAGCGGCCGAGCACCTCATCCTTGCGCACCTCGTCCCCGATCGCCTTGAGTCGTTCCGCCATGACGCCCGCGTAGTGGTTCTTGACCGGCACGTCGATGAAGTCGGTCTTGCCCTCCAGCTCCATGGCCCGGGCCGGGACGGCGCAGAGGAGGGCCAGGACGGCCAAGATGGAGGTGACGGCCCACGGGCGGGCGGGCGCGTGGCGCATGTCCGCGCGGGGAGGGATGGACAGGTGTGTTCTCGTCATGACGTCGCTTGTTGTTCCGCCCCGGTCCGGGGACGCGGGCCTCCGGTTCCAGCGCATGATCCGCTTGTATCCGATGCCGTCGTCCCAGGCAAACGGGGCCCGAGGACAGATCCCGGTTCCCGCGTGATTTTCTTCCGGCATTGTGAAGCCGTGAAGCGGAAAAATGGGTCTGGGATCATCGATCCGACTTCGTTGTCGGCCGGTTTCAGCCACCCCCGACGGCTGCGTCGCCCCGTGTGACCGTTGCGCGATCAGGGTTGCGATACAATAGGTTATGGGGTAAAGACGTCCACGATCCTTAATCGAACCATATATCGGTTGATTTGTCGCAGTGCGTTTTTTCCGGCCGGATGCTTTTCGCCGTTGGTGTCGGCGGCGGGTTTCAATCATCCGCACGGGATTTCACCTCATTCCGGGAGAGCGGAGTGAGCCGGGTCGTGAGGGTGCGCCCTCCGGTCGGCCCCGGGGGAACTCCTCGGCATCGTTTTTGAAGGACCCAATCATGACGGCTCATTCCAAGATCCTTCCCCTCAATCGGCTCGTCGAAGCCTTGAACGGGCTCAGGGCGGACAAGAGGATCGTCCTCTGCCACGGCTGTTTCGATCTCCTGCACATCGGGCACATCCGCTATCTGCGCCAGGCTCGGGCCATGGGCGACGTGCTGGTGGTGACCATCAGCCCGGACCGCTACGTGGACAAGGGACCGCACCGCCCGGCGTTCAACGAGAGCCTGCGGGCCGAGGCCATCGCCAGCCTGGACTGCGTGGACTACGTGGCGATCAACGAGTACCCCACGGCCGAGGAGACGCTCCGGCTGCTGCGTCCGAACGTGTATTGCAAGGGCTCCGACTTCAAGGATGCCCAGAGCGATCCCACGGGCAAGCTCCAGGCCGAGGAGCGCGTGGCCCACGAGGTCGGCGCGGAAATGGCCTTCAGCAAGGACGTGGTCTTCAGCTCCACGAACCTCATCAACCGCTTTCTCTCCGCCTTCCCCGAGGAGGTTCAGGACTACCTGAGCCTGTTCCGCCGCCGCTACTCCGAGGCCGACGTGCGGCGTGTGCTGGACGACATGAGCAAGCTCAAGGTGCTGGTCATCGGGGACACGATCCTGGACGACTACCACTATTGCAGCGTCATCGGCTCCTCCAGCAAGGAACCGGTGCTGGCCCTCAAGCACGGTTCGAGCGACCTGTTCGCGGGCGGCGTGCTGGCGGTGGCCAACCATCTGTCGAGCTATGTCGCCGACGTGCGGCTGTTCTCCGTCATGGGCGAGTTGGGCGGCCGCGAGGGCTTCATCCGCGAGAGCTTGGCCCCCTCCGTGCGGCCGCATCTGGCCCTGCACAAGGGCGCGCCCACCATCGAGAAGCGTCGCTATCTGGAAGGCTACACCTTCAACAAGCTCCTGGAGATCTACCACATGGACGACTCCGGCCTGCCCCCCGACGACGACGCGAAGTTCGTCGCCGCGGTGGAGGCCGAGGTGGCCGACTACGACCTGGTCATCGCGGCGGACTTCGGCCACGGGACCATCTCCCCGGCCATGCGGCGTATGCTGGAGCGCAAGGCGCGCTTTCTGGCCGTGAACACCCAGGCCAACGCGGGCAACCGGGGCTATCACACCATCGGCCGCTACCACCGCGCGGACTACGTGAGCCTGGCGGAGCCGGAGATGCGCCTGGAGGACCGGGATCTTTCCGGCCCGCTCATGCCCCTGATGCTCCAGGCGGCCGAACGCCTCGGCTGCCGATCCCTGGCCGTGACGCGCGGCAAGCGCGGCTGCATGATCTTCACGCCGGGCGGCGGCTTCGTGGAGGTGCCCGCCTTCGCCACCAAGGTCGTGGACCGCATCGGCTCCGGCGACGCCTTCTTCTCCGTCACCGCGCTCGCCGCCGCGTTGAACGCGCCCGCGGAGATCACCGCGCTCCTCGGCAACGTGGTGGGCGGCCTGGCCGTGGGGGTCATCGGCAACAAGAAGGCCATCGACCGCCAGAGCACCCAGAAATATCTGACCTCGCTCCTGAAGTAGGCCATGCCCACGCGCCACAGACTCTTCGACCTGACGCGGCTGAAGCTCCAGCCCCTGGCGGAGCGCACGCACGACCTGGATTTCGTCCCGGCCTCCTGCCCGGCGCGGACGGCCCCCGCCCCGACGGCCTCCGTGCGGCCCGCGCTGTCCACCGTGGCCGCCCGCCTGGCGGCGGCGCGGAAGAGCGGCGCGGCGCGGGTGCTCATGATGGGCGCGCACGTGCTGCGTAGCGGGGTGCAGCCCTACCTCCTCGACCTGCTGCGGCGGGGATTCGTGAGTTTGGTGGCCGTGAACGGGGCCTGCGTGATCCACGACTTCGAGCTGGCGCTCATCGGGGCCACCACGGAGAGCGTGGCGCGCTACATCAAGGACGGCGAGTTCGGGCTCTGGACGGAGACCGGGCGCATCAACGACATCGTGGCCGCCGGGGACGCCGAGGGCCTGGGCCTGGGCGAGGCCGTGGGCCGGGAGATCGCCCGGGGCGCGTATCCGCACAAGGACCTCTCGCTGCTGGCCCGCGCCTGGGAGCTGGGCATTCCCGTGACCGTGCACGTGGGCATCGGCCAGGACATCATCCACCAGCATCCGAATTTCAGCGGCGCGGCCTTCGGCTCGGCCAGCCACCGGGACTTTCTCATCTACGCCGCCGAGGTCGAGGGGCTGGAGGGCGGGGTGGTCATGAACCTGGGCAGCGCGGTCATGGCCCCGGAGGTCTACCTCAAGGCCCTGGCCATGGCGCGCAACGTCGCCGCCCGCGAGGGCCGGGAGATCCGCCGGTTCACCACCCTGGTCTGCGACCTGCACGACCTGCCGGAGGACACCCGGGCCGAGGCCCCCAAGGGCAGCGCGGCCTATTATTTCCGCCCCTGGAAGACCATGCTCGTGCGCACGGTCGCCGACGGCGGCGAGAGCTTCTACTGTCGGGCGCGGCACGACGAGAGCGTGCCGGAGCTGTGGACGGCGCTTCAGGGAATGTAGGCCGCCGCGCGGGTTTTCCGGGCGCGGCGTCGGTTCGGATTTCGGCGGGCGTTCCGCCGCGGGACGTGAACAGGGCCGGGGAGGCTTCCCGGCCTGCAACCAAACAGGACAGGTGAACGAGCATGAGCGAGATCAAGACCATCTTCGTCACCGGCGGCGCGGGCTACGTGGGCGCGTTGCTGGTTCCCCAGCTGCTGGACGCGGGCTACAAGGTGAAGGTCCTGGACCTGTACCTCTACGGCGACGACGTGATCCTGGGCGGCAAGGGCCACCCGAACCTCACGGAGATCAAGGGCGACCTGCGCGACGCCTCCCTGCTCGAGAAGCACCTCCCCGGCTGCGACGCGGTCATCCACCTGGCCTGCATCTCCAATGACCCGAGCTACGAGCTGGACCCCAGCCTGGCCCGCTCCATCAACTACGACGCCTTCCTGCCCCTGGTGGACATCTCCAAGAAGAGCGGGGTGAAGCGCTTCATCTACGCCTCCAGCTCCAGCGTGTACGGCCTGAAGGACGATCCCGAGGTCACCGAGGACCTGCCGCTCGAGCCGCTGACCGACTACTCCAAGTACAAGGCCATGTGCGAGGAATACCTGAACAAGGCCGCCACCGACGACTTCATCGTCACCACCATCCGGCCCAGCACCGTGTGCGGCTACTCCCCGCGCATGCGCCTGGACCTGACCGTGAACATCCTGACCAACCACGCCATCAACAAGGGCAAGATCACGGTCTTCGGCGGCGAGCAGAAGCGCCCCAACCTGCACATCCAGGACATGTGCGACGTGTACCTGTTCATGCTCAAGCAGGATCCCAAGAAGATCCAGAAGAAGATCTACAACGTGGGCTACGAGAACTACAAGGTCAAGGAGATCGCGCAGATGGTGCGCGAGACCCTGGGCGGCGACATCCCGGTGGAGACCACCCCCACCAACGACAACCGCAGCTACCACGTCTCCAGCCGCAAGATCAGGGACGAGCTCGGCTTCGAGCCCACGCACACCATCCAGGAGGCCATCCTGGACCTGAAGAACGCCTTCGAGGCGGGCAAGCTGCCCAACAGCATGGACGACATCCGCTACTTCAACGTGAAGCTCATGCAGGCCGTGAAGCTGAAGTAGCCGGAAGACAGACCGCGATGCGTCCCGCTTCCGAGATCGGTGGAAGCCCGGTCATCGGGCTGGACCTGGACAACACGCTCGTCGGCTACGACGAGTTGCTCTGCGAGCTGGCGGTGTCGGAGGGCTATCTTCCTCCGACGCCGCCGGGTTCGCCGGGGCTCGGCAAGCGCGCCCTGCGCGCCCGCCTGCGCGCCAAGGGCGACCAGGGCGAGCAGGAGTGGCGCAGGCTCCAGGCCCTTGTCTACGGCACGCACATGCCCCGGGCACGGCTCATGCCCGGGGTGGACCGCTTCCTCGCCCGCGTCGCGGCCCTGCGCGCGACGGGCGCGGCGTTCACCCTCTACGTCGTGAGCCACAAGACCCGCGTGGCCAACAACTATTCCGACGGCGCGGATTTCCACCAGGCCGCGCTGGCGTTCCTCGAGGCCCAGGGGGTTTTCGCCCCGGGCACGGGGCTGGAGCCCGGCCGGGTCTTCTTCGAGCCCACGCGCGAGGCCAAGGTGGCGCGCATCGCGGCCCTCGGCTGCACGCATTTCGTCGACGACCTGGAGGAGACCTTCGCGGAGCCCACGTTTCCCCAAGGCGTCACGCGCATTCTCTACGACCCGGTGGGCGACGCGGCGGCCCAGGAGGGCGTGCGCCGCCTGGGTTCCTGGGACGAGATCGCCGAGGCCCTGCTGGCGGGGCTCGAAGACGCGGCCTCGCCGGACTTCGGGGCCCTGGCGGGCGAACTTTCGGCCTCCCACGAACGCATCTACGGCGGCCGCAACTCCCGGGTCTACCGGGTGCGCGGGGAGTCCGGCCGGGAGTATGCGGGCAAGCACTACCACCAGCACAAGGACGACCACCGCGATCGCCTGGGCGCGGAGTGGCGGGCGCTCTCGCTCCTGTCCGCGCGGCCGGATCTGGCGCCCTTCGTGGCCCAGCCCGTGGCCCGGGACGCCTCCCGGGGCATGGCCCTGTACACCTTTCTCGACGGCGTGCAGGCCAGCCTGACGCCCGCCTCCGGGGCCGACATGGACGCCTGCCTGGATTTTCTGTGCGGCCTGCGCCGCTTGGCGCGTGAGCTGCCGGAGGCGAAGGCGGCGGAGATTCCGGCCGCCTCCGAGGCCTGTTTCTCCCTGGCCGCCCTGGCCGCCAACCTGCGGAAGCGGCTGGACGCGCTCCAGACCGTGCCGGAGGACGCCTGCCTGGGCCGCGAACTCGCGGAATACCTCTCCGGCGCGCTGACGCCCTTCATGGAGGAGAGCCTCGCCCGGGCGAAAGACCTTCTGGGCGACCCGTCGCGCGAGCTGCCCCGGGCGCTGCGCACGCTCTCGCCCTCGGACTTCGGCCTGCACAACGCCCTGCGCGGCCCGGCCGGCCTGCGTTTCGTGGATTTCGAATACTTCGGCTGGGACGACCCGGCCAAGACCCTCTGCGATTTCGTGCTGCACCCGGCCATGAACCTGCCCGGTGAGCTGCGGCGGCGTTTCGCCTCGGGGTTCCTGGAACGTTTCGGACGGGAGGATTCCGGCTTGCGGGACCGCGCCGGCGCGGTGTATCCCCTGTACGGA
>Ga0228536_1000944_pt1 | contig 37964 bp, 46 predicted proteins | sample SJ1Smetagenome_FD_168611 | JGI IMG/M metagenome (GOLD analysis project Ga0228536, IMG submission 168611) | Enriched culture of PCE-dechlorinating microbial communities from Ithaca, New York, USA - SJ1.S | ecosystem: Engineered > Modeled > Simulated communities (microbial... > Unclassified...
GCTGCGCCGACCCCCTCCCGGGAGGGGGCTATGTTGGGGCGGCTACCCAGAACTCCTCCCACTATGCCGGATCGGTTGTGCAGACCTTCTTTCAAGCAGACATGGAGGAGGTGTTACCACGCCAATGCCTTCTTGTGACTGAGGTACTGCTGCTGATTCCATTTTAGCACCAAAAACCTTGACAGAATAGTTAGGTTGGACTAACATTTAAGAATGTTAGGCAAGCCTAACAAGGATTAGCATCAATCGCAAATTTTACGTAGACTGACAGGAAGATCGCATGAAGACATTAAGAGATGTTCGCATAGGGGAAAAAGCCCGGGTCGTGAAGATTCACGGACAAGGTAATATTCGCCGCCGGGTCATGGATATGGGCATTACTAAAAATGTTGAGATCTTCGTGCGCAAAGTTGCGCCTCTGGGAGACCCGATCGAAGTTAATTTGCGCGGCTACGAGTTGAGCCTGCGCAAAGATGACTGCGAGATCATTGAAGTTAGCTGATCACCTCCTTTCTATTAATTTACCCCTTATGTCTATCACCATCGCTGTCGCAGGAAATCCAAATTCTGGAAAAACCACGCTTTTCAACGCGCTTACGGGTTCCAACCAATACGTTGGCAACTGGCCAGGGGTGACCGTTGAGAAGAAAGAGGGCGAGCTGATCGGTCATCCAGGTGTGGTCCTGGTGGACCTGCCCGGGATCTATTCGCTTTCAACCAACTCACTGGAAGAGGAATTGGCCCGGGATTACCTGCTCGAATCCAACCCCGATGCTATCATCAACATCGTCGATGGCACGAACCTGGAGAGGAATCTCTACCTGACAACGCAACTGGCGGAGTTGGGCATTCCGATGGTTCTGGCAATCAACATGATGGATGAGGTCGAGAAAAGCGGGATAAAAATGGATAGTTCCGCCCTGGGTAAAGCTTTTGGTGTGCCTGTGGTAAAAATTTCCGCGCTGAGAGAGACTCAAATTGGCGAACTTGCCAGCCTGGCAGTGAAAGCTGCTCAGAAAAAAGGGCACATGCTGCCAACGCACCGCTTTAGCGGGGGCGTGGAGCACGCACTCGGGCACATCGAAGAAGTCGCCTTGCACGATCATTCTGAACATAAACAGCGCTGGTACGCGGTCAAACTCTTCGAACGCAACGAACTGGTGGAAACGGAATTGGGTCTCAGTGAAGAACTAAAAGAGCATATCCAGCAGGACATCCGCCAGATTGAGTTGGAGTACGACGACGACTCGGACAGCATCATTGCCGCCGAGCGTTATGATTTCATCACTGAGGTGCTCGAAAGGGTGACCGTGCGCAAGAAGGCAGGGGAACTTTCGCCTTCCGACCGGATTGATCGGATTGTAACCAACCGTTGGCTGGCTTTACCGATCTTTGCAGCGATCATGTTCATCGTCTATTATGTTTCGGTCAACACGGTTGGCGCCAGCATGACCGATTGGACCAACGATAAACTTTTCGGGCAGATCCTCCTGCCTGCTATCAGCGGCAAGCTGGCGGAGTGGGGCGTGGCAGGCTGGCTGCAGGGCTTGCTGGTGGATGGCATCCTGGCAGGGGTTGGGTCGGTTTTGAGCTTTTTACCCCAAATGGTTGTGCTATTCCTGTTCCTAGGGCTGCTGGAATTCAGCGGGTACATGGCGAGGGTGGCATTCATCATGGACCGTATGTTCCGCAAGTTTGGGCTCTCAGGCAAGAGCTTTATTCCGATGCTGATCGGCAGCGGCTGCAGCGTGCCGGCTATCATGGCGGCACGCACGATCGAGAATGAGCACGACAGGCGCATGACCGTCATCACGACTTCTTTCATCCCTTGCGGTGCAAAACTACCGGTAATCGCGATGATTGCGGGAGCCTTCTTTGGCGGCAAAGGCTGGGTGGCTTTTGGAGCCTATTTCTTGGGAATTGCGGCTGTGGTTATTTCGGGGATCATCCTGAAGAAAACCGCATTGTTCCAGGGAGAAGCCGCGCCTTTTGTGATGGAGTTGCCGGCTTATCGCTGGCCTTCGCTGAAAAGTATTTTGATCACAACCTGGGATAGAGTGTCATCTTTTGCTCGGAAAGCCTCCACCATCATTCTTTTGGCATCCATCGTGATCTGGTTTACGACCTACTTTGGTTGGGTGGATGGGAATTTCCAGATGCTGCAAAGCGGGCAGATTGATCATAGCATCCTGGCTGGCTTTGGGAACGCAATCGCCTGGATCTTCAGACCCCTGGGGTGGGGAGAATGGCGCCCCGTGGTGGCGGCATTGAGCGGCTTAATTGCCAAGGAAACCGTCGTTAGCAGTTTCGGCATTTTCTACGGTTTTTCTGAAGTTGCTGAAGGCGGACAGGCGATGTGGACAAGCCTGCAGGCAGCCTTTTCATCCCTCTCTGCGACGTCGTTCCTGATCTTTGTTCTGCTCTCCGCGCCGTGTGTCGCCACGATCAGCTCGATCAGGCGTGAGATGAACAACCCCTGGTGGACACTGTTTGCAGTTGGGTATATGACCACGGTGGGTTATAGCGTCGCGCTGATGGTTTTCCAGCTTGGCACCTGGTTGCGGTCTGGCGCGTTCACCTGGTGGACAGGCATTTCGCTGGGGCTGTTGGGAGTGGTTTTGTGGCTCCTTTTCAGGAGAAAGCCCTCCACAAGCAGCCGCTTGAAGCGGGCGAACGCAGGAGTGAGAGAATAAGATGATTCCAACGATTATCATCAGTGCTGTGCTTGTTTTCATTGTGGGGTTGATCATCTATCGGATGGTGCGGAATGCCAGGCTCGGGCGTGGGGGATGCGCGGGCTGCAGTTACGCGGATACCTGCGCCGCCGCAAAGATCCTGCCGAAGAAATCGGATCGGGGATGTGATGAGCGGCCTAAAAGTTGCTGCTCCTAAGAGGTAGCCAAACTTTATGGGGAAATTTGCTGGATCGTTTACCTGATTTCCAATTCTATTCCTGTTGAACAGAAATGCCATGCCTGATTAGCAAGATTCGTGTCAGCGTAACCTAAGAAATGTAGAAGGGGCTGTGGATGGGAGGATAATCTTCCGGATGTATACAGATTTTATACCTGCTCGGTGTCGTTTTCCTCTAAACTGATGTCGATCCAAAAAATGGATCAGAAAGAGGAAAATATAAAATGAATAAGAAAACAATCATTTCAATTACACTGGCAGTACTCCTGATCGGTGGAGCACTCCTGGCAAATAACTGGGTGGGGCGGGTTTCCGCCTCCTCAGGCACAACTACCGACGCAGTCACTCTGGTAAAAGATGGTCCGGACGGATCAGATGAGGAGCTTGCAACTGCGCTTGGGATCACCGTTGAAGACCTGACGGCAGCGGAGCAACAAGCGTTCACCTCTGCGGTTGATGTCGCCCTCAAAGCAGAGTACATCACAGACTCACAGGCGGAGACGCTTAAAGCTGGCAATCCCAGTTTCAGAAGCTTATACCGCTATCTGAGCGAGACCGAACGTGCCGAGTTCGACCAGGATGTCTACCTGGCAGAAGCATTGGGCATCAGCGAATCCAAACTTGAGGAAGCTTATGCAGCCGTGAAACAGGCTCGCATCGACCAGATGGTAGCCGACGGAACGCTAACACAGGAACAAGCGGATCTACAAGCAGCATATGAAGCTCTGCGGGGATCCACCAGCTTTGAATCAAGTATGCAGCAGGCGATGACCGATGCCATCAATGCTGAAGTGAAAGCTGGCACGCTCACCCAGGCTCAGGCTGACCTGCTGATTGCCAACCTCGACGAAATGCCGATGGGATTTGGCATGGGCATGCACGGGATGCGCGGCATGGAAGATTCCGGCGGCATGGGCGGGCACCGGGGACCGGGCGGCAGATAGAAAAACCAATCCTTGGTTGGAACCTCCATTTCATATGATCAGATAAGAAAGGAGTATAAGTAAGATTCTGAAAACCCCCGGCTGCCTCGCGCTGCCGGGGCTTTTTGTGTGTTAAGGGGTGAAATTATGATGATTCCCATGAGATTCGTGAAAAAATGCCAACTTTACGCCCTTCCTTCCGCACATCCTTTCGCGATGACTTGCTTGACGCTTGGAATTAGGCTGACTATAATTCAGAGATCTATTTCAGGTCGGGATGTTTTTGGTAGTTCAATTTAGTACGGTTTTCTTTAGGTGGACAAAGTATCTTACTAAAAGGAGCAAGTTCTAGATGACATTGATTTTCCCATATCTTTCCAATTTCATTTCAGAATAGTTCTTGCAGATTTTGTAACTCCGAGCAAGGCGTTTCCCTTGCAGACAACTTAGTCAAAAAGAAAATGGAGCAAGAAATATGAAATCAGCAGTATCCCGAATTATCGCAATCCTTATAGTACTGGCAATGCTTGCCACCCCAGTCAGCAGCCTGACTGTGAAGCCGGCTAATGCCGATGGTGGTATACCTGGTCGGAGCGATTTGATCGCTACCGGGCATACCCCAGTCGAAAAGTATGCCGCGGAAGATGGCGAATTGGTCGATAAGACCGCAGTCTCGCGCTACATCGTCCTGTTCGAAGGTGCCTCGCTAACGCGAGCCCAGGTCAGCGCGGGCGGCAACAGCATCGAAGGGCAAAACTACCTGAACACCCTCGCAGTCAATCGCCAGACCATCATGGCAAACGCCGAGGGCTTGCTGGGTCGTTCTATTGAAGTTCGCCATGTTTATGACGTGATCCTCAATGGTGTCTCCGTTGAGCTGAGCGCGCAGGAAGCCGAAGACCTGCAAAGCCTGCCCGGCATACGCAAAGTCCTTAAAGATCAGGACTACACCTACACCACCGATGCCGGTCCGGAATGGATAGGCGCGGGCGCGATTTGGGATGGCGAAGCCGTTCCCAATAGCATTGGTACCGAAGGGGAAGGCGTTCTGGTTGGCATCCTGGATGGTGGTATCAACTTTGATCATCCTTCCTTCAGCGATACGCCTGACGACGGTTATGTCTACGAATGGACAGGCGATTACCTGGGTGTCTGCGCCCCGGATGGCGATCCTTTGTATGCCGCAGCCTGCAACGATAAGGTGGTTGGCGCCTGGAGTTACACCTACGACGCGCCATCCGATGTTGTGACCCCGGAAGACGCGGAAGGTCATGGCTCTCATACCGCCAGCACCGTTGCTGGTAATTTCGTTGACGTGGATTTTTACGGTACCGAAGTGACCATCTCCGGTGTTGCTCCTCACGCCCAGATTGTTGCTTACGACGTCTGCTACCCGACCCCTTCGGGCGGGCAGTGCGCCGGTGAGGACTCGGTTGCGGCTGTTCAGCAGGCAATCCTGGATGGCGTGGATGTAATCAACTACTCCATCTCAGGCGGTACAAATCCATACGGTGACGGTGTGGAATTGGCATTCCTTGAGGCTACCGCTGCGGGTGTGACCGTCTCCACTTCTGCTGGCAACAGCGGTCCTGATGCTGAGACCGTGGCGCACCGTTCGCCCTGGCTGCTCAGCACGGCTGCCACTACCCACAATCGCAAGTTCACCAGCGATGTGGACTTCTCAAACCCCTTGTATCAAGACATCACCACTCTTGCTGGTGAAATTCCCTTTACCTCTGATGTCGTGAACAGCCCTGTTAAGTTTGGCGGTGAAGACGGCAATCCACTTGGATGTCCATTTGACCCTGGGAAACCGGGTTATGTTGGTTATACAACACCCAACTTCTATAATGGTGATATAGCATTGATTAAACGCGGAACCTGTACCTTCTCCGAGAAGATCCTTGCTGCTGAAGCTGCCGGAGCGTCCGGTGTGTTGATCTTCACCGACGATCGCGCTCCCGGTGCGATGAGCGTTTCTGGCACGACCATCCCGGGTGTTATGCTGGACATCCCCGGTACCGTTGGTGATGCGATTGCCGCCTGGGTTGCTGTCACGTCTGATGAAACTGTCAGCATTTCAGCATATGGCGCTCTGTACTCTGACGATTTTGCTGATATCACCGCTGATTTCAGCTCACGCGGTCCCAATACGACCTTTGACGTGCTGAAACCAGATATCGCCGCGCCAGGCGTTGAAATTCTGGCTGCGGTCGCAGACGGGGTTATCGACCCCGATGGCGAAACTGAGCTCGACCTCTACCAGGGTACTTCCATGGCGAGCCCGCACGATGCCGGCGCTGCTGCGCTGCTGACCGCGTTGCACCCCGATTGGACTCCTGCCGAGATCAAGTCCGCCTTGATGCTCACCGCGTTTGACGATCTATTAAAGGAAGATAAGACCACTCCTGCAGATCCATTTGATATTGGTGCAGGACGCATCCAGCTTGAGCTGGCTGGTCTGACTGGTTTGGTGATGGACGAGACCATTGCGAATTACGAAGCTGCCGACCCCTCCCTCGGCGGAGATGTGCGGACGCTTAATACCGCCAGTGTTTATAACAGCACTTGTGTGGGCGAATGCAGTTGGGTCAGAACCTTCACCAGCGTGGCGGACCTGCCCGCAACCTATACTGTAAGTGCACCGGAATGGATCACTGTTGATCCTGCCAGCTTCACCATTAATCCTGGTGCCACCCAGGAGATCACCATTACCGCGGATGTTTCCACGTTCGATCCTGACGTGTGGATGTTTGGGAATATCGAATTCCTGACTGACAGCACCTTTGCTGCCGGCGATCCTGTGGTTGTACTGACTCAGGACTTTACTGAAGCGACTTTCCCACCAAGTGGCTGGACAATTTTTGACATCGACACAGGTGACCCGTCTCCATCCAATTGGGTCCGAGCGACAGACTATTACAGCAGCGCTCCGGCATCAGCGAAGCATGCTTATGATTGCACTCAGGAACAAGAAGGTTGGTTGGTATCACCTCAGATTGCCGTTCCAGCAGATGGTATTACGACTTTAAACTTCAAACAGCGTGGTAATTGGGTTGGCGACCTGGTCTACCATGGCATCATGATCTCGACTGGCTCAGGGGATCCGACTGCCGGAGCTTTTGTTGAGTTGGTTGTTCCGCCTAATCCTCCTGAAGATGCCTGGTCCCCCACTCCGGTTAGCATTGATCTTTCAGCCTATGCTGGTCAGACCGTCTACGTGGCTTTCAAATATATAGGTGATTGCGCAGATGACTGGTGGGTGGATGACGTCGAGGTCAATAACTTGGCAGCCGGTGCCCCCATTTCCGACGTGGCGATTCCTGCTGCTGTTTTACCCGCGGCTGGCAACTTGCCTGGTCTCGCAAAGTTCGAAACCCATCGTGATGCCGGTGGCGATACGCTGACCGATCTGATGGCTGTCGAGATCACTGACCTGACCGTGGACAAATACGGCTGGGTACTGGGCGAAAAACACGAAATCCAACTTGCCCAGGATCCAACCAATGGTTTACCCTATGACAACCTCGCCCAGGTCTGGTACACCGTTATTCCGATGGATGAGGGCGCTGCACGACTTGTTGCAGAAATTACTGCAACGACCGCGCTTGACCTTGACCTGTACTGGGGCTTTGACATGAACGGTGATGGTCTGCCGCAAGCAGGTGAGGAATACGGCAACAGCGCAACCGCAACCGCCTTTGAATACCTGACCGAGTGGGGCTTCCCGGTTCAGTTCTACGATGTCTGGATCCTGGTTCAGAACTGGCAGGGTTCCGGCGCTGCAACGGATGACATTACGCTCTCAATCGGTAATGTACCCTATACCCCGGCTGATCCTGAGAACATGACTGTTAATGGTCCTGCCACCAATCCTGCTGGTGAGCCATTCTCGATGCAAATCCTCTGGCACGATATCGACACCGAAGCAAGCGACCGCCTGTACGGTTTGATCGATGTCTATGCTGACGCGGACTATGCAACCTGGATTGGTGTGTCACAGCTGGATGTTGTGCGCGGTCTGGATGATGTCGTCAAGACCGCAGATGTCACTGAAGTTGCCCCTGGCGATACCATCACCTACACGATTGAGATCACCAACTACACCACCGAACCGATTGAGTACACGATTAATGACGTGCTCCCGGCGGGCGTGACTTACGTGCCCGGTTCCGTCACCGGGGGTGGGGATTACGACGCTGATACTAACGCCATCTTCTGGAATGGCACCGTCGATTCAAGCTATCGTGACTACGTCGTGGCGACCAGTGCGGAAGATCCCAACTGTACTCTGGCGATTATGGCTGATGGGGATCCAACCGATGATTACCTGGACTGGAAGACTACATCTTATGGATTCTCTGCCAATGCCAGTATTTCTGGTGACTCATTCTATTATGGCACTTTCAGCACCTACTCACCCTTCAATTTCTATGGCGTTGATTATGCGGGTATGGGCTTTACCGCTGACGGCGTTGCGGGCTGGCCTGCTGCTGTCTCTGCCTTAAATACCTCTATTCCAGACGCGACCGAACCGAACAACTTCATGGGTCTCTTCTGGGATGACTTTATCGTCCAATACAACGCGGCTAACAACTATGGTGTTACTTTAGTTGGGGATAGCACTTCGTTCGCTACCATTGAGTACGATGACATCCAACTCAAAGCCGATCCCACCAAGACTTTGGACATGGAAGTCGGCTACTTCTTGCAGCCGGATGATGCCCCGGGCATGTACGAGATCGTCTTTGCCTACGACAACATCACCACAGGACTGTTTGCGGCTGCTTCCGGCACCATCGGCGTGGAAAACGTGGATGGTACCGCTGGCACACTGGTAAGCTACAATGACACCTCCCTTGAGATTGCTGATGGTTCTGCCATCTGCTTCGATTGGGCGCTCCTGCCTGCTCCTCCAGTGGTGATCACCTTCCAGGTGACCGTTGATGCGGACGCTGCGGCTGGTCTTCTGACCAACGTTGCGCTGCATGCCAACGATCAGTTGGGTACGGTTGAAGAAAGCGCTGTCGCGACTGTTACAATCCTTGGCGGCGTCAAGAATCTGTACCTCCCTCTCATTACGAGGTAATCAGACGCCAAATAGGTAACAACCCTTTTCCTGATCAGCTTTGATCAGGCAGATAACAAAAAGAGGCTGGTTCTAAAAATCCAGCCTCTTTTTTGTCCTTTTTATAAAACAAAATCAAAGATTACTTGCAGAAATCTCATTTAGGGGGATGACCAGATTTCAACCCGAGTAATGAATTGAATAAGAATAAAGTATGAAAAACCAAGAGAATGCGAATGCCTGTGTTATATTTAGAGTAAGATGAGTTAAGTCCCCTGATTAACTCTCCAATTCTCACTCCAGGAGATGCTCAAAGCGATATCACTCACGGCAATTATTGATACCCTTCAATCAAATCAATCAAAAGGAGATTCAAGCATGCTCAAAGTTGTAACCAGAATAATAAGTTTCCTTCTGCTCGCCGCATTGGTGGTGAGCCCGGTGGCTGCTGCCGTTCCAGAACGTGTGCTGCCGCCGACTGACGCTCCCGCCATTTCCACGGCGGATCAGGAATGGTTGGACGCGGCTGCCAAAGCAGACAGTTTCACTGTTCAATTGATTGAACCTTCATTGGCAACCTATGAAGGCGATAATGCCAAGTTTGCGGCAATCCCCAAGGATCAGGCGGGAAAACTCCAGGTGAATTCCCCTGAAGCCGCTGCCTATTTGCAGCATCTGAATGCAAAATTGGACGCCTTCATCGTAAAAGCCGGTTCTCTCTTGGGTCGGGATCTGGATGTTCTCTTCCGCTATGATTACGTCTTGAATGGTTTTTCGGCACGCATGAGCCTTGAAGAAGCCGCGCTACTGCGACGCCAGCCGGAGGTTCGTGACGTCTTCGTGGATGATGTGTATTACATCGACACAGATGTCAGCCCTGAGTTTATTGGCATTGACCACGTCTGGGATGGCAGCGCTGTTCCAACAGGAACGGGTGCAAAGGGTGCTGGCACTATCGTAGGCGTCATCGACACCGGCATCAATATGAGCCACCCCAGCTTTGCTGAAACCACCCCTCTGGACTCGTATGTCTACGTCAATCCCTATGGAGAAGGCGTTTACAAGGGTCTGTGTGCATCAAATCCTTCGACCCATACCTGTAATGACAAGCTGCTTGGTGTCTACGACTATGTCACCGGCGGAGATGGGCACGACACTCTGGATCATGGCTCCCACACCGCCAGCACAGCTGCTGGAAACCGCATCAGCGTCAATTACGGCGGCGCGCAGGTTGTCATCTCTGGCATGGCGCCCAATGCCCAGGTGATTGCTTATAAAGTCTGTGACGCTTCAGGCTGCCCCGGCAATGCCTCAACTGCAGCCGTCAACCAGGCCATTGCGGATGGCGTGGACGCCCTGAACTTTTCGATTGGCCCCACCAGCGGTCCCGCCCGCAGCCCCTGGACCGACAGTACCGAATTGGCATTCCTGGAAGCTTTCAAGGTAGGTATTTCCACCGCCACATCTGCTGGCAACTCGGGTCCGAATGACTCCACCGTCTATAAACTTCCACCGTGGGCACTGGTAACTGCCAACACCCAGCATGGTCGCATTTTTGGCTATCCTGTCACGATTAATCCCGGCAGTGACGACCTCGGTTCGATCGCCATCCTGGCAAGCTCGGATCTTGCTCCTGCACTCACAACCAACCTGGTAAACCTGGATCTGGTTTGGGGTGGTAACCATGACAATCTCTTGGGATGTGTCGCCTGGACCACTTCATTAGCCGGTAAAGTCGGAATTGTTAAGCGCGGAACATGTTCGTTCAAGGATAAGCTGCAATACATGCAGGATGCAGGCGCCGTGTTTGCCCTGGTCTACAACAATGCCCCCGGGGCACCCATTATCATGGGCACTGAAACCGGCTCGGTCAACATCCCTGCGGCAATGATCTCGCTCGAAGATGGACTGGATATGGAAGCAGTGGCTGCCAATCCGATGACGATCACCATCCTGAAAGACCTTACTTCAGGCACCCGACCTGAGTGGGGCGATATCCTGGCTGACTCCAGTTCCAGGGGTCCCATCACCAATTTTGAGATGCTTGAACCGGACTTGGCTGCTCCAGGCACGAATATCCTGGCTGCCTACTCCGGACCTGACGAGATTGACCTAATGTCTGGCACATCCATGGCGAGCCCACATGTGGCGGGTTCAGCTGCGGTGATGCGATCCCTTTACCCCGATTGGAGCCCGGCGGCAATCCGTTCGGCGATTATCATGACCGCCCTGGCAGGCACATCCAGAGATTATGATCTAACCCCGGCAACTCCATTCGAGTATGGCAACGGTCGGATCGATATGACCAAAGCGGCATCGGCTGGCTTGGTGATGGAGGTCAGTTACGCGGATTATGTTGCCGCGAATCCAGCAGCTGGTGGTGATATCCGCACTTTGAACATCCCGTCGTACCAGAACAGCAACTGCCTGGGCGGTTGCACCTTCACCCGGACGGTGAAGAACGTCGCTGGCGTGGAGACGGATTACACGATTGTAATAGAACAAACTGAGGATGTCGTGATTACCACCACACCAGCCTCAGGCTTCACCATCCCGGTTGGGGGCACGCAAACCATCACGGTCCATGTCGCGCCATCCATCCTTTCAGGTGGGGCATGGCAATTCGGACGCATCAGTTTTGTAACTACTGATCCCTTCCCCAGCGGAAAACCCATCAGCACGACTGCCTTTACCCTGGCTGCCAAATCTTCCGTGCAAGGCTCAACATTCCCGTCAGAACTGCGACAAACCATTACTTCGCCCCTCGGGCAGTACCTGTTTGAGGACCAATACTACGTCAATGCGATTACGTCTTTCTCAAACGTCCGCTATGGTCTGACCCCTGCAACCACGGCTTCATTCAACCTGGCGCAGGACCCCACCAACAGCGATCCTTACGATAACCTGGCGAATATCTGGTACACCGTCACGTCCTGCCCGGCAAGCCAGCAGCGCATGGTGGTTGAGATCCTCGAGACAACCTCGGCGGATCTGGATGTTTTTGTCGGTGTAGGCGCAACGCCGCACCCTGCTCTCCAGAAAGCCGCTTCAACCGAACCCGGTCCCATGGAATACCTGAATATCTTCCAACCCACGTTCTCAGGCACCTGCTGGATCCTGGTGCAGAACTGGCAAAGCTCTGCGCCTGGCGTGGAAGATCCAGTCAAACTGGCATACGGTTTTGTTCCCAAGTCGGGCGGTACCAACTACAACATCACAGGTCCGGCATCTGTACCGGCTTTGAACCCATTCGATGTCACGGTGGATTGGGATTTAAGCGCGACCTTCAACGCCAGCGAAGTCTGGTATGGCTGGTTTAGCCTTGGCTCCACCGCCACGCTTAAAAATGACGTCGCAACGCTTGATTTCAACCTCTATAAGACTTCTCCGGTGATGGATAAGTCTATCTACTTACCCCTTCTGACCAGATAGCAGCAGAACCATATTAATAACCAAAGAAGCCGGCCGATTGGCCGGCTTCTTTTTTTTGTCAGAATGGCACATAACCATTGAACGCGAGTATGTGATAGAATCCGCTTCTGCAATTTTCATGTAATTCCAAATATGAGGATAGGGAAAACCAAGTCCTCAAAACCCTTGCATTTCGTAGGGGCTTGTGATATATTTGACGGGCTACCTTCAGAGGTAGTTATAATTGTGTGACAATTTAAGAATGTATCCCGCGTGGGCAGACCGCTACACAGGGAACATTGACTGAATTGTGCGGAGATGATGCAGCTTGCCCAGGCTGACAGTCTCGCAGAAACCTAAACAGGAGAATAGTATGTTAAAAGGGCTTATAGGAAGAAAGATCGGTATGACCCAGATCTTCGATGAAAGCGGGCGCGCAATTCCCGTGACGCTTCTCGAGGCTGGGCCTTGTTTTGTTTCTCAGATCAAGAATGCTGAGACCGACGGCTATAGCGCTGTTCAGTTGGCATTCGGAGAAGTAAAACCAAAGCGTCTGAGCAAGGCTCAACTTGGCCATCTCAAGACGAACAACCTCCCTCCCGTACGTGTATTGAGGGAATTCCGCACCAAGACATTGGAAGATATCAATCCAGGTGACGAACTGAAGGCGTCTGTTTTCGCAGAAGGCGAATATGTTGACGTTGTCGGTACCTCCAAGGGCAAGGGTTTTGCCGGCGCCATGAAACGTCATGGTTTCCACGGTGGACCTGCGACCCATGGTCAGTCTGATCGCCAGCGTTCCCCCGGTTCTTCCGGATCCGGTACCACGCCAGGGCGTGTATACAAAGGCAAGCGCCGTCCTGGGCATATGGGCGATGTTCAGGTCACTTCTTCGCATATCCGTATTGCGATGGTTGATCCAGAGCGCAATCTGATCGCGGTTCAGGGCTCAGTGCCCGGCGCCAAGGGCGGAACTGTGGTAATCAAAGAGGCTCGCAAGCAGTAAAACGCTTGTGTTGAATGGAGAAAGCTATCATGAAAGTTGATGTCTATAACTTAAAAGGCGAAAAGTCGGATACTGTCGAACTGCCCGATGAGATTTTTGCAGCTAAAGTGAATGTGGACCTGATGCACCAGGCTTATCAGCGCCAGATGGCGAATGCCCGCTTGGGCACCCACAACACCAAACGCCGCGGCGAAGTCCGTGGCGGCGGTGCCAAGCCCTGGAAACAGAAGGGCACTGGTCGCGCCCGACGCGGCAGCATGATTTCTGCCCAGTCTGTTGGCGGTGGTCGCATCCACACCCCCAAACCCCGGGATTACACCCAGGCTATGCCCCAGAAGATGCGCCGCGCAGCCCTGCGCAGTGCACTGACCGCGACCGCTGAGAAGATCATCATGGTCGACACCCTCAGCATGGAAAAAGCTCGCAGTACCGATCTGGCAAAAGCGCTCTCAGCTTTGGCTGGCGATACCCGCAAGCTGGTTCTGGTGCCCGACAAGAGCGAATCTTACACAAACCTGATCAAATCCGGACGCAACCTGGCGAACGCCAAGCTGCTTCAGGCAAATTACCTGAACATCCGTGATCTTTTCACTTGTGAGAAAGTCATTATCCCCCTTGCTTCACTCGATGTGATCAAGAGTTATCTGGGATAGGAAGGTGAAGCAGAATGAGTAATACCGTCTTTGATATCCTGCGACGCCCTGTTGTGACTGAAAAGTCGAATTACCTGGCTGGCAAACTGAACCAGTACGTGTTCGAAGTTGCATCTTATGCAACGCGCGAACAGGTGAAGACCGCCATCGAAACGGCTTTTGATGTCAACGTTGAGCGTGTAAATATCATCAACCTCCCCGCCAAAGCGCACCGCAACTCGCGGACCCGCCGGCTGGCAGTGCGCGCGAGTGGCTACAAGAAAGCCATCGTGACCCTGAAAGCTGGGGAGAGCATTCCTGTATTTGAAGGAGTGGACTAATGGCAGTCAAGATCTATAAACCCAAGACGAACGGTCAGCGGCACAAAACCAGCTACACGTTCGAAGAAATTACCAAGACCCGCCCCGAGCGCAGCTTGATCGTGGTCAAGAAAGAACGCGCTGGACGAAACTCGGCTGGTCGTATAACTGTACGCCATCGCGGCGGCGGCGCCCGCCGGCAGATCCGCCTGGTGGACTTCAAACGGGACAAGACAAACATCCCAGCGAAAGTCAGCGCGATCGAATATGATCCCAACCGCACTGCACGCCTGGCACTGCTGACCTATGCTGATGGTGAGAAACGCTACATCATTGCCCCCATTGGCGTCAAAGTTGGCGATACGCTGCTTTCCGGTCCAAATGTGGAAATCCGCCCCGGGAATAACCTTCCCCTGGCGAATATCCCGGTTGGCACCACGATCCACGCGGTCGAGCTGCATCCCGGTAAAGGCGCTCAGATCGTTCGCTCCGCAGGAACTTCCGCGCAATTGCTTGCGAAAGAAGGCAAGTACGCTCACGTGCGTATGCCCTCTGGCGAAGTTCGATTGGTTCTGCAGGAATGCAGCGCGTCGATCGGTCAGGTCGGTAACGTGGAACACAGCAATATCAAGCTCGGCAAAGCCGGACGCGCGCGCCACATGGGGCTTCGTCCTGAAGTTCGCGGGTCCGCGATGTCTCCGAGGGACCATCCGCATGGTGGTGGTGAAGGTCGCAGCTCGATCGGTATGCCCGGTCCTAAGACCCCCTGGGGTAAGCCAACCCTTGGTTATAAGACGCGCACCAATAAGCGCACGGATGACATGATTCTTCGCCACCGCTCCAAGGCAAAGCGCAAGTAGTGGTTGAGAGACAGAAAAGGAAACTAAGATGTCGCGATCATTGAAAAAAGGGCCATTCATTGACCCGAAACTGTTGAAAAGAATTGAAGAGATGAACGAGAGAGGCGAAAAGAAGGTCATCCGCACTTGGAGCCGCGCCAGCACCATCTTCCCCCAGATGGTAGGGCATACGATTGCAGTGCATGACGGTCGCCGTCACGTTCCGATCTATGTGACTGAGAACATGGTTGGTCATCGGCTGGGCGAATTCGCTCCAACCCGTTGGTTCCGTGGGCACGTCTCTGAAAAGGCAAAGTGAGGTAGAGAATGGCACAGGAAATTTCTGCAAAACTCACCAACTTCGCTGAATCCGCTCAGAAGACACGCCTGGTAATCGACTTGGTCCGCGGTAAGAAGGTTGTGGACGCATTGAATACCTTGAGCCTGACCCCCAACAAGGCAGCTCGCCCGGTCCACAAGTTGATCTACTCGGCTATGTCGAACGCTGAAGAGAACTTCGGTGTCAGCCGCGATGACCTCGTTGTTTACAAGATCTTCGCTGACGAAGCTCCCACTCGCAAGTGGCGCTCGTTTGGCGCCCGCGGTCGTTTCAAGCCGTTGCTGAAGCGCCGTTCGCATGTGACCGTTGTATTACGCGAGATCGAGTAAAGGTAAGGAGTGAGATATGGGTCGTAAAGTACATCCAATCGGATTTCGTCTGGGGATCAACAAGCCCTGGTTAGGACGCTGGTACGCTGAAGGCAGCGATTACACCAATCAACTACATCAGGATCTGAAGATCCGCGAGTTGGTGAAAAAGGAAGCCGAACGCGCTGGTGTTTCAAACATCGAAATCGAACGTTATCCAGGCAAGGTGAAGGTCACCCTGCATACTGCCAAACCTGGCATTTTGATCGGTCGCAAAGGCGAGAGCGTCAAAGTTTTGCGCCAGCAACTGGAAGCACTGACAGGCATGAAGATTGATTTGGAAGTCAAAGAGATCAAATCAGCGGACACGGATGCTTACCTGGTGGCAACTAACATTGCCGGTCAGCTCGAGCGCCGCATCAGCTATCGCCGCGCCATGAAACGCGCCATCCAACAGGCTTTGCGCCAGGGCGCAGGCGGGATCAAGATTTCGGTCTCCGGTCGTTTGTCCGGTGCTGAAATGGCTCGCCGTGTCACTCTGCGTGAAGGTCGCGTGCCTCTGCAGACGCTGCGTGCTGATATTGATTTTGCCCGTGCCGCTGCCACGACCACTTTCGGTCAGATTGGCATCAAGGTTTGGATTTATAAGGGCATCGTCATGAACCAGCCTGAAGAAAAGGTTGAGACCACCGAAGGTGTCTATATCAGCGAGTAATTATTCGGAACGAGTGAGGACGTAAATTATGTTGATGCCAAAGAGAGTAAAGTACCGCAAGCAAATGCGCGGCCGCATGAAGGGAAAAGCTTCGCGCGGTGTGGACGTGAACTTCGGTGATTATGGATTAAAGGCACTGGATTGTGGTTATATGACTGCGCGCCAGATCGAGGCTGCCCGCCGTGCAATCGTGCATGAGCTGAAGCGCCGCGGAAAAATCTGGGTCCGTGTTTTTCCTGACAAACCCTACACCAAGCGTGCTGCTGAAACCCGTATGGGTAAAGGTAAAGGCGCCGTGGATCATTGGGTGGCAGTGATTCGCCCTGGTCGTATTTTGTTCGAGGTCGGTGGAACTGATGCCGAATCCGCGAACAAAGCACTGCTCCGGGCACGTTATAAACTGGGCTTCAAGACCAAGATCGTAGCCCGAGAAACAATGGGAGAAGGTTCATGAACAACAAAGAAGTAAGAGAACTTTCTACGGAAGATATTAAAACCAAACTGTTGAACATCCGGCAGGAGCTCATGAACTTGCGCTTCCAGATCGTGACCGGTCAGTTGACGGACACCAGCCGCTTCAAGGTCGCCCGACGGGATATCGCCCGGATGGAAACGATCCTGAATGAGCGCGCCCGCCAGGAGAAGGAAGGTAAGAAATGAACAATCGCCGACGTTTAACGGGTATTGTTAAATCGAACAAGATGACCAAAACCGTCATCGTGGAAGTTTCGCGCACGTTCCAGCACCCGCTTTATCGTAAAGTGGTACGGAGCACAAAAGCTTACAAGGCGCATGATGAATTGGGCTGTAATGTCGGCGATGAGGTTGTGATCGTCGAATCTGCTCCAATTTCAGCAACAGTGCGCTGGGTAGTGGAAAAGATTATCAAGGTCGAAATCCGCCAGGAAGGCGTCGAATCAACCTCCGAGGCTATCGAAGAGGTCGAGGAATTGATCGAAGCCGAGGAATTGGTCGAAGCCGTTGAAGAGATCGAGGCTGAACTCGAAGAAGAGGAAGCAGCATGATCCAGCGAGAGACTCGATTAGTAATTGCCGATAACACTGGCGCACGCGAACTCCTGGTTATCCAGGTTGTGGGCGGCACCCGCCGTCGTTACGGTTATGTGGGCGACATCGTGGTCGGCACCGTGAAAACTGCCACACCTCAGGCTTCTGTTAAGAAGAGTGAGATTGTGAAAGCTGTCATCGTTCGTACCAGCAAGCCTTATCGCCGGCCAGATGGATCAAGCATCAGGTTTGACGACAACGCGGCAGTCATCCTGGACAATGACGGCGTGAACCCCCGCGGTACGCGCATCTTTGGCCCGGTTGCCCGCGAATTGCGCGACAAAGGCTATATGAAGATCGTTTCATTGGCTCCTGAAGTGCTGTAGTCGATGAATTAGGAGTGTCAAATGAAAATGAAAATACATAAGGGCGATCGCGTGCAGGTAATGCGCGGAGCTGAGGAAGATAAGGACAAGGTTGGCGAAGTCATCCGTGTGCTGCCCAAGGAAAACCGGGTGGTAGTGCAGGGCGTGAATATGGTGAAAAAGCACCAGAAGCAAACCCAGTCCGGCGGCAAGACCATTCCTGCCGGTATCCGCGAATTTGAAGCCCCAATTCATGCCTCCAATGTGGCTGTGGTGGATCGCGAAGCGGAAAAAGAAGCCAAGGACGCCCGCAAGGTCTCCAAAGCCAAAGCCGATAGCACCAAGAAGCCAGCCGCAAAGAAGACAGCAGAAGAGAAACCAGCAGAAAAGAAACCAGCAGAAAAGAAAGCAGAGCCAAAACCTGCCGCCAAGAAGCCAGCCACAAAAGCGACTGAAAGCAAGGCAAAGCCCGCTGAGAGCAAGAAGAAAACCGCCAAAGGCAACTAAGGCGTAGGTGAGCAGATATGAACAGACTATTAGAACAATACAAGAACGAATTCGCGCCAGCTCTGCAGAAAGAGCTCGGGTTGAAAAACGTCATGCAGATCCCCAAGATCACCAAAGTCGTGGTCAACATCGGTGTCGGCGAAGCGTTGGATAACCCCAAGGCTTTGGATGCTGCTGTAAACGATCTGACTATCATCACCGGTCAGAAGCCTGTTGTCATCGCCGCCAAGAAAGCCATTTCCAATTTCAAGCTGCGTGAAGGGCGTCAGATTGGCGTCAAAGTCACGTTGCGCGGAGATAAGATGTGGGCATTTTTGGACCGCCTGATCAACGTTGCTCTGCCTCGTGTGCGTGACTTCCGTGGAATTTCGGCTGACTCTTTTGACGGACGTGGCAATTACACGCTCGGTCTGACCGAACAGCTGATCTTCCCTGAGATCCAGTATGACAAAATTGACAAAGTGCGTGGCATGGAGATCAGCATTGTGACAACCGCTGAAACAGATGACCATGCCCGGCAACTGCTGAGCAAATTCGGCATGCCCTTCAGGAAAGGAAACTAATGGCTAAAAAGTGTATGCAATATCGCGAAATGCGGCGGAAATATCCTACCCGCGTTGTGAATCGCTGTCGTGTGTGCGGCAGACCGCGCGGTTATATGCGCAAATTTGGTCTTTGCCGTATTTGCTTCCGTGAATTAGCGCTCCAGGGAAAAATCCCTGGTGTGACTAAATCATCCTGGTAATTAGACCTGGAGGGATTAAGATGACTATATCAGATCCAATTGCCGATATGTTGACGAGAATCCGCAATGTTGCCATGGTTGGTAAAACGACTGTAGCCATGCCGAACTCAAAGCTCAAGAGCGAAGTCGCCCGCATTCTGACCGAAGAAGGCTATCTTGAGAGTTATGAAGTCGTTGATGGAAAAAGTGATGCGCACAAAGTTCTGCGCATGAAACTGAAGTACATCGGCGAACGCCGCCAGCGCCGCCCGATTATCACGGGTTTGGAGCGGGTCAGCCATCCTGGCTGCCGTGTTTACACCTCCAAGAATGATATCCCCTGGGTATTGTCCGGCATTGGCATCGCGATTTTATCAACGCCTAAGGGTATCATGACCGGCCAGCGCGCTCGCAAGATCGGCGTCGGCGGCGAGATCCTCTGCAAGGTTTGGTAGGAGGAAGAGAAATGTCGCGAATTGGTAAATTACCCATCACCTTGCCCAAGGGTGTGGAAGTGACTTTGGACGGAAACAAGGTATCTGTGAAGGGACCCAATGGCGTCCTCGAAGAGACCTTCTCTCCGGAGATTACGATTAAACTCGAAAATGGCACCATCACGGTGGAACGTCCCAATGATGAGCCGAGGCTCCGCGCCCTGCACGGAACCACACGCGCCCTGCTCAATAACATGGTCATCGGCTGCGCCAAAGGTTTTGAAGTCGTTTTGGAGTATAGCGGTGTTGGTTATCGGGCTGAGTTAAAAGGCAAGGACCTGCTGTTGAACCTGGGGTTCTCCCATCCTGTCAACTTCCCTGCACCTGATGGCGTCACTTTTGATGTCGATGCAAAAACCCGTCTGATCAAGATCAAAGGACGCGACCGCCAGCAGGTGGGTCAGGTAGCTGCGAATTTGCGCATGCTGCGCCCGCCGGAACGCTATCATGGAACCGGTATTCGCTACCAGGGTGAGATTGTCAAACTCAAGGCTGGTAAAGCCGGAAAAACCGGTAAGTAGAGGTAAATGACTATGGCTAACAAATCAAGAAACGCTGCTCGTTTACACCGTCATGCTCGTGTGCGCAAGAAGATCTTTGGCACGCCAGAGCGTCCACGCTTGAATGTTTTTCGCAGCATCAGCGAGATCTATGCTCAGGTGATCGATGATCACAGCGGCACAACCCTCGTTTCCGCATCCACGGTGGATGCGGGTCTGCGAGAAACTGTGAAGGGCAAGAACAAATCCGAACAGGCTATGCTTGTTGGTGAAGCGCTTGCCAAACGCGCCCTGGAAAAAGGCATCAAGTCCGTTGTTATGGATCGCGGTGGTTACATTTATACCGGTCGTCTGAAAGCTCTGGCCGATGGTGCTCGCAAGGGCGGGCTGGAATTCTAAAACGAGGATACTATGGAAGAATATCAAGGATTAGAAACGCAATACGACGAACGTGTGATTGACATCGCCCGCGTTGCCAAGGTTGTCAAAGGCGGCCGCCGCTTCTCGTTCCGCGTGACCCTCGTGGTCGGCGACAACAACGGTAATGTTGGTCTTGGCACCGGTAAGGCACTGGCAGTACCGGACGCAATGCGCAAAGCTACTGAGCGAGCGTATAAGAATATGAAGAAAGTCAGCCTGATGGGCACAACCATTGCTCATGAGGTGACAGGTAGCCAAAGCGGCGCGAAAGTGCTGCTGAAGCCGGCATCTGCTGGTACTGGCGTTATCGCGGCTGGTGGTGTGCGTGCGGTTTGCGAAGCTGCAGGGATCAAGGACATCCTTACGAAATCCCTGGGCTCTTCAAACATGCTCAACATCGTCCAGGCTACCTTCGATGCCTTGTCCCAGCTGAAGTCCCCTGCCACCGTGGCTGCAGAACGCGGCAAGGACGTGCAGGATGTGACACCTTATTGGGAACGGAGGAAGAATGGCTAAGAAACAGTCCAACACCCTTCGTATCAAGTTGGTGAAAAGCGGCATCGGTTACACCGAACGCACCAAACGAACACTCAAAGCACTGGGCTTCCACAATCTCAACCAGGTGGTTGAGCATGAGGATAACGAAGCTCTGCGCGGTATGCTGACTAAGGTCTCTCATTTGGTGGAGATCGTGTCGGACACTGAGGAGAAGTAAGCATGCAATTACATGATCTCAAACCGAACGAAGGCGCAAAGAAAGCGCGCAAGCGTATAGGTCGGGGCACTGGTAGCGGCGCTGGCAAGACAGCCGGTCGCGGTACCAAAGGCCAGAACTCACGCAGTGGCGGCGGCGTGCGCCCTTATCATATGGGCGGCAACCTGCCCTTCTTCCGCAAACTGCCTTTCCTGCGCGGTGAGGGTTTCACCCCACGCAACCGCGTACGCTATGCGGAAGTAAACCTGGACTCACTGCAGGGCTTCAAACCCGGTGATGAAATCACCCCTGAAAGCCTGAAGGCTGCCGGATTGTTGAAGGGTAAGGATTTGCCCATCAAAATCATGGGACGTGGTGATATCAACGTTGCCCTTAAAATCAAGGCTCACAAGGTGACTGAAGGCGCTCGCCAGAAGATCGAACAAGCTGGCGGGACCATCGAAACTTTGGCACTTTCGTAGCTAAGAGGAGATGAGTGATGAAACGATCATCCTGGCGTTACCTGTGGAAATCTGAGGATATCCGCAACAAGCTGTTGATTTCGCTGTTGCTGCTGGCGATCTATCGCCTGGCAGCCAACATTCCGGTTCCCGGGATCAACCGCGCTGCTGTTGCTGCGTTGTCGCAGCAGACTGGCGCTGGCGGTAACCTGGTGAACTTGCTTGATCTGCTGTCTGGCGGAGCGGTATCCAGATTCTCTGTGCTTGCCATGGGTGTTTACCCGTATATCACTGCCCAAATTATCCTGCAGCTGCTCACGCCGGTTATTCCTGCGCTTGAGCAGAAAATGAAGGATGACCCCCGCGAAGGTCGCATCTGGATGGAAAAATGGACTGTGATCCTGACCATCCCGATGGCGCTTCTCTCCGCTTTTGGGCAAATCAATATCTTTAACTCCATGTTGGGCGGCAGCACGGTCATCGAGCAGTGGGGCTTCTCTGGAGCCCAATTGCTTCCGACGATTACTGCCATCATCAGCATGGTCGGCGGTACGATGTTTGGCATCTGGATCGGTCAGTTGATCTCTGAATACGGTTTACGTAACCAGGGTCTCTCGCTGATCATCTTCGCGGGTATTGTCTCGCGCTTCCCGGTCACGATAGCCCAAATGTTCAACGCAAAAGAAGCCTGGTGGGTATTTGCAGTGGTGCTGATCGTCTTTGTGCTCACGATCCTGGCGATTGTTTTCGTCCAGGGCGGACGGCGCAACATCCCGGTTCTGTTCCCTGGTCGGCGAATTGGCAACCGTATGTCCATGCCAGTGCGCAGTCAGCTGCCCCTGATGGTCAATATGGCTGGTATGATCCCGATCATTTTTGCCCAGTCATTCCTGACCTTTCCGGCAATTTTGTCTTCATTCTTTATCAATGCCCAAACCAAGTGGGTCAATAGTACAGCCAACTGGTTCTATAATGCCTTTGGCGGCGACACCTGGTGGTATCCGATCATGTTCTTCGTCCTGGTTGTTGCGTTCGCGTACTTCTATACTGATGTACTCTTCGCACAGCAAAACTATGGCGATAACCTGAAAAAGCAAGGCGCTCAGATCCCGGGTGTTGTGCGCGGAAAACCCACACAGGATTACCTGACTCGTGTTCAGCGGCGCATCACGCTGCCTGGCGCCTTCTTCCTGGGTTTGGTGGCAGTTTTGCCTTACATCATGGGATACTTCCTGCCAACTGGCAGTGCGGGTGTGCACCTGATGCAGGCTTCCGGTCTGTTGATCGTGGTCGGCACCATCCGTGAGACGGTCGAGTTGATCGAGACTGAACTGCGCATGCACGGCTACGATGATCGGCTGATCAACTAAGCTGGAGATTAACAATGAACGAGAAAGCCACTTACATTGTCATGTTGGGTCCTCCGGGAGCTGGCAAAGGCACCCAGGCGAAGATCCTGGCAGAAAAATTGGGTTTGGTTCACGTTTCGACCGGGGATCTCTTCCGCGAGAATCTGAGCCAGGAAACCGAACTGGGTAAGTTGGCTTCGAGTTTTATGGTCAAGGGCGAACTTGTGCCAGACGATGTAACCATCGCAATGGTACGGGAACGCCTCTCGAGACCCGACTGTGTCAAGGGAGCCGTGATGGACGGCTTCCCACGCACACCGGCGCAAGCGAAAGCGTTTGAGACACTTCTGGCTGAGATTGATGGCAAGGTGGATTTGGTACCTTTCATCAGTGCGCCGAACGAAGTGCTTGTTGAACGATTGAGCGGTCGTTGGATGAGCCATGCAGGGCGGGTTTATCATGCGCTCTACAATCCCCCCAAGGTCAAATGGGTGGATGATGTGGATGGCTCGCCCCTTTATCAGCGGGACGATGACAAGCCCGAGACGGTTTTGCACCGAATCAATGTGTACTACGAACAGACCTCCCCCTTGATCGATTTTTATCGACAGACAGGGAAGCTGGTCGAGATCGATGGCACACAGGAAATTGAGCAAGTCACAGAAGATTTGCTGAAGGCTGTGGCGTAATGTTTGGAAGCAGTATCAACCTCAAATCAGGCGCGGAAATCGCCCTAATGCGGGAAGCTGGTCGGCTGAATGCCATGACCCTCGAAGTGGTCAAAGCAGAGATCAGACCAGGAGTAAGCACTGGTGAACTGAATGAGGTCGCGGAAAGCTTTCAGCGAACTCACGGAGTTTACTCGCCCTTTAAGAACTATGATCCTGGAAATGGGGTGCCCTTTCCTGGGAGTATCTGCACCAGCATTAATGAAGAAATGGTGCACGGCATTCCCGGCAAGCGTAAGCTCAAAGAAGGCGATATCATCTCGGTTGATTGCGGTACCGTTTACGAAGGTTTCGTGGGCGACTCGGCTTTTACGGTCGGCGTCGGCGAGATTTCAGCGGAAGCCCAACGGTTGATCAATGTGACCCAAAAGGCGCTGGAAATTGCCACATCATTAATGGTAGCTGGCAATCGGAGCGGTGATGTTGGCTCGGCGATTGAGGAGTACGTGGAAAGTAATGGCTTTTGGTGCACGCATACCTATACCGGTCACGGTGTTGGGCGTGATATGCATGAAAACCCTCAGCTGACCAACTACGGCGTGCCCGGGCAGGGTTTTTTGCTCCGCGAAGGCATGACAATCGCGATCGAGCCGATGCTGCTGGTTGGCACCCGGCGCACGAAAACGTTGCGCAATCAATGGACTGTTGTTTCAGTGAACGGGTCGTTGACAGCGCACCAGGAAAATACGATAGCAGTAACCAAGGAAGGCCCGCTGGTGCTAACCAGTTTATAGCCAGACCTTGTCAATAGTGAACGACAAAGATATAATAGATTCTTTGCGGATAGAAGAAGGAGTTAAGACTGATGAAAGTATCAGCATCGATAAAGAAACGCTGTAACAAGTGCAAGATCGTCAAGAGAGACGGTCGTCTTTATGTTATTTGTACGAATACCCGCCACAAACAGCGACAAGGATAAGGAATCATAATATGGCTCGTATAGAAGGTGTTGACCTCCCGCGCAACAAGCGCATTCAGATCGGTTTACGATATATCTATGGTATCGGACCAAAGACTGCGGATTATATCCTGGCAGCCACTGGTGTCGATCCCGATATCCGGGTGAAAGACCTGCCCGAGGCCGAGGTTTCGAAACTACGTGATTACATTGGACAGAACCTCAAGGTTGAAGGTGATCTGCGGCGGGAAGTCCAGATGAATATCAAGCGTTTGGTCGAGATTGGTTGCTATCGTGGCTTGCGCCACCGCCGCAATCTCCCTGTGCGCGGTCAGAACACCCGCACAAACGCACGCACACGCAAGGGTCCCAAGCGCACCGTCGCTGGTCGCGGACGCCGCCGTGGAGCGACCAAGAAATAGTAATGAACTGAGCAGCAGGCTTGGGATGGGGTTCCCTTTCTCCCCAGCGGCAACCCATGGCTGGCTGCGACAGACATGTAAAGATTTAGTGAGGAAGAATTATGGCAAAACAAGCACGTACAGCGCGGCGAACGACCACTTCGCGTAAGGTCAAACGCCAGATTTCGACAGGACAGGTGCACGTCTTTGCGTCCTTCAATAACACCATCGTGACCATCACGGACATGCAGGGCAATACCATTTGTTGGGGCAGTTCCGGGTCTGCTGGTTTCAAAGGATCGCGCAAGAGCACCCCATTTGCTGCAAGAATGGCAGCCGAACAAACTGTGAAGACCGCCCAACAGATGGGTCTTCAGGAAGTTGAACTGTTCGTCAAGGGCCCTGGTCCTGGTCGGGAAGCTGCAATTCGTGCAGTCCAATCCCTGGGCATTCGTGTGCGCATGATCGCAGATCTGACTCCTGTGCCCCATAATGGCTGCCGACCTCCCAAGAAACGCCGCGTGTAATTAAGAAAAAGGAAATTTAAAAATGGCAAGATATACAGATGCAGTTTGTCGCTTATGCCGCCGGGAAGGCGAGAAGTTGTTCCTCAAGGGAGAGCGCTGTTACACTCCTAAATGCTCCTTTGAGAAACGCGCCTATGCTCCTGGTATGCATGGAAAAATGAACGCCGGTCGCCCTGGTCGCGAATCTGACTATGGCAAGCAGCTGCGCGCCAAGCAGAAAGTCCGCCGGGTATACGGGATCTACGAACGCCAGTTCCGCCGCTTTTACGGACAGGCTCTGCGCATGCGTGGTCAGACGGGTCCCAACCTGTTGACCATTCTCGAAACCCGCTTGGGTAATGTTGTCTATCGCCTTGGTTTCGCAGCCAGCCGTGCACAAGCGCGGATCCTGGTGAGCCACGGTCACTTTTTGGTGAACGGTCAGCGCGCTGATATCCCCTCTTATGGTGTCAGCGTGGATGATGTCATCTCTGTGAACGAGAAATCCAAGGAAACGGTCTATTTCAAGAACTTGCGCGAAGAAGCCGAAGGTCGCACTGTGCCAACTTGGTTGGCGCGTGACCTGACCAATCTTTCCGGACGGATGTTGCGCAACCCCGAACGTTCAGAAATTGATGGCAATCTCAACGAGCAGTTGGTTGTTGAGTACTACTCACGCTAATCTGAGGACTAGTTCAGTCTTACTTAACCGTTAGACTGGTTAGGGGCAACCGTGACAGGAAATATGGAAATGGTAACACCAAAAATTGAGCGGACTGAAGAGTCCCGCGACTATGGAAAATTTACGATCAGCCCGCTTGACCGCGGCTTCGGTGTCACCCTCGGTAACGCACTCCGGAGGACTCTGCTCTCTTCTCTGAAGGGTGCGGCAGTTACCTCAGTGCGGATTACCGACGTGATGCACGAGTTCAGCACCATCAAGGGTGTTCGCGAAGATGTCATCCAGGTCATGCTGCAGATCAAACTGCTGCGCTTCAAACTCCACAACGTGGAAAGCGCGACTATCAGCCTGGACGTGAAGGGCGAAGGCGAAATCACCGCTGCCGACCTGCGCTGCCCTCCTGAGGTTGAAATTGTCAACCCTGATCTCTATCTGTTCAGCATCACTGAAAAAGATGCCCATGTAGAGATGGATATGACAATCGAGATCGGCAGGGGTTATCTCCCCGCGGGTGAGCGTGCGGACAGGCTGCCTATCGGTGTGCTGCCCGTGGACGCGATCTACTCGCCGGTGCGGCGTGTGAACTGGGGCGTCACCAATGCCCGCGTTGGTCAGAGCACCAACTACGACCGCCTGCAGCTCGAGATCTGGACCGACGGCACACTCTCCCCGGAGAAGGCTTTGATCGAATCCTCCCAGCTGTTGATGGAGCAATTGCGCATCATCAGCGGCACCAGCGAAGATTCACTTGTCAAGCCCGTTGTGCAGGCTGAGGTTGAGACGTCGTTCGTTAGCAAAGACGTCATTGAAACCCCGATCGAAGCCCTGGACCTGACCGTGCGCGTCTTCAATGCTTTGAAGCGCACCGGTATCACCACAGTGGGTGATGTGTTGGAACTGCTGGACAAGGGCGAAAGCGCCATGCTGTCCATCCGAAATTTTGGCGATAAAAGTTTGACAGAGCTGAAAGCGGCCATGGTCGATAAAGGCTATCTGGAAAAAGAAGAAGAAGTGGAGTAAGAGGATATGCGGCATCAAGTTAAAGGATACCGGCTCAACAGGTCGATGGGTCATCGCACTTCCATGCGCAAGACCATGATCAAACAGCTGTTCGAGCATGAGAAAATACAGACCACCCTGGCGAAGGCAAAGTCCATTCAGCCAGATGCTGAAAAGTTGATCACGCTGGCACGCAACGCACAAAAAGGCGACGACATCCTGAAGATCAACGCCCGCCGTCAGGCTGCTGCCTTACTTGGCAACAACAGCGGCGAAGTTGTGAAGAAATTATTCGATGACATCGCTCCGCGTTTCTCGACCCGCAAGGGCGGCTACACGCGTCTGCTCAAACTTGGTCCCAGGCTTGGCGATAACGCCGAGATGGTACTGCTTGAGCTGGTGAGCGAGTAGGCAGTAGAGCAGGTTATTTCGCCTTTCACGAGAAAGCGAAAGGCATGGCACATTACAAACTTATCCTCGCTTACGACGGCACGAATTACAACGGCTTTCAGCGGCAGGCAATCAAAACCAGCGTTCAGGCAACTTTCGAGGAAGCCCTGCGGCGTCTGGGCTGGCAGGGCAGGGCAATCATGCCCGCGGGGCGCACCGATAGCGGTGTGCATGCCAAAGGTCAAGTGGTCAGTTTCAACCTGGACTGGAACCACCCCGATTATTCCCTGCAGAATGCCTTGAATGCCTTTCTACCGGCAGATATCGCGGTGCAGAGCGTTCAGCAAGTAGCCCCGGAGTTCCATCCCCGCTACGACGCTCTCAGCCGCCAGTACCGCTACCAGCTCTACTGGCAGTCGGCACGCGATCCCCTGCGCGACAGGTACGCCTGGCGGCTCGAACGCAAACCGGAGCTTTCCCTGATGCAGTCAGCAGCAAACGACCTGCTGGGAGAACACGATTTTATTGCGTTTGGTAAAGCACTGAAGGAAGAGGGTGCCACCATCCGGCGAATATATTCGGCGGACTGGGTGGAAGAGAATGACGGCATGAACTTCGCAATCGTGGGGAATGCCTTCCTCTACCACATGGTGCGGCGGATCGTGTACGTTTTGGTCCGGATCGGGCTCGGCGAACTGCCAGTTGAGACAGTGCGCTTGGGGCTTGAAAACCTCAGCACAGGCATTGTCAGCCTGGCACCGGCGCGCGGTCTTACTTTGGAAGCGGTGACCTTTAGCGAGGATAGACATTAGATTGTTTGCCCAGCCTGCAAGGCCGGGTATGTATTTTGAAAACGGAGAAGTGGAAGTGGAAAAAACATACATTCCTAAAGGAAATGTGGCTGGAGAATGGTATCTGGTGGATGCCTCTGGTCAAACCCTTGGTCGTCTTGCGACCAAAATTGCAGCGCTGTTAATCGGCAAACATCGCCCGGATTACACTCCTGGTGTGGTTCTTGAAGATCATGTGGTCGTCATCAACGCCGCCCAGATCAACGTCAATCCGACTCGCGCCGAAGAGAAGAAATACTATCGTCACTCCGGTTATCCGGGTGGACTGCACGAAGTAAACTATCAGCGCCAGTTGGAAACCCATCCTGACCGCATTATCCGCTTTGCGGTACGCGGTATGCTGCCCAAGAATCGTCTGACAGCGCGTTATCTTGACAATCTGAAAATTTATGCTGGTGCTGAGCACCCCCACCAGGGTCAAAATCCCCAGCCTATTATTGAATAGTAGTAAAGAGGAATTATGACACAATATACAGAAGCAACTGGACGACGCAAAGAAAGCACTGCGCGTGTGCGCATCTATCCTGGAAGCGGTAATTTCACGGTCAATGAAAAACCCCTGGCAGAGTACTTCCCCCGTGCTGGCGATGCGCCTGCGATCCTGAACGCGATCGAAACAACCGGTAAGAGCGTAGCCTCTTTTGACGTCACTGTCAAAGTGCAGGGTGGCGGCGTGAGCGGTCAGCGCGACGCGGTCAAACTCGGTCTGGCACGTGCCCTCGTTTCAGAAGACGAAAGTGTGCGCGCTGCTTTGCGCGCCGAGGGTTTGCTCACTCGCGACGCCCGTGTTAAGGAACGCAAGAAGCCAGGTCTCAAACGCGCCCGCAAAGCCCCGACCTACACCAAGCGTTAGTTTTGGATCCCACTTGCCGGCTTGCCTGGCATGTTGGAATCGGGTAATGTTACAATTAAAAGGCTGCCCAGCTTAACTTGGGCAGCCTTTGCATGTCTATTGAGGATGATAAAAGCATGACAGGACGAGGAATCACGATTGTTGGATTGGGACCGGCGGGCGCAGAATATCTGACCCGTGAAGCCTGGGCTCACCTTGAACAGTGCGAGGAGATCTGGCTGCGAACCAGATTCCACCCGGCTGTGCCTGGCTTACCCGAAAGCGTGCAGGTGCGCAGTTTTGATGAGGTCTACGATTCCTGTGAGAACATTGGCGAGGTGCTTGAGACCATCGTTCAACAGATTATGGAGCTGGGCAAGCGCGAGCAAGGCGTGACCTACGGCGTGCCCGGCAGCCCGTTTATCGCTGAAGAGACCGTTACCGAAGTGATGAAGGCTGTCGAATGCAGCGGTCTGCCGATCCGCCTGATCGATGGAGTCAGTTTCATCGAGCCAGTCTGTTCCGCGCTTGGGATCGACCTGCATCCGCAGATGGTGCTGGCAGACGCGCTTCACCTGGCAGAGCTTGAAGTTCCTTCGTTCCCCCCCACCATTCCGGCGATTATTTCGCAGTTGGACAGCAGCTTTGAAGCCAGCGAGCTTAAGCTGACATTGATGGCAAATTACCCACAGGAACACCACGTGATGCTGGTGCACAACGCCGGCACTTCCGATGAGATCGTCGAGAATCTGGCGCTTTATGAGATCGACCAGTCCATTCACCTGGGCATGCTCACCTGCCTTTACGTACCGGCTTTAAGCCAGGGAGCCTCTTTTGAGGACTTTCAACAGATCATCGCCCGCCTAAGGCGCCACGATGGCTGCCCCTGGGACCGCGAACAGACTCACTTGAGCCTGCGTCCTTACCTGCTCGAAGAGGCATACGAGACCCTCGAAGCCCTGGACCAGGAAGATAGCCAGCATTTACGCGAGGAATTGGGCGATCTTTTGCTGCAGATCGGCTTGCATGCCCAGATCGCGACGGAAGACGAAGACTTTTTGATGAGTGAGGTGCTGCAGGGTATCAATTCCAAGTTGATCCGCCGCCATCCGCATGTTTTTTCAGATATCAACGTCGATTCAGTCGAGAAAGTGCTCACCAACTGGGAGAAGATCAAAGCGGACGAGCGTAAAAACAATGGCGAGAGCCACAAGGGCATGCTGGATGGCATCCCGCCCAGTTTGCCAGCGCTTTCGCAGGCGAATCAGATCCAACGGCGGGCTAAGCGCGTCGGGTTTGACTGGCAGACCATCGAACCGGTCATTGCCAAAGTCCATGAGGAACTCGGTGAGTTGCGCGAAGCCAAAACAGACGAAGAACGCCAGGCTGAGGCTGGCGACGTGCTCTTCGCGGTGGTCAACCTGGTGCGCTGGCTCAAGGTGGACCCCGAAATCGCCCTGCGCGAAACGAACCTGCGCTTCCGCAAGCGCTTTGCCTATATAGAGAAAAATGCCGCGGAACAGGGCAAGGCGGTCGATCAACTGAGTTTTGAGGAGATGGACCAACTTTGGGAAGCCGCCAAAGTGGCTTTTAAGCAGGAAGCGGATGAGAAGGCAGCGCATGGATAACTCCGGAAACCTGCCAAAGCAGGTGGATGAAAGCAGCTCCGGGAGCGCCCAGGCAGGGCGGCAGATTGCCCGTGCTGCCGGGATCGTGATGATCGCTTATGTGCTCAGTACCCTGGTCGGCGTGATACGCGGGATGGTGGTTTCGCATGCGTTTGGCACCAGCGTTTCCCTGGACTCATTCAACGCCGCCAACCGCGTGACCGAGCTGCTCTTCAATCTGACCGCTGGCGGTGCACTGGGTTCGGCGTTTATTCCGATGTTTACCGGTTACCTGACGCGCAAGGACCTCAAAGGCGCCTGGAGGCTTGCTTCGGGGGTGGTCAACTCGGTGCTGATTGTCCTGGTACTGGCTTCAACCCTGATGTGGATCTTTGCGCCTTTTCTGGTGGAACACGGATTGTTCGCCTTGGTTCCGGATTCCAACGCAGTGCAGGTGGCTGAAACGGCGCGCCTGCTGCGGATCATGCTGCCGACGGTGATCATTTTCGGAATCAGCGGGTTGGTAATGGGCATGCTCAACGCGCACCAGGTTTTCCTCTGGCCGGCGTTGGCACCTGCGGCTTATTCCTTAGGCATTATCCTGGGTGTAATACTTCTGCCGGAATCCTGGGGGATCAGCCGGCTGGCTTTCGGCACCGTGATTGGCGCAGCCGGGCATTTGCTGCTGCAACTGCCGGCGCTTTTCCGCCTGCCTGCCCGCAAGTACGAGCTGGCGGCAGGTCTCCGCGATGGACCGGTGCGCCAGGTGCTGCGTTTGATGCTGCCGCGCATTTTCGGCGCGGGTATTGTGCAGTTGAATTTTGTGGCAAACACGATCATCAGCCTCTCGCTTGGCGCGGGGTCTGCCAGTGCGCTCACCTGGGCGTTCACACTGATGCTGATGCCCCAGGCAGCTATTGCGCAGTCAGCTGGCACCGCCTCGCTGCCGACACTTTCGGCGCAGGTGGAACTGGGAAAATCCGAGGAATTCCGTCAAACGCTATCGGGAATCGTGCGTGTGATGCTCTTGCTGGCGCTGCCTGCAACAGTGGGACTGGCTTTGCTGCGTGTGCCTTTGGTGCGGGTTTTGTACGAACGTGGCAGTTTCGACGCCACGTCCACCCAAATGGTGGCCTGGGCGCTGCTGTGGTACGCGTTGGGGTTGATCGGGCACAGCCTGGTGGAGGTGCTGAGCCGCGCCTTTTACGCCATGCACGATACCAAGACCCCCGTCCTGGTTGGCGTCGTGGCGATGACCGGCAACATTCTGCTGTCTTTTGTCTTTTCGCGCCTGTTTGCCCAAATTGGTTGGCTGCCGCTCGGCGGGCTGGCACTGGCGAACACTGCGGCAACCGCGGTGGAAAGCCTGGCTCTGCTTTCGATTATGCGCCGGCGTCTGCACGGCTTGGAAGGTCGGCAAATCCTGCGAACGGGTGGGCTGGCTCTGGCAGCCAGCATGGTGATGGGTTTGGCGCTGTTCTCATGGATGTTCCTCTTCGGGGATATGAACAAGTTCCTGGTGTTAGCAGTAGGTGTGGCATTGGGCGTTGTGGTCTATGCGGCGATGCTGTGGCTGTTAAAGGTGCCGGAAGCAGATGCCATCCTGAGGCGCATCAAAGGAAAACTTGCCCAAAAAGGCTGAAAATACTGCAAGATATGACCAGTTGGTCAGTAAAAGCTAAGCATGGTGCAGCTTCCTTCCTCTTTCCTTTATGAATTATCGAGCTTGGGTTTTAGCGGGGAAGCTGAGGCTTTGGTTGCAAGTTTTGCTCTGCGGCATCTACGACGCATGGATTTCCTGGCAAAAAACGCCTACGCAGGTCCGGCTCCAGATTTCCCAATTTGTCGTTTTCATCCACTGGGCAGGCTGGCAGTTATCATCTGGAGTTTGGCTGAGATCCGCAGTAAATATGAGGAACTCAACGTTTCCGCAGAAATCATCAAGGATACCTTCAGTGATATTGCCTTACGGCAGCGCCTGTTTTATCAGAAGACCGGCAAGGTTGGGTTGAGCCGCGAGGATTGCGTCTGGCTGCGGCACCTGGCGAACGTGCAAATCTTCAAGCTCGGCGTACTGCAATATCAGCCGACCAGGATGTTTTACCTGGAAAAATATGAGGATGGCAGACCATTTTTTATGATTAGCGACGCTCAGAAAGCCTTGCTGCCTGCTGGGACGCCTGTCCTGAACATGCATATCCAGAATGGGGCAGACCTTTCTCCTGATCTTGTGGATAGATCTTTTCAGATGGCAAAGGATTTCTTTGCCAGGGTTTTTCCTGGGACCAAATTCCGAGCAATGATTTGTTATTCGTGGTTATTGCATACGGGGTTGAAGGATCTGCTTCCACCAGGCAGCAAAATATTGCGTTTTGCTGGGAACTTTAAGGTTGTTAGTGAGACGGGGGATAAGCGGCAGGCAGTGGAACGCATTTTTGGCAAGCGCTTCCGGCGTAAGGCGGATTATCCCCAGCAGACGAGCCTGCAGCGGGCAGCCTTGCGTAACCCTTCCAGCCTTGGTTACGCACTGGGGGTGATTTACATATAACTGATTGGCTGGATGGTGACACCAGCCTGTCATTAGACCTTTGCCAGCAGAATGCTTTGATTGAAATGGTGGAAGTTTAGCAAAGGTCGTGGCAATCTCAAATCTTGAGGCAAAAAAAAGTAACCTTCCGATAAGACAAATGCACTCCTGTACAAACAGTTTAGATTGCTTCGCTAAGCTTGCAATGGCATGAGGTTTACTACCCTGGAGATTGCTTCACTGAGGTGGTAATGACATTTAGGACTCGTCATTGCGAGACCTTTGCCAGCAAAATGCTATGCTTGACATGGGTGGAAGTTTAGCAAAGGTCGTGGCAATCTCAAATCTTGAGGCATAAAAAAGTAACCTTCCGATAAGCCAAATGTGCTCCTGTACTAAAAGTTTAGATTGCTTCGCTACGCTGGCAATGGCATGAGGTTTACTACCCTGGAGATTGCTTCGCTATGCTAATGACGGAATTATTTTGGCTGTCAGAAGTAATAATTGCGAAGCCGATTGTTCCCCATTCTTTGAAGGTTTTGAAACCAAACTTGCGATACCAGTCGTGCAGGTGCTGGCTGGAGGCGCCCTCGTCGGTCATCAGGACGATCTGGCGGATACCTTTGAGATTGGCAAGCAGGAGACGCATCAGCTCATCCCCAATTCCCTGTCCCTGATAATCTGGATTAACCAGGATATCCTGAATGTACGCAATTGTTTCATTATCTGTCATGCAGCGGATCAGACCAACCAGTTTATTTTCCTGCCATGCGCTGATCACCAGGCTGCTGTTGGCGATGGCACGCGCAAGTTTTGCGGGGTCAGTTGTATAAGCACTCCATCCGACTGATTCATAGAGACTGATGAGAGAATCGACTGAAATGTCAGCCTGGTTCGAAAAATGGATCACTATCAACTCCAGACCATAACCCACTGCACTGCTAAAGCAATCAGCGCGCCGAAAACCACGCCCGCCGCGGCTTCGCCGGGGGTGTGACCAATAATTTCGCGCAGGTAGGAGACTTCGTTTTCATCCAATTTATTGAGGTGCAGCAGTTCACGGATGATCTGGTTGATACGTTCCGCGTGAAAGCCTGCCTGCCGGCGGACGCCGGTTGCATCGTACACTACGATGCCGGTAATCGCCAGCGCCAGCGCGAAAACCGGGCTGCCCCAGCCAGCGTTCAGCCCAATCGAAGCGGTGACGGCGGTCATCAGCGCTGAGTGCGAAGATGGCATCCCTCCCGCGTTTAAAAGCAGCGTCCAGTTCCAACGCTTGTGGCGCAGGTATTCCACGGGCACCTTAATCAGCTGTCCGAGGATCCAGCCAAGCATGGTGGAGACCCCAACCGGGTTGGTGAAGAAATCGAGAATGCTCACGCAGCTTCCCTCTCCGCGGTTGCGTTGGCAGAGAGTGTTTCAACGCGCAGTTGAGCGGTCTCCAATAATTGGCTGCAGAGATCGCTCAGGCGTCTGCCTTCTTCGTATAGTTTCAAGGCTTCTTCGAGCGGCAGTTCGGTGTTTTCGAGCTGGATGATAATCTGCTGCAGAGCGGCAAAGGCGGTTTCAAAACTGGGGGTGGGTTGGTCGGTCATGGAGTATCTCCTGAGATGGTTGCGGCGATTTTGCCATCGCTCAACTGGATCTGAATAGGTTGGTTTGGATGGGTCTGCTTACGGCGGGAAATCAGCTGTTGGCTTTGGGCATCGCTGACAATGGCGAAGCCGCGCCGCAGCACCGCCATGGGGCTCACGCTCTCCAGGCGGTCAATTTGGTTCTGCAGTTTGAGCTGATGCTGGGCAAGATAGTGGCTCATGGCGCGTTCGAGACGCTCGCGGGTTTCATCCTGGAATTGCAGAAAAGTCCGCACGCGTTGGGCGGGAGAGTGCCGCTGCAGGCGGTTCTCCGCCAAAAGCAACTGCTGGCGCAGGATTGTCAGTTTGTTTTTTAGGCTTGCGCTCAAATTCTGATTGATGGAAAGTAATTCAGCAGCCAGATCTGCGCTGGTAATTGGGGTGGCGAGTTCGGCTGCAGCTGTGGGGGTGGGGGCGCGCAGGTCAGCCGCGAAATCGGCAATGGTGAAGTCGGTTTCGTGCCCAACTCCGGAGATTACCGGTACGCGCGAAGCGCGGATGGCATAGGCTACTGCTTCGTCGTTGAAGGACCATAAGTCCTCAATCGAGCCGCCGCCGCGAGCAAGGATGATCAGATCCAGGTCGGGCAGGGAGTTGAGCGACTTGAGGGCGCTCACGATGCCGGCAGGGGCTTCGGCTCCCTGGACAGGCGTTGGGGCGAGCGTGACGCGCGCCAGGGGCAGGCGCCGGCGCAGGGTGTTGAGAATATCCTGGAGGGCGGCGCCGCTGGGCGAGGTGACCACGCCGATATGGCGCGGGAGTTCGGGCAAGGGGCGTTTTAGTTCAGCGGCAAACAGCCCCTCCGCCTCAAGCCGCGCTTTAAGACGCAAGAATTCCTGGTAGAGCTGCCCTTCCCCAACCGGCTGCATCGCGTCAATGTAGAGCTGCACTTGCCCACCGGCAGGGTAAAAGCTCATGGCGCCGTGGGCTTCCACCATCTGACCATCTTTGGGGTCAAAACGCAGGCGAAAAGTCTGGCTTTTCCACATCACGCAACGCAGTTGCGCTTCATTGTCCTTGAGGGTGAAGTAGAGGTGCCCGGAACGGGGCTGGCTGAAGTTGGAGATCTCTCCCCTGACCCACACATCCTTCAGGATCTCGTCGGTCTCGAGCACTTCGCGCAGGTAGTTGCTGAGGGAGGTGACGGAGAAGATCATCGGTTGAAGCGGCGGAAAGTCAAATTCCAACATGAGTTAAAGTATAAGCGATTTAGCTGAAAAATCGATGGTGGCAATAAAGGTTTCTGCCTGAAGGGCTAAAAAGCTGAGGATGACATAAGCAAGCAAGCCATTTATCCTTCACAAGGTTAATCATGCGCTTTATTCACGGGCAGTGGAATTGTATAATCCCATACAACCCGCCACAATTGAGAGGTGATCCATGAAACGAATCCTTTTTCCAATGATAATTCTCCTACTGGCACTGAGTGCCTGTGTTCCCACGCAAAATACCAATGTTGAAGCCGAACTGCGGGCAACACTGGTGGCGGTGAATGTGCAATTAACCGTCCAGGCAGACCAAATTACTTCCCTGCAGACGCAGTTGGCACAGCCGACGGCGGCTTGCCCGGTTTGCCCAACACCGCCTGAGCCGACCCCCACGCCACTCCCGCCCACCGCGACACCTGCCCCCACGGCAACCATCCAGGCTACCGGCAGCGTTTCCGGAAGGTTGGGTTACCCCTCCGAAATGGTTCCTCCACTGAGGGTTGTAGCGTTTAACGTCCTGACAGGAGAGTATTACTGGCAAAACACCGTGTTGAATCAAACCAATTACCGCTTTGACGCGCTGCCTGTGGGCACGTATCATGTTTTGGCTTACCTGATCGAAAACCCCACCCGGACATTCTACGCGGCGTATTCCAGGTTTGTTACGTGCGGCTACCTGGAGAGTTGTACCGACCACACTTTGGTCGCTGTTGAAGTCAAAGCGGGCATGGAAACGACCAATGTTGACCCCAATGACTGGTACGGTGCCGATCCGGAGTCCCTCGGTTGGACGCTCGACCCGACGATCAACTGGAATTGATCATAGGCAGTATTCATTTTCTTAAAACATAAGGTGGGGTGCACAATAACAGAACACCCGGCTTGCCCCAAAGCAGGAATGACGATCTGTTCGAAAAAGGCGAGATTGAGAGTGTGCGTTAGGTATTGCCAAATTGCCACCAAGCATACAAACTCCTTTTAGGTTTACCAGGCGATCATGATTTTTTGTGACTGATGCTTTACGATCTCTGCCTGTTTTGATGACAATTTACTCAACCTTGAAGACTTCGAGCAGAGTTCTAAATAAGTGCCGGTTGTATCTTCCAAATCAGTGGAATGCGAACTTCTTTCACTCGCTTATGATCACTTTTAAAGGATTTATGTAAACAAATAATTAGACAACCTTTTTAGTTTTCATTTATTGGCAGAAAACAGTCAACGCATCTCGCAGGAATTTAGTACAACCAGCGCCTAGATTATCATAGTACTCTTTATATCGTGGGTCTTCCGCATATATCTGAGCCAAAGCGAGGTGCACCTCCTTCGAGTAGGACTCTAGAAATATCCCAGCCACTCCTTGTGCAGCGCGCAGACTTGCTGGGTGAGCGGGCTGGATGGGTCGCCTTGCTCGCAGGCAATTTTCAACTTCTCATTGATCTGGCTGGACAGTTCTTGTGTCTTTTCAAATTGCTGGGCTGTCAGCCCCATAAGTTTTGTGTTACTGGCATCCATGATCTCATCACTGTATTTTTCACGGACTTCGTTGCCGTAGTATGTTTCATTTACTTCGATATTTTTTCGTTTTAATTCTTCGAAACTTCTTTGGATTTGCTCATCTTGAAAACTCCTCAACAATGTAACTTTACATTAAAAAGCGATAATACTGTCAAAGGTAAAATTTTTTTGGAAAATCCAGTGTTACTTA